>Ga0318530_10000018_pt1 | contig 21405 bp, 20 predicted proteins | sample GRESIP053b4f24_FD_203534 | JGI IMG/M metagenome (GOLD analysis project Ga0318530, IMG submission 203534) | Tropical soil microbial communities from Luquillo Experimental Forest, Puerto Rico - GRE.SIPMG.053b4f24 | ecosystem: Environmental > Terrestrial > Soil > Tropical forest > Bulk soil...
AACACGTTCAGGGTGATCTTTTTCATCCTGACGTTCTTTTCGATCGGCGTTCTGTCCAACTTCAAGAAGCTGTGGCAGGAGGGCATCGGCAAGCTCGCCGCCGTCTACGCCGTCAGCCTGTTCGGCTTCGTGATCTGGGTCGGCCTCATAATTTCCTGGCTGTTCTTCAGCGGCATCAAGCCGCCGCTGGCCGGCTGACCGTTGCGAGGAGCACACCCATGCCGCAAACCGATATCCGCGCCGAACTTGAACGGGCTGCGCCCGAGCCGCTGTTGCCGGTCGAGAAGAAGCTCATCGGCTTTAGCCTCGGGACCGGGCTCGTCCTTCTGGTGGTGCTCGCGGTCATCAACTATTTCCTGCCGGCGACCTTTTGAGGCCCGAGCGGACTGCGTCTCGCGAGGCGAGCGGCGCAGTCCATCCGCCGCAAACGAGTTGATTGCCTCGGCATCAGATTGCTCGTCGTAATCACTCGGCCTTCGCGCCGACAGCTCGCACCACCTTGCCGAAGCGCTCGGTTTCGGAGGCCATGAACGCCGCGAACTCCGCCGGCGTGGTGGCGGCCGCCTCGGCGCCCTGGTCGGTCATTTGCCTCACGATCTGCGGATCCCGCATCGCCTGCACGAACGCCGAATTGAGCTTGCCGATGACGGCATCGGGCGTGCCGGCCGGGGCGACGAGACCGAACCAGACGTCGAGCGCGATCCCGGCAAAGCCGGATTCTGTCATCGTTGGGGCATCCGGCAGCACCGGCAGGCGTTTAGCCGACGTCACCGCGATGGCGCGCACCTTGCCGCCCTGCAGAAACGGCAGCAACGACGAATAGGAGACAAAGAAGAAGTCGACCCGGCCGGCGGTGAGATCGGTCGCGGCGGGAGCGGCACCACGATAGGGAACGTGTACCATGTTTGCTCCGGTCCTCAACTTGAACATCTCGCCGAGCAGATGTCCGCCGGAGCCGGTGCCCTGGGAGGCGAAGCTCAACCCCCCTGGCTTCGCTTTGGCAAATGCGACAAGGTCGGCGGCCGACTTCACGGGGCTGTCGAACGGGACCGCAAGCAACTGCGGAAAGCTCCACATCAGCGTGACCGGCCGGAAATCCTTGATCGGGTCGTAGGGCAGCGTCGGGTAAAGGGAGGCGTTGGTCGCGTGGGTGCCGGCATTCGCCTGGAGCAGAGTATGGCCATCGGGCGGCGCCTGCTTGACCACCGTCGCGGCGACGACGCCGCTGCCGCCCGGGCGCGACTCGACGACGAGCGTCTGACCGGTGTTCTCGGTGACCTTCTTGTCGACGATGCGCTGCAGCGTGTCGGAGCTTGCCCCCGGCGTGAACGGGATAACGACGGTGATCGGCCGCGACGACAGAAGCTCCGCGAAAGCCTCCTCCCTCGCGGTTACAGTCATGGCCAGGACCACGGCCAAGATGATGGATGCTCGCGACATGCTAGGCCTCCGGACGCTCGAACGCAGCGGTAAGGGCTCGCCCGAACGCGTTACCTCATCTGCGATGGGGCCGGCAGCATCAGTGGATCACGAAGCTTGACGATTTGCTTGACGTCGTCCGCGTCGATGATTTCGAGCGCCACCAATCCGCCGGGGGCATCCTCCACATAGATGTCGCGCGGCTTGGGGATCAGATGATCCAATCCCTCGAGCGCCACCTCGACGATGTCGTCGTTGGGATCGTAGGCAATGCCGAGCAGAGGTAGCCACTCCGCTTCGACCTGATCGCCAAGGCGCAACGATGCAATCTCGATTTCGGCCTCTTTACCTTCGAGCGTGGTGGAGACGCGATCGAAGAACGTGCGCCACTGCTTTTTGTCGAGCTTGCGGGTGGTCATGGCGAATCTCCCATTTGGGGCAAGGTGAGCAATGGCTCTGTGGGATGCTCCGCCTGTCCTGATTGCGAGCGAGCCGACCACGGCGTCAACCGCACTGCGGTTCGATCAAGAACGTTCTAGGTTTCGGGATCATCCAAAGTTCGAGGTTTTCGTCGCGGCGCGCCGATGCGCGTGAGGAGCGTCCAGCTCGGCGGATCGCTGGCGGGGAAGCTCTCTTCCAAGCTTTCGTCGATCTTGTCTTCGGACGTCACAGCAGCCAGCACCTGCGGCTGGCGCTTGCGCCGCGCACCCGCGGAGCCATGCCGATGCTGTGCAACGGACCGGGCCATCATGTCACCGGCAGAATTCCTGGCGTAGCCGCGGATGCAGCAGGAGCACGCGGCCGACGCGCCGTGGTGGTGCTCATGATACACCTCCTGCCCGCGCCGGGACACAATTCGCGAACGCCATCACGCCTGCGCGGATTGCCTCAACCGACCTGCGGTAGGCACGCTTTGAAGTAAACGCGCTTTCGGGCCGCCTGACCAGTCCCCGTGCCTTGCGCTGGAGACATGGCACGCACTCCGATCGGGCTCGACGCGCCCCGTAGCGTACACCCTGGCTCGCTAAGCCGGCTTCGGCTTCGCGGCCTCGCCTGCGGCCGCGCGGTAGAGTGCAGCGTCATCGCCCGCGTGGCGGATGTTTCGAAGGGCGTCCGCATCTCGCAATGTCCGCGCCGCGCACGCCAGCGCATTGAGTTGCTCGCCCTGCGAATTTGTCGGCAGCAGCAGCAGGCATACGATGTCGACCGGCCGGCCATCGATTGCGTCGAAGTCAATCGCCTTGGCGAGGCTGACCAGCATCCCGAACGGCTTGGCCACGCCCGCCAATCGTGCGTGCGGGATGGCAATGCCGCCGCCGGTTCCGGTCGATCCCAATGCCTCGCGTTTCAAGAGCGCGTCCGACACCTGATCGGCGGGTAACCCCAGCGCCATGGCGGCACGGCGCGCAAGCTCGCGCAACAGCTGAGCCTTGTCCGCAGCCCGCAGGTCGACGATCGCGTGTTGGGGCGAGAGAAAGTCCGTGATGTTCATCGGCGTTTCCGTTCGGCGACGCAAGCATCGCGGTGGTTGACCCACTCGAAGCAAATATGGACCGCGATCGGTTTTGCTAGTCCGGCGCCCGCAGGCGGTAGCCGATGCCGGTTTCCGTCAGAATATAGTGCGGGCGCTCGGGATCGGCTTCGATCTTTTGCCTGAGCTGCCGGACATAGACGCGGAGGTACTGCGCGTCGGTGAGGTTATCCCACAGTTCGCCGAGAAGGAACTTGTGGGTGAGCACCTTGCCGGCATGCTGCACCAGCACGCGCAGAAGCTCGTACTCCTTGGGGGAGAGCTTCACCTCCTTGGCGCCCACCTTCACGATACGCCGCACCAGGTCTACCGAGAGATCGCCGGTCCGGAAGACCGGCCGCTCGCCGTGCACCTGGAGCTGGTGGCGCAGCGCCGCGCGCATGCGGGCGAGAAGCTCCTCCATGCCGAATGGCTTGGTGACGTAGTCGTCGGCACCGAGGTCAAGCGCCTGGACCTTGCTGACCTCGTCCCCCCGGCTCGACAGCACCACGATCGGCACCCCCTCGTTGCGGGCGCGCATCGTCCGCAGCAGGTCGAGTCCCTGCATGTCGGGAAGCCCGAGATCGAGGATGATCAGGTTGGGCTTCTGCGCCAACAGCTCGAGCGAGGCCTTGCCGTTCGGCGCTTCCAGGATTTCATAGCCCTGCGTGCTCAACCCCATGCGCAGCAGTTTGCGGATCGGCGGCTCGTCGTCGACCACCAGGATCTTGAGCGGGGCGGCGCTCATGCCGCGGTGTCCAATTGCTCGGCCGCGGGCGGAATCGGGAGCCTGATCGCGAACACGGCGCCGCTGCGATCGCTGCGGTTCGCCGCGTTGATCGTCCCATGCATGGCTTCGATGAAGCCGCGGGAGATCGCGAGCCCGAGCCCGGTGCCGGCGCGCACCTGATCCCCCTTCTCCACCCGATAGAACTTGTCGAAGATGTGCTCCAGGTCCGCGGACGGAATGCCCTCGCCTTCATCCAGCACCTGCAAGCAGACCGAGTCCTGCTCGCGCCAGCTGCGGACGCGGATGGTGGTGCCCGCGGCGGAATACTTGGCAGCATTGTCCAGCAAATTGAACAGCACTTGCTCGAACAACACAGGATCGACCGCCACCATCGGCAGCGCCGGCGCAAGGTCCAATTCGACGCGATGGCGGGCGAGAATCTTGCCGGCGCGGCGCAGCGCGCTGCCGACGATTTCGTCGAGATCATGCGGCGCGGCATTCGGCACGATGGCACCCGCTTCCAGCTTGGTCATGTCGAGCAGGTTGGCAATGAAGCGATTGAGCCGCTCCGATTCATCGATGACGGTCGCAAGCAGATCGGCTTTTTCGGCGTCGGTCAGCGCCGTCGCGAGGTCGCGCAACGTTCCGGCCGCCGCCAGCACGGCCGCCAGCGGGGTCTTGAGATCGTGCGAGATCGACGTAAGCAGCGCGGACCGCAACCGATCCGTTTCGATCGTGCGCTTGGCACGATCCACATCCTCGACCAGATAGACGCGTTCGATCGCGAGCGCGGCCTGATCGATCAAGGCGTCGAGCAGACGGCGCTGATCGGGGGTGAGCAGCGGACCGGGCTTGTCGCTGTCGATGCCGATGACGCCGATGGCGCCGCGCCCCGTCCGCATGGGCAGAAACAAGCGCTTGGCGCCGGGAAGCGTGTCGGAGCCGCGCCCGGCCGAGCGATCGTTCTCCCACGCCCACTTGGCGGCCGCGATATCGGCGTCGTCCAGCGTATCCTCCGGCGGGTAGCCGGCCTTGACCGCGATCGAGCCGTTCTCGGGCAGCAGCAGCACGACCCTGACCTTGAGCATGAGCGCGGTCTGATAAGCCGTCGCCCACAAAACATCGTCGAGCGCGCCGACGCCGGCGAGCTTGCGGCTGAACGCGTAGAGCAGCTCCACCGCGCGCACGCGCTCATGCGCGGCCACGGTTCGGGTTCGACCGCGCGCGGCAAAATGCGACACCACGACCGCGACGATGGTGAAGAAAACGAAGGCACCGACGTTGGTCGGATCGGTGATCGTGAAGGTATAGATCGGGGGCAGAAAGAAGAAATTGTAGCAGAGCGAGGAAGCGACGGTCGCGAGCAGCGAGGGCCAAAGCCCGTAGCGCACGGCTACCGCCACCACCGCGGTCAAAAAGACGAGATCGACGTTTTCGATTCCGAGGAAAGGTTGAATCAACTCGCCGACGCCCAGCGCGACGGCCACCGCCGCCAGCGCGACCCCATAGGGCCACGGATCGAAAGGGGTGGCGTCCTCGGCCGGGCGTACGGTTTTCTTGGGGATCGGGTCGCGCGCGAGCTGTTCCCCCGCGATGACGTGGACGCTGATATTGCCGGAACGCCGCACCAGGTCATGCACCACGGAGCCGTGCAGGATCTCGAACCAGCGCGACCGCGTCGACTTGCCGACGATGATCTGGGTGACGTTGTTGGCGTGGGCGAAGCTGATCACGTCATCGGCGATGCCACGGTCGCCGCCCGGAACGGTGATCGCCTCGCCGCCCAGCGCCTCGGCCAGCCGCAACGTGTCGGCGACGCGGTCGCGCTCGACCTCGCTCCACTGCAGGCTGCGCCGCGTCTCCACGCACAGCGCGGTGAAGGGGGCGTGCAGCCGGTCCGCCAGGCGTTTGGCATAGCGCACGAGGCCAGCGGCCCGCGGGTCCTCGCTGACGCAGACCAGGATGCGCTCGCCCGCGGCCCAAGGCCCGGGAATCGCATGCGCCTGCATATGCGTGAGCAGCTGCTCGTCCACGCGCTCCGCCGTTCGGCGTAGCGCGAGCTCGCGCAGCGCCGTGAGGTTGCCGGGAGAGAAATAGTGCTCGAGCGCGCGCTCGGCCTGCTTGGGCACGTAGACCTTGCCCTCTTTCAGGCGCTCGATCAGATCGTCGGGGGTGAGATCGACGAGCTCGATGGCGTCGGCGCGATCGAACACCGAATCCGGCACGGTCTCGCGCACGCGCACATGCGTGATCTGCGCGACCACGTCGTTGAGGCTCTCGATGTGCTGGATGTTGACGGTGGTGTAAACGTCGATTCCGCGGCCGAGCAGCTCTTCGACGTCGAGGTAGCGCTTGGGATGGCGGCTTCCTGGCGCGTTGGTGTGGGCGAGCTCGTCGACCAATACGATCTGGGGATGGCGAGCGATCAACGCATCGAGGTCCATCTCCTCGAGCGATTGTCCCCTGTATTCGAGCCGCTTGCGGGGAACGATCTCGAGCCCGTCGAGCAGGGCCTGCGTCTCCGCGCGCCCATGGGTCTCGACGACACCGACGACGACGTCATAGCCATCCTGCTTTCTGGCGCGGGCCTGCTGCAGCATCTCATAGGTCTTGCCGACGCCGGGAGCAGCACCCACGAAGATCTTGAGCCGGCCGGATCGGCGTTCTTCCCGCCGGGCGGCCTCGAGTAGGGCCTCCGGCGAGGGTCGCTGGTCAGAGTGGCTCCGCTGGTCCGCCATCACGAATCGAATTCTTCGTCACCGGGCCCGTCCATTTTATCCCAGATGCCGCGGTCAGTAACCGCCATGCTGGAGGGCCCAGCCCCGCCGATCGCGGGTAGCCGGGCACGCGGAGAATGCATGGCCTCGGGCCGTGGCGTTCCGATCTCAAGTCTACTCACGATCGGGCGATCGGTGACCGCATTCGGCTCCAGACGACTTGCGAACGATGCGCTTGCACCTCTGCGCAGATGCTTTGAGCCTAGCGCACCGAAGCGCCATCGAGCGCCAAGTTGAGCGCCAGCACATTCACCCGCGGCTCGCCCAGGAAGCCGAGGGTACGCCCCTCGATATGCTGCTCGACCAGCTGCCGCACGCGATCTTCGGGCAGATTGCGCGCTTTCGCAACCCGAGGCACCTGGAAAAAGGCCGCTTCGGGAGAAATATGCGGGTCGAGTCCGCCGCCCGAGGTCGTGACCAGGTCGATGGGGACCGCGGCCGAAGAGTTCTCTTGCTTGAGCTTGTCGACGTCGCCTTGCACGCGTTCGACCAGGGCCTTGTTGGTCGGACCAAGGTTCGAGCCGCCGGAATTGGCCGCGTTGTAGGGCGCAGGCACGGTCTTGGTCGAGTCTGTCGGGTCGGGAGCAACGGTCGCCGACGGCCGGCCATGGAAATACTTGTCGCTGGTGAATTCCTGCCCGATCAGCGCCGATCCGACCACCTTGCCATCCTGCTCGATCATGCTCCCTTGCGCCTGATAGGGGAAAACAACGCCCGCAATACCCGTCATCACGAGCGGGTAGACGAGACCGGTGATGATGGTCAGTGCGACGACCAACACGATTGCGGGACGGATTTCCTTCAACATGGCTCTCCTCCTCACGCGAGGTGCAAGGCGGTGACCAAGAGATCGATCGCCTTGATGCCGATGAACGGAATGATGACGCCGCCGACGCCGTAAATCAGCAGGTTGCGCCGTAGCAGCGGGCCGGCGCCGATCGGGCGATAACGCACGCCTTTGAGCGCCAGCGGAATCAGCGCGATGATGATCAGTGCGTTGAAGATGATCGCGGAGAGAATCGCGCTCTGCGGGGTGGCCAGGTTCATGATGTTGAGCGCCTGCAGCTGCGGATAGAACGCGACGAACATCGCGGGGATAATGGCGAAATACTTCGCCACGTCGTTAGCGATCGAGAAGGTGGTGAGGGATCCTCGCGTCATCAGCAGCTGCTTGCCGATCTCGACCACCTCGATCAGCTTGGTCGGATTGGAGTCGAGATCGACCATGTTGCCGGCCTCGCGCGCGGCCTGCGTGCCGGTATTCATGGCGACCCCGACGTCCGCTTGCGCGAGCGCGGGGGCATCGTTGGTGCCGTCGCCGCACATGGCGACGAGCTTGCCCTTGGCCTGTTCGGCGCGGATGAGCTTGAGCTTGTCCTCGGGCGTGGCCTGGGCGAGGAAATCGTCGACGCCGGCCTCGGCCGCGATCGCTGCCGCGGTCATCGGATTGTCGCCGGTGATCATGATGGTGCGGATGCCCATGCGGCGCAGCTCGGCGAAGCGCTCGCGAATGCCGCCTTTGACGATGTCCTTGAGGTGGACGACACCCAGAAGCCGGCCATCCTTTGCAACGGCAAGCGGGGTGCCGCCGGACTTGGCGATCGCGTCGGCGATCGTTTGCACTTCGCGCACGGCATCGGCGCTGATCACTGGTTGCAGCGATCGGACCGTGCCGTCCGGGGTAGCCGCAGCCGTTGGCGCGTTGAGATAGTTCAGGATCGCGTCGACCGCGCCCTTGCGCACCCAGGAACCGCCCACCTCCACCCCGCTCATGCGGCTCTGCGCCGTGAACGGAATGAAGTTGGCGCGCAATTCGGCGAGGTCGCGGCCGCGGATGCCGTATTTCTCCTTGGCGAGCACGACGATGGATCGCCCCTCCGGGGTCTCGTCGGCGAGCGATGCGAGCTGCGCGGCATCGGCCAGTTCCTGTTCGCTGACGCCACGCAAGGGCTTGAACTCGGTGGCTTGGCGGTTGCCGAGGGTGATGGTGCCGGTTTTGTCGAGCAGAAGCGTATCCACGTCGCCCGCCGCCTCGACCGCGCGGCCCGACATCGCCAGCACGTTGAAGCGCACCAGACGATCCATGCCGGCAATGCCGATCGCAGACAACAGCGCGCCGATGGTGGTCGGGATCAAAGTCACGAACAACGCCACCAGGATCACGACCGAGATGGCGCCGCCGGCATAGGTCGCATAGCTCGGGATCGTGACCGTCGCGAACACGAAGATGATGGTGAGGCCGACTAGGAGAATATCGAGAGCGATCTCGTTCGGCGTCTTTTGCCGCTCCGCCCCTTCCACCAGCTTGATCATGCGGTCGAGGAACGTCGAGCCGAGCGCCGCCGTGATGCGCACCTTGATCCAGTCGGACAGCACCTGGGTGCCGCCGGTGACGGCCGAGCGGTCGCCGCCGGACTCGCGGATGACCGGGGCCGACTCGCCGGTGATGGCCGCCTCGTTCACCGAAGCGATGCCTTCGATCACCTCGCCATCCGAGGGAATGGTGTCGCCGGCCTCGACTAGCACCACGTCACCAACCCTGAGGCTGGTACTGGGAATCAATTTATGGCCGCTCCCGCCGGGCCCGGTCAGCAGCTTCGCCTGCGTCTCGGTGCGCTGGCGTCGCAACGCTGCCGCCTGCGCCTTCCCGCGGCCCTCCGCGACCGCCTCGGCGAAATTGGCGAACAGCACCGTGAACCACAGCCACAGCACGATTTGGAATTCGAAGCCTATATGCTCGCCGCCGGTGACGAGGTCGCGGATCAGGATCACGGTGGTGAGCGCAGTGACGATCTCGAGCACGAACATCACCGGATTTTTGATCAGTGAGCGCGGATTGAGCTTGGCGAAGGCCGAGCCGATCGCCGGAACCACGATCTTGGGATCGAACAGCGCCGAGACCGGCATGCGCTTGCGGATCTGTGAGGTTTCCATGGAGTCAGCTCCGGGTCAATTCGATGCGAACAGCGTGCCGGCGGCCATCGCGAGTTGTTCGACGATGGGACCGAGCGCCAGCGCGGGAAAGAAGGTCAGGCCGCCGATGATCACGATCACCCCCACCACCAGCCCGACGAACAGGCCGCCGGTGGTCGGGAAGGTACCGGCCGAGGGCGGGATCGATTTCTTTTCCGCGAGCGAGCCGGCGATCGCCATCGCGGGGATGATCATCCAGAACCGGCCGACCAGCATCGCGCAGGCGCCGGTCAGGTTGTAGAAGAGGATGTTTCCGCTCAGGCCCGCGAACGCCGATCCGTTGTTGCCGGTCTGCGAGGTGTAGGCGTACAGGATCTCGGTGAAGCCGTGTGGCCCCGGATTGTTGGTTGCGGCAACTGCGGCAGGAACGACGGTGGCGACCGCGGTCCAGCCGAGATACATCAGCGGCAGGATCAGGATGGCGAGCATCGCCATCTTCACCTCCTTGGCCTCGATCTTTTTGCCGACATATTCGGGCGTGCGGCCGACCATCAGGCCGGCGACGAAGATCGAAATGATGACGAACAGCAGCATGCCGTACATGCCGGCGCCGACGCCGCCGACGATGATCTCGCCGAGCTGGATGTTGATCAGCGGGATCATGCCGCCGAGCGCGGTGAACGAGTCGTGCATGGCGTTGACGGCGCCGCAGGACGCGGCGGTCGTGATGACCGCAAACAGCGCGGACGCGACGATGCCGAAGCGGACCTCCTTGCCCTCCATGTTGCCGCCGGTGAGGCCCATGGCGGTGAACGCGTCGTTGCCATGGGCTTCGGCCCAGTAGCAGACGATGACGCCGGCGATGAACAGCACGCCCATCACCGCGAGGATGGCCCAGCCCTGGCGCTGGTTGCCGACCATGCGGCCGAACACGTTGGTGAGCGCGGCGCCGATCGCGAAAATCGAGATCATCTGCACGAAATTCGACAGCGCGGTCGGGTTCTCGAACGGATGCGCGGCGTTGGCGTTGAAGAAGCCGCCGCCATTGGTGCCGAGCATCTTGATCGCGATCTGCGAGGCCACCGGCCCCACGGCGATGGTCTGCTTGGCGCCTTCGAGCGTGGCCGCCTCGACATAGGGGCCGAGCGTCTGCGGAATGCCCTGCCAGACGAGGAACAGCGCGTAGACGATGCAGATCGGGATGAGGATGTAGAGCGTGCAGCGCGTGATATCGACCCAGAAATTGCCGATGGTGCGCATGGAGGCGCGCGCGAAGCCGCGGATCAATGCCACCGCCAGCACGATGCCGGTCGCCGCCGAAAGGAAGTTCTGGTGCGTCAGGCCCAGCATCTGCACGAGGTAGGACAGCGTGCTTTCGCCGCCGTAGTTCTGCCAGTTGGTGTTGGTGATGAAGCTCACGGCGGTGTTGAACGAGAGGTCCTGCGCCACCGCCGACTGCTCGGCCGGATTGAACGGCAGGAACGCCTGCAAGCGCATCAGTGCGTAGAGAATCAAAAAGCCGCCGACGTGGAAGAACAGCATGGACACCGTGTAGGTGACCCAGTGCTGCTCGCGGCTCTCCTCCACGCCGCCGATCCTATAAAGCGCCGCTTCGACCGGCCGCAGGACCGGCGAAAGGAACGTGCGCTCGCCGTTGAACACGCGCGTCATGTAGGCGCCGAGCGGCACCACCAGCGCGGCGATGATGGCGCAATAGAGCAGGATTTGAATCCAACCGATGACGGTCATGGTCGCGACCCTTTCAGAGCCGCTCGGGCTTGAGCAGCGCGTAGACGAGGTAGATCATCAGCGCCACGGTCACGAGGCCGGCGAGCGAATAGTCGAAGATCATGGCAAGCCTCCTCAGAGCCGATCGCAGGCGACGGTGTAGCCGACCGACAGCGCGAAGAAGACGAGCGCGATGGCGAGCATGATGATGTCCAGCATTTGCTTGCTCCTAGCGGCGCTTGCGTACCGCGCACGGCAAACGCCTTTGGCGGCGCGGCGATGAGATGCGCCTGACATCCGTATGTTTTCGAGAGGGAATCGGCGGCAACGTTATAAGAATCTCATAAAGAGCGACGTGAACCGGCTTTCCCGGTACAAGGCGCTTGTCCCTCCCTGGGATGCCGTCCGTGCTTAGGAACTAACGCGCCGCAGTCGCGTTGACGTTACGGGTTGGCGTGCACGGGGGAGAGCACTGATGCGTATCGGTCCGGTATTTCCTGCTGTCGTTGCGATCGCCCTGATCGCGGCGGGCGGTGTCCACAACGACGGCCTGGCGGAGGGGACCGCGCGGCCAGCTCAACCGAGGCAGCTGGCGCAAACGCCGGAGCGATCGCCGCCGACGACAGGGCAAGTCGGGCCGGAGAATCCGACGGCGCCGGCGCCGCCGGCCGCCGCCCCTTCCCCCAATCCCCCCGCCGGCACGCCGGCGACGGTACTCGACGACCAGGAGGTCTCCACCATCCTCGGCAAGAGCGTTCGCAGCAGCGCCGATGAGGACATGGGACGGATCGTGGACATCATCGTGAGCCGCGACGGCCAGGTCCACGCGGCGATCATCGACTTCGGCGGGTTTCTCGGCATCGGTACGCGCAAGATCGCCGTCGATTGGCGCGCGCTGAATTTCGCCCCGGCAGGGAAGCCACCCGGGTCGATCACCTTGGACCTCACCCGCAACCAGGTGCGACTGGCGCCGGAATATAAGCGCGGCGAGCCGGTGGTGGTGGTCGGCGCTGCGGGCGCCGAGCGAGCCATGCCCTCGAGCGAGGTTGCAGCACCGGAGAGGTAATCCTGTCCAGCGCACCGGCACCCCGCGATACCGGTCACTCCAATCGACGCCGGGTCGAAGACGACAAACCCGCCCCGAAGCGGACGCCGCCCCCTGAGCCACCGATCGCCGCCTCGCGCCGCAGCCGGCGCGGCCTCGATTGGTTCGCGTTCTGCGTCGCCGACGTGCAGACGGGATTTGGGCCGTTCATCTCCGTCTATCTCACGGCGCAAGGATGGACGCAGGTCGACATCGGCCTCGTTCTCACCGCCCGCAGTCTTGCCGGACTGGCGTTGCAAATGCCCGGCGGGGCCATCGTCGATGCCACGCGGTCGGAACGCGGCGTCGCCGCGCTGGCGATGATCGCGATCAGCGCGAGCGCCCTGGTGATCGCGCTATGGCCGATCTTTCCGTCCGTTCTCGGCGCGCAAATCCTGCACGCCGCCGGCAGCTCCGTGGTGAGCCCGGCGATCGCCGCGATCAGCCTCGGACTCGTCGGTCACGCCGCAAGCGGGGAACGCTTCGGCCGCAACGCCCGCTTCGCCGCCATCGGCAACGGTCTCGCGGCGGCGGGCATGGGCGCGGTCGGGTATTTCTGGTCGAACCAGGCGGTGTTCCTGGTCACCGCCGCCTTGATCTTTCCCACGCTGATCGCGCTCGCTCAGATCCGGTCGGACGAGATCGATCCCGTTCGCGCCCACGGCGGATCGGCGCAAGGGCGGAGCGAAGCGGCGGCCTTTGCGACTCTCATGACCAATCGGCCGCTCTTGACCTTCGCGGCGTGCGTGACCGTCTTCCAGCTCGCCAACGCAGCCATGCTTCCGCTGATGGCGAGCATCGTCACCATGCGTTCGAGCGCGTGGGCGACGACATTGGTCGCGGCCGCTATCGTGGTGCCGCAGCTCGTCGTCGCGGCCTTCTCGCCCTCGGTCGGGCGTTGGGCGCAGCGATGGGGACGCCGGCCGATCCTGCTCATCGGCCTCGCCGCGTTACCCATTCGCGGCCTGTTGTTCATGGTCGTGGTCGACCCGCGCCTGCTGGTGGCGGTGCAGCTGCTCGACGGCATCTGCGCCGCCGTGTTCGGCGTGCTGGTTCCGCTCACCATTGCCGACATCACGCGCGGCACCGGCCGTTTCAATCTGGCGCAGGGGATCGTGGGCAGCGGAATTGGGATCGGAGCTTCGCTGAGTACGACGCTGGCCGGATGGATGAGCGACCGGCTCGGCAGCAGCGTCGCCTTCCTGGGCCTTGCCTGCATTGGCGGCGCAGGCCTGGTACTGGCTGCGCTGCTGATGCCCGAGACCATGGCGAGAAAGGGCGGTCCAAAATTGCTGGCGTCGAGTCGCAATTGAACGGGTCGCACGCGTACCGTGATCACGACCGGTTCGAAACAACCGTTTTGTTAGTTACGCGTCGCCCGGCACGTGATCGGGCTTGGGCCGCATGGCGAGCTGATAGAGCTTGGGCCCGAACAAAGCGAGCGCCGCCAGCGCCAGGATCGTCGCCGACAGCGGGCGCGTGAAGAACACCGTCCAATCGCCGGCCGAGATCGTCATGGCCTGCCGGAAGTTCTGCTCCGCCAGCGGCCCCAGAATCATCCCGATGATGACAGGCGCGGCCGGGAAGTCGTACCGGCGCATGAGGTAGCCGATGCCGCCGATGAGATAGAGCAGGATCAGGTCGACCGGAGACTGGGTGATCCCGTAGGTGCCGATGGTGGCGAACACGAGAATGCCGGCATAGAGCAGCGGCGCTGGGATTTGCAGGAGCTTCACCCAGATCGCGATCAGCGGCAGGTTGAGCACGAGCAGCATGACGTTGCCGATGAACAAGGACGCAATCAGGCCCCAGACCAGCTGCGGCTGCGATTGCAGCAGCAGCGGTCCCGGATTGATGCCGTAGCTCTGGAACGCCGAAAGCATGATCGCGGCAGTCGCCGACGTCGGCAGACCGAGCGTGAGCATCGGCACCAGGACGCCCGCGGCCGAGGCGTTGTTGGCGGCCTCCGGGCCGGCGACGCCTTCGATCGCGCCTTTGCCGAACTCCTGCGGTTTCGAGGAGAGCTTCTTCTCGACATAGTAGCTCAGAAAGGTCGGGATCTCGGCGCCGCCCGCGGGCATGGCACCGATGGGAAAACCGATGGCGGCGCCGCGCAGCCAGGGTTTCCACGACCGCTTCCATTCCTCGAGCGTCATCCACAGCGAGCCCGAGAGCGGGATGATCTCGTCCTTGCCGAAGCGGTAGCGCGAGGCGACGTAGAGCGTTTCCCCGACCGCGAACAGACCCACCGCCACCACGACGACATTGATGCCGTCAAGCAATTCCGGAAGACCGAAGGTAAAGCGCGCCTGGCCGGTCTGCAGATCAACGCCGATCAGACCCAGCCAGATGCCGAAGAACAGCGTCGCCAGTCCCCTCACGGCCGAGGAACCCAGCACCGCCGACACCGTCACGAACGCGAACACCATGAGCGAGAAATAATCGGCCGGTCCGAACTTGAGCGCCCAATCCACCACCACGGGCGCGAGGAAGGTGATGCCGAGGGTGCCGATCGTGCCGGCAACGAACGAGCCGATGGCCGCGGTCGCGAGCGCCGCGCCGGCGCGGCCGTTGCGCGCCATCTTGTGACCCTCGAGCGCCGTGACGATGGTGGCGCTCTCGCCCGGCGTGTTGAGCAGAATCGACGTGGTCGAGCCGCCATACATCGCGCCGTAATAGATGCCGGCGAAAAGAATGAATGCCGCGGTCGGCTCGACCTTGAAGGTGATCGGCAAGAGCAGCGCGATGGTCAGCGCCGGGCCCAGGCCGGGAAGGACGCCGATCGCGGTGCCCAGCGTGGTACCCACCAGGCACCACAGAAGATTCATCGGGGTGAGCGCGACCGCAAAGCCGTTGAGAAGTTGCGAGAACGCATCCATGTCAGCTGCCCTCCACGCCGATCACCTGTTCGATCGCGCTCTCGAGCCAGCCGGAACCGATATTGATGCCGAGCGTGGTGGCGAAGCCGAAATAGGCGATGAGGGCGAAAGCCGCGCCGATCAAGGCGTCGCGCACGATTGCTTTGGAGCCGAAGCCGCGCGCCACGCAGACGAACAGGATGATCGAAGCGATGGTGAACCCCGCCGAGCCGATCAAGAGGACGTTGAGCACGAGCCCGGCAGTGATCCAGAGCAGCGCTGCTCGGTCCGGCTTGACGGTTTTCTCCTCCTCGGGTTGCCAACCGCCTTGCCAGGCATCGATGAGAAGGAGGACGCCCAGCAATCCCAGCGCAGTCGCCGTCATCATTGGAACGACGGTGGGCCCGACCTTGGCGTAGATCGGCGATACCGGAATTGACATCGTCTGCCAGAACATGACGATCGCCAGCACGAGCACGCCGGCGCCGATGATCGTTTCGCCGATGGGGGGGCGCGGCCGGACGGGCCCGTCTTCTTGGGATGAGCTGGTCATGTCATGCAAGCCCGAGCTCTTTGAGGATGCCTTCGATCCGCGCCGTCTCAACGTCGAGGAAGGCTTTGTAATCGTCGCCGAGCAACGTGATTTGCGTCCACTCGCGGATCTTGCAGGCCTCCGCCCATTGCGGCGTTGCCGTCATCTTCTCCATCAGCGCGATCATTGCCTTGCGTTGCGCGTCGTTGACGCCGGGAGGCGCGAACACGCCTCGCCAGTTGAAGAGCTCCACGTCGATGCCTTCCTCTTTGAGCGTCGGCGCGGCAATGTCTTCCTGGCGTTTGTCCGCCGATATGGCGATCACCCGCAGCTTCCCGGCTTTCACCTGCTCCGCGAACTCGCCATAGCCCGAGATGCCGGCTGCCACCTGGTTGCCGAGCAGCGCCGCCGTCGCGGGGCCGCCGCCGGCGAAAGCGACGTAGCTGACCTTCGTGGGCGCGACGCCGAGCGCCTTGGCGATCATGCCGATGAGGATGTGGTCGGAGCCGCCGGCCGAGCCGCCGGCAACGGGAACCTTGGCGGGATCGGCTTTGAGCGCGGCCGCAAAGTCCTTCGCGCTCTTGAAGGGCGACGCTGCCGGAACGACCAGCGCGAGAAATTCGCCGGTCAGCCGGGCGATCGGGGTTGCCTGCGCGAGCTTGACCGGGCTCTTGTTGGCGATGATCGCGCCGACCATCACCATGCCCGCCACCATCAGCGCGTTGCCTTGCCCCTTCCATTGATTCAAGAATTGCGGAAGTCCGACCGCGCCACCCGCGCCTCCCACATTGGTGATCTGCACGCCTTTGACGGCGCCGGTTGCGCGCAGCACCTGCTCGATCGTGCGCCCCGTCTGATCCCAACCGCCGCCGGGCGCCGCCGGGACGAACAGCTTGAGCAGATCGACCGCCTGGGCGCGAGCCGCGTCGATGGTGGCGAGCGAGAGCGGCAATGCGGCGGCAGGAACGAGCGCAGCGCTGCGCAGAAGATCACGGCGGGTCGGCATGGCGTTTCCTTTCCTAGCGATGCTTGATCGACGCTCTCCGGCGCCTTGCTTCCACGGGTTACGAAAGCAGGAGAACTGAGCGAAGTCGAGCCGCTACGTCCCGGCAAGCTTGCGCGCAGGCGGGCCAGTATAGGTCCAAATGAGATGGCGCGGGATTGGTCCTTTGTTGCGCTCGCCCGACTGCATCTCCTCGAAAGCGTGGGCCAATGCGCCGACCGAGCGCGACAATACGAACAATCCCCGGCACAGGGCTGGCGCAAAGCCGAGCTCCGCGAAGACGACGCCGGTCGCGCCATCGATATTCATCGGGACGGCTCGCCCTTTCTCGGCCGCAAGCTGCGCCTCGATCGCGCGGCCGATGGCGGCGAAGCGCCCGCTCACTGCGCCGCCCGCGGCGGCGCCGTCGACCAGCTCGAGCAGGCGCGGCGCACGCGGATCGCGGGGATGAAAGCGGTGCCCGAAGCCGGGAACGTGCCGGGTGCCTGCTTCGGCCAGCGCGTTGACTTCAGCGCTGACGGCTTGCGCCAGCCGCGCTTGACTGATCGGGCCGCCGCCCATGCGCGCGGCGATGGCATTATAAAGCGTGACGCATTGCTCACCCGCTCCGCCATGCACGTCGCCGAGCATGTTGATGGCCGAGGCGATGGCATTGTTGATGCCGACCCCGCAGGTGATCGCCATTCTGGCCGCTGCGATCGACGGCGCCTGCGGGCCGTGATCCACCGCCGCCACCAGCGCGGCTTCGAGCAACTTGGCGGCGGCGGGATCAGGACGCTCGCCGCGCGTCATGAGATAGACCATCTCGGCAAAGCTGACGCGGCCGATCAGATCCTCGGCCGCGTAGCCGCGATAGCGGATCATCCCCGGCTTCATGTCGATGATCGACGTCGACCACCAATCCTCCGGGCTCATAGTGCCGTGGGTCGCGGGAACGTTGCTGCTCATATGGCACCTTCGCGCGCGAGCGCGTCGATCTCGCGCTTGGAAAATCCAAGTTCGGCCAGCAGATGATCAGTATCGGCACCGAGCGCCGGCGGCGGCGATGCCGGCTCGGGATCGCCGCTCGCGAGCCGAAAGCCTGACCGCACGACCTCCACCGGACGATCGACGGCGGGCACGCAGTCGAAGGTCTTGAGCAGTCCGCGCTCGACGACCTGCGGATGCGCGAGCACGGAGGGCACGTCGAGGACCTCGCCGGCAGGGACGCCGTTCTTGTTGAGGAGCGCCGACCATTCCTGCGCCGGTCGTGCCGTGAGCGCCTGCTCGATCTCAGCCTTCAATTCGAAACGGCACCGCTTGCGATCCTCGCGGCCGGCGAAGCGCGGATCGGCGATGAGCTCACCGCGGCCGATCAAGCGGCACAAGGTCTCGAACTGTTCCTGCTTGTTGGCGGCGATGTTGAGCAGCCCCTTGCCGGTCCGGAACGTGCCCGAGGGGCTCGCCGTCATGTTCTCGTTGCCCATGGGCTCGGGTCTCACGCCCGCGATCAGCCAATTCGAAACCGCCCAGCCCATGGCCACGAGGGACGCTTCCAGCATGGAGACGTCGATGCATTCCCCCTCCCCCGTCCGCTCGCGGCGGACGAGCGCCGCGGCAATGGCGAACGCGGCGGTCATGCCGCCCATCGTATCGGCGACCGGATAGCCGACCCGCAATGGCGCCGATTGCGCGTCGCCGGTGACGCTCATCACCCCGCAAAGCCCCTGGATGATCTGATCGTAGGCGGGATTGAACCTCAGCGGTCCGTCCTGGCCGAAGCCGGAGATCGCGCAGTAGATGATGTCGCTCTTGACGGCTTTGAGCGCGGCGTAGCCGAGCCCGAGCCGCGTCATCACGCCGGGACGAAAATTCTCGACCACGACGTCGGCGGTGGCGACCAGCCGCGAGAACGCGTCGCGGCCCTTGGGTGATTTCAAATTGAGGGTGATCGAGCGCTTTCCTGCGTTCTGCGCCAGGAACGACGCCCCCATGCCGCGGCGATTGAGCTCGGGATCGGCGCCGAGTTGGCGCGCGAGGTCGCCCGCGCCCGGCACCTCGACCTTGATCACCTCGGCGCCGAGCTGCGCCAGTTGATAGCAGCAGAACGGGCCGGCGAGCACGTTGGTCAGATCGAGCACCCGCGTTCCCGCGAGAAGTCCGGCCATTCCCTGCGCTCCCGGCTGTATTCTGTCTAACAGAATAATCTTCTGTCTAGCATAACATTCTGTACAGCGCAACTGCGTTCTAGTATGAATCCCGCGTCGGGCAACCGCGAAAGCGGGGGAGGTCGAATGAGCAAGGACAAGGTCGAGGCGGTCGAACGCGCGCTCGCCGTGCTCAACGCGTTCCATGCCGACAAGCCGACGATGACGCTCGGCGAGATCGCGTCGGCAACGGGCTTCTACAAGAGCACGATCCTGCGCCTCGCTGGCTCGCTCGAGCGGCTCGGCTATCTCATTCGCGAGGAGCGCGGCGCGTTCCGGCTCGGCCCGGCGCTGTGGCGATTGGGATCGATCTACCGGGCGGGATTTAATCTCGGCGAGGCGATCAGGCCCGAGCTGCGTCGGCTGGTCGAGGCCACCGGCGAGACGGCGTCATTCTATATCCGCGAGGGAGCGTCGCGCGTGTGCCTGTTTCGGCACAATTCACCGCAATCGGCGCGGCACCACCTCGATGAGGGCGCCGAGTTGCCGCTCAATGCCGGCGCCAGCGCCCATGTGCTGCTCGCCTTCTCCGATGCCAAAGGCCCGAAGGCGAAGGCGGTGCAGCAACGCGGATATGACGTATCGCTGGGCGAGCGCGACCCGCAAGTGGCGGCCGTCGCGGTCCCCGTCTTCGACCTCGCCGGCGAGTTTCGAGGCGCGCTCGCGATCTCGGGCCTGATCGGACGGTTCACGGCGAAGGCGCGTCAGGCCGCCCTCGCGGAATTGTCGGCATCGGCCGATCGGCTGCGCACCATGCTGCCGGCAAGCGAATGACGGATGCGGATGTCGAAGACGATTCGTGCGCTCGACTGCAAGTATCGAGGCACGTAAGCTTGAAGGCACACAAGTCGCCCGCTGCAACGACGGAAACCGCCATGCTGACGCGTCGCCACTTGCTCGCCGCCTCGACCGCGGGGCTGCTCGCTCCCGCCACGAGCTTCGTCCCGCGCGCATTCGCGCAGGCGATCAAGAAGCCGGCCCACGTGATCGTCGGTTTTCCGCCCGGCGGCGGCACCGATGTCATCGCCCGCATCCTCGCGGACGGGCTGCGCGGCCCCTACGCGCCCACGGTGCTGGTTGAAAACAAGCCCGGCGCCGCGGCGCGCATCGCGGTCGAATACGTGAAGAACGCGGAGCCGGACGGCAGCGTGATGCTGTTCACGCCGGACTTTCCGATCACGGTCTACCCGCACAGCTTCCGCTCGCTGAGCTACGACCCGTTGCGGGACTTCACCGCGGTCTCGCCGGCGGCAAAGTCGATGCTGACCTACAACGTGGGCCCGGCGGTGCCGGAGAGCGTGAAGACCTTGGCCGAGTTCGCGCAATGGTGCAAAGCCAATCCTGGCAAGGCCTCGTACGCGACCACGGCGGCCGGCGGCACGCCGCATTTCGTCGGCATGATGCTGGCCAACGCGGCCGGCGTCGCCATGACCCCCGTGCATTATCGCGGCGGCGCGCCGGCGCTGCAGGATCTGCTCGGCGGTCACGTGCCGGCGAGCGTCAACCCGATCAGCGAAAGCCTGCCCCTCGCCAAATCGGGAACGTTGCGAATTCTGGCGGTGACGGGTTCGCGGCGCTCGTCGTTCCTGCCCGACGTCCCGACCATGACCGAGGCCGGCTACAACGTGGTGGTGGAATCGTGGCTCGGCGTGTTCGTGCCGGCGAAGACGCCCACGGATATCGTCGAAGCGCTGGGCGCGGCCATCGCCGAAGCCGCGAAATCCTCAAACATGATCGAGAACCTGGCCAAGGTGGGCAACACGACCGCGTTCCAGACGCCGGCGCAGTTCGCCGCCACGGTGAAGGCGGATCTGGCGCGCTGGGCTCCGATCGTGAAGGCATCCGGTTTCGTCGCCGAGGATTAGCGCGAAAGTCAAAACCGCCAGCGCCGATCGGCGATGATCGCGCGCGCGGCATTGTGACCGGGAGCGCCGGTGACGCCGCCGCCCGGATGAGCGCCCGATCCGCAGTGATAGAGTCCGTTCAGCGGGCCCCGATAGTCGGCATAGCCGATGGCGGGGCGGGCCCAGAACAGCTGATCGAGCGCCATTGCGCCGTGGAAAATGTCTCCGCCGGTCAGCCCGAACACCTGCTCCAGGTCGAGTGGGCTCAAGGCTTGGCGGCCGACGATGCTTGCTTTGAACCCCGGTGCATAGCGATCGACCGTTTCGATCATCAGATCCGCCACCGTCTCGCGATAATCGTTCCATGACCGCCCTGCCGGCAACTGCGGCGCCACGTGCTGGCAGAACAGGCTGGCGACGTGGCCCCCCGCCGGGGCCAGCGTGTCGTCCAAGGTCGACGGGATCACCATTTCGATGATGGGCTCGCGACTCCATCCGAGCATTCGCGCGTCGCAATAGGCGCGATCCATATAGCCGAGGCTCGGGGCGAGAATGATCCCGGCGGTGTGATGGTCGCCGCAATCGCGTCCGGGCAGCGCCGTGAAGCTCGGCAGCTCCGAGAGCGCGACGTTGATCCGAAACGTGCCGGAGGCGCAGCGCCATCCCTGCATGCGTCGAAGAAAGGCCGGATCGAGCGTGCTCGGGGGGATCATCGCGGTATAAAGCAGCTTGGGATTGACGTTGGCGGCGACCGCGCCGGCGCGCACGAGGCGTCCGTCCTCGAGCACGACGCCAACCGCCCTGCCCTTCTCGATCAAGAC
>Ga0318530_10000021_pt1 | contig 20962 bp, 20 predicted proteins | sample GRESIP053b4f24_FD_203534 | JGI IMG/M metagenome (GOLD analysis project Ga0318530, IMG submission 203534) | Tropical soil microbial communities from Luquillo Experimental Forest, Puerto Rico - GRE.SIPMG.053b4f24 | ecosystem: Environmental > Terrestrial > Soil > Tropical forest > Bulk soil...
GACCTATTGGCCGCAAATAGTGCTTGGCCTTGCCTTTTCCTGGGGCGCGCTGATGGGCTGGCCCGCCGAGTTTGGGCGGCTCGATCTGCCGGCTTTGTTGCTCTATGCCGGATCGATTGCCTGGGTGGTCGGCTACGACACGATCTATGCGCATCAGGACCGCGAAGACGACGCGTTGATCGGCATTAAGTCCACCGCTTTGCTGTTCGGATCCCGTACCAAGCCGATGCTGGCGCTGTTCTATGGCCTCGCCGTCATCCTCATCGGCGCGGCCGGCTTTGCCGCCGGCGCAGGCCTCGTCTTCGCGTTCGGGCTCCTTGCTTTCGCGGCGCATCTTTGCTGGCAGATCGTGCGGCTGGACATCGGCGATCCCGACAATTGCCTCGCGGTGTTCAAGTCCGACCGCGATGCCGGGCTGATCCTGTTTGCCGCGCTGGTGCTTGACGCGGCGTTGCGCGCAAATGCGTAGAGTGGGTTGAGCGCAGCGCTATCGCTCAACTTATCTGCGGCTGGCTGACCGATGATCGCCGAAAATCGGCGCAGGCTTCCTAAGCGTGCCTTTTCAGACCAAGCCCAATTCCGATCCAGCCCAATCCCGCAATGATGAGATCGATGCCGAGAAAGAGCCCAAGAATGTAAAGGCCCGACACTGGCCAATGCGCGAGAATGATCAGGCCAAGCAAAAGCGTGATAACGCCGGAGACTGCGACCCAGACCCAGGGCATTTCCTGTTTCATGCTGAACGCCAAGACAATCCGCATTACACCCGAGGCGATGAGCGCGAACCCGAGCAGCAGAGTGAGCAGTGCCGCTGCAAGAAGGGGGTTCTCGAATGTGGCAAAGCCGGCGACGATGTAGAGGACACCGAGCAGAACCCAAAGCAGGAATTTACCCCAACTCTTGATTTGAAATGCGCTGATGACTTCGGCTACGCCCGCGAGCAACATCATCACGCCGACGACAAACACAGTCACAACGGTAGCGAAAACGACGCTGCCGAGCGCAATCAATCCGGTGATGACATAGACGACGCCAAGGGCGACGATCCAACCCGATTTGGCGCGAAGAGGTGCGAGTGCTGTAGTCTCAGCTACGCTGGACATGATGTGTCTCCCACATTGTGTGACGGCGCATGGTGAAATTGGAGCGTTACGGCGCTGCCTCGCTCGAGGAAGCTTGAAATCTGCGGTGACTGTTTAAGCAAGCTCAAATCGTCAGCAAATTGATTAAAGTCAAAGTTCCGATGCATCCGCCAAGGGCATTGATCCATCGATACTATCGCCCTAGCTAAAAACGGCCGGACGAGCCGCCGCTGCACGCCGGCGCAACAGCAATAGGCCTTTCCATGGAACGGAAGCCGGTACTGATTGACCTTGCGCTTCAGGGTGGCGGCTCTCACGGCGCGTTCACTTGGGGCGTGTTGGATCGTCTCCTGGAAGAGCCGTGGCTTCGCATCGCCGGTATTTCCGGCACGTCCGCAGGAGCAATGAATGCCGCAGTGGTGGCCGACGGTTGGATGGACGGCCAAGCCGAGGGCGCGCGCGCCGCGCTCGAAAAATTTTGGAAGCACGTATCGCGTGCCGCGGCGTTCAGTCCGCTGCAACGCTCTCCTCTCGACCGTTTAATGGGCCGCTGGACGCTCGATACATCGCCCGCCTATGTCTTCATAGACCTGATGTCGCGGGTTCTGTCGCCTTACGCGCTCAATCCGCTCGATTTCAATCCGCTACGCCGCATCCTTGCCGAAAGCATTGATTGTAATCGGCTCGCTCATTCGCCGATCAAATTGTTCATCACCGCCACGAGTGTGCGAACCGGCCGCGGGCGTATTTTCCGCAACCCCGAGATTACAGCCGATGTGCTGCTCGCATCGGCGTGCCTGCCAACAATGTTCCGCGCGGTTGAAATCGATGGGGAGCCGTATTGGGACGGCGGTTTTACCGGCAATCCCACGATCACGCCGCTGGTTCGTGAAACCGATGCTCACGATTCCATCTTGGTGCAAATCAATCCGCGCGAGCGCTCGGATACGCCACGCACCGCCCCGGACATTCTCAACCGGCTTAATGAGATCTCCTTCAATTCGCCGCTGATGAAGGAGCTCCGCATGATTGCTCTTCTGCGTCAGACGGCCGATCCTGGAAGCGGAGAAGGCGCCCGCTGGGCGCAGATGCGCACGCATCGAATCATGACCGATATGTTGGCGCAATTCGGCGCCTCCTCGAAGCTCAACGCCGAGTGGGCATTCATCGCCATGCTACGGCAAGAAGGGCAGCGTGCCGCGAACGAATTTTTGGACGCGAACGGCAAGGACCTCGGCAAACGTTCTACCGCCGATTTGGATGTGCTGCTGGCGGAGTGTTGACGCATGGGGCTCCTCGGCATCCTGGTTGGCCTTGCGCTGTTAGTCTTGTTTGCGTTCCGCGGCTGGAGCGTGCTGCTGCTCGCCCCGGCTGCAGCGCTCGTTGCCGCAGCGTTCGGCCGAGAGCCGCTGCTCGCCAACTGGACGCAGGTTTTCATGGGCAGCGCCGCCCGCTTCCTCGCTCAGTTCTTTCCGATTTTTCTTCTCGGAGCGGTCTTCGGCAAACTCATGGACGACAGCGGTTCGGTGTCGGCCGTCGCGGATTTCATGACCAAGACTTTGGGTGAACGTCGCGCAATAGTCGCGGTGGTACTCGCGGGCGCGTTCGTAACCTATGGCGGCGTGAGCCTGTTCGTCGCCTTCTTCGTGCTCAGCCCCATGGCACAGGCGTTGTTTCGCGCCGCGGCCGTGCCTCGCCGGCTGATGCCGGCAGCGATCGTGCTTGGCACCTCGACCTTCACCATGTCGGCTCTGCCGGGCACGCCATCGATCCAAAACGCCATCCCGATGCCGTTCTTCGGCACGACGCCATTTGCGGCGCCTGGCCTCGGCATCATTGCGGCGGCGATCATGCTTGGTTTTGGCTTGTGGTGGCTCAGGCGCGCCGAGGCTTCGGCTCGTCGCGCCGGCGAGGGCTATGGAGCAGAAGCAACGGTTAGTGCTGACGGAGCGGCAGATGATGAGCTGGTGCGCGAGCGCGCTACCACCGCGCGGGAATTCGACCCGGCGGAGATGCATCATGGCGATCGTAGCGTTTCGGTTCCGCCGGCCTTGTTTGCAGCGCTGCCGCTTGTCGTCGTCGTGGCAGTGAATCTCTTGATGTCGCTCGTGGTGCTCCCCCGGCTCGATTTTTCATACCTGGCCGACGAACGCTGGGGTGCAACCACTATTTCTGGCGTGGCTGGCGTATGGTCCGTGGTGGTCGCGCTCGCCGCAGCGATCGCAACCGTCATCCTTTGCAACCGCCCTCGCCTGCCTTCGCTGCGCCAAAGCATGGATGCAGGCGCTAACGCCTCGGTACTGCCTGCCCTCAGTGTTGCGAGCCTGGTCGGGTTTGGCGCCGTTATCGCCGCGCTGCCCGCTTTCGAGATCGTACGCGATTGGGTGCTGGCGATAGAGGGCGGCCCCCTCGTCTCGCTTGCGGTGGCGACGAACGTCCTCGCCGCGCTCACCGGCTCGGCCTCCGGCGGATTGACAATCGCACTCGATGCGCTCGGCCAAACCTACATGACGATCGCGGCGCAAACCGGCCTCAGTCCCGCACTGATGCACCGCGTTGCTGTGATCGGCTCGGGAACGCTGGATATCCTGCCGCACAACGGCGCGGTCGTGACGCTACTGGCTGTCTGCGGGGCAACACACCGGGAAAGTTACTTCGACATCGTTATGGTCGGGATCGTCAACGCAATCCTCGCTCTCGTCGCGGTCATCCTGCTTGGGACGGCTTTTGGATCTTTCTAAGCGAGCACCGCATAGCCTGCACGGCCAACTAATGCTTGGCGCCGTTGGCCGCTAATTCAAATTGAAAAATGGAACCTCTGGGAACATTAGCCGACGCCCAGATGTGACCATTATGGTTTTCGATCACCGACTTGCAGATCGACAGACCCATACCCATGCCACGGGTTTTGGTCGTGAACATCGGCTGAAAAATTCGATTGAGGTTGGCTACATCGATTCCCCGTCCGGTATCTGCGATCGAGACTCGTACTCCGTTCGCTCCCGCAATTTCCGACGTTACCGAGAGTACCGAGAGTACGCGGGGCTCCGCTGAATCCATCGAATCGCGATTGCCAAGTTCTGTTTTGTCGATCCCGCAAAAGATGATCGGCGTCTCGGGAAAAATGACTGACCCATAGTTCAGCAACAAGTCAAGCGATGGTGATAGGACGGCAATTGCCACGTCAATTTTTTTGTCGGCATATTTTTCCTGAAGGAAATCGCGCAAAAGGGGTTGATAGTTATTCGAGCCGAACCGCGAGAGGTCCAACGCCTCGCTGTAAATCTCTATGCGATCCGCCGAGTTTGAGGTGAGCTCTAGGGTGAGATCGGCCTGGAGGAGCGCCAGGCCGGGCAGTTCGGGGCGCTCGTCGAAGAGCAACACAATTCGGCGTGTTGCGGAATACGCCGGCAAGGCGCTGCCGACCCAAACTGTCAAACTAATAAAGCGGTGCGCAGTTTCATGAGTCCTGGATCTGGACCTCAGATCCATAAATTTACTCACTTCGAGTGTGTCCGAAATACGTCTGGTTTTGGTATGAAATGATTCTATTTGGCGAGCACCGGATAAAGTGCCTGCGCGGTCTTGCCGAAAATCCAATCCTGGTCGGATGGCTTGGCGGATGAAAACGCTTTGCGCGCGGCGGCGAGAATTTCCGACAGCGAACCTTGCGAATTAGGAAAGTTCGAGCCCCAGGCGATGCGCGAGGCGCCAAACGTCTCGATCATCTTACCGAAAAATGTTTGTGGCGTGGCTTTGCCCCAGCTCTTGGGCGTCACATTGATCGGCGTGATTTTCAGATAAAGCTGCTGGTATTTCGAAAGCGCGAACAGATCGGCTGCGGCGGCGTATGGCGGGCCGTCGGCGAATGGCGCCCGCGCCAGGTGATCGAGAATGATCGTGACTTTCGGAAAGCGGTCCATGACTTCGCGCAACAGCGGGATGCCTTCCCGTTTCATCTGCATACAGACCGGAATGTGCTTTGCCGCCGCGTGCTCCCAGAACGGAAAAGTTTTCGGATCGGCGAACCACGTGCCCTGACCGGGCAGCGTGCTGCCTGACGTGAACAGCCGCATGCCGGTTCCGCCGCGCCCGAGCCAGTAATCGAATTTCGCAACCGCATCCGGCGCCGCCACATCGATCGAATAGACGCCGGTAAAGCGCGATGGCACCGCGGCGACAGCGTCGGCGACATAGCTGTTGTCATAGCCATAAGCTGTCGAGGAATGCACGATCGCCGCCTTGTTGACGCCGGCGGCGTCCATTTCCGCAAGCAGCATTTCATAGGTGGTCGGCCGCTCGCTCGACCAGGTCGATTGCGTGCCGCCGAGCGGAGCGAGCGGATAGCGCCCGGTGTCCGGCGAAACGATATGCGGATGAATGTCGAGAACGGGCATGGTGGTTCAATGTGTAGGGTGGGTTGAGCGCAGCGAAAGCCACCATAACATTTCAACCGATGGGGTTTCGCTTTTCGCTCAACCCAACCTACGCGCCCGTCATGCCCGCACATAGCCGTTCGCAGAACGGCGTCGCTTTGCTCGCCTATGTTGCGAGCATCCACGTCTTGCGGCGTAGAACGAAGTCGTGGATGGCCGGGACAAGCCCGGCCATAACGGCCCGTGAATTTTGTGCAGGCAAACGCGAAAACATCTCGTCCTCGACCCGTCGACGTATCGTCGCTGTTTTAGTTACATATAGGTTCAAATCTCGCCTCATCGGACGCGGCCCGGATGCATGCCGGGTTGCGGGGCGAGGGCGGTGCCCGCGCACGGATTTGCAACCCGCTCCCGGGCGGCTTTGGGCATCAACCCAGCACTATGACCGGGGCGCGAGGTGCCAGGCATGCTCGCGGCGCTCCCACCGGCGCTTCGCGTGCTGCCCTTCAGCATGGACCACCGGATCAAAGTCCGGTGGTGACGAGTCAGAGAAAGCGCTTGCCATAGCTCGGGTGCTGAAAAACGCATCGCGAGAACGGCTCGTCATTGCGAGCGTCAGGGAGGCAATCCAGGCTGAGATGTCGCTCTGGATTGCTTCGTCGCTGCCGCTCCTCGCAATGACGAAGACACACCGCGAGAAAGACATCCCCATGCGCAAAACGAAAACAGCAAAGCTTTCTTCGGAGCTGAAACACGCAGCGCGCTTCGAAGCGGAAAAAGCATGACGGCAAAAGCGCTATTGCGACGCGTTCGCGTTGTGGCGGAGCTACCATCTCGGCATTTGCTTGAGAAGCCGGGCCTGTCGCGGCGATCCCGGCGGCTGTCTTGGCAAAGCGGTAGCGTTCGGGTCAGTGCCGCAGCGTGTGCAGTGGCAAACGCGGCAGGAGATTCTTTCGGTGACGCTGCGCAATATCGGCGCACCCGAGCGCGCGACGCGCCAATGCATGCCGATCGACTTTTATGCAACGCGCGGCAAGCGATGATGCGCGCGGGCGAAGCGAGCGAGTACCCTGCCCTGCCCCTAATCGCGTGGGATAATCTCGCGCTCGCCGCGATGGATGATCGGATCTTTCGGAAGCGCCGTCGTGCGCCGGCGCAGCAGGCGCTGTGGCCTGCGGCGGCCAATGGCGGTGTGGCGGCGCCGCCGCCAAGTCGGCGGTGCGATCAAGAGCCGGCCTATCCGCGCGAACACTTCGTGCAGCGTGCCGTCGTCTTTCGGAAACAACAGCGGCAAGCCGAGCACACGGCCCCATACCCGCCATTCGGCGGTGATCTCGCCGACATCGGCACTGCTAAAGAGCAACAGCGACAAGGCGGTATCAGCATGTTCGAGCGTGACCGCGAACATATGCGGCGGCTTGTCGGCCTCCGCGAACAGCTTGATGGCAACACCGCGATAGGCGGCGACCGGCAGATTCACGGCCATGCGCATGCCGGCGCGCGCGCGCCGCAGCACCACGCGTTTGCGATGCAGATCGACGACGCGTAAGGCTCCGTCCGCCGTGTGATCGGCGGCGAAAAAACGCACTGGCAGTGAGAAGGGATCGAGCCGCCACGGGGACGCAATCGTGCTTGCACGATGCCCCCCGGCGCGGCTCGACCCGGCAGTGGGTCTGCCGGCTTCCATTTGACGCCCCGAGTTTCCAGGCTGTTGCCGCCTGGTTGCCGCCACCTTGCCATGGGCCCGTCGCGAACCGCTTAAGAAGCCTGGTTAAGTTCCGGTAGCACTTTGCAAATGCGCGCCATGATTGACGACTCCTTGCCAAGCGGCGTTTTGCGATTTGCCAAGCCCGCGCGCCTTGAAAGCCCCGTCTTTGCCGCACATCTTCGCTTTACGCCTTACCCGTCGCGGCGATGGCCGCATTCGCTTGTATTGCCCGGTTCACCCCCGTAAACCGATTGCCAACCACGATGACTTCGCTCCTCGATCAAACCGCGCTCCTGGATCTTGCCGAACGGCTCGTTGCCGCCGCGCGGTGCGCCGGCGCCGACGAGGCCGATGCCATCGCCGTGCGCTCAGTGTCGCTCGCGGTCGAACTGCGTGATGGCGCGGTAGAAGAATCTGAGCGTTCGGAGAGCGACGATATCGGGCTTCGCGTTCTCGTCGGCCGTAAACAGGCGGCGGTCTCGACCAACGACGTCAAGGCCGACGGACTCGACGGCTTAGCCGAGCGCGCCGTCGCCATGGCCCGCGCGGCGCCGGATGACGAATTCGCCGGGCTTGCCGACGCCAAGCTTCTGGCGCGGACATTTCCCAATCTCGATCTGCTCGATCCCGACATGCCCTCGGTCGCCGACCTCGAGGCCCGCGCGCGCCGCGCCGAACAGACGGCGCTCGCCGTGCCTGGCGTCGCCAAATCCGGCGGCGCCTCAGCGTCGGCCGGCATCGGCGGCATGGTGCTGGCGACGAGCCATGGCTTCCACGGCGCCACCATCGGCTCGCGCCATTCGGTCTCGATGTCGGCGATCGCCGGCAGCGGCACGGCAATGGAGCAGGATTACGATTATTCCTCGACGCTGCATGCCGGCGATCTCGAATCCGCCGAAGCGATCGGGCGCACTGCCGGCGAGCGCGCCGTCAGTCGCCTTAATCCGCGCAAGGTCGAGACGCGGCGCGTGCCGGTCGTGTTCGACGCGCGGATCGCCGGCTCGCTGATCGGGCACCTTGCCAGCGCCGCGAACGGCAACGCGATTGCGCGCAAGACGAGTTTCCTGCGCGACAAGCTCGGCGAGCGGATTTTTCGTCCGGGCGTGGAAGTGATCGACGATCCATTGCGCAAGCGCGGTTTACGCTCGCGGCCGTTCGATGCCGAAGGCGTCGCCACGCGGGCGATGAAACTCATCGAAGACGGCGTCCTCAAGAGCTGGCTCCTTGATTGCGCCACCGCGCGAGAGCTGCGCCTCGAAACCACCGGCCACGCGCATCGCGGCGTGTCGTCGGTGCCGTCGCCGGGACCGAGCAATCTTTATCTCGCGGCCGGCGCGGCGACGCCGGACGAGCTGATCGCCGACATCAAGGACGGTTTTTTCGTTACCGACCTGATCGGCGTCGGCGCCAACCTCGTCACCGGCGATTACAGCCGCGGCGCGGCCGGATTCTGGATCGAGAACGGCAAGCGCAGCTATCCGGTGAGCGAGGTCACGGTTGCCGGGCATTTGAGCGCGATGTTCTCAAGCTTGCAGCCGGCAAACGATCTGACTTTCCGCTACGCCACCAACGCGCCGACTTTGCGCGTCGAGGGCCTCACCGTTGCCGGCCATTGACGCCGACGCCGCGGCAGCGATCCCGGCACACGCTGCTGCGCAGCTCGCCAATGCAGTGCGGGAGGCGGGCAGCGTCGCGCTGTCGATGTTCGGAAAACCGGTGAGGTCGTGGACCAAGGGACTGTCCGCTTCGCCGGTCAGCGAAGCCGACATCGCCGTCGATGGATTGCTGCGCGAGCGCTTGGGCGCGCTCGATCACGCTTTCGCCTGGCTCTCGGAGGAAAGCGCCGACGACGGCGGGCGGCTTTCGGCACGCTACGTCTGGGTGGTCGATCCGATCGACGGCACCCGCGCTTATATCGCCGGACAACCGGATTGGGCGATCTCCGCAGCGCTCGTCGAAAGCGGCCAGCCCATCGCAGCCTGCCTCTACGCGCCGGCGCTCGACGAGTTTTTTGCTGCGCGCGCTGGGACCGGCAGCACGCTCAACGGCAAACCGATCGCGGCGACGCCCGGCGCCGAGCTGCGTGGAATTCGTGTCGCCGGTCCACAGAAATTTCTCGACCGGCTTGGCGGGGTACTGCCGCCATTGACCAGGTTGCCGCGCGGGCACTCGCTGGCGCTGCGGCTTGCGCGGGTCGCGCAGGGCGCCTGCGATGCCGCTTTTGCCGGCGGCAGTAGCCACGATTGGGACCTTGCGGCAGCCGATCTTTTGGTGCACGAAGCAGGCGGCGCGCTCACGCCCATTGCGGGCGGAACACTCGCCTATAATCGCCCCGTGCCGCGGCACGGGATGCTCGTCGCGGCCGGCCGGGCTAGGCACGCGGCGCTGGTCGAACTTCTTGGGGACGAACGTCTCGCTCTGCGATAATCGCGACCTGCGCGCGCTTGGAATTTGTGATGCCGGATCTTGAGGGGATGCATGCGGCTATGGCGCCATATCGGGCGACAGCAATGGGCTAAGGCGGCGATCGGGATTGGCGCTGCCGAATATCTGCGTTTGGTCGGCAGCACGACGCGCTTTGTTCTGGAGCCTGCCGATATTTACGAGCGGGGCGAAGCCGATATGCCGATCATCCTGGCGTTTTGGCACGGCCAGCATTTGCTGGCGCCGGTCGCCCGCAAAACCAGGCACCGCGTCAATATGTTGGTGTCGCGGCACCGCGACGGCGAAATCAATGCGATCGCGGCGTCGCGGCTCGGCGTCGGCACGATTCGCGGCTCGGGCAATCACGGCGGCGGCTTCCTGCACAAAGCCGGCGTCGCCGCGTTTCAGGCGATGCTCGATTCGCTCGCCGATGGCCATTCGATCGCGCTATCCGCCGACGTGCCCAAAGTCGCGCGCGTCGCCGGGATCGGCATCATCAAGCTTGCGCAAGCTTCGGGACGGCCGATTTATCCAAGCGCAATCGCAACGAGCCGGCGCATCGTGCTCAACAATTGGGACCGCACCACAATCAATCTGCCGTTCGGGCGCGGCGCCGGCGTTGCCGCCGAACCGCTGATCGTGCCGAGCGACGCCGACGATGCCGCACTCGAAACCACGCGGCGCCTGCTTGAGGAACGACTCAACGCGGCAACGCGGCGCGCTTACGAAATCGTCGACCGGGCTGACGGCGGAGCCTCGCGTGGCCAATAGTCAGCCGCTCGCATTGCGCCTGTACCGGCTCGGCTGCGTGCTCGGCTCGCCGCTGGCGCCGAAAGTCCTGGCGCGCCGTCTAAGCCGCGGCAAGGAACATCCCAAGCGCCTGCCGGAGCGGCTCGGCATGACGAACATCGCCCGTCCCAAAGGACCGCTGGTCTGGATCCATGGCGCGAGCGTTGGCGAAATGCTCGCAGCAGTTTCGCTGATCGAGCGATTGCGGGCACAAGATTTCGCGGTGCTGGTCACTTCGGGCACGGTGACGTCGGCGGCGCTCGCCGAACAGCGCCTGCCGGACGGTGTCGTCCACCAATTCGTTCCGCTCGATGCGCCGCGTTTCGTGCAGCGGTTTCTCAATCACTGGCGGCCCGGGCTGGCGCTGTTCGTCGAATCCGATTTGTGGCCCAATCTCATTTGCTCCTGCGCGGCGCGCAAGGTTCCGATGATCGTCATCAATGGCCGCTTGTCGGAACGCTCGTTCGGCCGATGGCGACGCGTGCCGCACCTCATCGCGGCCTTGCTCAATTGCTTCGATCTGTGTCTTACGCAGTCTCCGGCCGATGCCGAGCGCTATGCCAAGCTTGGCGCGCCGCGCGTGAGCGCTACTGGAAATCTGAAACTTGATCTGCCGCCGCTGCCGGCAGACGAAGCGGCTCTGCACCGGCTCAAGCAGATCGTCGGCAAGCGCCCCGTGGTCGTCGCCGCATCGACTCATCCCGGCGAAGAAGCAGCCGTGATCGGCGCGCACGCCCGCTTGCGCACGAAATTTCCCACGATCTTGACGATCATCGCGCCGCGCCATCCCGAGCGCGGCGAAAGCATCGCAGAAATTGCCAAGGCGGCGAAGATTTCTGTTGCTTTGCGCTCGCGCCGCGCGCAGCCGATGCCTGACATCGGCGTCTATGTTGCCGACACTTTGGGCGAGCTCGGCCTGATGTACCGGCTCGCGCCGGTGGTCTTAATGGGCGGCTCGCTGGCGCAGCATGGCGGGCAAAATCCCATCGAGGCGATCCGGCTGGGCGCTGCTGTCATCCACGGGCCGCACGTCTGGAACTTCGCCGATATTTACACCGCACTCGATGCCGTCAATGGCGCCGAACAGGTTGTCGACGAAGAATCATTGGCCGCGCGGCTCGGCGCGTGGTTCGACGATCCAGCGGCGCGTGTAGCTTCCGCCAGCGCCGCGGCGGCGGCCGTGCAAAGGCTCAGCGGCGCGCTGGAGCGGACCTGGGCGGCGCTCGATCCTTATCTCATGCAACTGCGCCTCGAAGAGAAGACGTCATGAGCGCGCTCGCAGCGCGGCACAGCGATTGATGCGCGCGCCGGCATTCTGGTGGCGGCCAGGAACGGGCGCGCCGTTGGCGCCGCTCGGCGTGATTTACGGTGCACTTGCCGCGGCGCGCATGGGCTGGCGAGGACAGCGCGCCAGCGTCCCGGTTATTTGCCTCGGCAACTTGACCGTCGGCGGCGCGGGCAAAACGCCGGCCGCGCTTGCCGTCGCGCAGCTCCTGCACGCCGCGCATGAGCGACCGTTCTTTCTGACCCGCGGTTATGGCGGAAGCCTCGCCGGCCCGATGCGCGTCAATCCGGCATACCATCGCGCCGGCGATATCGGCGACGAACCGCTGCTGTTGGCGCGGCTTGCGCCCACTATCGTGGCGCGCGACCGCGTCGCCGGCGCGAAGTTCGCCACCTTCGCCGGCGCCAGCGTGATCGTCATGGATGACGGCTTTCAAAATCCGTCGCTGGTCAAAGACCTGCCGCTTCTCTTGATCGACGGCCGTCGTGGCATCGGCAATGGCCGTGTCATTCCAGCAGGTCCGCTGCGAGTCTCGCTGGAGCCGCAGCTCGAGCTTGCCCGTGCGCTCATCGTGGTCGGCGCGCCGGACGGCACCGCTTCGGTGCTTGCGCGCGCCATGCGGCGCGGCATGACCGTATTCCATGGCCGGCTCGAGCCGGACCGTGCAGTGATCGCAGCGATCGGCCGGCGCAAAGTGCTGGCTTTCGCCGGCATCGCCGATCCGGAGAAGTTTTTTTCAACGCTTGCATCGGCAGGCGTCGAAATCGCGCAGCGCGCCAGCTTCCCCGACCATCATCGCTACAGCGCCGCCGAAGCGGTTTCGCTTATTGCGCGGGCGAAAGCGAATAATCTGATGCTTGTCACCACCGAGAAGGATCTTGTGCGGCTGGCCGGCGAGCCGTCACTCGAAGAACTTGCGGCCCATGCTAGCGCCTTGCCGGTGCGGCTTGTGATCGACGAGCAGGATCAGTTCCGCGATTTGGTGCTTGGCACTGTTGCCGGTCGCGGCGCCAAGGCGGCATCAAGGCCATGACCTGCATTGCGCTTGCTTAACGCGACCCCATGCGCTGCAATACCGCTTCGGGACTGGCGTAGGCTTCCTGCAAATCGACACTCCAGTAGCGAAGCTCCTCAAGTGGGATCGTTACGCCCGTTGCCGCACAGCGGACGAAGGTGCCAGGCCGCACGACGCGAAAATCGCCGTCGAGATATTTGACCTCCGCTTCGCCCGGCATCGGCGAGCCACGGTCAGTGCGATTGAGCAAACCTGCCTCCGTCTCTCTATCTTTCTATGCGATCGGCATTGGACCGCTCACGCTATTTTGCGCCGTTTTGCGTGGTGGGCGCGGTCTGGCCCGCACCGAAGCTGCAACATAATCACTCGCCCACCGAGGCGAAAGCGGGGTCGAGGCTGGCCCAATTCTGCTCTTTAGGCCACCAGCTTGTGATCGTTAATGCCCTGCGCGAGCGCGCTGGCCCATGATAATTTCCCGATCCGAGGCAGATATCCGAGGCAGATATATGTGCAGGAGCTGCAAAATCATGGCTTTCCGGATGTGCGTTCTTACGGTGATTGCCGTTCTGGCGTCTTCCGGCGCAATCGCGGCGCCGGAAGCTGTCGATATTCCGGACGGCGAGCTGACCTTGCATGCGACGCTCTACCGTCCGGAAGGCCCAGGCCCGTTCCCGGCTGTCGTCGCGTTGCACGATTGCGGCGGACTGAACCAGCGGCCGAACACTGAGGCACAACTCTATTCGGAATGGGCCAAAAACCTGGTGGACCACGGCTTTGTTGTCCTGTTTCCGGATTCTTTCGGCTCCCGCGGGCTTGGTTCGCAATGCCGCGAAAGGCATCGCACGATCCACGCGTCGCGTGAGCGCGTCACCGACGCGATCGCGGCGCGGCATTGGCTTCAGCAACAGAGCTATGTGCGCGGCGATCGCGTATCGCTGCTGGGCTGGGCGAATGGCGCAGTTGCGGCGTTGTGGACAACACGGCTGACCAAAGCGCCGCGGCCCGATGCGGCCGATTTCCGCTCGGTGGTCGCGTTCTACCCAAGCTGCCAGCGTCTTCTCGAAACCGCCTGGAGCACGCGGGTGCCGACGCTTGTTCTCATCGGCAGCTCGGACGATTGGACGCTGGCCACGGCCTGCCAGCAGATGGTCACCGGCGCCCACGGCCGCAGCGCGCGCGTGCAGATCATCGTCTATCCCGGTGCACATCACGAATTCGATCGCGCCAATTCGCCGATCAGGCTGCGCACCGGTCTCGTCAATACCGCCGATCCGTCCGGCGCGGCACATGGCGGGACCAATGCGTCGGCGCGCAATGACGCTTTCAGGCGCGTTCCGCAATGGCTGGCGCGTTAGCGTGAGATAACAAAAAGCGCCGCGCCGAGAGCGATCGGCGCGGCTAATGGATCGCTGCGATCAGCTGCGACTTACCACCAGCGGCAGTGCACGTGCCCCCACCGTCCACGCCAGCAATGACGGTGGCGATGCCAATATCGGTGATGCCAGTGGCGGTGATGCCAATAGCCGTGGTGCCAGTACACTGGCGTCAGATTGCCTTCATCGGCAGCCGCGATGCCACCCGGGGGCGCGATCGGCACAGCTTGCGACGTCCCGGAGACGGCCACCATCAGCAACCCTGCCGCCGCCATCGCAACAACAGTGCGTGTCATTCCATTCTCCTTATCGTTTTCCTCCAGCGCGAACCTCGGCGAGCACATAACCCGCAGACATGACGGCAGTTCCACGGCGCCGGCAATTTGTAAACATGAACAGGCAGTCAGAATTGTTTTTGATTCGCCGACAACGTTGGCGAACCAATCTTCATGGTCGGGCGACTGAAGTTACGGCGCCGCTGTTTGAAAATTTAAAACAGGTCGCCTTGGCCAGGATCAGTCGTACGGCGACGCGCTTTGCCGGAGGGACTGGGCGATCGCTCAACCGCCGGGCCGCTTTCGGCGCGCGCCGGTATGCGACCGTCGGAAAATTCGATATCGAGCGGCATGCCGGCGGTGACGGTCCTTGCGCTGCGCAACGGTTGGCCCTCGGCACCTCGCACTAAAGCAAAACCGCGAGCCAGCACGCCGCGATAGGAGAATGCAGCAAGCAGTTCGCCACTGCGCTCGGCGCGCGACTGCTGCACCGCAATGCACTGGCGGACTGCGCGTCGCGCACGATCGCCAAACGCCACCACGCGTTCGCGCTCTTGGCCGAGACGCGTGCGATGCATCGCGATATTGGCGGCGACGCTGGCCCGAAAGCGCGACGACAAGCCGAGGTAACGCTCCCGCCGCCGCTCGACATTATTGCCCAGCAGCCGGCTACTCAGCCGTCCGGCGACCCGCGACAGTCTGACATGATGAGCATGCGCATTGGTCCGTAGTGCGCGATTAAGGCCTGCCGCAGCGTGATCGAGCCGCTGCCGAGACACCGCGAACAGGTCCTCAGCCTTGGGCAAGGCGCGGGCGGCCGAGCGCAGCTCGGCGCGCCGGGACTCCTGATTGCGCCGCCAGCAGGCCAGTGCGCGGCGCGCGAGGGATTGGATATCGAGCAAAAGCTCGCTGCGGACCGGCACGGCCATTTCCGCCGCCGCTGTCGGCGTCGGCGCACGTCGATCGGCGGCAAAATCGATCAACGTCACGTCCGTTTCGTGTCCGACCGCGGAGATCAGCGGAATGAGGCTCGCTGCCGCCGCGCGCACCACGATCTCTTCATTGAATGACCAGAGATCTTCGAGCGAACCGCCGCCGCGCGCAACGATAATCAGGTCAGGCCGTGGCGGCAGGATTTGCGTCTCGCGCTCTGGCAAGGCGTTGAACCCCTCGATCGCGGCAGCCACCTCCAGTGCCGAGCCCTCACCCTGCACCTTGACCGGCCAAAGCAGGACGCGGCGCGGAAAACGGTCAGCCAGGCGATGCAATATATCGCGGATCACAGCGCCGCTCGGCGAGGTGACCACCCCGATGATCCCAGGCAGAAACGGCAGGAGCTGCTTTCTCGCCTCGTCGAACAAGCCTTCGGCGGCGAGCTTGCGCTTCCGTTCTTCAAGCAGCGCCATCAATGCGCCGATGCCGGCTGGCTCCAGCGCGTCGACGATAATCTGGTATTGCGAGCGGCCCGGATAAGTCGTTAGCCGTCCAGTGACGACGACCTCAAGTCCGGCTTCGAGCTTAAGCGGAATGCGCACTGCCGTGCTGCGCCAGATCACGCCAGCGATACAGGCGCGGTCGTCCTTGAGATCGAAGTAAACATGCCCGTTGCCGTGGTAGCTGACTTTGCCAAGTTCGCCACGCACGCGCACATAGCCATAGGCGTCTTCAATGGTGCGCTTGAGCGCTGCCGAAAGCTCGGAAACCGTCAGTTCGGTCAGGTTCAGGCGCGGTTCGTTCATCACGGGCGGCGACAATACGAGGTTGACGAACAGGTAAACTCCATGGCGATTAGTGCGATCCGTTGCGTGGTTGGGTCAAGCCCCATCGGGGTCTGCCAGCGAACTGATCGATGAACATTCTAATATTGGGCTCGGGCGGGCGCGAACACGCTTTGGCCTGGAAAATCGCGGCAAGCCCGTTGACCGAGCGGCTTTACTGCGCGCCGGGCAATGCCGGAATCGCGCGGGAGGCCGAGTGCGTCGCATTGGATCTGGCCGATCATGCCGCGGTCACCGCTTTTTGCCGCGCCCACGGCATTGAATTCGTCGTTGTCGGCCCCGAGGCACCGCTCTGCGCCGGCATTGTCGACGATCTCGAAACTGCCGGCATCAAAGCCTTCGGCCCGAGCCGCGCCGCCGCCCGCCTCGAAGGCTCGAAGGGCTTCACCAAGGAGCTCTGCCGCGCCAATGCCATCCCAACCGCGGACTTTGCGCACTTTCAAGATGCCGCTGCCGCCAAGTCCTATATCCGAGCGCGCGGCACGCCGATCGTCGTCAAAGCCGACGGGCTCGCCGCCGGCAAAGGCGTGATCGTGGCGCAAAGCGTGGCGGAAGCCGAGGCGGCACTCGAGATGATGTTCGGCGGCGGACTGGGCGATGCCGGCGGTGAAGTCGTCGTCGAAGACTTCCTCGAGGGTGAGGAGGCATCCTTCTTTGCCTTATGCGACGGCGAGACAGCGATTCCGCTCGCCACCGCCCAGGATCACAAGCGCGCCTTCGATGGCGATAAAGGGCCCAACACCGGCGGCATGGGCGCCTATTCGCCAGCAGGCAATATCGATGCGGCGATGAGCGGCCGGATCATGAGGGAAATCATCGCGCCGACGATGCAGGCGATGAACGCAATGGGTGCTCCATATAAAGGAGTGCTCTATGCGGGGTTGATGATCACGGGGGATGGGCCGAAGCTGATCGAATACAATGCCCGCTTCGGCGACCCAGAAACCCAAGTGCTGATGCTGCGGCTGATGTCGGATCTGGTGCCGGCGGTGGTGGCAAGTCGCGACGGCATGTTGAAAGCCTTCGATCTGCGCTGGTATGCGCAGCCGGCTTTGACCGTGGTCATGGCGGCGCAGGGTTATCCCGGCAATTATGCGCGCGGCACTGTGATCGGGAGCCTTGACGAGGCAGCGGCGGTCGAGGGCGTGGAGATCTTCCACGCCGGGACGAAAGCCGAGGCTGGGCACATTCTTGCTAATGGCGGTCGCGTGCTCAACGTTTCGGCGACGGGAAAAACCGTGCGCGAGGCGCAAACGCGCGCCTATCGAGCGATCTCACACATTCGCTGGCCGGAAGGTTTTTACCGGCACGACATCGGTTGGCGCGAGGTGGAGCGGGAAAATACGTCTGCTTCGAAGGCGGACTGATCATGACCGATCTCGCCGATCTCTATCCCGGCTACGAATCACGATGGATCGAAACCTCGGGCGGACGGATTTTCGCGCGCGTCAGCGATTCTGGCCGAGCTCCGCTCCTACTCCTTCATGGCCATCCGCAGAGCAACGTGATGTGGCACCGACTTGCGCCGGCGCTTGGCGAACATTTCACGCTCGTGATCGCCGATCTGCCGGGTTATGGCTGGTCGGCAACGCCGCGGTCGCAAGCCGACCATGCGCCATACACCAAGCGCGCCATGGCGCAGGCCATGGTGGAAGCGATGGAGGCGATCGGTTTTGTGCACTTCCGCCTTGCCGGACACGACCGCGGCGGCCGCGTCGGCTACCGGCTCGCGCTCGATCATCCCGGCCGACTCGAGCAGCTTGCAGTGCTCGATATAGTCACGACGTGGGACATGTGGCACCGCATCGACGCCCGCTTGGCGATGCGTGCCTGGCACTGGACATTTTTGGCGCTGCCCGAGCCGTTTCCTGAAACTCTGATCGCCAAAGACCCAAATTTTTTCTTCAATTCGCGCGCGGCCGCGGGAGCCAGAGGACAAAGTGTCGATATTTTCGACCCACGCGCCTTGGCGCATTATCATGCCGCCTATAACGATCCGAACCGCATCCATGCCATGTGCGAGGACTATCGCGCCGGCCGTGCGACGGACCTGCAACACGACGAAATCGATCGGGCGGCGGCAAAGAAGATCGGCTGCCCGGTTCTCGCGCTGTGGGGCTCGCATGGACTCCCCGCCGATGCCGGGCTTGATACGCTCGCCTGCTGGCGCGATTGGACATCCGATCTGCGCGGCACGGTGATCGAAAGCGGCCATTACGTGCCGGAAGAAAATCCACAGGCGACTGCGTGCGCCTTGCTGGGCTTCTTCAGTGCCGGCACATGATTGGTAGTGAACGTCAGAGCGCGTTTTCCGGCACCCGCGAAGTGGCCGAGCGGCTGCGGTTCGATGTAGCGCGGCTGGAAACCTATCTGACTGAGCAGCTTCCCGGCTTCGCCGGTCCGATCGTCGTCAGTCAGTTCAAGGGCGGCCAGTCCAATCCGACTTATCTGATCGAAACGCCGCTGCGGCGCTATGTGCTGCGGCGAAAGCCGCCGGGAAAACTTCTGCCGTCCGCGCATGCCGTTGACCGCGAACACCGCGTCATCAGCGCGCTCCACAAACAGGGCTTTCCGGTTGCCGAACCGCTTGTCTACTGCGCCGATGAGAGCATTGTCGGCACCGCGTTTTTCGTCATGGCCTTCGTCGCCGGCCGCGTGTTCTGGGAGCCGCATATGCCGGAATCCTTTCCGGCGGAACGCAAGCAAGTCTATGACGGCATGAATGAGACGTTGGCGCGGTTGCATTCCTTCGAGCCGGCGGCAATCGGGCTTGGCGATTACGGCCGCGGGGAAAATTATGTGGCGCGGCAGGTCGCGCGCTGGTCGAAACAGTATCGTGCTTCAGAGACCGAGCCGATCGAGGACATGGAGCGCCTGATCGCCTGGCTGCCGGCGCATCTGCCCCCCGAGCAGCCGCCGCGCGTCGTCCATGGCGATTACCGGCTCGACAATATGATCGTTGCGACCGGCTCCGCCGCAATTCTCGCGGTGCTCGATTGGGAGCTATCGACGCTCGGCGACCCGCTCGCCGATTTCACCTATCACTTGATGCAGTGGCACATGCCGCACTCGGACGCCGGCACCGGTTCGTTGATCGGCTTCGACCTCGCGGCGCTCGGGATTCCATCGCTTGACGAGTATATCGGCCTGTATGCGGAGCGGACCGGTCTCGATCCGCGGCCGCATTTGCCGGTCTATTTTTCCTATAACTTTTTCCGGCTAGCGGCGATCATGCAAGGCATTGCCGGGCGCGTGCGCGACGGCACCGCGACCAGCGCCTACGCCGCGAGCAAGGCAGCGCTGGTGCGGCCGCTTGCCGCCACAGCCTTTGAATTTGCCCGTCAGGCTGGCGCATGAAGACCTTTGCGCTCGCGCTCGGCAGTGGTGGCGCGCGCGGCCTTGCCCATATCGCAGTCATCGAGGCGCTCGATGAGTTGGGCGTAAAACCCACAGCGATCGCCGGCGCCTCGCTTGGCGCGCTCATTGCGGCAGCCTACGCGGCCGGCATGCGCGGCAAAGACATCCGCCATCACGTCATCCGGTTCGCGCATGACCGGCGCGAAACCATGCGCCGACTCGTCCAGGCGCGCGCCGGCAGGCTCGCAGACCTCTTCTCCGGTGCGGTCAGCCAGGTGACGCAGATGGACGCCGAAAAGTTCTGTGCGCATTTTCTGCCCGACGCCATTCCGGTTGAGTTTGCCGCCCTCGCTATTCCGCTGACCGTGATTACGACCGATCTGCATCGCCGGGCCGAATTGCCGATCGCTTCAGGACCCTTGCGGCCGGCGCTCGCGGCGTCGATCGCTTTCCCTGGCCTGTTCCGACCGGTAATGCTGGGTGAGCGCATTCTGGTCGATGGGGGCGCCACCAACCCCCTGCCCTTCGATCAACTAGCCGGCCGCGCGGATATTATCGTGGCGGTCGACGTATTCGGCCTTCCGGCGGCGGATCGCACCGATTTGCCCGGTGCATGGGAAAGCGTCTTCACCACGCTGTTGATCATGGGGTCGACGATCGTTGCCGCCAAGCACAAGCAGGCGGCGCCCGATCTCGTCATTCGCCCCAATGTCGCGATCTTCCGTATGCTCGACTTTTATCAGGCGAGCGCCATCATTCGCACCGCCGAGCTGGTGAAGCCCGAAATACGCGACAAGCTACGCGCTTTGCTTGGCGTGTGAGACACCAGACAAGCAACAGGCCTAGCGCCGGTCCTTGAAAAATTTCTTGAGCAGGTCGCCGGCGGCCGCTTCGGCCATTCCGCCGTAGACTTCCGGCCGATGATGGCAGCTTGACGAAGCGAAGAATTTCACCCCGTTCTCGACGGCGCCGCCCTTGGGATCGCAGGCGCCATAATACAGCCGGCGAATGCGGGCAAATGACAGCGCGCCGGCGCACATCACGCAGGGCTCGAGCGTGACATAGAGATCGCAATCGTCGAGCCGCTCGGAGCCGAGCGCGCGTGCCGTCTGCCGAATGGCGATCATTTCGGCATGGGCGGTCGGATCTCGATCGATGATCGTCCGGTTGCCGGCGCGCGCGATCACCTCGCCGTCACGCACCAGGACACAGCCGACCGGAACCTCGCCGCGCTCGCCGGCGGCGCGCGCTTCCGCAAGCGCCATTTCCATAAAAGAGGGCATTGCCAGGTTATTCCGCCGATCCTCAGCTTCGGTTATCACGGTGTATAAACACGGGCAGCCCGGCACAAGTTCTTAGAATTCCGACGATAGCAAAAGCGGCCGCGCGACAGGAATCCTCGACGCAAAATGAATGAGCAACCCAAATCAGGCGAGCGGATTGCCAAGGCGATCGCCCGCGCCGGGCTTGCTTCGCGCCGCGAAGCGGAGGACTGGATCG
>Ga0318530_10000024_pt1 | contig 20003 bp, 17 predicted proteins | sample GRESIP053b4f24_FD_203534 | JGI IMG/M metagenome (GOLD analysis project Ga0318530, IMG submission 203534) | Tropical soil microbial communities from Luquillo Experimental Forest, Puerto Rico - GRE.SIPMG.053b4f24 | ecosystem: Environmental > Terrestrial > Soil > Tropical forest > Bulk soil...
CGCCGCCGATCGCCGCGGTCGCCACCTCGTCGACGATGAGAACATCGGCCGGATCGAGCCGGCGCTCGATGTCATCGAGGGTGACGACGGTCTCGCCGGGCCGGGCGAACCGCACCCCGAAACCGCCGGTGATGCGCTTGCGGTCATGGGCGTGCATGGGGTGGCCCAGTTCCAGCATCACGTAATTCGTGACGTCCACTGCCGGGGAGGTCGCGCGGATGCCGCACAGCAGCAGCCGGCGCTGCAGCCACCACGGCGACACGGCGCCGGGGTCGATGCCGATGACCGGGCGCAGCGCGAACCGGCGCACGCCCGTTTCGGCCTGCACCCTCAGCGGCCAGGCCTCTCCTGCCACCGGCAGGGGCTTGACGTCCGCAGGGTCGACGAAGTCCAGCCCGTAGGCACACGCGATCTCGCGGGCCAGGCCACGCACCGACATGCAGTAGCCACGATCGGGGGTGATCGCCAGGTGGAAGACCACGTCGTCTAGCCCCAGCACCCCCGCACCGTCGGCTCCCGGCGCGGCGGTTTCGGGCGGCAGCACCAGGATCCCGGAATGGTCGGCGCCCAAACCGAGTTCGGCCGCCGAGCAGATCATTCCGTCCGAGTTACGGCCGTAGGTCTTGCGGGCGGTGATGGCAAAGCCGCCGGGCAGTGTGGTGCCCGGCAGTGCCGCCACAATCAGGTCGCCGACCACGAAATTCGTCGCTCCACAAACGATCTCGCGTGGCCGATCCTCACCGACATCCACCACGCAGGCCCGGATCGGCTTCTTGAACTCGGTCAGCTCTTCGATACCGGTCACTCGCCCCACGGTCAGCGGGCCGTCGACCGGACCGAGGGTGACGACCTCTTCGATCTCGTGGCCAATGCGCACCAGCGTCTGCTCGAGGTCGCCGGGGGCGACGTCCCAGCCCGGGGCGCCCGCGGCCACGGCTTCACGCAACCAGCTATAGGGAACGCGCATCAGGCACCCACCCCGAACGGCAACGAAAACCGGACATCGCCCTCGACCATGTCGCGCATGTCCGGGATCCCGTTGCGGAACTGCAGGGTGCGTTCCAGGCCCATTCCGAATGCGAAACCGGAATAGACGTCCGGGTCAATCCCCGCGGCCCGCAACACGTTCGGGTGCACCATTCCGCAGCCGCCCCACTCCACCCAGTCGGCGCCGCCCTTCTTGTCGGCAAACCAGACGTCGACCTCGGCGGACGGCTCGGTGAACGGGAAGAAGTGTGGCCGTATCCGGGTGCGCGCGGAAGGACCGAACTCGGCGCGCGCGAACGCGTCCAGCGTTCCTCGCAGGTGCGCCATGGACAGGCCGCGGTCCACCGCCAAGCCCTCGACCTGGTGGAACACGGGCGTGTGCGTCGCGTCGAGTTCGTCGGTGCGGAACGTGCGGCCGATGGAGATGATGTAGACGGGCAGCTCGTGCGCCAGCAACGTGCGCACCTGCACCGGCGAGGTATGCGTGCGCAGCAGCTGGCGTGAATCCTCCGGCGCGATATAGAACGTGTCCTGCTCGCTGCGCGCCGGGTGGTCGGCGGGGAAGTTGAGAGCATCGAAGTTGAACTGCTCGGTTTCGACTTCCGGCCCCTCCGCCAGTTCCCATCCCATTGCGATGAAAGTATCGGCGATGTGTTCGGCCAATATCGTGATCGGGTGCCGGGCGCCCGGCGGCTGCCGGGTCGACGGCAAGGTGACGTCGATGCCTTCGGCGACCAGCACCGCCGCGTCGCGCTCGGCGCGCAGCGTCACCAGCCGTTCGTCGTAGCTGCGCTGGGCCTCGACGCGCGCGGCGTTGACGCGCTTCCCGGCATCGGCGCGCTCCTCCTTGGGGACGCTGCCCAGCGCTTGTCGCGCCAGCGCCAGCGGCGAGCGGTCACCGAGGTGCTCGGTCTTGACGCGCGCCAGTGTGTCCAGACCGTCGGCAAGTTCGATGGCTCGTTGCGCGGCGGTGACCGCCTTGGCCAAGGCTTCCGGCGATAGGTCGACGGGTTGATCGCCCACGCGGCGACACTCTCCTTGCTGACGAGGCTATTCGGACAGGCGGCGCGACACGGCGGCGGCGCAAGTGCCGATCATAAGTTATGCGGTGCACGGCGCTTTGCGCGTGCTTCGAAGGTCGCCGGCGAGGCGCTCAGCCGGCCAAGACCGGCTGCGGACCGGTCAGCACGTGGTCCGGCGCCGGCGTGACCGGCAGCGCACTGCGTCCGGCGACTAGTTGAACGATCTTGTGGGCCGCCAACGCGCCCAGCACGCCGAACGCCGGCGCGGCGGCCATCGTCCCCCAGTGGTGGGCCAGGATCAGGAAACCGAACCCCGAGGACGCCGCCAGCATGAGGAACCGCACCGGCGTCCACCGGACCGGCTGCCGGAACCGTGCGGACACCAGCACGCCCAGGACCACGGCGACGGTGTGACCGGCGTCGGTGAAATCGCCACCGATGATTGCGGCGGCCAGGCCCGCCGAGACCCACCAGCCGACCCACGCCGCCCGCCAGCGCGACGGAATCACCGCCGTCATCGCTCCCAAAGCGGCAAGGGCGCCGTAGCTCATCCCGACGTCGCTCGCTCGTGTGATCGACGACGGCATCCAGCCGAACTCGACCGCGGCGGCGAGAGCAGCGGCCACCACCAGCGTCGCGCCGATATGGCCGACGAGGAACGCCACGACGAGCCGGATGGTGCGTAAATGCAGTTCCGCCAGTGCGAGCAGGCAGGTCAGGAAAGGCAACCAGAAGTAGAGCGGACCGGCGTCGACGACCAGCGCGCTGCCCAGCAGGGTTCCCACGTGGCCATGGGCCAGGTTGTGCAGGTTGGTGCTGGCGCGCTGCACGAGTACGTCATGCGCGTGCGGGCCGAGCACCAGGATGGCGCAGCTGATGGCAAGCAGAACCGCCGCGTACCCTACCGTGAACTGAACCCGGGCCAGCCGGGCGAAGATGCCCCCAATCATTGCCATCCATTATGTCAGCTAATTTGTTTCGGAAGTGTGATCAGAGCCTGTCAACTCCTTAAGAGTCCTGATCCGGTATATCCCCAGGTCTGTCGGAACGCCGGTGGTTTTGGGCGCAAAAATGGGTTTACGTGCACGTTTGGCGACGACGCCCAATGCCTCCAGCTCGTTTTGCGATATCAGATCCAGCGTCGAGCTTGACACCATGATTCCGCCTTTTGTGGCGCGTTCCATAACGCGCGCGGCGATGTTGACGTCGACACCCAGCCAGTCCGCGGCCATTCGCTGCGGCCGGCCGGTGTGGATACCGACCCGCATCCGCGGTGTATAGCCGGCCACCTCGACCGATTTCAGCGCCGCCTTGGCGACCAGCACCGCCCGCAGGGCGACCGTCGGATCGCGGAAGACCGCCATGATTCCGTCGCCCATGCGTTTGACGATGTGCCCACCGGCATCGAGCAGCGGCGGTTCGACGGCCCGCGCCACCTGGCGAAGCAGGGCAAGGGCCGCCTCGTCACCGGCTTGCAATGACCACGTCGAGAAGCCGACCAGGTCGGTGAATACCAGCGTCACCTCCGGGTTTGCCGGCCGCCGCGAAACCCCCTCGGTCAACGCCTGCCACACCTGCAACACGCCGAGGCTGACCTCGCGCGACGCCGCACCGCGATCCCCCAGCAGCCGGTCGGCAGCTCGCGCCGCCGCTCGCGGACCACCCTCGCCCGCGGTGGACAGCGGGTCACCGAACTCGGGGTCTCCCGGCAACAGCCGTCGCGCACGCCGGAAAAACGCCACCACGCCGGGGCTGCGATTTGTGCTGTGCAACCACTCCGCCGGGGACCGCCGTTTAGCGTCGGCAGGCGGCGAAACCGTGGTCACCGCCTCTTCGGACGCGCCCGGGTCCGGATCGGAAGGCGCGAGTTCCACTTGGCCAGGGTAGGTGGTTTCGGGAGAGGCGGGCAATCACGATCCCCCGTTTGTGTTACAGCTCGCACGATTCGGCCATGGGCTCGCCGCATAGGGCTCCGCAGCCCTCAGAACCTAGGGAATGCACCAACCTGCCGCGGGGCTGGAATGAAGCCGCCCAACTCTGTACCGCCCAATGTGACGGTCACAAGCGCGATGAGTTGAGGCGCTCCGCCACCGCCAGCGGCACCGGTCCTCCGAAGGAGAAGGGGTTCCCGAAAACCGATCCGTCCACGGCGACGAAAACCGATCCGTCCACGGAGACCGTGGCCGCCCCGTCCGGAAATATCGTGTCCCTTACCCTCACCACACCGACGGGAGTTCGAACGCGACCAAGAGTGGTGACTTTTGGGCCCGGATTGCTCGGAGGCGGATTGCTCGGAGGCGGAGGGGCGCTGTCGGTGACGGCGGCGGGAGTGCCGCCACTGCCCAGTGTCTGCTGGGCGTTGGCGATCTCGGTGCTCAGATAGGCGGCCACGCCACCGTTCAATAAGCTCACGAACTTCGAGTGAAAGGCCGCCGCTTGGGCGCTGACGGTTTGGTACCCCCGGGCATACGTGGCGAACATCGACTGCACGGCCGCCGACACATCATCAGCCGCCATGGCAGCCGCCCCCGTCGTGGGGCCCGCCGCCGCCGCATTGGCCGCGCTCAGCAACGAACCAACGGCCTCCAGATGCCCGGCCGCCGACGTCACCGCATCAGACGTCACGCTCAGAAACGACATTGGTCCCCTTTCGACTCACACGAGAAATCAGGACGTAATTGCGGACGAAGGAGCATATCGCCATCAGACGCACGTAACAGTCAAAATCCCTGTGGCACTTGAAGCCGGCTACAGCACTCCTCTGGTGGGTGTGCGCCGAGCTGGTCACTGAGGCCGACCACATGCCGTCGACGCCCGCGCACTCCGCGTGTACTCCTCATGCTCGGCGGGCGCACGAAACCGTGTGGTTACGGGCTTGCGACGCGGGCGTCGAAAGTGGATAACACCCCTGGGGATATGTCCCGAAATCGTAGACAACGTGCGTTGTCAAAGTTATCGTGAGCGCAGTTAGGAGCAGGAGGTCGAGATGACTGCCATTTCAACGACATCCGCAAATCCGCTCGGGCCTGACTCACTGACTTGGAAATATTTCGGCGACCTCCGCACCGGCATGATGGGCATCTGGATCGGCGCGATCCAGAACATGTATCCGGAACTGGGCGCGGGCGTCGAAGAGCATTCGATCCTGCTGCGCGAGCCTTTGCAGCGGGTGGCCCGGTCGGTGTATCCGATCATGGGCGTGGTCTACGACGGTGACCGGGCAGCCGAAACCGGCCAGCAGATCAAGGGCTACCACCGCACCATCAAGGGCGTCGACGGCACGGGGCGTCGTTATCACGCCCTCAATCCGGACACCTTCTACTGGGCCCACGCGACGTTCTTCATGCTGGTCGTCAAGGTGGCCGAGTACTTCTGCGGAGGCCTGACCGAGGCCGAGAAGCGACAGCTGTTCGAAGAGCACGTGCAGTGGTACCGGATGTACGGGATGAGCATGCGGCCGGTCCCCAAATCGTGGGACGAATTTCAGGAGTACTGGGATCGGGTCTGCCGCGAGGAGCTGGAAATCAACCAGGCGACGCTGGACATCTTCCAGATGCGGATTCCCAAACCGAAGTTCGTGCTGATGCCGACGCCCATCTGGGACCAAATGTTCAAGCCGCTGGTGGCAGGCCAGCGCTGGATCGCGGCGGGACTATTCGAGCCCGCGGTTCGCGAGAAGGCGGGGATGCACTGGACGCCGGGCGACGAGGTGTTGCTGCGCATGTTCGGCAAGTTCGTCGAGCTGGCTTTCCTGGCGGTTCCCGACGAAATCCGTCTGCACCCGCGGGCGCTGGCCGCTTACCGCCGCGCCCAAGGACGGGCTGCCAGCAACGCGCCCTTAGTCGAGGCCCCGGCGTTCGTGGCACCGCCGCGTGACCGCCGCGGGCTGCCGATGCATTACTTTCCGCCAGGTTCCCGGTCCCCCCTCGACCCGGCCCGAGCCCTCATGGAACGCGCGGGATCGCTGGTGCACAGCACGCTCTCGATCGCGGGCCTACGTCCCGCCCGCGGCCGCAGCAGAGCTGCATAAGGCCGCCTGGGCACCTCGGCCCGGCGCCATCGAGTCTGCGATGACAGCGCGATTTCCGGCTTCGGGTGGCCGTACACGCAGAGTCGAATCCCTCACCGCAGGCTCGATGGTAGGCAAGCCGTCACGCGCTTAGCCGCAGCGCCGCTCAGCCAAAGCAGCCCAGCGCCCGCGCGCTCTGGTAGAGACAGATCGCCGCGGCGGAGGCCACGTTCAGGCTCTCCGCGGCGCCGGACATCGGAATGCGCACGCGGTGGTCGGCGCCGTCGGCGATCTCGGCTGACAAGCCGTGCGATTCAGGCCCGAACAGCCAGGCAGTCGGCGCCGCGAGTTCGGCGTCGGCGAGGGACGTCTCGCCGTCCACTGTGGTCGCCAGCACCTGCAGCCCGGCGGCTCGCAACGTGCCGACGGCGGCGTGGGCGTCGGGCGCGACGACAACCGGAATCGCGAAGATGCTGCCCGCGGAAGCGCGCAGACACTTGCCGTTGTACGGGTCGACGCTGTGCCCGCCCAGGATCACAGCCGCCGCCCCCATCGCATCGGCGATGCGGATTATCGTGCCCGCGTTGCCCGGCTCGCCGATTCCGACAGCAACCGCAACCAGCCGCGGTGAGCCGGCCAGCACGTCCGCCAGCCCGGTCGCCGGCATGTCGCAAACCGCGAACAGCCCCGTCGGAGTGACGGTGTCGGAGAGCGCTTTTGCGGCCCGCTCACTCACCAGGTGAACCGGCCACTGAGCGGTGTCGAGTAAGGACGAATACCGCTGGGCCGCGGACTCGGTGACGAAGACATCCCGAACCAGCCCGCGCGCTGAGGCGGCCTCAACGAGGTTGACGCCTTCGGCGAGAAAGCGTCCGGCGCGCCGTCGGGCGACTTGTCGATGCAATTTGACCGCCGCGGCCACCCTGGCCGAGCGTTCGGTGAGCACCGCCATCGTCGACGAGCTAGGCAGCCTCTCCCGAATCCGAGGGCGCGTTGACGTCCTCGGGCAGCGCCGCCCGCGCGACGTCGACGAGCGCGGTGAACGCCGCCGGATCGGTGATCGCGATGTCGGCGAGGTTCTTACGGTCCACCTCGACTCCCGCGGCCTTCAGGCCCTGGATCAGCCGGTTGTAGGTGATGTCATTGGCGCGCGCGGCCGCGTTGATCCGCGAGATCCACAATTTGCGGAACTCGCCCTTGCGCGCGCGGCGGTCGCGGTAGGCGTACTGCAGCGAATGCAGCTGCTGCTCTTTGGCTTTGCGGTAGAGGCGGGATCGCTGGCCGCGATAGCCTTTCGACGCCTTCAGGACGCTGCGCCTCTTCTTGTGGGCGTTGACTGCCCGCTTTACGCGTGCCATGGATGTTCCTACTCTCGTTCAGACGTAAATGGTCAGGTGCCGGAGGTCCGGGGCTCGCTCAATCGAGGCTCAGCCGTTCAGCAGCGAGTTGACCCGCTTGGTGTCGTTGGCTGAAACCGTTGTGCGGCCGTCCAGCCGCCGGGTTCGTTTGGTCGGCTTGTGCTCGAGCAGATGCCGGCGATTGGCTTTCTGGCGGACGATCTTTCCGGTGCCGGTGCGCCGGAAACGCTTCGACGCCCCGCTGTGGGTCTTGGCTTTGGGCATATTTCCTCTACTTCTCGCTGTCAGGTCAGTTGGGCGAAGGCTGGCTTTCGGCGCCCTCATCCGAATCCGGGGCCGGCTCGGCTCCAGGTGCTTCGGGATGCCGCGCCCTGGCGCGAGTCTTCGCGCCGCGGTGCGGTGCCAGCACCATCGTCATATTGCGGCCGTCCTGCTTGGCCGACGTTTCGACGAATCCGTACTCGGCGACGTCGGCGCCCAGCCGCTGGAGCAATCGGTAGCCCAGCTCGGGCCGCGACTGCTCACGTCCGCGAAACATGATGGTGACCTTTACCTTCGATCCCGCCTCCAGGAAGCGGACTACGTGACCCTTCTTGGTCTGGTAGTCGTGATCGTCGATCTTTGGTCGCAGCTTTTGTTCTTTGACGACGGTCTGCTGCTGGTTGCGGCGGGATTCGCGCGCCTTCTGCGCCGCCTCGTACTTGTACTTGCCGTAGTCCATGATCTTGCAGACCGGCGGCCTGGCGTTGGGGGCAACTTCGACGAGGTCGAGATCGGCGTCCGCGGCGACGCGCAGCGCGTCTTCGATCCGCACGATGCCTACCTGCTCCCCCCCTGGGCCGATCAATCGGACTTCAGGTACGCGGATGCGCTCGTTGACGCGGGTCTCAGTGCTGATGGGGCCTCCCTTGTTGGGCTTCTGTCTCCTCCAGTCGCGCCCAGTCCCCAAGCCCGTCCGGATTCAGCGGTGGAAGCACCACACCATCAGCAAAAAGGCCCTGCACAAGCAGGGCCCAATGCCGACCGATCGCGGCTTGAAATCGTTCAAGCCGCCCGCACTTCTCGCGGAACAGGCATACACGATGCCTGTGACCGGACCGCATAGCCTTGACACGAACTCGTGGCTAGCGGTGGGAGTGGGACTCCACTTAACTGTCCCCGGCCTTCGCCGGGATGGTCGCGATCGCTAGTTTAGCAGCCATGAGGCGTCTTCCAGCACTTCCGCGGCCGGATGGGCGTTTGGTGTGAGTTACCCCTGCTCGGCAAACCCGGCTAACCACTTCCGGAGCGACTTGGCGCTTCGCCAGGATTTTCACGGGTTGAAGGCATATCCTCGCGGTCTGTGACAGTTGCGACGCGCCGTTCGGGCAGCCAGTCGAGCTCCCGGTATCGCTGGGTACCGGCGGCGGCTGGCTGGACGGTCGGCGTCATCGCGACGCTGTCACTGGTCGGCAGCGTGTCACCACTGTTCCGTTGGGTGATCAAGGCCCCACGGGAATTCATCAACAGCTACCTGTTCAACTTCCCCGACACCAGCATCGCGTGGTCGTTCGTGCTGGCATTGCTGGCCGCGGCGCTCACCGCGCGCAAGCGCGTCGCCTGGCTGCTGTTGCTCGGCAACATGGTCCTCGCCGCCGCGTTGAACGCCGCGGATATCGCCGCGGGGGACAACACCGCGGAAGAGACGTTCGGCGAGAACCTCGGTTTCGCCGTGCACATCGTCGTGATCGTGCTGCTGCTCCTGGCGTATCGGCAGTTCTGGGCCAAGGTCCGCAAAGGCGCGCTGTTCAAGGCCGCGGCAGTGCTGGTCGTCGGGGATGTGATCGGAATCTTGGCATCCTGGGGCCTGGTCGAAATGTGGCCGGGAACGCTCGCGCCGGATTCGCGCTTCTGGTACGTGGTCAACCGGGTGGTCGGATTCTCCATCGTCGATCCCGACGCGTTCACCGGCCGGCCGCACGTCATACTCAACGCGATCTTCGGGTTGTTCGGTGCGCTCGCGCTGATCGCGGCGGCGATCGTGCTGTTCCAATCCCAACGCGCCGACAACGCCCTGACCGGAGAGGACGAGTCCGCCATCCGCGGGCTGGTCGAGCTGTACGGCAGCAACGACTCCCTGGGCTACTTCGCCACCCGTCGCGACAAGTCCGTGGTGTTCGCGCACAGCGGCCGCGCCGCCATCACCTATCGCGTCGAAGTCGGCGTCTGTCTGGCCAGCGGCGACCCGGTGGGCGACCAGCGGGCCTGGCCGCAAGCCATCGACGCGTGGTTGGGGTTGTGCCAGACCTACGGCTGGGCGCCCGGGGTGATGGGCGCCAGTTCGCAGGGGGCCCAGGCGTTTCGTGAGGCCGGCCTTAACGCCCTCGAGCTGGGCGACGAGGCGATCTTGCGGACGTCCGACTTCAAGCTGTCCGGCCCCGACATGCGCGGGGTGCGCCAGGCGGTGACGCGAGCCCGACGAGCCGGGCTGACGGTGCGCATCCGACGACACCGCGACATGTCCGCCGACGAGATGGCCGACACCATTTCGCGCGCCGACGCCTGGCGCGACACCCAAACCGAGCGCGGATTTTCCATGGCACTGGGCCGGCTCGGCGATCCGGCAGACGGGGACTGCTGGCTCGTCGAAGCAAAAGACCGCGACGGCCAAGTGGTTGCCATGCTGTCGCTGGTGCCGTGGGGAACCACCGGCGCGTCCCTGGACCTCATGCGCCGTTCCCCACGATCTCCCAACGGCACCATCGAACTCATGGTCAGCGAACTGGCCCTGAACGCCGAAACGCTTGGGCTCACGCGCATTTCACTGAACTTCGCCATGTTCCGGTCCGCCTTCGAGCAGGGCGCCCAGCTTGGTGCCGGCCCGATTGCCCGGTTGTGGCGCGGGTTCCTGCTGTTCTTCTCGCGGTGGTGGCAGCTCGAGACGCTGTACCGCTCGAACATGAAATACCAGCCGGAATGGGTTCCGCGCTACGCATGCTACGAGGACGCCCGACTGATTCCCCGCGTCGGCGTCGCCTCGGCCCTCGCCGAGGGGTTCCTCGCATTCCCGTTCAGCCGACGCAAAACGCACACCGGTCACCACCCGGCCGTCCCACCCAGGCTGGCGGAGTCCGGGCTGCTGCATGAAGACGGGTCGGCCCCAGACGTGAGCGGGCTGCAGCGCCGCGCGGGCGCCGACGAGGACGAATCGCGATCCCGTCTTCCCGAACAGGTGCGGGTGCGCCTGACCAAACTGAAAACCTTGCAGCGCAGCGGCGTTGACGCCTACCCCGTCGGCTCACCCCCGACTCACACGGTCGCCCGGGCGCTGGACGCCGACGACCAGGACACCGTCTCGGTGTCCGGCCGGATATTGCGGATACGAGACTTCGGCGGCGTGCTGTTTGCCCAGTTGCGCGACTGGTCGGGCGAAATGCAAGTGCTGCTGGACAATTCGCGCCTGGAGCACGGCCGCACCGCCGATTTCACCGCGGCCATCGATCTTGGCGACCTGGTCGAGATGACCGGGCACATGGGCTTTTCCAAAAACGGGACCCGATCGTTGATCGTGCGCCACTGGCGCATGATCGGTAAGTGCTTGCGGCCGCTGCCGAACAAGTGGAAGGGGCTGACCGACCCCGAGGCGCGAGTGCGGACCCGATATGTCGACCTGGCCGTCAATCCCGAGTCGCGCGAACTGATCAAGGCCCGCAGCAGTGTGTTGCGCTCCGTCCGGGAAACGCTGACCGCCAAGGGGTTCATCGAAGTCGAGACCCCGATCCTGCAGCAGATCCATGGCGGAGCCGTCGCCCGGCCATTCGTCACCCACATCAATACCTATGACATGGACCTGTTTTTGCGCATCGCGCCGGAGCTCTACCTCAAGCGGTTGTGCGTCGGCGGCGTGGAGCGGGTGTTCGAACTGGGCCGGGCATTCCGCAACGAGGGTGCCGACTTCAGCCACAACCCGGAGTTCACCTTGCTGGAGGCCTACCAGGCGCATGCCGACTACAAAGTGTGGATCGACGGCGCCCGCGAGATCATCCAGAACGCCGCGCAAGCCGCCAACGGTGAGCAGACCGTGGTGCGGCCACGCCGTGACGCCGACGGCACCGACGCCCGCCTCGAACCGGTCGACATCTCCGGCTTTTGGCCGGTCAAGACCGTCTACAACGCGGTATCCGAAGCGCTGGGGGAACACATCGACCCCGACACCTCCCTGACCGCCCTGCGCAAGCTGTCCGACGTCGCCCACATTCCCTATCGGCCACATTGGGACGCCGGCGCGGTGGTGCTGGAACTGTACGAGCACCTCGTCGAGGACCGGACCGAGCAACCGACCTTCTACATCGACTTTCCGACCTCCGTGTCGCCACTGACCCGGCCGCATCGCAGTCAACGCGGTGTCGCCGAGCGGTGGGACCTGGTGGCGTGGGGCATCGAGCTGGCCACGGCCTACAGCGAGCTCACCGATCCGGTCGAGCAGCGGCGCCGTCTGCGGGAGCAGTCGCTGCTGGCCGCCGGCGGAGACCCCGAGGCGATGGAGCTCGACGAAGATTTCCTGCAAGCGATGGAGTACGCGATGCCGCCCACCGGCGGGCTCGGCATGGGCATCGATCGGCTCGTCATGCTCATAACCGGCCGCAGCATCCGCGAGACCCTGCCGTTTCCGCTCGCCAAGCCGCATTAGCCGAGCGCCGAGCAGTGGTAGCCGTTGCGCGCATTCGCCGCGCGATATTCGCGCGGCACTGCAATCCCTGGAGCGCGTGGACACGTTGGGCGAGCACTCCGCTGCCACTCGTGCCCGCATGGACGCGGCGATGGAGCCATGCGGTGCTGATCGCGCTGTGGCTGGCCGTCAATCCGTTCGTCTTCGGCAAGCCGGCGCACGAACGCGCCTGGTCGACCCGGGCCATGCTCGGCGAGGAACTGTGGATCAGTCGTCGACCGCGGGACGCTGCCATGGCCGTGAGCGCGGTGACGTCCGTGACCGCCCTGAGCGCAATCGTCGCCGCCCGCCGGCGTCGACCCATACCGGCGGCCGTCGCCACCGCGGCGCAAATGGCTCTGACGCTAGTGTACTGGCAGCAGATGGTGCGCTATTTCGATCGCCAGTCGCAGTAGCGTGGCGGCATGCCCGACGAACCAACGATCCCCGACCCCGGGTACGACGACGCCGGCGTGCCGACCTTCGAGTCCGTCCGCGAGAAGATCGAATCCCGGTACGCGACCGCGGAGGGCGCGGCCGAACTCGACGCCGAGACGGCGGAGGGCCGCTCCGTCGAGGAGGAGTACGAGGAGCGCCAGCGCGCGGCGGCCGAGCGACTGGCACAGATCCGCGAATCGATGCGCGCGGATGAGAGCTCGCCGGGCTGATCGAGTCTGCGGCCACGGCGGGAAAACCGCAAAGCTAAGGCAGTGAGCGCAGGCTCGACGCCGTACGCGCAGACTCGACGCGTCCGGCGGTCAGTCGCGAAACTTGCACCACGACTTGGCTTCCCGGCGTGTCGTGTGCGTGCTGCACGTGTCGCGGTGAACTCAGGCGGAGCGGCCGACGACCTCGGCGAGGAACTTCCCGGTGTAGCTTTCCGGCACCGCGGCGATGTCTTCCGGAGTGCCTGCGGCGACAATCGTTCCACCCTCGGCGCCACCCTCCGGCCCCATGTCGACGATCCAGTCCGATGTCTTGATCACGTCCAGGTTGTGTTCGATGACGATGACCGTATTACCTTTGTCGACAAGGCCGTTGATGACGCTCAGCAGCTTGCGGATGTCGTCGAAGTGCAGCCCGGTGGTGGGTTCGTCGAGGATGTAGATGGTGCGCCCGGTCGAACGCTTCTGCAGTTCGGCGGACAGCTTGACGCGCTGCGCCTCGCCGCCTGACAACGTCGGCGCCGGCTGACCCAGCCGGACATAGCCCAGGCCGACGTCGACGAGCGTGCGCAGGTAGCGGTGGATGCCGGTGATCGGCTCGAAGAACTCCGCCGCATCCTCAATCGACATGTCCAGCACTTCGGAGATCGTCTTGCCCTTGTAGTGCACCTCAAGGGTCTCCCGGTTGTAGCGGGCGCCATGGCAGACCTCGCACGGCACGTACACGTCGGGCAGGAAGTTCATCTCGATCTTGATGGTGCCGTCACCGGTGCATGCCTCGCAGCGACCGCCCTTGACGTTGAACGAGAACCGGCCGGGTTGATACCCACGGACTTTCGCCTCGGTGGTGGCCGCGAACAGGGTGCGGATCTTGTCGAACACCCCGGTGTAGGTGGCCGGGTTGGATCGCGGCGTGCGGCCGATCGGCGATTGGTCGACCCGCACCAGCTTGTCCAGATGGTCCAGCCCGGTGACCCGGGTATGGCGACCCGGAACTTGCCGAGCGTTGTTGAGCCGATTAGCCAGCACCGCGGCCAGGATGTCGTTGACCAGCGTCGACTTGCCGGAGCCGGACACGCCCGTCACCGAGGTCAGCACACCGAGCGGAAACGACACGTCGATGTCGCGCAGGTTGTGCTCGCGGGCGCCGACGACGGTGAGCTGACGCCGCCGGTTGACCGGGCGCCGGATCGCCGGCATCTCGATGCTTTCCTTGCCGGACAGGTAGGCGCCGGTGATCGAATCCTCGTTGGCCAGCAGCTCGCTATAGGTTCCGCTGTGCACGATGCGGCCGCCGTGCTCACCGGCCCCCGGGCCGATGTCGACGATCCAGTCGGCATGCGCGATGGTGTCCTCGTCGTGCTCGACGACGATCAGCGTGTTACCCAAATCCCTTAAACGGGTGAGGGTTTCGATGAGCCGACGGTTGTCGCGCTGGTGCAGCCCGATGGATGGCTCGTCGAGCACGTAGAGCACGCCGACGAGGCCCGATCCGATCTGGGTGGCCAGCCGGATGCGTTGTGCCTCACCACCGGACAACGTGGCCGCGGCGCGCGACAGCGACAGATAATCCAGCCCCACATCGAGCAGGAAGCCGAGCCGCGACTGGATCTCCTTGAGCACCTGCCCGGCGATCGCCTGCTCGCGCGGCCCCAGGGTGAGCGCGTTCAGAAAATCCGAGCAGTCCGAGATCGACAGTTCGGACACTTCCGCGATCGACTTCGCGCCGCGCTTCCCCGCGGAAAGCGTCACCGCCAGGATCTCCGGCTTGAGCCGGGTACCCTCACACACCGGGCAGGGCACGTCACGCATGAAGCCCTCGTAGCGCTCCTTCATCTGCTCCGATTCGGTCTGGGACATCTTGCGCTGCAGGAACGCCAGCACGCCCTCGAAATCGGCGTAGTACGACCGGGTGCGGCCGTACCGGTTGCGATACCGCACATGCACCTGATGGTCGGAACCCTCGAGGATGGCCTTGCGCGCCTTCGCCGACAGCTTGCGCCACGGGGTGTCGACGTCGAATCCCAGCTCGTCGCCGAGCCCGGCCATCATGCGGGTGAAGTACTCCGCGGTGTGCCCGCTCGACCACGGCGCCACCGCGCCCTCGGCCAGCGTGAGTTCCGGATCGGGCACCACCAGGTCGGGGTCGACCTCCTTCCGAATACCCAGGCCGGCGCACTCGGGGCAGGCGCCGTAGGGCGAGTTGAACGAGAACGACCGCGGTTCCAGGTCGTCGACCGCCAGCGCGTGCCCATTCGGGCAGGCCAGCTTCTCCGAGAACCGCTGCTCGCGATGCGGCGCCCCCGGCTCGTGATCGACGAACTCCAGCACCACGATGCCGTCGGCCAGGTTCAGCGCGGTCTCCACCGAATCGGTGAGCCGTTGCTTGGCGGTGGCCTTGACGGTGAGGCGGTCCACCACCACCTCGATGTCGTGCTTTTCCTGCTTCTTCAGCTTGGGCGGATCGGTCAACGAATGCACCACGCCGTCGACCCGCACCCGGCTGTAGCCCTGGGCGTTGAGCTTCTCGAACAGATCCGCGAACTCGCCCTTGCGGGTGCGCACCACCGGGGCAAGCACCAGGAATCGGTTGCCCTCCGGCATCGCCAGTACTTGGTCGACGATTTGTTGCGGCGTCTGGCGGGCGATCCGCTCACCGCAGACCGGGCAGTGCGGTGTGCCCGCGCGGGCGTAAAGGAGCCTCAGGTAGTCGTATACCTCGGTGATCGTTCCGACCGTCGACCGCGGGTTGCGGTTGGTCGACTTCTGGTCGATCGACACCGCCGGGGAGAGACCCTCGATGAAATCGACGTCCGGCTTGTCCATTTGCCCCAAGAATTGGCGGGCGTAGGCCGACAGCGACTCGACGTAGCGGCGCTGGCCTTCGGCGAAGATCGTGTCGAAGGCCAGCGACGACTTACCCGATCCGGAGAGCCCGGTGAAGACGATCAACGAGTCACGCGGCAGGTCGAGATCGACGCCGCGCAGGTTGTGCTCGCGGGCGCCCTTGACGATCAGGCGGTCAGCCACGCTGCCCCTCTCAATGACGTGTTACATGCCGGAAGCGGTTTTAAAAACAAAACAGCGCACGGCGCATTCCATGCTATGTGTCCGTACCGACAAGCAACCCGTGACCAGTAACGTGGCCGCTATGAGCGCCCAGAACGAACCAAGCGACAACTACACCGGACATGTCGACCCTGGTACTGCGGCCCGCCGGACCCTACCCGGCGCCACGATTCTAAAGGCGTCGGTGGGCCCGATGGACAACAATGCCTACCTGGTGACATGTTCAGCCACCGGAGAAACGCTGCTGATCGATGCCGCCAACGACGCCGATGTCCTCATCGACCTGGTCCGGCGCTACGCCCCGAAGGTTTCGCTGATCGTGACCAGCCATCAGCACTTCGACCACTGGCAGGCGCTCGAAGCCGTGGCCGCCGCGACCGGTGCCCCGACCGCCACCAACGAGATCGACGCCGGACCGCTGCCCGTCAAACCCGACCGTTTGCTGGCGGGCGGTGACACCGTGCACATCGGCGAGCTGAAGTTCGACGTCATCCACCTGCGCGGCCACACCCCCGGCTCCATCGCCCTGGCCCTCGACGGGCCCGCGACCGGCGGGGTCACGCAGTTGTTCACCGGCGACTGCCTGTTCCCGGGCGGTCTCGGGCGCACCACGAAGCCGGCGGAGTTCGACTCCCTGTACCAAGACGTGACGACGAGGGTCTTCGACCGGTTCGGCGACGACACGGTGGTTTATCCCGGCCACGGCGACGACACCACGCTGGGGGCCGAGCGCCCCCATCTCGAGGAGTGGCGCGAACGACGCTGGTGATTGATGCGCCGTCGAGTAGTTGCACCGGTTTCGGGGGACACATCTCAACCATCAAGCTTCATCGGCCCGTGCTGAAATCCCCTCTTCTACAAGCTAATTCATGCCACCCCGATAAACGACGGGGCGGGCAGCCCATCGGACCACCCGCCCGTTTCGGGGGAACGCTCAGAGTTCGAGCGTCTGCGCGGCGTAGATCTCCCAGGTCGCGATCTTCCCGGTTTCGGCCATCAGCGCCAGCATCTTGGGGTCGCCGTACACCGCCTCTTGGATCTCGCCAAAGCGCGTCCAGTTCTCGGCGGTGGTGAGCATGGTCAAAGAATTCGTTTGCTGGCCGCCGATCACGGTCACTAGCAGGGTTACGTTCTCGCCGCCATGCTTTTTGACGATCGTCATCGCCTTCTTTGCTGCTTTTGCAGGTCATCCCACACCTCACCCGACCGCGGGTGGATCGCTACAGCGGAAACAATGGTCATGCTGACATTCCTTCCAATGGGTTCGGGATTGGCCGGGCGCCCATCCCGAGTTGGAGCTTAGACCGAGTTTGCTGGAGGGTACAGAAGCCAAGCCGCCGCCCGGGTACGGTCGGCAAGGTGTATTGGCGCGTGAGAGGGCTCGGCGTGGAGATCCCGACGGCGTGGGGCGCCTAACCTCGGTGACTGGCGCGATTCGAGGTTGGTAGGGCCGAGACCGGCTAACTCGTGGTGTGCACGATCAACACGTCGATGGTGGCCCGACGCGAGACGTTGGCCGGCACCGATCCCAGCAGCCGGCCCGCGATCGTGCTCAGACCGACATTGCCGACTACCAGCAGATCGGCCTTTTCGTCCTCGGCCAGCTTTACCAGCGCGTCGACCGGGGCGCCCTCGATAGGCCGCTCTTCCACGTTCTTCGCACCGGCCGCGTGCGCCCGCTCCTTGGCGTCCTGCAGGATCGCGTAAATCGGCGCCATGCCCGACACTTTGTAGCTTTCTTGCCGTAGAGCGTCGGCGGCCCGGGTGTCGTCGTGGTGGGGTAGGTAGGCCGACGCGACGATCAGCCTGGAGTCGGCCCCGGCGATCTGGGCCGCGCGATCCACCGCACGCATTGAGGAATCCGAGCCGTCGGTCCCGACCACCACGGTCCGATACGAATTCATTTATCCTCCCAGTTTCGGTTGGTCAGCCAACCCAAGACAGTATCGCGTTTGCCGGACGCAGAGGAGAAAAGATTAGTGAGTCAACGCGGCGTGGCGCGAACAGCATTTGCGGGGCCACGGCGCGCCAACGGACAATGTCGCCGACGATAAATCGGCCGATTGCCCATGTCGAGGGCGGAAAGCCTTGCGTCGCGCGACTTTTCGGGAAATGCGGGCGGGGAGCGTGTATGCGCCGTTGGGACGCCAATGATGCCCACACCCGCCCCCGCGACTAATGGTGAGCCGGTTCATCCCGCGAGCCCTACAGTGACAGGCATCATGCTTATTCCCGCAGTTGAGCAGCGCGCCGCGGACCCCGTTGACGAGCGCGCGCCGGCACGCCCGCGAGGAAGGCTGTTCGACCCGTGGGCGATTGCCGTGTTAGCCGCCGTTATCAGCGGCGCATGGGCCAGCAGGCCTTCGTTGTGGTTCGACGAGGGGGCGACGATCTCGGCCTCCGCGAGCCGCACGTTGCCTGAGCTGTGGAAACTGCTGGGCCACATCGACGCCGTACACGGGCTGTATTACCTGCTCATGCACGGTTGGTTCACGATATTTCCGCCGACCGAATTCTGGTCGCGGGTGCCCAGCGCCCTGGCGATCGGGGCCGCCGCCGCCGGCGTCACGGTGTTCACCAAGCAGTTCGTCCCCGGACGTGCCACCGCGGTGTGCGCGGGTGCGGTCTTCGCGATTTTGCCGCGCACCACCTGGGCGGGCATCGAAGCACGCTCGTATGCGTTCGCCGCCGCCGCGGCCGTCTGGCTGACGGTGTTGCTCGTCGCCGCCGTCCGGCAAAACAGGCCGCGACCGTGGCTGTCCTACGCGCTGGCATTAATGCTGTCGATTTTGCTGAATCTCAATCTGGTCCTGCTGGTTCTGGTCTACGCCGCGATGCTGCCGTTGGTAGCACCTAAACATTCCCGCAAATCTCCGGCCATTTGGTGGGCCGTCAGCTCGGCCGCCGCCATCGGGCTCATGACCCCGTTCATCGTGTTCGCCCATGGCCAAGTCGGGCAGGTCAATTGGATCTATCCCGTCAGCTGGCATTACGCATTCGACATCATCCATCGGCAGTATTTCGACCACAGCGTTGCCTTTGCCGTCCTTACGGGCATCCTCATCGTCGCGGCGGCGCTGGCCCGGCTGAAGGGCGCGCCAGCCCCGGCGGGCGACATCCGCAGCCTATTGCTCGCCTGCGCAGCGTGGATCGTCATCCCTACCGGGCTCATCGTCGTTTACTCGGCCATCAGCGAGCCGATCTACTACCCGCGCTACCTGATCTTTACCGCCCCCGCGATGGCGGTCGTTATGGCCGTCTGCATCGTCACGATTGCGCGCAAGCCCCGGCCCATCGCCGGCGTCGTGCTGCTGTTCGCCGTTGCCGCGCTGCCGAATTACCTCTTCACGCAGCGCTGGCCGTATGCCAAAGAGGGCTGGGACTACAGCCAGGTGGCCGACCTGATCAGTTCCCACGCCGCACCCGGGGACTGCCTGATGGTGGACAACACCGTGCCCTGGAGGCCCGGGCCGATCCGCGCCGTGCTGGCCACCCGCCCAGCGGCCTTCCGGTCGCTGATCGACGTCGAACGTGGCGGGTACGGACCCAAGGTCGGCTGGCTGTGGGACGGCCACGTCGCCGTGTGGCTGACGACGGCCAAGATCAATAAATGCTCCACCATCTGGACCATCACCGACAGGGACAAGTCGCTGCCCGACCACCAATCCGGCCAATCGTTGCCGCCGGGGACGGCCTTCGGGCGTGCCCCGGCGTATCGGTTCCCGAGCTACCTCGGGTTCCACATCGTCGAGCGCTGGCAATTCCATTACTCGCAGGTCGTGAAGGTTCAGAGGCAGGTCAGAGGCTATTTTTGATGCGCCCGGGTGGCCAAGTCGGCGTTTATTCGGCGTTTATTACCGCGCGGTCCAGTAGGTCAGCAACCTCGGGGTGGACACGGCCCCGTGTCGTATAGCGGTCCTGGGTCATGCTGGGCTTGGCGTGGCCTAGCTGGTCCGCACCCACACGTGCCGATCGTCCCTCCTCGTCGATCAGGTCGGCCACCGTCTTACGGAAACTGTGCGAAGTCACCCCAGGAACACCGAGGGCTCCACGGGCTGTACGCCACGCCCTGTTGAAGTTCTCCGGGTCGCGCCAGGCGCCCGCCTTGGACGGGAAGATCATCGTCTGTTCCCCGTAGTACGGCACACCGCGGCGCGCCGCCAGCATCTCCACGGCGAAGCGAGAGAGCGGCAGGGTACACATACC
>Ga0318530_10000032_pt1 | contig 19106 bp, 16 predicted proteins | sample GRESIP053b4f24_FD_203534 | JGI IMG/M metagenome (GOLD analysis project Ga0318530, IMG submission 203534) | Tropical soil microbial communities from Luquillo Experimental Forest, Puerto Rico - GRE.SIPMG.053b4f24 | ecosystem: Environmental > Terrestrial > Soil > Tropical forest > Bulk soil...
TGCTGGTGCTGCAGCCCGGCGATCGGGTTAGTCACGACAAGTACGGGCTGGGCCGGGTCGAGGAAGTCTCGGGTGTCGGCGAATCGGCGATGTCGCTCATCGACTTCGGCAGCTCGGGACGGGTGAAGCTGATGCACAACCACGCCCCGCTCAGCAAGCTGTAGCCCCGGCGAGAGCGCTGACTACCGCTGCAGCCGGTGCCTGATCTGTGGGAGAAACGCCAGCACCACGCTGGCGACCGGCAACAGCCAAAGGGTGTACACGATCCACGCGACGCGTGCGCCCGCGAGAAACACGCCGCCATAGGTCAGCACCGCCACCACCGCGCCGGCCGCGATGAGGTAGCGCCCAACAGGCCGATGCTGCAGCAGCAAGATGACGCCGGAGATGGTGGTTATCGCAAACACCAGGGCGAGAAAGGCGACCGCGATGCAGAACAGGCGGTCGGTTCTCCACCACCCGGCGATCAGGTCCGTGGCAACCACGGACGTGGCCCACCCGCTGACGATGCTGACCGCGCACGCGGCAACCGCCGTTCGGTCGACCGGCTCAACGCCCGGCAGACCGGCAAAATCGCCTCGCCGCACCCCACCCTGATAGGGCGGCGGCTGCCGGGGAATGTGCGTGGTCGCGGACTCCGTCACCACCGGCATCGGTCCGGTCGGCGCCCGTCGGATGATTCGCGTGCGCGATTCGGAGGGCGGCTCAGCGGTTTCGGGCGGTGCGGGCGCGGGAGCAGCGGGTTCTTCGGGCGCGGTCACCTCAGCCAGCGTAGTTGCCGAGGCTGAGTCCCCGCTTTGCCAACCATGGGACTGGGTCAATTCTTTCGGTGCCACCCAGCAGCACCTCGAAATGCAGGTGGGGCCCCGTGGAATTGCCCCGGTTGCCCATTGTGGCTATCTGGTCACCGGCCATCACGCGCTGGCCGACGCTGACCAGTGTGGTGTTGACGTGGCCGTAGAGCGTGACCGTGCCGTCAGCGTGACGCAGCTTGACCAACGCCCCGTAGCCGGCAGCCGGCCCCGAGTCGATAACCACGCCGTCGGAGACCGCAAAGATCGGTGTCCCGATCGAGTTGGCCAGGTCGATGCCGGCGTGCAGCACACCCCAGCGGTACCCGAAGTTGGAGGTGAAGATGCCCTTCGTCGGCATGACGTAGAGCGGCTGCTGCATTCGCGCCTCGCGCTGCGCGCGATCGTTGGCGAAGGCCACGCCCCTGGCGAGCTCCTGGTTGTGCACCGCGGCATTGGCCGCCGGCTGGACCGCGATCACCTGGGCACCGCGAATGGGGTTGCTACCCGCGCCGCCGGTGAGCGCCGACGCGTTCGCGGCCGCCACGGCCTCGGTCTTGGGCGGCTCGGCGTGGCTGGTTGCCGAGTGGGCGGCCGCGGCCGCCGCGCCGGCCGCCATCGCCGAGATAAGCAAGCGTCCCCTGGCCGCGCTGGTCGGCTGCTTACGGTGCTGGCCGGCGCGCCGTACCGCCGGGATGACGTCGGTGACCTGGGAGCGATCGAGCAGATGAGCGTCGGTGCGGAATCTCGCCGGGATCGGCACCGTGGCGGGTGCGGCCAGCGATAGCGGACCCAAGTCGTCTACATCGTGAAGATCGTCGAGCTCGGGAGCCACCAGCACTTGCGCCTCGTTATCGAAGGTGGAGTCGTTGCTGAAGTCCAGGTCACCGAGGTCGCGAGAGTCATCGACGAGGTCAAAGTCGTCGAAGTCGAAGCCGTCCAGCGGCAGGATCTCGGTGACGTCGTTCTCGCGGGGCTCCGTCCGCCAGCCGCCCGCCGCGCGGCCCACTCTTACGACGCCTACTGTCACGGCAGAAGCGCGCGACCGACGGTGCTGAGACAAGCTGGAATGTCCTCGAATCGTGACCCAACCGTTATCTGGACCCCTAGGAAGGTATCGGTTGACGGACCGGGCTGGCAACTTGGGGGCAGAATCGAGACCAATATTGTGATTTGGATCACGTTTGCGGCCAGCGGGTATGTCGTGACCTCCGCCACTCGGTGGGACGCGACGGTGGCAGCGATTTCGGGGGTGGATACAGTGCCACCGGGCGCGTTGCCGATTCCGGCGCCGCCTACCTAACAGGCCTAGCAGCAAGTCGAGCAAAGACGGTGAGCCCATGGACCTTTTCGAGTATCAAGCCAAAGAACTGTTCGCAAAGCACAATGTGCCGAGCACACCCGGTCGGGTGACCGACACCGCCGAGGGCGCACGGGCCATCGCCGAAGAGATCGGCCGCCCCGTGATGGTCAAGGCTCAGGTCAAGACCGGTGGTCGCGGTAAGGCCGGCGGCGTCAAATTCGCCGCGACCCCGGAAGACGCCTACGAGCACGCCAAGAACATCCTCGGCCTGGATATCAAGGGCCACATCGTGAAGAAACTGCTGGTCGCCGAGGCCAGCGACATCGCCGAGGAGTACTACATCTCCTTCCTGCTCGACCGCGCCAACCGCACCTACCTGGCGATGTGCTCGGTCGAGGGCGGCATGGAGATCGAAGAGGTTGCCGCGACCAAGCCCGAACGGCTGGCCAAGGTCCCGGTGGACGCGGTGAAGGGCGTCGATTTGGCGACCGCGCGTTCCATCGCCGAACGGGGCCACCTGCCGGCCGAGGTGCTCGATGCCGCCGCCGTCACCATCTCCAAGCTGTGGGAGCTTTTCGTCGCCGAAGACGCGACCCTGGTCGAGGTCAACCCGCTGGTGCGCACCCCCGACGATCGCATTCTGGCGCTGGACGGCAAGGTCACCCTGGACGCCAACGCCGACTTCCGCCACCTCGACCACGCCGAGTTCGAGGATCGCGATGCCACCGATCCGCTGGAGCTGAAGGCCAAGGAGCACGACCTCAACTACGTCAAGCTCGACGGCCAGGTCGGCATCATCGGCAACGGCGCGGGCCTGGTCATGTCGACCCTCGACGTCGTCGCCTACGCCGGAGAGAAGCACGGGGGAGTCAAGCCGGCCAACTTCCTCGACATCGGCGGTGGCGCCTCCGCGGAGGTGATGGCCGCCGGCTTGGACGTGGTCTTGGGTGACGAGCAGGTCAAAGCCGTGTTCGTCAACGTTTTCGGCGGCATCACCGCGTGTGACGCAGTGGCCACCGGGATCGTGAAGGCGCTGGAAATCCTTGGCAAAGAAGCGAACAAGCCACTGGTGGTGCGCCTGGACGGCAACAACGTCGAGGAAGGCCGTCGCATCCTGGCCGAGGCCAACCACCCACTGGTGACATTGGTGCCCACGATGGACGAGGCCGCAGACAAGGCCGCCGAGCTGGCGAGCGCCTGAGAAAGGAATATGACCCATGTCCATCTTCCTGACCAAAGAGAGCAAGGTCATCGTCCAGGGCATCACCGGCAGTGAGGCCACCGTCCACACCGCCCGAATGCTCAAGGCGGGCACGCAGATCGTGGGCGGCGTCAACGCCCGCAAGGCGGGCACCACCGTCACGCATGAGGACAAGGGCGGCCGGATAATCAAGCTGCCGGTGTTCGGTGGCGTCACGGAGGCGATGGAAAAGACCGGCGCCGACGTGTCGATCATCTTTGTGCCGCCGAAGTTCGCCAAGGACGCCATCATCGAGGCCATCGACGCCGAGATCCCGCTGCTGGTGGTCATCACCGAGGGAATTCCGGTGCAGGACAGCGCATATGCCTGGGCCTACAACTTGAATAAGGGTGGCAATGGGTCGCCTAAAACCCGCATCATCGGGCCGAACTGTCCCGGCATCATCACCCCCGGCCAGGCGCTTGTGGGCATCACCCCGGCCAACATCACCGGCCCGGGACCCGTCGGGCTGGTGTCCAAGTCCGGCACGCTGACCTACCAAATGATGTACGAGCTGCGCGATTTCGGGTTCACCACCTCGATCGGCATTGGTGGCGACCCGGTGATCGGCACCACCCACATCGACGCCATCGAGGCCTTCGAGAAGGATCCCGACACCAAGCTGATTGTGATGATCGGTGAGATCGGCGGCGACGCCGAGGAGCGCGCGGCGGACTTCATCAAGTCCAATGTGTCCAAGCCGGTCGTCGGCTACGTCGCGGGATTCACCGCCCCGGAGGGCAAGACCATGGGCCACGCGGGCGCGATCGTGTCCGGCTCGTCGGGAACGGCGGCCGCCAAGAAGGACGCCCTGGAGGCGGCCGGGGTAAGGGTCGGCAAGACCCCGTCGGAAACGGCCGCACTGGCCCGGGAAATCCTCGGCAGCCTGTAGATCTGGTTGGCGCGGGCCCCGAGCTCGCGCTAGACCAGAGCGGCCAGCTTGCCCGCCAGCCGCTCGACGTAGGCGGCGACCTCGTCTTCGGAACGGTCCGGCAGGCCGAACAGCACCTCGGTGACCCCGAGCTCGGCCCAGCGGGCCAACTTCTCGGGCACCGGCTTGAAGTCCAGCGCCACGATCTGCGGAGCACCGTCGCGACCGGCCGCGGCCCAGGTGTCCTGCAGCAACGTGACCGGCTCGTCGATGTCGAAGTCGCGCGGTGTGGTGATCCAGCCGTCGCCACTGCGGGCGATCCACTTGAAGTTCTTCTCGTTTCCGGCCGCGCCCACCAGCACCGGGATGTGTGGTTGCACCGGTTTCGGCCAGGCCCAGCTGGGCCCGAACTTGACGAACTCGCCGTCGTAGGCCGCTTCCTCCTGCGTCCACAATGCCCGCATCGCCTCGATGTACTCGCGCAACATGGTGCGACGCCGCCCAGGCGGCACGCCGTGGTCGGCAAGCTCGTCGGTGTTCCATCCGAAGCCGACGCCGAGGCTGACCCGGCCGCCAGACAGATGGTCCAGGGTGGCAATGCTTTTCGCCAACGTGATCGGGTCATGCTCGACGGGCAGCGCCACCGCGGTCGAGAGCCGCACCCGCGACGTCACGGCGCACGCCGCGCCCAGACTTACCCACGGGTCCAGCGTGCGCATGTAGCGGTCGTCCGGCAGCGACGCGTCACCGGTCGTCGGATGGGCCGCCTCACGCTTGACCGGGATGTGGGTGTGTTCCGGCACGTAGAACGTGTGGAAGCCGTGGTCGTCGGCGAGCTTCGCGGCTGTCGCCGGGGAGATGCCGCGGTCGCTGGTGAAAAGCACTAGCCCGTAATCCATGCACAGAATTAGAACGTGTTCTACCTACAGTGGGCAAGCCGCGCGGTCGGACGACAGGCCAGTGGCTCCGGCACCGGCACAAGAACGTGCGCTAGCGTGGTTGTTCGATCGCGTCGCAACGCCAGCCCCGGAAGGTGATTTCGAAGGCGGCGCACCTGGAAGCACAGCGTCGCACTGCAAGGTGGCGCCGCGAGGCCTTCAAGGCAAGGAAGCAACAGGAGGAGTAATGACGTACTCGGCCGGTAGTCCCGGATATCAACCCGCGCAGCCCGGCGGCTCCCAGGCGGGCGCCACACCGTCGTTCGCCAAGGATGACGACGGCGAAACCAAGCTCCCGCGGATCTTCAACATCGTCGTGGCCGTACTCGGCTTCCTGGCCTACTTGGCGAGTTTCGGCCCACTGGCGACGATCAGCGTCGACATCGGTCCGGCAGGTGCTGCTGCTCTCTCCGGTGCCGGCACCCTCCTCGGTGTCGTCGCGGCCCTGCTGGCCGCGTTGCTTGCCGCCGCCGGCCTGCTGCCCAAGGCGAAGGGCTACCCGGCAGTTGTTGCGGCGATCTCGGTGCTGGGTGCGCTGCTGGTGGTCTCGGAGATGATCAATTTGGGCAGCGGTGTCACGATCGGCTGGGGGCTTTGGTTGATTCTGTTTTTCAGCGGAATCCAGGCGTTGGCCGCGGTCGGCGCGCTGCTGCTGGAAGCCGGCGTCAATCTGGTCCCGTCGCGGCCCAAGTACGACCCTTACGCGCAGTACGGCCAATATGGCCAGTACGGCCAGTACGGGCAGCAGTACGGGCAGCAATACGGGCAGCAGCAGTACTACGGTCAGCCGGCCCAACAGCACGCGGGGCTCCAGCCGCACAGCGCGCCGCAGTCGCCGCAGCCTTCCGGGTACGGGTCGCAGTACGGTGGTTATCCGTCGAGCCAGGGTCCGACCCAGGTTGCCATCCCCACGACGTCGACCGGCGGATTCGGCGCTCAGCCCGCGGCGCAGTCCGGGCCTCAGCCCGTAGCGCAGCAGCAGGGAACGTCAACGCCGCCCACCGGCTTTCCCAGCTTCGGTCCGCCGCCATCGCCCGGCGCGAGCGGCGCGGAGTCTCAGGCGGCGTCGGGTCCGGTCGACTACTCAGGCCAGGCCACCGGTCAGCAGCCCCAGGCCACCGGCCCGCAGCCCCAAAGCCAGGAACAGCAGGAGTCGTCGCCATCACCGTCTGGGCCGGCGGCGCCGGCCTAACCGTGCGCTCTGCGGCGTAGCCGGGCACGTGCGCCAAGAGTGACACGGGTGGAGGACAACCGGGCGACGGGCGCCCGCCAGGCGCGCGACCTTCTCCGGGTCGCGTTCGGCCCGGCCGTGGTGGCATTGGGTGTCATCGCAGCAGTCACGCTGCTTCAGCTGCTGATCGCCAACAGCGACATGACTGGGGCGCTGGGAGCCATCGCCAGCATGTGGCTCGCGGTGCACCAGGTGCCGATCTCGATCGGTGGCCGCGAACTGGGCGTACTGCCGCTGCTGCCAGTCCTGTTGATGGTGTGGGGGACGGCGCGCAGCAGCGCACGTGCCACCTCGCCGTACTCCTCGTGGCTGGTGGTCCGCTGGGTTGTCGCGTCGGCCTTAGGCGGGCCCCTGCTGATGGCGGCGATCGCGCTGGCGGTCATCCACGACGCGTCGTCGGTGATCACCGAGTTGGAGACGCCCAGCGCCCTGCGCGCGTTCACCAGCGTGCTCGTGGTGCACGCCATCGGTGCCGCGATCGGCGTGTGGTCCCGGATCGGACGACGGGCGTTGGCGGCATCGCGGCTGCCCGATTGGCTCGGTGATTCCCTACGCGCCGCGGCGGCCGGTGTGTTGGCGCTAGTCGGGCTGTCCGGTTTGGTGACGGCGGGGTCGCTGGTCGTGCACTGGGCGACGATGCAAGAGCTCTACGGGATCACCGATTCGATATTCGGGCAGCTCAGCCTCACCGTGCTGTCCGTGCTGTACGCGCCCAACGTCATCGTCGGCACATCGGCGATCGCGGTTGGGTCCAGTGCCCACCTCGGCTTCGCGACGTTCAGTTCGTTCACCGTTTTCGGCGGCGACATCCCGGCACTGCCGATCCTGGCCGCGGCCCCCACCCCGCCGCTGGGGCCGGCCTGGGTCGCACTGCTCATCGTCGGCGCGGCGTCCGGTGTGGCGGTCGGGCAACAGTGCGCCCGGCATGCGCTGCCGTTGCTTCCCGCGATGGCCAAACTGCTGGTCGCGTCCGTCGCCGGGGCGCTCGTGATGTCGTTGCTCGCATACGGCGGCAGCGGTCAACTGGGCAATTTCGGCCATGTCGGCGTCGACCAGGGAACATTCTTAGTCGGCGTGTTCTTCTGGTTCGCGGTCGTGGGCTGGATCACGGTTGTGATGGCCGGCGGAATCACGCCCATACGGCTCAGAAAGCTCAGGCGGCCCAAACCCGCCCCCGCCCCGATGGCTGAGGAACCGGCGGACTTCGCGGGGCTTTTCGACGAGCCGGACGACGCGCCGGAAGGCGACTCCACCGAGGAGGATCCACCGGTCGAAGACGACGACGCCCCGCCGCCCGACGAACCGGAGAGGCAGTCCCACTAGCCAGCCGGCCGGCCCGCGCGATCGAGTCTGCGATGACGGCACCGGGACTGCGGCCAGCGGGGCGACACGCCGGGCGATATAGCGCTGGGCGCAGAGTCGACGCGGCGGCTCGCGCCAGTAGGCTCGCCGTTGTGGCCGAACCGCTCCACGTGCCCCCGAGTGCGCCGGCGCGGGTGGTGGTGCTGGCATCGGGCACCGGTTCGTTGCTGGCCTCACTGATCGACGCCGCCGTCGATGACTACCCGGCCCGCGTGGTCGCTGTCGGTGCCGATCGCGACTGCCCGGCCATCGAGATCGCCGCGGCCGCGTTGGTGCCTACCTTTGTCGTCCGGCTGGCCGATCACCCCGGCCGCGACGCCTGGGACGCCGCCATCACCGACGCCGCCGCGGCGCACTCGCCGGATCTGGTCGTGTCCGCTGGCTTTATGAAAATCTTTGGACCACAGTTTCTTTCACGTTTCTCTGGGCGTATCGTCAATACTCATCCCACGCTGTTGCCCGCGTTCCCGGGTGCGCACGGAGTGGCCGACGCGTTGGCCTACGGTGTGAAGGTCACAGGCGCTACGGTGCACCTGGTAGATGCCGGTACGGACACCGGGCCGATATTGGCGCAGCAATCCGTTCCGGTGCTCGACGGTGACGACGAAGAGACCCTGCACGAACGCATCAAAGTCACCGAAAGGCAGCTGCTGGTGCAGATAGTGGCCGCGATCGTGACCCGCGGCGTGACCGTGAACGGACGAAAGGCGACCCTGGGATGAGCACAGTATGAGCACCGACGACGGGCAGGGCGCGACAAAAAGGCAGATCCGCCGCGCGTTGATCAGCGTGTACGACAAGACCGGCCTCATAGAACTTGCCCGGGGACTGACCGCGGCGGGCGTCGAGATCGTCTCGACCGGCTCAACGGCGAAGACCATTGCCGACAAAGGGATTCCGGTGACACGGGTGGAGGAACTGACCGGCTTCCCGGAGGTGCTTGACGGCCGGGTCAAGACGCTGCACCCGAAAGTGCATGCGGGGCTGCTGGCCGATCTACGCAAACCCGAGCACGCCGCGGCGCTCGAGCGGCTCGGGATCGCGGCGTTCGAACTGGTCGTCGTCAACCTCTATCCGTTCAGTGAGACCGTCGACTCCGGCGCGGGCATCGACGAGTGCGTCGAGCAGATCGACATCGGCGGGCCGTCGATGGTCCGGGCGGCCGCGAAGAACCACCCGAGCGTGGCGGTGGTCACCGACCCGCTCGGCTACGACGGGGTGCTCGCCGCGGTGGGCAGCGGCGGATTTACCCTCGGCGAGCGCAAAAGGCTGGCGGCCCTGGCATTTCAGCACACCGCGGAGTACGACATCGCGGTCGCCGGCTGGATGGAGTCGACGCTGGCGCCCGAGCACCCTCCCACGGCGTTTCCGCAGTGGCTCGCGGGCAGCTGGCGCCGCACGGCCATGCTGCGCTACGGCGAGAATCCGCACCAGCAGGCGGCGCTGTACAGCGACCTCGGCGCCTGGCCCGGCCTGGCGCAGGCTGAGCAGCTGCACGGAAAAGACATGTCCTACAACAACTTCACCGATGCGGACGCGGCTTGGCGGGCCGCCTTCGACCACGAACAGATATGCGTGGCAATCATCAAGCACGCCAACCCCTGTGGGATCGCGATCTCTTCGGTATCGGTCGCCGACGCGCACCGCAAGGCCCACGAATGCGATCCGCTGAGTGCCTACGGGGGAGTGATCGCGGCGAACACCGAAGTCAGCCTCGAGATGGCGGAGTACGTGAGCACCATCTTCACGGAAGTGATCGTCGCACCCGCCTACGCGCCGGGCGCCGTCGACGCACTGACACGCAAGAAGAACATCCGGGTCTTGCTGGCCTCCGAGCCGCTGACCGGTGGTTCCGAGCTGCGACCGATCAGCGGGGGGCTCCTCGTGCAACAACGCGACCAGCTCGACGCGCATGGTGACAACCCGGTGAACTGGACCCTGGCGACCGGATCTCCCGCCGACCCGGTCACGTTGACCGACCTGGTCTTTGCGTGGCGCGCCTGCCGTGCCGTCAAGTCCAATGCGATCGTGATCGCCGCCGGCGGCGCCACCATCGGCGTCGGCATGGGTCAGGTCAACCGCGTCGATGCCGCTCGGCTCGCCGTCGAACGCGGCGGTGACCGGGTACGGGGCGCGGTCGCGGCCTCGGATGCGTTCTTCCCGTTCCCAGACGGGCTGGAGACGCTGACCGCCGCCGGAGTGAAGGCGGTGGTGCATCCCGGAGGATCGGTGCGCGACGACGAGGTGACCGCGGCCGCGGCAAAAGCCGGCGTCGCTTTGTACCTCACCGGGGCACGCCACTTCGCTCACTGAACGTTCAGACAGTGACGCCGACGCGCAACGCGTAGCGTGGAGTGGTGCCATCACCGAGCAACGTGCCCCGCACCGTTGGCGAACTGCGTGCCGCCGGTCATCGTGAACGGGGAGTCAAGCAGGAAATCCGCGAAAATCTCTTGACGGGGCTGGCGGCGGAAGACGAAATCTGGCCGGGCATCCTGGGCTTTGACGACACGGTCTTGCCTCAGCTGGAACGGGCGCTGATCGCGGGCCACGACTTCGTGCTGCTTGGCGAACGCGGTCAGGGCAAGACCCGGCTGCTGCGGGCGCTCGTCGGGCTGCTTGACGAGTGGACCCCCGTGATCGGTGGGTCCGAACTCGGTGAGCATCCGTACCGGCCGATCACGCCGGAGTCGATCCGCCGGGCCTACGAGCTCGGCGACGACCTGCCGGTGGAGTGGAAGCACCGCAGCGAGCGGTACACCGAGAAGCTGGCCACCCCGGACACCAGCGTTGCCGACCTAGTCGGCGACATCGACCCGATCAAAGTCGCGGAGGGCCGCAGCCTCGGTGACCCGGAGACGATCGCCTACGGACTGATTCCGCGCGCGCATCGCGGCATCGTCGCGGTCAACGAACTGCCCGACCTCGCCGAGCGCATTCAGGTGTCGATGCTCAACGTCATGGAGGAGCGCGACATTCAGGTCCGCGGGTACACGCTGCGCCTGCCGCTCGACGTGTTGGTGGTTGCCAGCGCCAACCCCGAGGACTACACCAACCGCGGTCGCATCATCACTCCGCTCAAAGACCGGTTCGGCGCCGAGATCCGCACCCACTACCCGCTCGAGCTGGAGGCGGAGGTGGGTGTCATCGCACAGGAGGCGCACCTGAGCGCGCAGGTGCCCGACTACCTGATGCAGGTGCTGGCGCGGTTTGCCCGGTACCTGCGTGAGTCCAGTTCGGTCGACCAACGCTCGGGGGTATCGGCGCGGTTCGCGATCGCGGCGGCCGAGACCGTCGCGGCGGCCGCCCGGCACCGGGGGGCGGTGCTGGGCGAGACCGATCCGGTGGCCCGCGTGGTCGACCTGGGCACGGTGATCGACGTTCTGCGCGGCAAGCTGGAATTCGAGTCCGGGGAGGAGGGCCGCGAACAGGCGGTGCTCGAGCACCTCTTGCGTCGCGCGACCGCCGACACCGCGGCCAGAGCGCTGGGCGGCATCGACGTCGGTTCCCTCGTGGCCGCGGTGGAGGGCGGTTCGGCGGTCACGACGGGCGAGCGGATCTCGGCCAAGGACGTGCTGGCCGCGGTACCGGGGTTGCCGGTCGTGGACAAGATCGCGAAAAAGCTCAACGCCGAATCCGAGGGCGAGCGCGCCGCGGCACTCGAGTTGGCACTGGAGGCCCTGTACCTCGCCAAGCGAATCGACAAGGTGTCCGGGGAGGGCCAAACCGTTTATGGCTAAAGGACATTCCTCACGCTACTCGGCGTACACCGGCGGGCCGGACCCGCTGGCGCCGCCGGTGGATCTGCGTGAGGCGCTCGAGCAGATCGGTCAGGATGTCATGGCCGGCACCTCGCCACGGCGTGCGCTGTCCGAGCTCCTGCGCCGCGGCACCAAGAACATGCCCGGCGCCGACCGGCTGGCGGCCGAGGCGAACCGACGCCGACGGGAGTTGTTGCGCAACAACAACTTAGACGGCACTCTGCAAGAGATCAAGCGACTGCTCGACGAGGCCGTGCTGGCCGAGCGCAAGGAGCTGGCGCGTGCGCTGGACGACGACGCCCGCTTCGGCGAGCTGCAGCTGGACGCGCTGCCGGCGTCGCCGGCCAAGGCCGTCCAAGAGCTTTCCGACTACGACTGGCGCAGCCCGGAGGCCCGCCAAAAGTACGAACAGATCAAGGATTTGCTTGGCCGCGAGATGCTGGACCAACGCTTCGCGGGCATGAAGCAGGCGCTGGAGGGTGCCACCGACGAGGATCGCCAGCGGGTCAACGACATGTTGGATGACCTCAACGACCTACTGGACAAGCACGCCCGCGGTGAGGACACCCGACAGGACTTCGAAGACTTCATGGACAAGCATGGCGAGTTCTTTCCGGAGAACCCGCGCAACGTCGAGGAGCTGCTGGACTCACTGGCCAAGCGCGCCGCCGCCGCACAGCGCTTCCGCAACAGCCTGAGCCCGGACCAGCGGGCCGAGCTGGATGCCCTGGCGCAGCAGGCGTTTGGCTCTCCGGCATTGATGCAGGCGTTGAATCGGCTCGACGCGCATCTGCAGGCCGCGCGGCCGGGCGAGGACTGGACCGGGTCCGAGCAGTTCTCCGGCGACAACCCGTTCGGCATGGGCGAGGGCACCCAGGCGATCTCCGACATCGCCGAGCTGGAGCAACTGGCCGAGCAACTGTCGCAGAGCTATCCGGGCGCCACCATGGACGACATCGATATCGACGCGCTGGCACGCCAGCTCGGCGATCAGGCCGCCATCGATGCCCGAACACTCGCCGAACTGGAACGCGCACTAGTCAATCAGGGTTTCCTCGATCGTGGCTCCGACGGCCAGTGGCGACTGTCCCCGAAAGCCATGCGCAGGCTGGGCGAGACGGCGTTACGCGATGTGGCGGAACAGCTTTCGGGCCGCCGCGGCGACCGTGACCATCGGCGCGCGGGTGCCGCGGGCGAGCTGACCGGTGCGACCCGACCGTGGCAGTTCGGTGACACCGAGCCGTGGAACATCTCCCGCACCCTGACCAACGCGGTGCTGCGGCAGGCGGGAACCGCGACCTTGGAGGGTCCCGGCGGCGCGGTGGCCCCCCTCCGGATCGCCGTCGATGACGTCGAGGTCTCCGAGACCGAGACCCGCACGCAGGCCGCGGTGGCGCTGTTGGTCGACACCTCGTTTTCCATGGTGATGGAGAATCGGTGGCTGCCGATGAAGCGCACGGCGCTCGCGCTCAACCACCTGGTGTGCACGCGGTTTCGCTCGGATGCCTTGCAGATCATCGCCTTTGGCCGCTATGCCCGGACGGTGACAGCCGCCGAGCTCACGGGTCTCGAGGGCGTCTACGAGCAGGGCACCAACCTGCATCACGCGCTGGCGCTGGCGGGTCGTCACCTGCGCCGGCACCCCAACGCACAGCCCGTCGTGCTGGTCGTGACCGACGGTGAGCCGACCGCTCACCTGGAGGACTTCGACGGCGAGGGGACGGGTTCTTCGGTGTTCTTTGATTACCCGCCGCATCCGAGGACCATCGCCCACACCGTGCGGGGGTTCGACGACATGGCCCGGCTCGGTGCGCAGGTGACCATCTTCCGGCTGGGCAACGATCCCGGCCTGGCGCGGTTTATCGACCAGGTCGCCCGGCGCGTCGAAGGACGCGTCGTGGTGCCCGATGTCGACGGCCTCGGAGCGGCCGTGGTGGGCGACTACCTGCGGTCCCGACGCCGCCGCTAGCAGCAGAGCGAAACCACTGAACTGCTGGCAAAATTCGGGTGTCAGTGGCAGCTTCTCAATTCTTCGTCAGCGAGAGGAAAGCGCCGTGAAGAAGGTCCTCATCACAGGGTCAGGTACCGGATTCGGACACGAAGTGGCAATGCGGCTGGCCGAGAAAGGGTTCGATGTGATCGCCGCGGTCGAGATCTGGGCCCAGGTCCAAACCCTGAAGCGCCAGGCGGCCGAGCGGGGGGTCGGCCTCCAGGTGGAGAAGTTGGATGTCACCGACGCGGGCGACCGCAAGAAAGCACTGGCGTGGGACGTCGAAATCCTGGTGAACAACGCCGGTGTTGGCGAGGGTGGCTCGACGCTGGACATCCCCGCGGCCAACATGCGCCGACAATTCGAGGTGAACGTCATCGGGCCGCTCCTGTTGACTCAGGGGATCGCCAAGCAGATGATCAAGCGCGGCGAGGGGCGGATCGTGTGGGTGTCGTCCCGCGAGGGACTCAACGTCAATCCCTTTACCGGCATGTACGCCGCCTCCAAGCACGCCGTCGAGGCAATCGCGGAGACCATGGCCAACGAGCTGCAGGAATTCAACATCGAGGTGGCGACCGTCAACCCGGGGCCCTTCCTGACCGGATTCAACGACCGGATGTTTCAGACCTGGCAGAGCTGGGAGGACGATGGTTCGGAGCGACTATTCGACTACTCGAAGCTGGCGTTTCCCAGGGCGCAGTTCGATCCCGAGCCGGTGTACGCCACGATGACGGCGGTCGCCGCGGGCGAGATCGACACCTACCGCAACCTGGAGCCAAAATCGATGCTCGACGAAACCAAGCGTCTCATCGAGGCTCCTTGGAATCGGAAGACGAAAGCCGGCTTGGGTAAGCGGCCCGACAACCTACAGGCGTCGTTCGACATGAAACCGGAGACCCCGGTCTCCGACTGACGTCATCACCGCGTAGGGGCTTTCCCGATCGGGTACACGGACGACGAAGGAGGATATGCATGAACGACGTTGCGACGATCGAACTCAACGATGGAGGGCGCATCCCGCAGCTTGGTTTCGGCGTGTTTCAGATCAAGCCCGACGAGACCGCCGCGGCCGTCAAGCGCGCCCTCGACATCGGGTACCGGCACATCGACACCGCGGAGATGTACGGAAACGAAAAGGAAGTCGGCCAAGGCATTCGCGACGCCGGCCTGGACCGCGCCGATGTCTTCGTCACCAGCAAACTCAACAACGGGTTTCACAGGCCCGACGATGCGCGCCGCGCATTCGGCAAGACGCTGCAAGCCCTGGATTCGGAATACGTCGATTTGTTCCTCATTCACTGGCCCCTGCCCACGCTTTACGGTGGTGACTTCGTCTCCACGTGGAAGGTCCTCGAGGAGTTCGCGAGGGACGGACGGGCGCGCAGCATCGGTGTCTCGAACTTCCAGCCGCCACATTTGGATCGACTGGCCAAAGAGACCGACACCGTCCCCGCGGTCAACCAGATTGAGGTCCATCCGTACTTCACCAACGAGGAAGTGCGTGCCTACGGACACGATCACGGCATCATCACCGAGGCGTGGTCGCCGATCGCTCAGGGCAAGGTGCTCGACGACCCGGTGATCAACCGCATCGCCAATGCCCGGGGCAAATCGCCGGCTCAGGTGGTGTTGCGCTGGCATATCCAGCGCGGCGACATCGTCTTCCCCAAGTCGGTGACGCCGGATCGCATCAAATCCAACTTCGAACTGTTCGACTTCGAGTTGGATAACTCCGACCTGGAGGCGATCTCAGCGCGCGACAAGGGCGAACCGGGCAGGACTGGCCCTAACCCGGACAAATTCGACTACGTGTCGGACTAACGCTCAACTGCTAACCGCGGGGCGTGCGGGCTGTGCGCTTTATGCCCACGTCGCCCCAGAACGAGAAGCCGCGAATGTTGACCTTCGGCGCGCCGGGCGTGCCGTGGCCCAGGACACTGTGGTCGAAGCCGCCCATCACACCATGTCCATGAATCTCGACGTTGACTTCGGGCGGCAGCAATATGGTCTGCGCGCCCATGATCGAGATGGCGTGAATGTCGACCTCCGTCGAGGTGAAGTCGGCGTAGCGCAAATCCACCACCCCGCTGCCCCAGAGGGTGAACGTGGTCAGCTTCTTCGGCACATTCCATCGGCCGCGCCGCTCGAACCCGCTCAGCAGGGCCAGCAGCAACATGGACGGCGCCGGATTGATTTTGCCGCCCCTGCGCGGGCTTATCGGCGCATCCGGCAGGTCGGCCCTGAGCTGATCCAGCTCCCGATACGTTGTGGCCGCATAAGCCCTGGCCAGGCGGTCTTCGTAGTCCTTCAGCTGCAGGCGACCCTGCTCGGCCGCGTACGTCAATAACTGCGCAAGCTGTATGCGATCCGTGTCGGCGGCACGCGACCCTTCGTCACGCGCGTCCCCGGCATCGCGCTGCGCTGAGTTGCTCATCATCCACGAGCGTACGACGTAGAGGTTTTGCTGCAAGCGGGATGGCTAAACTGCAACCTTCCTCGCAGGTTGCGCCTAGTTGCCCGCCTCATCGCCAGGCCGTTCCCGCGGCCCCGCCGCAGCGGTCCAGCTGGGCGGACGCTTCTGCAGGAACGCCAGCATGCCTTCGCGGGCTTCGTCGGACACGAACAGCCGGGCCGACTCCTCGGTAAGCCGTTCGGCGTCGCGGTCGAAGCCTTCCAGGACGGCGGCCGTGGTCAGCGCCTTCGACGCCGCCAGACCCTGGGGTGAGCCACGTCCCACGTCGGCGACCAGCTTCCCCACCGCGGCTTCCACGTCGTCGGCCGCCATCGTGATGAGTCCGATTTCCGCAGCTTCCGCCGCGTCGAACGTCTCGCCGGTCAGGTAGTAGCGCGCCGCCGCCCGCGCCGACATCTTCGGCAGCAGCGTCAGCGAGATGATCGCCGGGGCGACGCCGATCCGGGCTTCGGTCAGCGCGAAGGTGCTGCGCGGACCGGCGACCGCGATGTCGCACGCACCGACCAAGCCGAACCCGCCGGCCCGGACATGCCCGTTGATGGCGGCGATCACCGGCAGCGGCGACTCGACGATGGCGCGCAGCAACGTGGTCATTTCGCGGGCCCGCGCGACGGCCATGTCGAACGGGTCACCGCCGCCGGCCTCGCTCAGGTCGGCGCCGGCACAGAACGTGCCGCCGGTGTGCACGAGTACCACCGCCCGCACCGCCGGGTCCGCCGCGGCGTCGCGCAACCGCTGGTGCAGTTGAGTCACGAGCGCGGTGGACAGCGCGTTGCGGTTGTGCGGCGAGTTCAGCGTCAGCCGGGCGACCGGGCCTCCGCACTCGGCGGGTCCGGCGTACTCGACGACCTGTTCCATCAGTAGGGCTTCAGTAGCTTCGAGGCAGGCCCAGCGAGGTCTGCGCCACGAAGTTGAGCACCATCTCGCGGCTGATCGGGGCGATCCGTCCCAACCGGGCCGAGGTCATCATGGCCGCGACGCCGTACTCCTTGGTCAGCCCGTTGCCGCCCATGGATTGCACGGCCTGGTCGACGGAACGGTTAGCCGCCTCGGCCGCAGCGTATTTGGCCATGTTGGCGGCCTCGGCAGCACCCGCGTCGTCGCCGGCGTCGTAGAGCGTCGCGGCCTTCTGCATCATCAGCTTGGCGAGCTCGACCTCAATGTGGCACTGCGCCAACGGATGTGACAGGCCCTGGTGCGCGCCGATCGGGGTGGACCAGACCTTACGGGTCTTGACGTAGTCGACCGCCTTGTTGAGGGCGAATCTTCCCATGCCGACCGAGCTGGCCGCGCCCATGATGCGCTCCGGATTCAGGCCTGCGAAGAGCTGCGCGATCGCGGCGTCCTCGGCCCCGACGAGCGCGTCGGAGGGCAGCCGCACCTCGTCGATGAACACTTGGAACTGCCGCTCGGGGCTGACCAGCTCCATCTCGATCGGGGTGTAGGTGAAGCCCGGCGTGTCCGTGGGCACCACGAACAATGCCGGACGCAGCTTGCCGGTCTTTGCCTCCTCGGTGCGCGCCACCACCAGGACCGCCTGTGCCTGGTCGATCCCGGAGATGAAGACCTTCTGGCCCTTGAGGATCCAGTCGCCGCCATCGCGGCGTGCGGTGGTGATGATCTTGTGCGAGTTGGAACCTGCGTCCGGTTCGGTGATCGCGAACGCCATCGTCAGCGAGCCGTCGGCGATGGGAGGGATCCAGCGTTTCTTCTGCTCGTCGGTGCCGAACTTGCTGATGATGGTGCCGTTGATGGCGGGCGAGACCACCATCAGGAGCAGCGCACTACCCGCGGCCGCCATTTCCTCCATCACCAAGGACAGCTCGTACATTCCGGCGCCGCCGCCGCCGTACTCCTCGGGCAGGTTCACCCCGAGGAATCCGAGCTTGCCTGCCTCGGACCACAACTCGTCGGTGTGTTCGTGTTTGCGCGCCTTCGCCAGGTAGTAGTCGGCCCCGTAGTTCGACGCCCACTCGGCCACCGCCTTGCGCAGTGCCCGGCGTTCCTCGTTTTCGATGAAGCTGGCATCGGTCATAACGAATCTCCTTGTACTTCAGGCGCTTCCACTCTGGCCAGCACGGCGCCGACTTCGACTTGCTGGCCTGCGTCGACATTGAGTTCCGTGAGCACACCGTCCGACGGCGCGGTGATGGTGTGTTCCATCTTCATCGCCTCCAGCCAGATCAGTGGCTGGCCCGCTGTTACGGTATCGCCGACCTGGGCGCCGAGCCGGATGACGTTGCCCGGCATGGGTGCCACCAGGGAACCCTGTGCGACGGCGGAACCCGGTTCCGGGAAGCGCGGCAGCGCGACCAGGTGAACGGGCCCGCGCGCCGAGTCGACGTAGACATCGTCACCGTATCGGCTTACCGCGAAGCTGTGGTCAACGCCGTCGTCGGCGAGGACGACCTGGTCCAATGTGGACGAAACCAGGTGCACCGCCGCGTAATGGGGCAGCGCCAATCCCGTTCTGCTGAAACGGTATTCGATGCGGTGTTCGGCGTCGTCGTCGGACCGGTAGGCCTTGACCTGATAGCCCGATGCAACATTGCGCCAGCCGCTCGGAATCGAACCGAACACTGTGGCGGCGGCCCGATTGTGCGCGGCGTCGGCCAGCGCGGCGGCAACCGCCGACAACCGGACCGCCGCGCCATCGGCCAGCGGCGCCGACAGTTTCGCCAGGCCGTGCGTGTCGAAAAACGCGGTGTCGGTGGCGCCGTCGAGGAACGCCGGATGCCGCAGCACATTCACCAAGAGCTCGCGGTTGGTACGTACGCCGTGCAGGCGCGCGCGGGCCAGCGCGTCGGCGAGCACCAGCGCGGCTTGCCGGCGTGTCGGGGCGTAGGAGATGACCTTGGCGAGCATCGGGTCGTAGTGGATCGACACCGTCGACCCGTCGACGATCCCGGAGTCCAGCCGGATCCCGGTACGCCGCCCCAGCGAGCCGAACTGCGCCCGTACCCCCGGCACGTCGATCGTGTGCACCAGGCCGGCCTGCGGTTGCCAGCCGTGCGCCGGATCCTCGGCATAGAGTCGAGCCTCGATCGAATACCCTTTGGCCGCAGGGGGTTCGGCATCGAGCCGACCACCGCCGGCGACCTCGAGCTGCAGTTCGACCAGGTCCAGCCTTGTGGTCTCCTCGGTGA
>Ga0318530_10000044_pt1 | contig 18163 bp, 21 predicted proteins | sample GRESIP053b4f24_FD_203534 | JGI IMG/M metagenome (GOLD analysis project Ga0318530, IMG submission 203534) | Tropical soil microbial communities from Luquillo Experimental Forest, Puerto Rico - GRE.SIPMG.053b4f24 | ecosystem: Environmental > Terrestrial > Soil > Tropical forest > Bulk soil...
CGCGAGAGTCAGGGCCGCGGTCCTGGCGCGGCAGCGAGCCGGCGCGTGGGCCCACGTGCTGCGCGCCCCGGAGGTTGGCTTGCCGTTATTGGGCGGGCCGCGTCGCCCTCAGAGAAAACCGCGCGCCCAGACAGCGCGGGAAGGGCAATACGAGTCAGCGGAGGCACGGCGCGATGAACCCGGCCTGGCAAGGTACGTTGAAACATAATGCCGATAGCTAAAGGCTATGACCGCGTGTCGTCTGAACGGGGTACGCTGCAACATGGGAACAACGACTGCTTTGGCCAAAAATCGAGCAATTTGTGACGGTGATCACAGCGAAGGCAAGGCACAGCGGTTACACCACGACCAGGCTCCACGACGGAAAGGGGAAGACCATGATTAAGATCATACTCTCCGTTGTCGCTGCTCTCTTTGTCACGGTTGGTGCGCTCACCATCACCGGTGCAGGAGACGATAAGTCCAGCGCGCCTACTATGACCACGCTTCCGGTGCAGTACTGAAGGCGTGTTCTTCCCAAACCGTCAGCGCCAGTGGTCTTTACCACTGGCGCTTGTTTTTCCTGTTTGCCGATAGCGGTTACGCGCCCCCGCCTATTTTACTGTGGTATCGGCGGGGCCCGTACCGAACAAGGCGGCAAGTGCGGCGGTGGTCGGTTGGTCATGACGCGCTCCGTTCCCCCCGTGTGCGTCGTGGCAAGTCCCGGCCCGCCTTTCCCAGCCGGCGGGTCGGGGCGCTTAGATGATCCCGGTGCTAATCTCCGTACAAATGCCCGCGTAATTTCTCGAGCGAGCCTTCAGACAAGAGATCGGGATTGCGCTCGCCGGCCTTGGCAAGTTCGACGATTCGTTTGGCGATGATTCCGTCGGCGAAATTGTCTCCAAGCCCAAGGGATACGCGAGTCATTTTAAGTGCGACATCCAGAACTCGCTTGGTTTCGGGATCGACATCGAAGTCGTCTAGGTAAGGAGTAATGGGCATGTATGGGCGATGACCTCCCTTCAGGGCGCCAGCCCCACGACCAATTTGTTAGCAAGCGTTCATGAACAGAAAGGAGCATTGATCTTAATCAAAAACGGGCTAGGGGCTCGTTCGTTAGCGGGGACACGGCCGGAACATGCCCCGGGCTGCTAGCCTCGAAGGCAAAGCAGAAGACATTTGCTCACGTCGAGACTTACCGATTTTGACCCACTGCGGTCATTGACTGGATCAAATCCCGCAGTGCAGCGGTCTCCTGCGGTACCGAGATGTGCTATCCTTTCGGTGGGAAGCACGGGAGGCATCGGGCAAGTGAAACGGCGTGACTTCATCACGCTCGTCGGCGGTGCGGCAGCCGCGTGGCCGCTCGCGGCGCGCGCGCAGCAGGGCGAACGGATGTGGCGGATCGGTGTGTTGATGAATCTTGCGGAACGCGATCCGGAAGGACAGGCATGGTAAGCTCGCGCTGCTGTTGCACGCACAGACCACTTTCGTGAACCAGTGGAGGATCACATGCCGACGTTCATTTTGACGCTGAACTGGACCGAACAGGGAATCCACGCGGTCAAGGACGCTCCTAAGCGGAGCCAAGCCGCAAAGGAACTCGCCAAGAAACTGGGAGTCGAGATCAAACAGGCTTATCTAACGTCCGGCGAACACGATCTGCTCCTTGTAGTCGAATCTGCAAGCGGAGATAACGTCGCCAAGTTCGCGCTCGCGACCGGCGCATTGGGAAATGTTCGCACCAGCACTGCGAGAGCCTGGTCAGAGCCAGAATGGCATAAGCTCATCTCCGAGCTGCCGTGAAGATCGCAGACAAGAAGCGCGACAAAGAAAGAATGAACCTGCGACCGACCGCTGCGGCCGAGCGCCTGTCGGCGTCCCCCCAATTGAGAACGATTCAGGGTTGCCCCAAGGACCGGCCGGTCCCGCCGTGCTAGGCTGAGGAAACCGGCTGCACTGGGTGGGGAGAGACCATGCCGGCCCTGAGACGACGCGAGTTCATTACCCTGCTCGGCGGAGCGGCGGCGGGGTGGCCGCTCGTGGCGCGCGCGCAGCAGCCAGCGATGCCGGTGATCGGGTATCTCGGTAGCCAATCGCCCGATGTTGCCACGGAAAGTCTGCTCGCATTCCGCCAGGGCCTCAAAGAGGGCGGATTTATCGAGGGCGAAAATGTCCTCGTAGACTACCGCTGGGCGGAAAACCAAGCCGATCGGCTGCCAGCATTGGTTGCCGATCTGGTCCATCGGCGGGTCGCTGTGATCGCCGCGAGCGGAGGCCCCGCGTCGGAGGCTGCGGCCAAAGCGACGACGTCGATCCCGATCGTCTTCATGGTGGCCGAAGACCCAGTCCGCATGGGCCTCGTCGCCAGCCTCGCCCGGCCTGGCGGCAATCTGACCGGGGTGAACTTTTTTTCTGCAGAACTGGCCGCAAAACGTCTCGATCTCCTGCGTGAGCTAGTACCAACAGCCAATCGTGTTGCCGTACTGCTTAATCCGGCCGAGGTCGCGATTGCCGCAGCCAATTTGCGCGACGTGGAAACAGCCGCCCGCGCCATGGCGCTGGAAATTCAAGTCTTCAACGCCCGCACGAACAGCGAAATCGATGCTACGTTCGCAGCGATCGCGCGCGAACGGCCCGATGCGGTATTCATTAGCAGTGGTCCTTTGTTTACCAGCCGGCGTGTCCAGTTGGCCCACCTCGCAACTCACCACCGAATTCCCGCGATCCACGGGTCGCGTTTCTATCCCGAAGTCGGTGGGCTGATCAGCTACGGAGCGAGTGTGCCCGATGCGCACCGTCAGGCCGGTGTCTACGTCGGCCGCATCCTTAAGGGCGCGAAGCCCGCAGACTTGCCGGTCGTGCAGTCGAGCAAGTTCGAGCTGGTCATCAATCACCAGACCGCTAGGCTGCTCGGCCTAACCGTGCCGGCGACGCTGCTCGCCCGCGCCGACGAGGTGATTGAATGACGTGAAGGGAGGTTCAAAATGAAACTTCCCCACCGAAGGCAATTTCTGCATCTGGCCACAGGCGCTGCTGCGCTGTCGACCGTATCCCACGTTGCTTGGGCGCAAACCTATCCGACGCGTCCGGTGCGTTTGATCCTAGGCTATGCCCCTGGCGGCGCGCCGGACATCGTCGCGCGCCTGATAGGAGAATGGCTATCGCAGCGCTTCGGCCAACCCTTCATCATCGAAAATCGACCGGGCGGCGCCAGCAATGTTGGCACTGAGGCGGTCGTGCGTGCGCCTGCCGACGGCTATACGCTCCTGTATGTCACTACAGCGAACGCGATCAACGCGACCCTCTACGACAAGCTCAACTTCAATTTCATCCGCGATATCGCGCCAGTGGGCGGCATCATCCGCCTGCCCAATCTCGTTTCGATAAATCCCTCGCTTCCGGTCAAGACGATTCCGGACCTCATCGCATATGCCAAAGCCAATCCGGGAAAGCTGAACTCTGGTGGGCCGAACGGAGGCACGGTCCAGCTCTCCGGCGTATTATTCAACATGATGTCCGGCGCCCACATCATTCAGGTGCCTTATAGCAATCAGACGCAGGCGGTTACCGACCTACTCGCCGGTCGAATGCACGTCAGTTTCGATGCCATGGCCACAACGATCGAATACGCCAGGGCCGGCAAGCTGCGACCGTTGGCGGTGACGATCGCGACGCGATCGCCGGCGCTGCCGGACATCCCGACCATGGACGATTTCCTGCCGGGCTACGAAGCGACTTCGTGGCATGGCATCGGCGTGCCCAAGAACACGCCTGCCGAAATGATCGATAAACTCAACGAGGCAATCAACGCGAGCCTCGTCGACCCCAAGCTCAAAGCACGGCTTGCCGACCTGGGCGGCACGGTGATGATGGGCTCGCCTGCCGACTTCGGCAAGCTCATAGCCGAAGAAACCGAGAAGTGGGGCAAGGTAGTTCGGGCGGCCAACATCAAGCCGGACTGACGCGGCAGTCCCCCGATCCAATATTCCGTAACGCCCGTTCGGCGAATGGCGGGTGCTGCAGTGCGAATGTCCGCTTTTGGCACAAAGCGGACCTGCCGAGATGGTCTACTAATTGTCCGCTTTCGGGGGGAAAGCGGACATTGGTAAACAAGCGGGCAATGTCCGCTCCTGACCCAAAGCGGACATGAGTGGCCGCTTTTGCTGCGATGCACGGCCCCGACCTGCTATACTCAGTCTGTGATCCTTGGCCTTCGGGAAAACCCATGAAACGTCGCGATTTCATCGCGCTTGTCGGCGGCGCGGCGGCCGCGTGGCCGCTTTCAGCTGAGGCTCAACCTTCGCCGGTGCGTCCGCTCATAGGCGTGCTGTCGCCGCTCTCAGCCGTAGCCGCAAGCCGCAACATCGCAGCACTTCGATCCGCGCTGCGCGACCTCGGATACGTGGAAGGGCGCAACGTGACACTGGCGCTTCGCTATGGCGACGGATCAGCCGAACGTATGCCGTCACTTGCCCGGGAACTGATCGCGCTCAATCCGGACGTCGTGATTGCCGGTGCGACCTCCGGTGCCTTGGCTGCGTACACCGTAACGCGGACAATTCCGATCATCGCAATTATCCCGGAAGATCCGGTTGTAGCAGGGTTTGCGCAGAGCCTCACAAAGCCGGGCGGAAATGTAACCGGAACGTGGAACCTTGGCGACGACGTCTTGGTCGGCAAGAAGCTCGATTTTTTTAAGCTTGCGGTGCCCGGCCTCGCGCGTGTGGGCGTCATGTTCAATCCCGACGATCCCGCCGACGCCGTCCAAATTCCGCCATTGCCGGCCGCCGCGCGCGCCGTCGGCGTGACCACAGAGGTCATCGAGGTCCGCGACCTTGGCAACCTCGACGCCGCAGCCGAACAGGTCATGCGCGCGAATGTACAAGGGCTGTTTGTCGGGGTTGCCCCTTTCTGGCTTTCAGCCCGGACACAAATCACGGCTATGGTGGCTCGCCTCAAGTTGCCGGCTGTGTATGGCTAGCGCGAGTTCGCGGATGCGGGCGGTCTAATGTCCTATGGCCCCAATCTCCCTGAGCTCTACCGCCAGTCGGCCCGATTGGTAGACAGAATTGTTAGGGGTGCAAAGCCTGGCGACCTGCCTTTTGAGCTGCCGACCCGCTACGAGCTGGTCGTCAACCTCAAGACTGCTAAGTCGATGGGACTTGCGATCCCAGAGGCGTTCCTGCTCCTTGCGGACGAGGTGATCGAGTGAGGAGGCGCGCATTCATCACCCTACTCGGCGGTGCGGCTGCCGCGTGGCCGATTGCGGCGCGCGCGCAGCAGCCGGAGCGGATGAGGCGCATCGGCGTCGTCGGTGCTCTCGCCGGGGACGATCCGGAATCGGTTGCCCGCCGTGCGGCGTTCGAGCATGCGCTGCAAACCTCGGGCTGGACCGTGGGGCGCAATATTCGCATCGACTACCGTTGGGCCGCATTCGACGCTGCCCGTACCCAGAAACTTGCGGCGGAGATCGCCGCGCTCGCGCCGGACGTTGTCCTCGTGTCCAGCAACGTCGTGCTCGCGCCGATGCTGCAAGCGGCTCCTACAACCCCGATAGTGTTTACGCAGGTCATCGATCCGGTCGGATCGGGCTTTGTCGAAAGCATGGCGCGGCCCGGCGGCAACGTCACCGGTTTTACCCAGTTTGAATACAGCCTAGCCGGAAAATGGCTGGAATTGCTCAAGGAGGTTGCGCCGCGCGTCACGCGGGTAGCGGTGCTTCGTGATTCAACACGCGGACCTGGCATCGGCCAGTTCGCGGTGATCCAAGCGATGGCGCGGCCCCACGCGGTGGAACTCACGCCCATCAATGCGCACGATCCGACCGAAACGAAGACACGGCGGATAGCCGCTTTCGCAGCATCGCCGAATGGCGGGCTGATCGTGACGGTGGGCGGAACCGCGTTTGATCGCGATATGGTGATCGCCGCTGCGGCAAAGAACCGCCTGCCTGCGATTTATCCTTATCGCTACTTCGCCGCCGATGGCGGCCTGATGTCTTATGGTCCCGATACGATCGATCAGTATCGTCGGGCGGCCGGCTACGTTGATCGCATCTTGAAGGGCGAGAAACCTGCGGACCTCCCGGTGCAGGCGCCGACCAAGTACGAGTTGGTCATCAATCTCAAGACCGCGAAGGCGCTCGGTCTCGAAGTGCCGACGACGCTCCTTGCTCGTGCTGACGAGGTGATCGAATAACGGTGCTTTTTGTGCAGCGCGCTAGGTCGCTATTGGCACATAGCGGACAAATGGAGATGTCTGCTGTTTGTCCGCTTCCGGGGGGAAAGCGGACATTGGTAAACAAGCGGGCAATGTCCGCTCCTGACCCAAAGCGGACATCGAAGGCGTGTCTGGAAACGCGGATGTAGTGAAACATCTCTCCGCGCTACGCTACCACCGATAGCGGAACGTGCCCGTGCCGGCGTAGGTGGAGGAGTGCGAGGAAAACTCGCCGTCGAACTTGGCGAGCAAGGTGACGCCATTGGCGAGGCGAAGCTCGGTGCCGGCGGAGGTCAGTGCAGAGTTCTTAGCAGGGGTGGCGCCGTCGACGATGAAGCTCGCCCCCGGCAGCGCCTGGAACGCCGGCACGAGCGTGGGATCGCTGACCCGGTCGTGCGCCCAGGCAACGCGCCCGCGCAGCGCCAGCACGGCGTTGGAGTAGACCGCCAGAACGCGGTCGAAGCGCGCGCCCAGCTCGCTCCTGGTGTCGGTCGCGTCGCGGGAGGCGAAAGCAAGCCCAAAGCCGTTCGCGATGGCGTCGGTCTCGGTGTAGGCGGGCGTGTGGAAGCTCTGCGCCTGGATTGCGGCGTAGGGCGTGATGCCGCCGTAGGGCGTCCCGAAGCGGTAGCCGCCCTCGAGCCGCCCGCCGTAGCTCTGCGCGTTGAAGTTGGCGGTGAGGTGGTCGTCAACGACGAAGCGGTCGGTCGACATCCAGTGATTGGCGAAGGCGAAGGCCGCGGCGAGATAGGCCGGGCCGGAGCGGGTCGCGCCGTAGACGCCGGCCTGGAAGGCATCGCTCTTGCCGCCGCCCAGCCCCTGCGAGAGGCTCCAATCGGTGCCGCCGCCGGCTAACGCGAAGCCCACCACGGTGTCGGGCGTCAGGCGATAATCAAGGCCGGCGGCAAAACCGACTGCGCGCGCGGCGAGATCATGGCTGCCGATCACGGCGAGATCGCCGGTGGTGCGGTTGCTGCCGCCATAGGCGCCGCCCCACGCGGTCCAGCGCGGCTCATAGACTGACGCCGGCGCTTGGGGCGCCTTGAACACCGAGGCATAGGCGCGCGCGATGTCCGGCGGCATGGTTTCGCGCTCGGGCGCAAAGCCGAGCGCCGGGTGATCGGCGCCGCCGACTCCGCTGCGCCCATCGACGAAGGGATCGAGCATCAGGTTGAGAAACTGGTCGGTGAGCTGGAAGCCGACCTTCTGCGCGCCGGTTGCGGCTTCGCCGGAAAGTTGGTCCAGCGCACGGGTGAGACTGCTGCCGGTGAGGCCATAGAGCGACACGAATGCTGGCGGCATCGCGCCACCGTTGTCGAAGAAGTTGTCGATCGCACGGCCGGCGTTGAGCTGGTTGGCGGTGAAGGGCGGCAGCGGCGTAGACGGCTGCGCCGCCGTAGACAGCTGGTCGGGCAAATCGGGCAGCCCCGGCACGGACGGAAGTGTCGACAGCCTAAGGGGGCCTGTCGGCGTCGACAGGATAGGGGGCGTAGGTCCGGGAACGAGGTGCCCTGTGAGGGTGAGCACTACGGTATTGCCGGTATAGCTCAAGCCCAGCCGAAAACCTGCCGGCAATCCGCGAACGGCGCCAGCGTCGAAGGTGCCGGTCACCCCGCCGGCGGCTGTCAAAATCGTGTAGCTGCGCGAGAGATATGTGCCTGGCGCGAAGATCGCACCGACGGTGCCGGCAAGCGAGGCGGTGCCGCTCACATTGGTGGTCGAGTTCGTCGTGGGATTGACCTGCACGACATAGAACGCGCCGGACTGGAGCGCGAGATTACCGGCGATGGTCATCGTGCCGAGCACTCCCGCCGAACCGGGAGCGAGAAAGCCCCCGGCGTTTACGACGGTCGAGCCCATGGTGCCGCTGCCAAGAAGTGCGGCGCTGCTGTTCACCGTCGTCAGGCTGGACGACGCGATCGAGCCGTTCACGATCAGCGCGCCGGCGTTCACCGTCGTCGTCCCGGTGTAAGTATTGCCGCCGGACAGCGTCAGCGTCCCAGTGCCCACCTTCACGAGCGAGCCGCCCACGCCCCCGAACACGCCGCCGTCCTGAATTACGCCGCTGACTTCGGTCGACAAATTGTTGCCGCCGACAGTGAGAGTTGCGGAGCCGAGGAAGTAAGTCCCTTGGCCCTCAATCGAGCCGGCGGTCATTCCGGTCGCGGTCAGACCTGACATGTCGAATATGCCGCCCGCTTGGGTAATGAACGTGGCGTTTCCCCCGGTGCTGAACCCAGAGAATGACGTGTATCCGCCGGAGGTGGTGGTGATGGTGGCATTGTCGGCCGTGCTCGTGCCGGTGAACCTGAGGAGAAAGTTGTTTGTGATGGCCGCGTTGCCGGCAGTGCTGTTATCGCTAAACAACGCGGATCCGCCGAAGCCGGTTGTGATGGCGGCATTGCCGGCAGTGCTATTATTGGTGAACGCTAATTGCGATGCGAAAGTTATGAAAAAATTCGGGGCATTCGAAGAGTTGTTGACGATGCCGGTGCCAGCGATTGTGAAGTTTGAGAAAATGGGAATGAACGTATAGGCCGGCGCTCCGGCGGTGAACACCATCGTGTTGATCGATCTGTCGGCCGAGATGAGCACCGACGTGGGGGCGCCGTTGTTGGTGAACGTCGCAGTATTGTTGGGCACGAACGGACTGGAACTCCAGTTGAAGCCCGTCGTCCACTGCACTCCAGGACCTTCCCAGGTGCCGTCGATCGCGTGTGCGGATGTAGCCGCGAGCAATGCCGCAGCCGCGGCCGTGCTCAATAAATGTGTGCGCACCTTGCTGCCCGCTGCCGAATCAACGCAGAAACCGGCCTGCCAACTTTGCCTATGCGGGGTCCAAGGCAAAGGTCTTCGGGCCGCGCAACGACGATTGTTTTGCGTGTGTGGTTTTCCCGCAACGTTTTGCGCGAATTTTTATGGATTATGATCTGGGACACGGCTCATCTCATCGCGTTGCGGCGCCGCGCCATTCGTCGGGTTGGGTGTCTGCTTGTGGCACAAAGCGGATATGGCGAGACGTCTGCTGTTTGTCCGCTTTCGGGGGGAAGCGGACATCAGGCAAACGATCTCCGAGCAATCGCGGGAGGGAACAGGCCGGGTTCGCCGCTTGCGTTGATTCCATTTCACACGAATGCGGCTTAGCCGAACTGCTCGCAGCGATCGGCCGCCGCCCGGATCGCGGCATTGGGACAACGGTTCACACGACGTGATCGGGCGCGAGGTGGCAGGCGGTTTCCTCGCTGATTTCGATCTGCAGGGTCGTGTGGCCGATGCCGAAGCGCTGCCTCAGCTCCGTCGCCGCCGCCAGCAGGAATTCGTCGCCGGGATGGCCGCCGGGGAAGACGAGATGCGCGGTCAGGGCGTTGTCCGTCGTGCTCAACGGCCAGATATGCAGGTCATGCACGGCGGTAACGCCGGTGCAGGAGCAAAGATAGCTGCGCACCGCGTGCGGATCGATCGATGCCGGCACCGCGTCGACCGACATGGCAAGCGAGTCGCGCAACAAGCTCCAGGTCGTCCATACGATCACGGCGACGATCCCCAGACTGGTGAGCGGATCGAGCCAGAACCAGCCGGTGTAAAGGATGACCAGGCCGGCCGCGACCACGCCGGCCGAGACCGCGGCGTCCGCGATCATGTGCAGGAACGCGCCGCGAATGTTGAGGTCGCCTTTGCGGCCGGAGGCGAACAGGGCGGCGGTCACGCCGTTCACGACGATGCCGACCGCGGCCACGATCATGACGGTGCCGCTCGCCACCGGTTCAGGATGAAAGAGCCGCAGCACCGCTTCCCAAGCGATCGCGCCGACCGCGAGCAGCAGCAGCACGGCGTTGAACAGCGCCGCGAGAATAGAAGAGCCGCCCAAGCCATAGGTGTAACGCGAGGAAGGCGCGCGCCGGGTCAGGACGCTCGCAATCCAGGCAATAGCGAGCCCCAGCACATCGGAGAGGTTGTGCCCGGCGTCGGCCATCAGCGCCACGGAATTGGCGAGCACGCCGTAGACGAACTCCACCGCGACGAACGTCAGGTTGAGGCCGATGCCGATGGCGAAGGCCATGCCGAAGCTCGCGCGAGCGTGGACATGGGCGCGCCCGTGCTGGTCATGATCGGCGTGTTCATACACGGGATCGCGACGGTGGGGACGATGTGCGCTCACGGGGAGCATGAAGATCAACGCGGAGCCGCAGGGACGTCTGCACCTGCCCCGCTGTTACACCAAAGCGAACGACGGTCAACTGAATCACTCGACTTTGATCGCCGAAAAGCACTGTAAACTTGCATCTGGACCGATTGCAGCGCGCGGCATTAGGATGTCTCGCCATGGCATGGCTGATGCGAAAATCCGCGGCGCTGGTTGCAGTCTATTCGATTGCACTGCAAGCCGTGCTGTGGGGTTTTGCGCCCGCGGGCCATTTCGGTTTTGACCCATTCGCAATCATCTGCACGGCCGACAGTCCGGGAGACCACGCCCCTTCGCTACCGCAACACCGAAGCGGCTGCGACGCTTGTCTCGCCGCCTGTGGCAGTTCGCCGGCTCTGGTTCCTGCAAGCGTGACGTTCTCGCTGGTGCCTTTTCCCGCTGGACCGAAGCGTCTGACGTCGCCGGTCGAAGCGCCGTCATTGCAACCACGGCATCAGCCGCAAGAATCGCGCGCGCCTCCGATTCAATCCTAAGCTGAGCGCCTCGCGCGCTCCTTAGTGTATGTCGGCCGCGCCTGAGGGCGCGTGGCCGCTCATTCAACTCGCTTCAGGAGTCTGACAATGCGCCTCCTCGCTTTCCTCTTTGCCGGCCTCTTCGGCTTGGCTCTCGCCGCGGCCCATGCCCGCGACTACAAGGCGGGCTCGTTGGAGATTGCCGACCCATGGTCGCGCGCGACGCCGAAAGGGTCGAGCGTTGCCGCCGGCTATATGACGATCAAAAATACTGGGTCCACGCCCGATCGGCTGATCAGCGGCTCCTCGGACGTCGGATCCGGATTCCAAATGCACGAGATGAAGATGGAGAACGGTGTTGCGAAGATGCGACCGATCAAGGGGGGCTTGGAAATCAAGCCGGGCGACACCCTCGAGTTCAAACCCGGCGCGTTGCACGTCATGTTTGTGGGTTTGAAGAAGCCGCTCGCTGCAGGCGATCGTGTCAACGCAACACTGGTGTTCGAAAAGGCCGGCACGGTGAGCGTCGAGTACGAGGTGCGCGCCATGGGTGGGGAACCTGGCCATGGCCACGATATGCCGGGCATGAAAATGTAGGGCCAGTGATGACGATTGCCGGATTCGATAAGGAAGGCGGAATGGCATTCCGGGAGGTTATTCGACGACGTCCCGTTCGGCTCGAATTTGAAGTTGACGCCCACGCCGGCTCCGGGCGGGCGATTCGACGCTCAAGGAGACTCCGATGACGAAAACTCTCACTGCTCTAGTTGCGGCCGGGACCTTGGCAACTGCGACCGCCGCCGTGCCGACCACTGCGCAGGAGCGCTGCATCGGCTGCGGGATCGGCGGCGTCGAATACCCAATCGCGCCCCCCGGCTATGTGTACTATCCCGCCTATTATGAACCGCTGCCAGGGCCCAACTGCTATTGGTTCCGCGTGCCGGCCTACGACGCTCGCGGCAACATGGTCGGCTGGCGCGGGCGTCCAGTGGCGTTCTGCTCCTGGTTAGCCGGCTTTCGTCCGTGGCCATCGCTGTGACTGGGCCTGATGAACGAATTCACCCCATGGTCTCGGAGCCGTCGTGCCGCTCCAAAATATTAGACCATGTTCCGGTCGTCTTGACCCATTTCGTCATTGCCGGGCTTGACCCGGCAATCCATCCTCTTCGCAAAAGGTTCTTGCGAAGAATGATGGACCCGCGGGTCAAGCCCGCGGGTGACGCACGTGGGTGCGGAATGCTGAACCAAACCGACCGGAATGTGCTCATAGTGGCTAGATGGCGAGCGTTCCGGCTTTGGCCGCGGAATAGCGTTCCGAGACCTTGTCCCAGTTCACCACGTTCCACCACGCTTTGAGATAATCAGGACGCCGATTTTGATACTTCAGATAGTAGGCGTGTTCCCACACGTCGTTTCCCATCAGCGCGCGTTGGCCGTCCATGATTGGCGTGTCCTGATTGGGCTTGGTGACGAGCGCTAGCTTGCCATCGCCTGCGACGGTGACGAACACCCAGCCCGAGCCGAAGACGCGCGTGCCGGCCGTGTTGAACTGGTCCTGAAGCTTGTCGAGCCCGCCGAAGTCGCGATCGATGGCGGCCTTCAGATCGCCTTTCGGTTCGCCGCCGGCACCGCCCATGATCTGCCAGAACATCGTATGATTGGCGTGACCTCCGCCATTGTTGCGCACCGCCGTGCGAACGGCTTCCGGCACGCTGTCGAGACGCGTCAAAAGTTCGAGCAACGGCCGTTTCGCGAGATCGGGTTGCTGAGCCATGACGCCGTTGAGATTGTTGACATAGGCTGCGTGATGCCGGTCGTGATGGATTTCCATCGTCTGGGCGTCGATCGACGGTTCGTTCTTGTTGGTGGGATAGGGCAGGGGATCGAGCTTGTATGGTCCGGTGGGCGCTTGCGCATAGCTGCGGCTCAGCGCCGAAGAGACGACCACCGCGGCCGAGCCTAAAATCAAGGAGCGTCTATCGGTCGTGAACATGACTCTCACCTCATCGTCGGGTCAGGACATTGATCTCGTTGCGGCCAACGCGATCCACGCCGGCAGCATGACGGTATAATGTAACCCATCAAGTTTCTGGTGACCATCGGGTCGGGGAATCCGCCAATCGCGCACGTTGCACGGTCCGGCCTCGACACGGCCCCACGACAGAGCGCACGACAAAGCGAACAAAACAGTTGGAAAAACTTGATCCAGGTCAAAGCGTGTCCTCAGACTCTCCCGTGGCCTAGGAAACGAGAGATGGCTGACTGGCTTGGGCCTGATGGACTCAGGCAATGACAGACGCGGCGGAGAAGGCGACTGGACTATCCAGGAGTTGGAAGATCACCCTTCCAGCGTACTCCATGCTCGCGCTGGCGCTCATCGGCATAGGGGCCGCGCTCTACGTCGCGCACGGGAACTACACCGGCCAGTCGCTGTGGTGTCCGATCCTCGACGGATGCAACGCCGTCGTTAACAGCCCGTATTCGCGCGTCTTCGGCGTGCCGATGTCGTATTTCGGCTTCATCTATTTTTTGTACATGTTCGCATTGGCGGTCCGTCTCGTGTTCGAGCCGTTCGCGCAGAGCTTGCGCTTGCGTGCGATTCTTTACGCCGCGATGGGCGCCATTTCTTCGATGTACTTCATATACCTGCAGCTGCGCTTTATCCGCGAACTCTGTAGTTACTGCCTGATCGCCGCCGTCGTTTCGGTGCTCCTCGTTTTCGCGGCGCTCTGGCACTTTCTAGCCACCCGCCAGCGGGGGAGCAGCGAACACCCGCTCCGTCGAGCCTGACGGCTATGATGCAATCCTGCGTCCTTGCCGTGACCATCGCAACGCGATGGGACCGAGAAGAACCCCTGCTGCGAGCAGTGCGAACACGGCGGACCATCCTGCCGGCTGCCGCGGCCCTCCCGCCGCATCGAGCGCTACACCGGCGCCCCAGCCACCCAGCGCCGAAAGGCCGAATCCCACCGTCGAATGCAGTGCCAGCGTCGCCCCGCGATAGGCCGGCGTGGCGCTTGCGGTCGTGCCGGAGGTAAGTGCGCCCGAGTCGGCGGGAATGGTGAAGCCGTAGATAAGGACGAGCGCGAGCAACAGCAGAGGCGAGGATCCCACATTGAGGCCGATTGCTAGTGCGACGGCCGCCGACGCGACCATGACGGCCGTAATGGCGCGGTGTCGACCGAAGCGCAAAGCCGCTTCGTTGCCGAGGACGCTCGCGGGCAGCGACAGCAGCGTGACGATGACGCTTACGGTGATAGGACCCACGAATGCGCTGTCGTCGCTTTGCGCCACGACAAAGGTCCAGAAGGCGACGATCCAGGTGCGCATGCCGTAAAGCTCGAAGCAATGCGCGCCGTAACCGAGGATGTAGCCGAGCGCAGCGCGATTGCGCAGAACCGGCCGGAAATCGAGGAGGTGTCCGTGCGCAGGCGCCGGTTTGCATCGCGCGAGCCAGAGGCACACGCCAACCATGATGAACGGACCGGCGCTCGTGACATAAAACGCCGCGCGCCAGCCCGCACCGTCCGCAACGAGTTGTGACACGAGAAACGAGAGACCGACGCCGATCGAGAAGCTGCCGGTATAGAGGGTGATACTGCGCGACGCGTCGCCAGGCGGAAGCCTGTCGGCGAGAGCTTTCAGGCCCGGCATGTAGGCGCCTGCAAAGGCGATCCCGGCGAGACCCCAGATCAAGGTCGCCGACCAAAGACCATCGGCGACCAAGCCGAACAACGCGGTGGCGATGCCGCTCGCGGCCGAGCCAACCATCAATACGCGACGCGCGTCGATACGGTCGGTGAGCGTGGTGAGCACCGGAACCGCCAGCATGTAGCCGAACGCATAGGCGCTCGCCATGAGTCCAGCCTGCGCTGCGCTGAGGTCCCAGAGCGGCATCAGATGCTGCGCCATGATGGCAGGGACGACGACGTGGGGAAGCAGGTTTCCAACCTGGCCCAGGCACATCGCGGCGACCAAGGCTCGTCCGGTCAGCGCGGGCATGAAATTCTCATTTCAATCGTTCTCGAAATAATTGTTGACAGGCAAGCGATAATTCTATATTCGTTGAAATATGGAAAAGTCAAACGCTGTTGCCGCATTGGCCGCGCTCGCGCAGGACAATCGCCTCGACGTTTACCGGCTTCTCGTGCAGGCGGGACCGGACGGTCTGCCGGCAGGCCAAGTGGCGGCAACGCTCAAGCTCGCGCCGAATACGTTGACGTTTCACTTTGACCGGCTGCGTGGAGCCGGTCTGGTGACCGTGCGCCGGGACGGCCGCTCGATGATCTACGCGGCGCGCTTCGAAACGATGAATGCGCTGCTCGGCTATCTCACTGAAAACTGCTGCAAAGGCGCGAAGGGTGCGTGCGCCCCCGCGGCGGAGTGCAGGCCCGCGCGCAAGAAACGCAGCAAGGTTCCTGCTTGAAGGAGTTGCGCCATGAAACGCATGCATGTGCACGTCGGGGTCGAAGACCTCGAGAATGCGATCGGATTTTATTCAGCGCTGTTCGCTAGCCGGCCCGCCGTTGTGAAGCCGGACTATGCCAAATGGATGCTCGATGATCCGCGCGTGAATTTCGCGATCTCGACGCGCGGCAAACGGCCGGGGCTCGATCATCTCGGCATCCAGGTCGAAAGCAAGGACGAGCTGGGCGACGTCTACGCGCGTCTGCGCCAAGCCGGTGGCACGATCGTCGAGCAGGGACAGACGACCTGTTGCTACGCCAAGTCCGAAAAATCATGGATCGACGATCCCGCGGGGATCTCCTGGGAGACGTTCTTCACCACGGGCGAGAGCACCGACTATGGCGTGAGCGTCGAAAAGGATCCGCGCGTGGCCCATGGCGTGCGCGCCCGGCAAGCCGCCGCTGCTGCCACGTCTGCCTGCTGCAACACGTAACGCGGCGAATGCAACGTCACGCTCTCGTCACTCGGGGAGCCGAGGCACATGGGCTGCGAAGCGCCAATTTGCGTGGATGCCAACGTCAGACCGGCGCACGTCGGCACGGATCGCGAAACCGTGGTTCTGTTGCATGGGTCGGCGAGCAGCAGTGGATTATGGCGCCACGCCAAGGCCGCCTTGCAGGCGCGGTATCGCTGTATCGCGCCGGATTTGATCGGCTACGGTAGCTCCGCGGCTTGGTCTCAACAGGCTGCATTCAGTCTCGAGGCCGAACTGCGCGCGATCGAGCAATCGTTGCAGTGTTGTGCCGACACATTGCATCTGGTGGGCTATTCATACGGCGGCGTGTTGGCGTTGCACCTGGCGCTCGCAGATCCGGGACGGGTCCAGTCCCTCACGTTGATCGAGCCGGTATTTTTCGCCGCGCTGAAATATGCCGGCGATTGGAGCTCGTACTTTGAATTTTGCCGCGTCCGCGATGAATTCGTAGCAGCGCTCGCGCGGGGCGATCGCGAGTCGGCGATGCGTCGCTTTGTCGATTTTTGGACGGGCAACGATGCTTGGATGGGATTATCGGCGGACGCCCGTGCGAGCATGCTGAAGGCGGCCGACAAGATCGTGCTCGACTGGCAAGCCTCGTTTGCGGCCGATCCCGGTAGAGCGCGCCTTTCCGCCTTGGCCGTGCCGACGCTGCTGGTGCGTGGCAGTGACAGCCCGCGCCCCATGCGCTCCCTGGTCGATGCGCTGCACGCGCTCATGCCGGGGAGCGCGCGCACCGTTGTGGAAGGCGCGAACCACCTGTTGCCGCTGACCCACGCCTCGCTGCTCACGAGCGCGATTCTCTCAAACCTGCGCGCCGGCGCGAAACGGCGCTTGGATGATCCCCGATAGTTCGCTCGTCGCAGGAGGTAGCGATGGCCCATCCCTTCAACGTCTTGTTTCTCTGCACCGGCAACTCGGCGCGCTCGATCATGGCCGAGGCCATCCTGAACAAGCTCGGCGCCGGTAAATTCCATGCCTACAGCGCGGGCAGCCAGCCGAAGGGCCGAGTGAACCCGCACACAATCCGGCTCTTGCAGAGTCTCGGCTACGACACGTCGGGCTTTCGTTCGAAATCCTGGAACGAGTTCGCTAAGCCTGGCGCCCCGCCGCTCGATTTTGCCTTTACCGTCTGCGACAACGCGGCGGGCGAAGTCTGTCCGGTGTGGCCGGGCCAGCCGATGACCGCGCATTGGGGCATTCCCGATCCCGCCGAAGCCAAAGGCTCGCCGGCCGAGATCGCGCTCGCGTTCAAGGATGCGTACCGGATGCTGCATCAGCGCATCGGCGTTTTCACGGCGCTGCCGATCCGCGGCCTCGATCGGCTGAGCTTGCAACGGCGGCTCGAGGAGATCGGCCGCATGCAGGGAGCGACGGGCAAGGTGACCGAGCCGAGCTGATGCCCTCGCTCGGACAACGCGCATTTTGCGAATGGTTGGGGACCGCCTTTCTGCTCGCGGCGGTCGTCGGCTCCGGCATCATGGCGCAAAGACTCACAGGCGACGACGCGCTTGCACTCCTGTGCAATACGCTCCCGACCGGCGCGATCCTCGCCGTCTTGATCCTGGTATTCGGCCCGCTTTCGGGCGCGCACTTCAATCCGGCCGTCAGTCTTGCCTTCGCCTTGCGCGGCGAGTTGCCATGGTCGACGGCCGCGATTTATGTCGTGGCGCAAGTATTCGGCGGCCTCGTCGGCGTGTGGGTGGCGCACCTCATGTTCGAGCTGCCGGTATGGCAGTTCTCGATCACCCAGCGCACAGGTCCGGGACAATGGTTGGCGGAAGCTGTCGCGACCTTTGGCCTTCTACTCACCGTCTTCGGCTGCGTCTCGCGGCGGCCCGAGTCCATTCCTTACGCCGTCGGCCTCTACATCACGGCGGCCTACTGGTTCACGGCTTCGACATCGTTCGCCAATCCCGCCGTCACCATTGCCCGCTCGCTGTCCGACACGTTCACCGGAATTGCGCCCGCTGGGGTAGCGGCCTTCATCGTCTCGCAGTTTGCGGGAATGGTCGCAGCGGTCATCCTCAGTCGCTGGCTTTGGCGCGAATGAATGACGAAGAGGGACGCCATGAAGCTTTCCCGCCGTCGATGTCTGCATCTGGTGGCGACTGCTGCCGCGCTGCCGGCATTCTCTCGCTGCGCGCGGGCGCAAGCGTATCCCGCGCGGCCGGTGCGGGTGCTTGAAGGATTTGGGAGCGGTAGCTCAGCCGACCTCGCCGCGCGTCTGATCGGTCACTGGCTGTCGGAGCGGATGGGGCAGCATTTTGTTATCGATACCGAGGCCGTTGTACGTGCAGCCCCGGACGGCTACACGCTTCTTACCTGCGTTACTGCGAACGCGATCAATGCGACGCTCTACGAGAA
>Ga0318530_10000045_pt1 | contig 18092 bp, 22 predicted proteins | sample GRESIP053b4f24_FD_203534 | JGI IMG/M metagenome (GOLD analysis project Ga0318530, IMG submission 203534) | Tropical soil microbial communities from Luquillo Experimental Forest, Puerto Rico - GRE.SIPMG.053b4f24 | ecosystem: Environmental > Terrestrial > Soil > Tropical forest > Bulk soil...
CCGCGTTCCAGCCGGTCACGCCGTACAGGGGAAACGCCGTGGCGGCCGTGGAGACGTCGATCACCGCCTCGCCCGCCAGGGCGTGGTTGGCCACCGCGGGTGCCGCCCAGTATCCGGCCGCGTTGGGCGCTTGGGCGGCCGTCCAGCGCAGAAACTCCGCGGCCTCGCCCAGCGCCGGAAGCGGCTGCTGATCGGCACCCGGCACCCGGCCCCTGCCGTCGCCGTACAGCAGACCCGGCGTCAGCGGTCTGCCGGCGGAGTCGACGGCGGTCAACGAGGGCACCATCGCGGAAACCGCCACCGCCCGTACGTCGGGCCCGGGGGCCAGCTGTTCCAGGGCCGCTAATGGACCACGCCGCCACGCCTCGTCGGCATCGTGCTCCAGCCGGTCCGGGGCCGGCACGCGCAACTGGTGCGGGATGTGTGCCCGCGCCGTCACTTGGCCGTCGGCGTCGGCGGCTACCGCCTTGACCGCGGTGCTGCCGATGTCAATGCCGATCGTGATGTCTTTACGTGACACGCGCGTCACCGTACGCCAGCATTGGGGATCGTGACGTCAAGACCGCGGGCCCTGGTGACGGCCCCCCTGCGCGGGCCGGGGTTCGCCAAGCTAAAGCGGCTGGTCGACGTCGTGTACGACCCGTGGATCGATGCGACCCCGCTGCGGATTTACAGCGCCGAGCAACTGGCCGAGCGGATCGCGGGCGAAGCCGCCGATGTCGTTGTGGTGGAAAGCGACTCGGTGCGCGGTCCGGTGTTCGACCTCGGCTTGCGCGCGATCGCGTCCACCCGAGGCGACCCCAACAACGTCGACATCGACGGAGCCACCGCGGCCGGCATCCCAGTGCTCAACACCCCGGCCCGCAACGCCGACGCGGTCGCCGAGCTGGCGGTGGCCCTGCTGCTGGCCGCCACCCGCCACGTGCTGACCGCGGACGCGGATGTCCGCAGCGGCAACATGTTTCGCGACGGGATCATTCCCTATCAGCGATTCCGCGGCGCCGAGATCGCCGGACGCACCGCCGGGCTAGTGGGCCTCGGCGCCGTCGGCCGCGCATTGCAGTGGCGGCTGTCCGGGTTGGGCATGCGGGTCATCGCCCACGACCCGTACAACGACGAAGCCCGCCACGGCCTCGACGAGCTGCTGGCCGAGGCTGACGTGGTGTCCCTGCATATGCCGGTCACCGACGACACCGTCGGGATGATCGGCGCCGAGCAGTTTGCGGCCATGCGCGACGGCGTGGTCTTCCTCAACACCGCCCGCGCCCAGCTGCACGACACCGATGCGCTCGTCGACGCGCTTCGCCGCGGCAAGGTGGCCGCCGCCGGCCTGGACCACTTCGCCGGCGAATGGCTGCCCGCGGATCACCCGCTGGTGGGCATGCCGAACGTCGTCCTGACCCCGCACATCGGAGGGGCCACGTGGGACACTGAGGCTCGGCAGGCGCAGATGGTGGCCGACGACCTCGAAGCGTTGCTGTCGGGCGAGGCGCCCACCCACATCGTCAACCCGGAGGTGCTGGCCTCATGAAGTTCACTAAATTCACTGACAACCCGGAGACCGCGGTGCTGGACGCGGCCAAGGACATGCTGCGCCGGGGTCTGGTCGAGGGAACCGCCGGCAACATCTCGGCCCGGCGCTCCGACGGCAATATCGTCATCACGCCGTCGTCGGTCGACTATCGCGACATGCAGCTCGACGACATCGTGCTGGTCGACCCGGAAGGCGCCGTGCTGCGAGCCGCCGATGGTCGAGCGCCGTCCTCGGAGATGCGGCTGCACCTGGCTTGCTATCAGGCGTTCGACGACATCGGCAGCGTGATTCACAGCCATCCGGTGTGGGCGACCATGTTCGCAATCGCGCACGAGCCGATCCCGGCCTGCATCGACGAGTTCGCCGTCTACTGCGGCGGCGATGTTCGGTGCACCGACTATGCCGCGTCGGGCACGCCCGAGGTGGGCACCAACGCGGTCAAGGCGCTCGAGGGCCGGGCCGCCGCCCTGATCGCCAACCATGGCCTGGTGGCCGTGGGGCCGCGGCCGGACAAGGTCCTGCACGTCACCGCCCTGGTCGAGCGCACCGCGCAAATAGTTTGGGGCGCAAGGGCTCTCGGTGGCCCCGTGCCGATTCCTGAGGACGTGAACCGAAACTTCTCAATGGTTTACGGCTATCTGCGTGCCAACCCGATGTAGGCGCGATGGGTCGGGTCCGGTTTGGCAACGCGAGCATCGCGCGGGTGCAGGAATTTCAATTCGACCTGGCCACCCGCCTTTTCAGTGGAACGCCGCAGTCGGAGTGGCGGGACAACGCCGACCTGCTGGTGCCGGATTTCTTCGACCCCGAGACCGATCAGTGGCACATCGCGATCCAAACCTGGGTCATCGAGGTCGACGGGTTGACCGTCATCGTGGACACCGGCGTCGGCAACGATCGCCAGCGCCCGCACATGCCACCCCTGGATCACCTGAACACCGGATTCCTGGCTGCGCTGCAGTCGGCGGGCGTCGACCGTGACGCCGTGGACGTGGTGGTCAACACCCACATCCATTCCGACCACGTCGGCTGGAACACCATGCTGGACAACGACGTTTGGGTGCCGACGTTTCCCAACGCCCGGTATGTGGTGCCGGCCGCCGACTACCACCACTTTCGACCCGATGGGGTCGCGGCGAGGCAATCGCCGCGCACCGAAGAGGAAGAGGCCCAGCAGCGCGGTAACCAGCTCGTGTTCGCGGACAGCGTGCGACCCATCGACGAGGCGGGACAGCTCGTCCAATGGTCGGATGACTTCCAGATCAGTCAGTCACTGCGGCTGCGGCCCGCGCCTGGACACACACCGGGCAGCTCGGTGCTGTGGCTGGATGCGGGTCTGCCGGCGATCTTCGTGGGCGATCTCACCCACAGCCCGCTGCAACTGCGCCGACCCGCCGACGCCTGCGCCTTCGACGTCGACGCCTCCGCTGCGGCGATCACCCGCCGGCGGATATTCGTCGAGGCCGTGCAGGCAAAAGCCGCCCTGATACCCGCGCACTATCCCGGTCGCGGAGGCGCAACGATCCGCGCCGTCGCGGACCAATTCGACATCGACCGCTGGCTGGACATCGAATCCCTCTAGCAGACAACAACTCTGAGCCAGAGATTCAGCCGTCCTCTTGTCCGCCGGGGACTGCTCGAAGGCCGCGGAACAGCCTCATGCGATGGGTATTGATCCGATAGAACAGGCCGGGAAACCGGCGGTATAGGTGCCAGATGACCTGAACCACAACGGGAAACACAATCAGCGGCCGATTCCGGTCCACGCCCCGCAGGATCGCGCGGGCCGCGGCCTGGGCGCTCATCTGGGGCATCAGATAGTGGGTGCGCCGGCTTAACGTCGCCACCTGCTCGCGCGGCATGTTGACCACGACCATGTTGTCGTAGATTTTCGTTTTCATGTCGCCTGGACATGCTGCACTTACTTTCACGCCCAGGTCGGCTCCCTCAGCCCGCAGCGAAAGCGAAAGCCCGACGATCCCATGCTTGCTCGTGCAGTACGCAGCATTGCCCGGCTGGGGAATCAGCCCAGTGAGCGAAGAGATGTTGACGATGTGCCCATGGCCCTGGCGCGCCATCATCTGGTAGGCGTGCACGGTCCCATGCACCACGCCCAGCAAGTCGACATCGAGCACGTGACGCCACTGCTGCAACGAGAGGTCGCGGGAATCGCCGCCGATCGCGATGCCGGCATTGTTGATCATGTAGTCGACGCGTCCGTATTCGGCGACGGTGTTCTCAATCAGCTGCGCCACCTCGATCTGGTTTGCCACGTCGACCGGCACAGCAACTGCCTGCGTGCCGGCCTGCGTCAGGCGACCCGCTACCTGTTGTGCGGCGCCGCCGTCGATATCGGCGACCACGACCGTCGCGCCCCGGCGTCCGAGCTCCTCACACAGCGCCTCGCCCAGACCCATTCCGCCGCCGGTGACGATCGCCACCGCGTCCTCGAACCGTTCCATGACCGGCTCCTCTCCGGCGAGTTGCCTTGACTTTGTTTACATCGACTATAATATTACATCGGATGTAAATAATTGGAAAGGGACAGCAACGGCAAACGAGATGAGCCTGCGCGAACGCAAGCGACAGCAGACCAGGCAGGAGCTGATCAGCGCGGCCATGCGGCTGTTCGGGGAAAACGGCTACGAGCGGACCACGGTCGCCGAAATCGCATCCGCCGCAGGGGTTTCCACGAAGACATTCTTCAACTACTTCGCGAGCAAGGATGAGGTCCTTTTCCCTCACCTATCCCGCCGGATCGACGTCGCAGTGGCCCTGATCGAGCAGCGCCGGCCCGATGATCAGATGGCTGATGTCCTCGTGGCCGCGATGCAGCACATGCTGGCCGACGCCCTGACCGAGGAAGTCGATGGTGGCCTGGCGGCAGTCCGGCTCCCCATGGTCATGTCCGTGCCCGCGGTCCAAGCGGCCACCCTGCACCGCTATTTTCTGGCAGAAACCCAGCTCGCCCGTGCGCTGCAGCGCGCCTACTCCGACACGCTCGACCTGGCAGCCGCAGCCGCCGTCATCGGCTCAGTCATGGGTGCGGCGATCGCCGCCGCACTCGTCTGCCTGCAGGAAGGCGATGCCACCGAGCGACTACGCGTCGCAGTCGAACGCGCCATTGCCATAGCAATCGACGGGGTGCGCAACGTGCCGGCCAGCAATTAGCGCAACCGTAGGTAGCGCCGGGAACCTCGGCGACGCGATTCCTCCACTGCTACGTAAGGCGGGGTTCGACTGCACGACGGTCGCCACGCAGCGGCACCGCTTCGTTGGCCGACTCACCTCCTATCGCGCCACGCGCCCCGCCTAGCGCTGATCGAACGCGACCTCGACGGCGCCGCCGTCTGCCGTCAATGGTTTCCCCTCATATCGCGGTTACGGTTGATGCCATGGCACCCTACCGCGTGGTTCAGTGGTCAACCGGCAACATCGGAAAGCGAGCCCTCGGTATCCTGCTCGACCGCGACGACTTCGACGTGGTTGGCGTCCATGCCTTGGGCGCGGAGAAGGTAGGGCGCGACGCGGGGGTACTCGCGGACCGGCACGCGACCGGAGTGACCGCGACGAACGATGTCGACACGTTGCTCGACCTGGCGCCAGACTGCGTGAACTACATGCCCCGCGTCATCGACTACGACCTGGTGACCAGGATGCTGCGCTCCGGTATCAACGTGGTCACCACGGGAGACTTCCTGACCGGCACGCACCACCCGGCCGAACTCCCGACGCTCGAGGAGGCGGCGCAACAGGGACGCGCGACCTTCCTGGGCACGGGATTCGAGCCGGGCTTCATCAACGTCGTCGCCGGCTTCCTCACAGGTGCCTGCCCGCGGGTTCACAGCGTCAAACTCGTCGAAACATTGGACTGCACAACCTATCCCGTACAGGACGTGTGGAAGGTCCTCGGATTCGGCAAACGACCCCGTGAGCGGGTGACGCATCTTGACCCGGAGGCGCAACGATACGGCCTGGGCTACTTCGAGACGCTGGACATGATCGCCACCATGCTGGGTACCGAGCTCGACTCCAAGGAGGCATTCGTCGAGCCCGCCGTGCTGACCCGGGATCTGAATCTGGGCTGGGTGGACTACGCCACCGGCACCGCCGGGGGCCAACGCCGAACCTATCGCGGCTATCGCGGCGGCCGCCCAGTGGTCGAGCTAGCCATTTGCTGGACCATGAGCGACGACGCGCTCGACCCACAATGGGTCGACCCCAAGGGTTTCAGCGTCGTGATTGAAGGCGAACCGTACGTCGACGCGACGATCCGGTTCGGCCATCCCGGACAGGACGTGATGACCGTATTGATGGACAGCACCGCCGTCGCGGCGGTCAACGCCATACCGTTCCTTTGTGACGCGGCACCGGGCGTCATCACCCCGATTGACTTGCCTATCACCGGATCCCAAGGGGCACTGACGGTCTGAGTTGCCCCCGACTCCTGGCCTAGCGCTGGTCGATAGCCACCTTCACGGCGCCGCTCTCGCCCTGGTTGGCGATCGCGAGAAAGGCGTCGCGCCAACGCTCCAGCCGGAAGGTATGGGTCAACATGGGCCCTAGGTCCACCCGGCCCGCCGCGACCAGGTCGAGGTAATGGGCGATGGCGTGCTTGCGCTCGCCATCGACCTCCTCGATGCCGAAGGCGTTGCTGCCCACCCAGCTGATCTCCTTGAAATACAGCGGGCTCCACTCCCACCGCCCGGGTGCGTGGACACCGGCCTTCACCAACGTCCCCCGCGAGCGCAGGACCCGCACCCCGACTTCGAACGTCTCGGGCTTGCCCACGGTGTCGTAGACGACGTCGACCGCCCCGGGATGGGCCATCGGCAGGCCCAGCAGCGGCTGGCGCAGCCGGCCACCGCCCCAGGCGACCAGCTCCTCGATGACGGCCAGGCGGGGTTCGTGCGCCACCACTAAAGCTGCCCCGAACCGGTGGGCCAGCTCCGCCTGCGCCTCGAAGCGGGCCACCACCGCCACGGCCACGTCGGGGTAGAGCGCCCGCAGGATCGCGACCGCACACAACCCCAGCGAGCCGGCCCCGTAGACCAGGACCCGGCCCGAGCGGGGCGGCGGGTGGCGGGTGATCGCGTGCAGGGACACCGAAAACGGGTCGGCGAACACGGCCAACTCGTCGGTAATCGACTCGGGAACGGCAAACAGCATGCTGTCGTGGGCCGGCATCAATTCGGCGTATCCGCCCGTCACGTCGGCGGACACGCCGGTATGGATGCCCGGCTTGATGTCGCCGTCGGTGAAGCTCCAGCACAGGCTGTAGTCGCCGCTTTCGCAGGCGGGGCAGCGCGGCTCGATACCGCGCGGCCCGCAGGACAGCCACGGGTTGAGCACAACGCGCCGCCCGACCTCCAGCCCCCGGGCCCGGGGCCCCACCTCGACCACGTCGGCGACCACCTCGTGGCCCATGACTTGGGGAAACGAACAGAAGGCGGCCATGGCGTTGTCCGCATCGTCTTCGCCGAAATCCATCAGGATCTGCTTGGAGTCCGACCCGCAGATGCCGGTCAGCCGCGGCCGGGTGATCACCCAATCCCCATGGGGCAGTTGCGGATCCGGCACCTGCCGGAGCGCGGTCGGGCTGCGGGCCAGGTTCTTGGTCAGCGTGTTGGCGTCATCGGGAGCCGCGAAAGGCTCCGGAGGCACACCATAGACGAGCGCCTTCATCGCGGTGCCATGCCCGCGACGCCGGCGATGAACGTGTCGATGTCGGCGTTCTTGGCGTCGACCACCGCCTTCATGTCCGGGACGTAGTGCTCGAACTTGTCGCTGCCCAGCGCGTCGATGATCCCCTCGGCCACCACATCGGCGGGCACCTTGGGCCCCTGGTAGAGGGGCTCCTCGCTGCCCGGCTGATCCCAGATCTCGGTGTCGACCGGGCCGGGCTCGATCAGCTTCACCGAGATCCCGCTGCCATGGAGGTCCACGGCCATCGCCTCGCTCCAGCCGCACAGTGCGAACTTGCTTGCGCAGTAAGCGGATTCGTGGATGATCCCGAGCCGGCCGCCGACGCTCGACACGTTGACGATCACGCCCCCGCCGCGCGCCAGCATCCTCGGCAACAGGGCCAGCGTCAGCCGCATCGGTGCGAAGAAGTTGACCCGCATGACGTTCTCCACCTCGTCCGGATCCAGGGCGGTGACGGGCCGGCGCTTCGGGATGGCGGCGTTGTTGATCAGCACATCGATGCCGCCGAGAACGTCCCATGCCCGCAGCGCCAGGTCATGCAGCTTCGAGGTGTCGGCCAGGTCGGCCACCAACATCGCCGACCCCGGCGAGGTCCGCCGGCAGTCGGCCAGCACCTCGCCCAGTCGATCTCGCCGGCGCGCGACCAGCCCCACCACCGCTCCGCGGGCGGCGAGCTGTCGAGCCAGGGCGGCCCCCAAACCCGACGAGGCACCCGTGATGAGCACCCGCTTGCCCGCCGCCGCGTACGCCATCAGTCAAGGTTGCCGCGAATCCGCCGAAGCGTACAGTGGGGGCGAACAGCTTGTTATACTATCTAATTATTAGCCGAGATGGCCTAACTTCATCCGATAGGGGCAAAACATGACTTCCACCAGGTATGAGGGAGACACCTGGGACCTCGCATCCAGCGTCGGCGTGACCGCGACGATGGTCGCGGCGGCCCGCGCGATGGCCACCCGCGCCGATCGTCCGCTGATCAACGACCCGTACGCCGAGCCGCTGGTCCGGGCCGTCGGTGTGGACCTCCTCACCCGGCTGGCGACCGGCGAGGTCAACCCGAACGACTTGAACGACGTTCACGACGGCGCGACCGGGTCCGCCGGGGCCATGTCCCGCATGGCCGACAACATGGCGGTGCGCACCAAGTTCTTCGACGAGTTCTTTTTGGCCGCGACGAAGGCCGGCATCAAGCAGGTCGTGATCCTGGCCTCGGGGCTGGATTCCCGCGCGTACCGGCTGACGTGGCCCTCCTCGACGGTGGTCTATGAGGTAGACCAGCCACAGGTCATCGGATTCAAATCCCGCACGCTGGCCGAGCTGGGCGCCGCGCCGACCGCCGAGCGGCGGGTCGTGGCCATCGATCTGCGCGACGACTGGCCCGCCGCGTTGCGTGCCGCCGGGTTCGACCCGGCGCTGCCGACGGCATGGAGCGCCGAGGGCCTCCTCGGCTACCTGCCCCCGGATGCACAGGACCGCCTGCTGGACACCATCACCGAGCTCAGCGCCCCGGGCAGCCGGTTCGCCACCGAAAGCGCGCCCAACCCGGAGCCCGGTCACGAGGACAAGATGAAGGAGCGCATGCAAACCATCTCCGAACGGTGGCGCGCGCACGGATTCGATCTCGACATGGCGGGGCTCGTCTACTTCGGCGACCGCAACGAAGCGGCTCCCTATCTGGGCGACCGCGGTTGGGCGCTCGACGGCATCAGCATCCGAGACTTGTTCGAGGCCAACGGGCTTGCGCCGCTTACGGACGACGACATGCGCATGGGCGACCTGCTCTACGTCAGCGGCACCCTGGGCAAGGGACGCACCGACGGTGACAGCTGGGGGCCGGCATCCAGCGTGGGAGCGACGGCCACCATGGTCGCGGCGTCCCGCGCCGTTGCCTCGCAGGGGCCCGATGCGCTACTGGACGATCCGCTGGCCGATCCGCTGGTCCGCGCCGTGGGGTTGGAGCCGTTCGTCCGCATCATCGACGGCGAGCTCGATTTCGAGGATGACCCGCTGTTCGACCGCAAAGCCAGGGCTGAGCAGATGGCAGTACGCACAAGGTTTTTCGACGACTTCTTCACCGGCGCCGCCAAAGACGGCATACGGCAGGCGGTGATCCTGGCTTCCGGACTCGACACCAGGGCCTACCGACTGCGGTGGCCCGCGGGCACGGTGGTCTACGAGATCGACCAGCCTCAGGTCATCGCGTTCAAGACCAACACGCTGGCCGATCTCGGCGCCGACCCGACCGCCGAACGCCGTGCCGTCGCGATCGACCTGCGGGAGGACTGGCCCGCGGCGTTGCGGGAGGCCGGGTTTGACGTCACGCAGCCGACGGCATGGAGCGCGGAAGGGCTGCTGCCCTACCTGCCGCCGGAGGCTCAGGACCGACTGTTCGACAACATCACCGCGCTCAGCGCGCCGGGCAGCCGGCTCGCCACCGAGCACGTGCCGGACCCCAACGCGTTTTCCGGTGACCGTTTGCAGCGCATCTCCGAGCGGTGGCAGCGCTTCGGCTTCGACCTCAACGCGGCCGACCTGTTCTACCGCGGCGAGCGCAGCGTCGTCGTCGACTACCTGACGGGCCAGGGCTGGCAGGTGACGCCCCATCCCGCGCGGGAGTTGTATGCGCGCAACGGTTTTGAGTTCCCCGAGGATGAGATGGCGGCCGCGTTCGGCGACATGAGCTACGTGGCGGCGACCCTTAAATAGCGTTTGGTTAGGGTCTTCCCATGCCACGCACTGACGACGACGATTGGGATCTGGCCTCCAGCGTCGGCGCCACCGCGACCTTCGTCGCGTCCGAGCGCGCCATGGCGACGAGGGATCCCCGAGGTTTGATCAACGATCAGTTCGCCGAACCGCTGGTGCGCGCGGTCGGGTTGGATTTCTTCACCAAGCTGCTGGACGGTGAGCTCGATCTGGCCGCGATCGAGAACGCCACGCCGGAGCGCCTTCAGGCGATGATCGACGGAATGGCGGTGCGCACCAAGTATTTCGACGATTACTTCGTTGAAAACCTGGAGCGAACCGGCGGCGCGGTGCGGCAAGCGGTGATACTCGCGTCGGGTTTGGACGCGCGTGCCTACCGACTGCCCTGGCCGGACGGCACGGTGGTTTACGAGATCGACCAACCACAGGTGATCGAGTTCAAGACCCGCACCCTGGAGGACCTCGGCGCAGCCCCGGCCGCCGACCGCCGCACCGTGGGGATCGACCTGCGCGACGACTGGCCGGCTGCGCTGCGGGCGGCCGGGCTGGACACGACGGCACCGACCGCCTGGTTGGCCGAGGGTCGGCTGATCTATTTGCCGCCGGAGGCCCAGGACCGGTTGTTCGACAGCATCACCGCACTCAGCGCGCCCGGCAGCACGGTCGCCACCGAATTCGTGCCCGGCATCGTCGATTTCGACGCCGAACGGGTTCGGGAGATGACCGGTTCCTTCCGCGAGCACGGCTTCGACATCGACATGGCGTCGCTGGTCTATGCCGGCGAACGCAACCACGTGGTCGACTATCTGGGCATCACGGGGTGGGATGTCGAGGGAGTGACGCGGACGGAGTTGTTCCAGCGCAACGGCATCGAGGCGCTCGCTCCGGAACACGACGATCCGCTCGGCGAGATCATCTTCATCAGCGGCAGGCTTGCCGGCTGACAACCGGTCAGAAGCGCGACTTCCCTAGCCACAACACGCTCGCACCGCTCAACGTCTGCTCGACGTTGTCCAGGATCCCGGCGATCGAGCGGCCCAGCAGGGCCCCCAACGCGTCCGGCAGCGACGCCGCGGCCGGCTGCGACGAGGCTCTGGGTCGCACCATGTCAAGCAGCGAGGAACTCGGGTAGTTGACGATGCGGACTTCGGTGTCCTCGTCCAGGCCGGCAAGGACTTTGGCTCGGCGCACCGCGGTGCGGAACCCACCGAGTTCGTCGACCAGGCCACGCTCCAGCGCATCGGCCCCGGTCCAGACCCGTCCCCGCGCAACGACATCCACGGCTTCGGTACTCAACCCGCGGCCTTCGGCGACGCGTTCCACGAAGTCGGTGTAGAACAGGTCCGCCTCGGCCTCCCGACGTGCCCGCTGCTCCGGTGTGAACGGCGCGTCGATCGACCAGGCGTCGGCATTGGCGTTGGTGCGCACGGTATCCGACACGACTCCCAGCCGGTCCTTCAGGTCGCGAACCACCAGCTTCCCGGTGAGCACACCGATCGAGCCGGTGATCGTGCCAGGATTGGCCACGATCGCGTCGGCGCCCATCGAGACGTAGTAGCCGCCGGAGGCGGCAACCGCACCCATCGACGCCACCACCGGCTTGCCGCGTTCGCGGGCCCTTATCACCTCGCGCCAGATGGTCTCCGACGCGGTGACCGATCCTCCGGGACTGGCCACCCGCAGCACGATCGCCGACACCGCGTCGTCGGCGGCGGCCTCCCGCAGTGCGGCGGCGATGGTGTCACCGCCGGCGGCAGTGGGGCCGAACGGCAGGAATTGCGGGCCACCACGTCCGTTTACGATCGCGCCGTCGAGGGTGACCACCGCGAACGTCGGCTTGGGCCGGCGGCCGGGAACCGGCGGCATGGGCGGGGCCAGTCGTGGCCGGGCCGCACCGGCGTAACGCGCCAGGAAGAGCCGGGGCGGTGCTTCCTCGTCTGAAACATCCTCCACACCAACCATTTCCGCTATGCGGGCATAGGCCTCGTCGCGGTATCCGATCCGGTCGACCAGGCCGGAGGCCACTGCGTCGTCGCGCAACAGCGGGGCCTGGTCCGCCCACTCATCGAGCGCATCGGGATCGGCCTTGCGCGATTCGGCGATCGCTTGCCACACCTGCTCTTGCATGCTTTCCAGCATCCGAGTCACGGCCTCGCGGTGGGCCTCGGTGAAGCCATCCTCGGTGAAAACGTTTGCCGCCGACTTGTATTCGCCCCGCGCGACGAACTGTGCTTCGATCCCCGCCTTGTCGAGCGCGTCCCGCAGGAACGTGGCATTGCTCGCGAAGCCGATCAGCCCGACGCTTCCCGAGGGCTGCATCCAGACCTCGCCGAACGCCGAAGCGAGGTAGTACGACAGCGTGCCCGGATAGTTCTCGGCCCAGGCCAGCGACGGTTTGACGGCGCTGAAGGCGGCGATGGCCTCCCGCAGCTCCTGGACCGCCGCCGGCGGCGACGCCCCAAGCTGCACGCGGGCGATCAGCCCGGCGACCCGCGGGTCCTCGGCGGCACGGTGGATCGCGGCGATGGTGTCGCGCAGCGCCATCAGTCGGCTGCCGCCGGTGATGAGCGCCAGCGGGTCGAAGCCCAGCGTCTCCGGTGGCACCGAGCGCAGGTCGAACTCCAGCACGCAGCCGTTGGGTACGCCGTGGTGGCGTGCGGTATCGAACCGGTTGACCAGGCCGCGCACATCATCCCCCAAATTTGGGAAGCCGGGAACAGAGGGCAGAAAACCAAACATATTCGCAGCCTACCGATCGGCCCCCGTACGGTGGACGGGTGAGGTTCTCGATCGCGATTCCCCAACTGGACTACGATGCGTTCGACACTCCCGGCCTGCGCGCCTACCTTGCCCGCGCCGAGGAGCTCGGGTTCGAGGGTGGATGGGTGCTCGAGCAGGTCATCGGCGAGGCACCGCTGCTGGCGCCGTTGGAGCTGCTGGCGTATTGCGCCGCCTGCACCGAGCGACTGCGCCTCGGGGTCGCCGTGCTGGTGACGTCATTGCATGATCCGCTTCAGTTGGCCTCGGCGGCGACCGCCGTCGACCGGCTCAGCCACGGACGGCTGGACGTTGGCGTGGGAACCGGCGGTGGCTTCCGCAACTTCGCCGCCTTCGGCGTCGACAAGGCCACTTACATCTCGTATTTCACCGAGGGCCTGGAACTCATGAAGGCGGCCTGGTCCGACGAGCCGAGGGTGACGTTTCACGGCCGGTTCCGCGACATCGACGACGTTCCCATCCAGCCCAAGCCGGTGCAGCGGCCGCATCCGCCGATCTGGTTCGGCGGCCAAGCTCGTAAGGCGCTGGCCAGGGCGGTGCGACACGGCGACTCGTTTTTGGGCGCGGGCTCGTCGACCACCGAAGCTTTCGCCGCAGCCGCGACCGTTGTGCGTAATGAACTTGACGAACAGCGGAAAGACCCCGCGCACTTCACGATTGGCAAGCGCGTCTATTTGATGGTCGACGACGACGCGGCGCGGGCCCGTGAGCGGGTGCTCGCCGGGCTGGGGCGCATCTACGGCCAGATGCCGGGCATCGACTCGGTTCCGGTGTCGGGCACACCCGACGACGTCGCCCGCGGGCTACGTGCGGTGATCGACGCCGGCGCGGAGATGCTCCTGCTCAACCCGGTCGGCGCCGACGTCAACGAAAACCGCGAGCAGATGGAACGCCTTGCCGCAGAGGTGATCCCGCAGCTGGGTTAATGGCGCGAGCAGCGAAATCTACAGCTCGGTGACGGAACCGCCTGCGGCGGTGATCTTCTCGCGTGCGCTGCCGCTGAACTTGTGCGCGGACAGCTCGACCTTGACGCTCAGCTCGCCGTCGCCGAGGACCTTCACCAAAGAGTTCTTGCGAACCGCACCCTTGGCCACCAGGTCGTCCACCCCGATGGTGCCGCCCTTGGGGAAGAGCCGGTTGATGTCACCGACGTTCACGATCGCGTACTCGGTGCGGAACCGGTTGCGGAACCCCTTGAGCTTGGGCAGCCGCATGTGAATCGGCATCTGCCCGCCCTCGAAGGCCACCGGCACGCCCTTGCGGGCCTTGGTGCCCTTGGTGCCCCGGCCCGCGCTCTTGCCCTTGGAGCCTTCACCACGACCAACCCGGGTGCGCGGGGTCTTCGACCCGCGCGCGGGCTTTAAATCGTGCAGCTTGATCGTCATTTGGCCTCCTCAACCTCGACCAGGTGGCGCACCACCGCGATCAGGCCGCGGGTCTGTGGGTCGTCCTCGCGGATCACCGAATGCCGAATCCGACGCAGACCCAGGGTGCGCAGGCTCTCGCGCTGTTTCCAGCGGGCTCCGATCGTGCTGCGCACCTGGGTGATCTTCAGCTGGCTCATGGCTGCGCCTCCCGGGTCGCGCTCGCATTGGCCATCGCTTCACTCTCCCGTCGCGCCTTCAGCATCCCGGCCGGGGCGACGTCCTCGATCGGCAGCCCCCGACGGGCGGCCACCTCCTCGGGACGCTGCAGGAGCTTGAGCGCGGCGACGGTGGCGTGCACCACGTTGATCGCGTTGTCGCTGCCCAGCGACTTGGCCAGGATGTCGTGCACGCCAGCGCATTCCAGCACCGCGCGTGCCGCACCACCGGCGATCACACCGGTACCCGGGCTGGCGGGGCGCAACAGCACCACCCCGGCGGCCGCCTCACCCTGCACCGGGTGCGTGATGGTGCCGCCGATCAACGGGACGCGGAAGAAGCCCTTGCGCGCCTCTTCGACGCCCTTGGCGATCGCCGCCGGCACTTCCTTGGCCTTGCCGTAGCCGACACCGACCATGCCATTGCCGTCACCCACGATGACCAAGGCCGTGAAGCTGAATCGACGACCACCCTTGACCACCTTGGAGACGCGGTTGATCGCGACCACCCGTTCGAGGTAGTTGCTCTTCTCGCCGTCGCGGTCGCGGCCGCGGCCGCTGTCGCGCCGGCCTCGGCTATCGCGGTCGCCGCGCGCGTCGCGGCTGTCACCGCGGCTGTCTGCCGCGCCCTGGCCGCCCGCCGAGTGCTCCGCCATTATGCGGTCCTTCCAGTTGTCATCAGAAACTCAATCCGTTCTCGCGTGCGGCATCGGCCAGCGCCGCGATCCGTCCGCCGTAGGTGTATCCGCCACGGTCGAACACCACGCTGTCGATGCCGGCGGCCTTGGCACGCTCGGCGATCAATTGGCCCACGCGCACGCTGCGGGCTTTCTTGTCGCCCTCCAGGCCGCGTACGTCGTCCTCGATCGACGATGCGGCGGCCAACGTGGTGCCGTTTTCGTCGTTGACCAGTTGCACGTGGATGTGCCGCGCGGACCGGTTCACCACCAGCCGCGGGCGCTGCGGGGTGCCCGCGAGCTTCTTGCGCAGCCGCGCGTGCCTACGCAGCCGAGAGACCCGTCGAGTTGCGGAAACGCTCTGCCCCAACGGCTTTCGTGCGCCGGTGTCACCTTGTTTTTGCGCCATGACTACTTACCTGTCTTTCCGACCTTGCGGCGGATCTGCTCGCCCTCATAACGCACGCCCTTGCCCTTGTACGGGTCCGGGCGGCGCAGGCGGCGGATGTTCGCCGAGATCTGGCCGACCTTCTGCTTGTCGATCCCCGAGACGCTGAACTTCGTCGGCGTCTCGACCGCGAACGTGATGCCCTCGGGTGCCTCGATCACGACGGGGTGGCTGTAGCCGAGCGCGAACTCAAGGTTGGAGCCCTTGAGCTGCACGCGGTAGCCGACCCCGAAGATCTCCATCTTCGTGGTGTAGCCCTGCGTGACACCGGTGACCAGATTGGACACCAGGGTGCGCGAGAGCCCGTGCAACGAGCGGTTGTGCCGCTCGTCGTCGGGACGGGCGACCACGATCGCACCGTCCTCGTTGCGCGCCACCGTAATCGGCTCGGCGACGGTCAAATTCAGGGTGCCCTTGGGGCCCTTCACCGAGACGTTCTGGCCCTCGATCGTTACGTCGACTCCGGCGGGAACCGGAATCGGCTGCTTACCAATGCGCGACATCGTCTTTTACCGTTGCCTCTCCCACTACCACACGTACGCGAGGACTTCGCCGCCCACGCCCTGTCTGGCAGCCTGACGGTCGGTGAGCAGGCCCGAGGATGTCGAGATGATCGCCACACCCAGGCCGCCCAGCACCCGCGGCAGGTTGCTGGATTTCGCGTACACCCGCAATCCCGGCTTGGACACCCGGCGCAAGCCGGCGATGCTGCGCTCCCGGCTCGGCCCGTACTTGAGCTGGATGACCAGCGCCTTGCCGACCCGAGCGTCCTCGGTCCGGTAGTCGCTGATGTAGCCCTCGCTCTTGAGGATCTCGGCGATGTTGGCCTTGATCTTGGAGTGCGGCAAACTCACCTCGTCGTGGTACGCCGAGTTGGCGTTGCGCAGACGCGTCAAGAAGTCTGCGATCGGGTCAGTCATCGTCATGGTTTATGTCCTGTGTCCCGTCACCAGCTGCTCTTCTGCACACCGGGCAGCTCGCCCGCGTGCGCCATCTCGCGCAGGCAGATCCTGCACAGCCCGAACTTGCGGTAGACCGCGCGCGGGCGGCCGCACTTGCTGCAGCGGGTGTAGGCGCGCACCGCGAACTTTGGCTTGCGGTTCGCCTTGTTAACCAGTGCCTTCTTAGCCATCTACTCAGTTCTCCTTGAAGGGAAAGCCGAGGGCCCGCAACAGCGCTCGTCCTTCGTCGTCGTTCGTCGCCGAGGTGACGACGTTGATGTCCATGCCGCGGACGCGGTCGATCTTGTCCACGTCGATCTCGTGGAACACCGATTGCTCGCCCAGCCCGAACGTGTAGTTGCCGATACCGTCGAACTGCTTGGGCGAGAGCCCGCGGAAGTCGCGAATACGCGGCAGCGCGATCGAGGTGAGCCGGTCGAGGAACTCCCACATCCGGTCACCGCGCAAGGTCACCCGGACGCCGATCGGCATGCCCTCGCGCAGCTTGAACTGCGCTATGGACTTGCGCGCCTTGCGGATTTCGGGCCGCTGCCCGGTGATCAGCGCCAGGTCGTTGACCGCGCCGTTGATCAGCTTGGCGTCGCGGGCCGCTTCGCCGACTCCCATGTTGACGACGACCTTCGTCACGGTCGGGATCTGCATGACGTTGCCGTAGCCGAACTCCTTGAGCAGCGCATCCCGAATCTCGTTGATGTAGCGCTCCTTCAGGCGTGGCCGAACCTTCTCTGCAGTAGTCATCAGATGTCCTTGCCGTTGCGCTTGGAGGTACGCACCCGCTTGCCGGTCTCCTCGTCCACCCGGTAGCCGATTCGCGTGGGCTTGCCGTCCGAGTCGACCACCATCACGTTGGAGACGTGGATCGGGGCTTCCTGGGTGACGATTCCGCCCGACCGAGCTCCGCGCTGAGTGGTCGAAACAGGAGTGTGCTTCTTGATCCGGTTGACGCCCTCGACCAGCACCCGGTTGCGCTCCGGATACGCCTGGAGGACCTTGCCCTTGGCGCCCTTGTCCTTGCCGGCGATGACCAGGACGGTGTCGCCCTTACGGACCTTCATCTACAACACCTCCGGGGCCAGCGAGATGATCTTCATGAATCGCTTCTCGCGCAGTTCGCGGCCGACCGGCCCGAAAATGCGCGTCCCGCGCGGGTCGTTATCGGGCTTGATGATCACCGCGGCGTTCTCGTCGAACTTGATGTAGCTGCCGTCCGGACGCCTGCGCTCCTTGACGGTGCGCACCACGACAGCCTTGACGACTTCCCCACGCTTGACGTTGCCGCCGGGAATGGCGTCCTTGACCGTGGCGACGATGACGTCACCGATGCCGGCGTAGCGTCGCGACGAACCGCCGAGCACCCGGATGCACAAGATCTCCTTGGCGCCGGTGTTGTCGGCGACCTTCAGCCGCGATTCCTGCTGAATCACTCGATCTCCTGACCTGGTTCACGTGTGCGCACCAAAAAAACCTGACATGCGCGGTCTTTGTCACCTAAAGGCACGCGGGGCCGATTCGCACCGGCCGAGGTCTGCCCAAGGCAACCCCTAGAGTTTAGGGGAAGAGCAGCTTAGAGCCAAATTCGGCCCGGTACCGCGCACCAGAATTCTCGCAGTCGTAGGTGTGTTTATTACGCCGGTAGCTTGAGCACCCGGTAGTTGCCGTAGTCGGCGACGTAGACGTTGCCGGCGGCGTCCACCGCCAC
>Ga0318530_10000053_pt1 | contig 17064 bp, 21 predicted proteins | sample GRESIP053b4f24_FD_203534 | JGI IMG/M metagenome (GOLD analysis project Ga0318530, IMG submission 203534) | Tropical soil microbial communities from Luquillo Experimental Forest, Puerto Rico - GRE.SIPMG.053b4f24 | ecosystem: Environmental > Terrestrial > Soil > Tropical forest > Bulk soil...
TCATCGTCGAAGGGACGATGGAGTTCCCGTTCGACATGCTTCGCTACGACCGCTGTTGGCCGACCTACGAGACCGAGATTGTCAACATCGCTCCGTTCAGTCGGGAACGACAGCGCGAGCAGCGCAGCATCAGCATGACGGGACTACAGGAGCCCACCGATGCACGGTGGACTTCCTTCGGTTGGCGCGTGCGCGATGTGCAGGTCATGAGGCAGGGCTAACATGGCCTGGCTCAAGGCATGGCAGGACGAGCGTCCAGGTTGGACGCGTCGGGTTCGGTGGTATCCGCAAAAGAGCGGACAGGTAAGGCTGCAGTTCGAAGAGCGGGTACCAGGCGAGACTGTGCGGGACAAGCACAGCCTCTTCGCCGATCCGGAAAACGCCCAGCTGCTGTGGGACGAATACGTCAACACCGGCATCACAGGCCGCAGCCTTTTCTTCCGCGTTCAAGAAGAAGAGGAGATGAACTATGGCGAAGAGTGACAAGGTGCTCACCCCGCAGCAGACCATCGTCAACGCCTGGCGGACAGGCAAGAAGCAGGTTGTCGTAGACGACCGGCTCTTCAGCCTGACGCTTCAGGTGCACCACCCGATCGTGCACAAGAAGGACGGCACGCATGTCAAGGTGAAGGAGCAGTGGATCATCGCTGTTCCTGCCGACGGCAGCCGTCTACCGCTGTACAGTGTCGGGTACAACAACAAGCTGCGAAGTAGCGTATGACGCAGCAGGAGCCGCTCGCTGAGCGGCATCCTGGTACGTCAGGCGACGTACTATAACCAGGGAGGTGAAACATGGACAAGACCATCGTGATCGACACACCGGATGGCATTGCGGCTTTCCACATGCTCGCGCAATTGAGCGCATGTCGGCTTCAGCTGAAGGGTCTGCAACACAGCAGCGGTCGCAGCGTCATCGCCCACGTGAAGCGGACATACGGCTTCAAGGGCAACAATGAGAGCGTCGTCGCTCAGTTCGAGCAGATGCTCAAGGACAACGGGGTGCTCCGTGAGAAGGCATAACGAGTTCATCATCGAGCACCCCAGGCGTGGCACACTTCGCTCGTTGGAGCACGACTTCAACGGCGACGTCAAGGCACGCTTCTCCACGTCTGGCATGCGGGACGATCCCGAGAAGACAGCGATCTTCCCAACGGCGAGTGATGCATGGCTCGCCCTGCGGCAGATCCCAACGCCGACTCGGCACGAGTGCAAGATCCTCGTGTACATTCCCGAGGACGTGTCGTACTACAAGCTCGAGAAGACCTGAGCCTGCGGGTGGCGCTAGGGGACTAGCGCCGACCCGGAGTTTCAGGTAAACTCCACTCCAGCTACCAGGGAGGCTATATGACCGTACAACGAGACACGGTTCCAGCGTGGGCTCAAGATGCGCAGACCACTACCGGCGAGCGCAGGGCGAGCCAGAAACAGCTGAACTACATCCGTGATCTCAGCCAGAAGAAGGACCTGGCGTCACTCAGTCAAGAGCAACGGGACGCACTCGTGCAACCCGATGAGTTCTGGCAGGAGGACACGACCAGGCTCTCCTTCGAGAAGGCACGCAGGATGCTTGACCTGATGATCCCGTTGCCGAACAGGCCACGGGAAACGGTCATCAGCGATGGCGTAGAGACCAGCACGGCTCTCTCCGGATTGCCGCCGGGTCGCTACGCTCTGCCCAAAGCCGGTACGGAGCTTGAAGACAATGAGCTCCGCTTCTACCAGTGCTGGGAAAGTCGTGACAAGGCTGCCAAGCGCATCTACGTCATGTTCGGACCCAGCGAGGCGAAGCTGCCGATCGACGCGCAGATCAAGATCGCGAAGATGATCGTCAAGTCAGGCATCCGAGAGTGTGCGATCCGCTACGGTATGGAGATCGGTTCGTGCTCCAACTGTGGTCGGCGTCTGACGAACCGCATCAGTCGTGAGCTCGGCATCGGCCCCATCTGTGGTGGCCGCATGTTCGGCGGCGACGAGTGGTCGTCGGAAGTCAAGTCCAAGCGTCAGGAGATCCTGGCGCGCGGTGAAGACCCAGACGAGGAGTTCAACGATGAGTGACATCATCGGTATCCGGTACATCGTCGTAGCGGTTGGTGGCCCGAAGGATCCGGCCACCGAGGAAGACGTTGAGGTCTGCAAGAAGATGATGGAGGACAAGCTACCGTTCACCGTCACCGTCCTCAGCGAGCGTGTCAGCAACAGGCTGACGTGGGCCCTGATCGATGAAGGTGCCATGTCATCCTGAGGCTGTAGCAGCCGTTCGGCGGCTGCTAAGTGCGCTCTGGGTGGTCCTCCCTGGGCCCATAGAGCGCACTTAGGAGCCGCTGAAATCAGTTGCTCTAGGGACTAGCCAACGGCTGTCCCTTCAGGTATCATTCTCTGGTACCTGATTCACCGAGTAAGACACTACCACCGAAGGGAGCGAGAAATGCCACGTGAAGGAAGAGAGGCCACCAAGGCCCAGTTCGACAAGCTCGTGACTCTGCTCAAGAAGTCGCCCGGTAACTCCGAGCGCTGGTACTCCGAGCAGGCCAACATCGACATGGGCATCATCGGCAAGACGCTTTGGCGTGCCGAGGTGGTCGCCGACCCCAGCCTGAAGATCGCGGCAACGCCCAAGGCGATCTACAACGCCGCACAGAAGGGCAACCTCCGCTGGCCGCGGATCGCCGCATACGCGGGGATCTCGGTCGGCGAGGCCAGGCGGCTGTACGAGCAGGCCGGCAACGGTGCTGCCCCCAGCAACCTGACCGCTCGCGGTCGGCAGTTCGACGGTGTCACCACGGTCAAGAAGACGGGTGGCTCCGGTCGGCGCGGCGCTGCGTCTGCCAAGGCGCAGCCGTCGGGCACCAGCGGTCGTCGTGGGGCTGCCTCCACCAAGGCGCAGCCCAGCGCGACCACCGGTCGCAGGGCAGCCGGTCGGCGGGGCACGCGCGCAGGCGCAAGCCCCAAGTAAGACAGGCGGTTGAGGAAGTCCTCGAATCCGGCGACCCGCCAGACGTCACTCCATTGGAGCGGCTTCTGGTGGGGAGCCGGATCTGGGTCGAAGTCACCGAGACGACACGTACGACAAGTGACGGCATGACATACACGTTGCCAGCACACATCTACGACTGTCGTGTCATGGGCTTCAAACAGTTCCTGCCTGCGATGAAGCAGAAGGGTAGAGAGAAGCACTTGGTGCAACTCTACACGGACCCAGGCGGAATGAGGACGCTGTCTGTCGGTTCCCTCCGGCTACGCGACCCACGTCGCCGGAAGCAGGTATGAGCGCTGTGGCTGTGTCCCTCACGGGACACGGCCAGAGTGCTCTCGCACTCTAGCGACGATGGACGGACCATTACCCATCGTCGGACACTACTAATCCAGGGAGGAAAGTTGATAGCCGCAGTGCTTACGGGCTGGATCTTCCGGCCACAGCCGAGACGTCGGCCCAAATCAACCTGGGCAGAAGTACAGGCCGCACGCGACGAGATGAACAAGACGATCATCTCCGCGAGCGAGGATGGCGACCAGGACTGGTCCTGGGCTCTGAAGTACGCGATCGAGATCCATCGCGAGACAATGCTGCAAGCAAGATAGTAGCGGCTGCCTCATACTGCGGTGTGAGGCGGGCCGGTGCCATCTGGCACTTAGGAAGGGAGGTTACATGGCAAGAACCAGGGAGGACGCGGAGTTTGTCTCCAAGTTGCCACCCTTCAAGACAAAACCCAGCACGGACTATCCGGGCTGGCTCATCGTGGAGTGTGGACGAGAAGACTGCTCCGGCGTCTTTCTTGTCCGCAAGAGCCACTGGACTCGTACGCTCGTACGCAACGGTACGACGATCACCGGTCGAAGCTGTCCCTACTGTTTTCGGGTCGGACGCCTGCCTTTCCGCAAGCGGAAGTCCGCGACTTAGGGTAGAATAGATCGGTGCTAGACACTACCACACGAGGAGTACCATGAACAAGGCATTTGCGGAAATGAGTGCCGCAGGTGACAAAATCGAGATCTACTTCAGATACGACCCTGACCTCGTGTCATGCATTAGGGAAGTGCCTGGAGCTCGATACGTTCCTCCGAATGAGGGTGGTCCCATGTGGACCGTTCCCCTCACACTCGACTCTGCGAGGATGCTGAACAAATGGATGGGACCTAGTCTCGTTCTCGGTAAGGCATTCAAGCAGTGGGGCAAGGAAGCGGTTGATCGGGAGCGCATGCTCCACGACCTATCCACCATCGATGATCTGCCGGTGGAGAAGCTGAAGATCTCCGAGACATTGCCCGATCTCGCTGAGTGGCTGCGTGGCTACCAGCGTGCGGATACACAGTTCCTCGCGGCTACGTCGGCTCTGAATCTGAACCAGCAGAGGCTGGGGAAGACACCAGAGACGATCGCAGCCGTCTTCGAGGCAGGACTGGGCGATGGCCCGCACCTCGTGTGCGCGCCGAAGACCAGCCTGAACACCGTTTGGCGATTCGAGATTGAACGCTGGACGGCGAAGCTGGAGAAGCCGCACGAGGTCATCACGTACTCCGGCGAGATGTCACAATCCACTCGGGCTGCTGCCATCGAAGAGTTCTGGAAGTGCGTCGATGAGGAGTGGCCGGTGTGGTTCGTGTGCACGTATCAGACCGTTCGCGACGGTGCAGAGCCGTTCATGGATCCGGCTGAGTTTCCGGATGGATGGGCGTCCTTCACCATCGATGAGTTCCACAAGAGCGGTCTGCCGCGTGCGTCGGGCAAGAAGGACCCCAAGAGCAACAGCAAGTTCGCGCTCGCTGTGAAGGAAGTCAACGCACAGCGACGCTACGCGCTGTCAGGTACACCGATGGGCGGCAAGCCCATCAAGCTCTGGGGTGCCCTCAACTTCATCTACCCCAGGCAGTACACGTCGAAGTGGCAATGGGCTAAGACGTGGTTGGATGTCAACAACAATGGCTATGGTAGCGACATCGGAACGATCCAGCGTGGTCGTGAGGATGAGTTCTACCGGGCCATGGCGCCATATGTGGTTCGCCGTCTCCGGTCTGAGGTACTGCCTCAGCTGCCGGCAGCACAGTGGATCGACGTGTGGTGTGACATGACTCCCAAGCAAGAGAAGCAGTACCGGGAGTTCGCTGCGAGAGCAGAGACAACCATCGAAGAGCTCCAGCTGAACGCCATCGGCATCTTGGCTGAGTATGCCCGGTTGAAGGTCTTCGCCGACGCATACGTCGAAGAGATGGAGGAACGGACAGTCACGTGTGGAACGTGCAAGGGTGCCGGGAAGATCGCGGACGAGCGTGATGACGTTACAGTCAGCACGACCTGTCCTCGGTGTCTCGGTACCGGGACACGCACCATCCAGCATCTCATCCCGTCCAACGAGTCCGGCAAGCTGCCGGCGCTGATCGAGCGTCTAGCAGAGCAGGGTATCGTTGGTAACGACAAGGATGACGATGCTGAGGGCGAGTCTCTAGCGATCGTCGCGTCGCAGTTCAAGGAAGTCGCGGACATGGTTCACGCCTATCTGAATCACATGGGGATCAAGGCAGTCAAGATCACCGGTGACACCAAGGACGAGGATCGTACCGTCAACCAGATGCTGTTCCGTCAGGACGGCAAGCGGATGGCGGATGATCCCCGCGTCATCGTGATGACCACGACTGCTGGTGGTGTTGCTATCACCCTCGACCTCGTTGAGAACGTTCACATCCTCGACGAAACGTGGGTACCGGACGACCAGGAACAGTTGGCCGACCGGGCAGTCAACACCAGCCGCATGCACCAGATCGGCGTGTACGTGTACCGCTCCAAGAACACGATCGAGCAACAGATCGCAGAGCTCAACATCGAGAAGGGCAAGATCAACCGGGACATCCTGGACCATCGTCGGCGTGGCTTTAGGGCCAACATCGTCGAGAGCCAGAAGAACGGTAAGTCATGACCATTCTCGGGAAGAAGGACAACATCAACGTCCTGGAGGTCTCCAGGGTGCTGATGCCTAACACCGCGTATGAGGCTGTGGTCATCGAGCTTTGGCTCGGTGACCGCAGCGATCTCGCCACGTCAGTTGATCGCTACATGCTGGTCTACGAGCCAGAGAAGATGGGCGAGCACCTGTACATCGAGAAGTCATACAGCAGCTGGGAACTGGCAACGTCTGAGAACGCTTCACAGTCGTGGCGTCGAGCCAGTCAGGTTCCAGGTGTGGCGGTTTGGACCCACATCGCTGAGGTCAAGACAGCGGACAGGGATGCGATGAATCACTCCTCAGCCGAGGAGAGCATGCTCAACAAGGAGTTCCGCCGGTACGGTTATGATGGCCGTCGGAACGAGGCGTTTGAGGCATTCCTGACCGCGATCGATACGCTCGCCGAGAACTATGAGGACGAGCAGGCATGGGCTGCCGTAGATGGCTTCAGAAGCATCTACGCAGAGCAACACGAGAAGTAGAACCGTACCGTAGTACAAGGAGGAACCATGGCTATTGCGGCCCTGAAGGTTCGCTGGCACCAGACGCCGGATTCGTCCAATGTAGCCGCCATCGGCCGGGACTCGAAGAAGCATGTCTTCGTCGAGTTCCGGTCCGGTGACATCTACATGTACGAGAACGTGTCATACCAGCGATGGACTGCCCTGCGAAGGGCGAAGAGCGTTGGTGGCTACATCAATCGGAGCATCATCCCGAACTACGTGGCCACCAAGGTCACATGAGTGCTCTTCAGACGTTGGTAGAGCTTCCGCTAGTGTTGTTCTTTCTACCATTCGTCCTGAAAGTGCTGAAAGTGCTGTTTGTAGGGCTGCCGGAAGACGTAGAGGCAGCTGAAGAAACGCCGTCGCAACCGATAAAACCAGCTGAAGACGACTGGTTCAGCTTCGATGAACGGTTGTTAGAAGCCTACGACCCCCGTGACGAGTGATCGTCGCGGGGGTCTTTTTTTTGTGGCTAAAACCATGACATCCCACAAAAATCGCTGTCACTACGAGGTCAAAGAGATCTCAGAAAAGTCGGAAATCCAGCTGAAACTATCCGACTCCAAAAATAAGGAATCCCGTCGACTCGCGCGAGCGCGCTACGCGAGGCCTATCTACTAACTGCGGTGCATCCTCTCGATCGCGCATGCACGCGCGAGCGAGGAACTTTCAAAGATTTCTCTGGAGTGAAAATGGGTCGCGAGCGTGCACGCGCGATCGAGAGGATTTTCACCCTAGCACCTGGCCTCGCGCTATACGCGCGAGTCAAGTCCTGACACACGACTAGTCCTATTTGCCACGTCTTTGGTGGGAGGTTATCTCTTCTTTGCGCGAATCCGTTATTCCTCAGAAAAAGGCCGTAAATAGCGGACTTTATCGGACTAGCGCGCCGGTCCCGGTTACGGTAGGCTTCCTAGTTCCGAGGTCGGCGGGTCGGCCTAGAACGCTACAAATCAGGGAGGACACTACCGGGTATGCCAAGAGGACGCAGCAGCAGAAGTGCGCGACAACAAAACTCGTTGCCGATGCTCCGCACAAGCGAGCGGACTACGCTCAAGAAGTGCGAGTGGCTGTGGGACCGCACCTACAATGACAAGCTCAAGCCTTTCACCGACGCGCCAGCCCTGCGCTTCGGCAGCCTCGTACACCGCGCGCTAGCTGCCTGGTACGTTCCCGGCGTGAAGCGTGGCGAGCATCCGGCCACCGCATTTGAGGCAGCCTACGAAGCCGACATGGCTGCGAACGAAGAGATCTTCGGTATGCGCGTCGGCAATGGCGATGTCGAGGAGAAGTGGGAGAATGCCCGTGAGCTAGGCATCGCCATGATGAACAACTACGTGGACGAGTACGGTGCCGACGACCGCTACGAAGTCCTCGCCACCGAGATGCCATTCAAGGTGCTTGTCACCCACGAGGTACGCGATCCCGACGCGGTAGGTGGTAGCCGGGTTGTGCCATGGTTCTACTACACCGGTGTGATCGACGGTCTCTGGCGCGACAGACGCGACAAGAAGATCTGGATCCCGGATCACAAGACGACCAGCGGTATCGGCGACAAGAACTGGTCGCACCTCGTGCTGGATGACCAAGCAGGCGCATACTGGTCATACGGCGTACAGTTCCTGCGGGACGCGGCGCGACTGGGGCCGCGACAGCGTCTCGCGGGAATGTTGTACAACATCATGCGTAAGGCCATGCCTGACGAGCGGCCTAGCCAGTTCGTCAAGGGCAAGCGGATGTATCTGAACAAGGACGGCAGCGTCAGCCAGAAGCAGCCGTCACCCTACTTCGCGCGGAAGCCCATCTTCAGGGATGAGTTCGACCGTAACGAGGTCATGCGTCGCGCGGAGATCGACTACCGCCGCATTGAGCTATTCCGATCGGGCGAACTGCCCCTGACGAAGAACCCAGGTATGTTCACCTGTCCGATGTGCGCTATGCGCGATGCCTGCGAGCTACACGAGACAGGCAACGACTGGCTCGCGTTCCTGAGCCAGACGACGCAAGCCTGGGATCCCTACAGCGAGCACGAAGTGTACGAAGGAAGGTGACATGGAAGAACATTACCGTATCATCAAGCCCGAAGAGCAGACGTCCGATGTTTGGCAGACGGTTGCGTTCAAGGTCTGTATGGACCTGGCCGTGGACATCAACGAGCTAACACCCGCCGAACTGATGGACAAGTACGAGGCACGCGATATCCGCGTCGCGACGCTGCGTAGGTCATTCAGCCCTCCGCCTCCATACATCAACGGAGGGACAACTAACGCAGTTCTCGCGCAGCGGTGTGCCGCGATGATCAAGGGCGCACTCGACAACGTGCGAGGAGATAGGTGATTTGACGTATGGGCTCTTGGATCAGCATTTCTATCTGCAGCGAATCGGACTACGGGACTCCTAATGCCACGTAGGGGTCAAAATCTCGTCCGAGCCTCGGGGCAGCAGGCGAACCTGTCGGTGGTACAGGCACCGTCATCGCCAAACCTGAACTTCACGCAGCTGGGCGAGTCCGAGTGGATCAGGATGCTGGTCTACGCGAGCCCAGGCAACGGCAAGACCAGCTTCATCGCGACCGGCGCTGCCGAGTACCCCACGCTGATAGTTCGCAGCAGCATGGACCTGATACCGGCACGCGCGCTAGCAAGCGGTGCGCACGAGATCGTAGCCGACACGCACGAGAAGATGTTGCAGATTCTCGAGTGGTGTCAGCATATCGATCCAATGCCCTACACGTGGATCTGGTGGGACTGCATCAGCATCGCGCAGGACGTACTGCTGGACGACGTGTGGGAAGCAGCGTGGCGGAACAAGCCTGGCCGTAACTGGGTGCTTGATCAGAGCGGTAGGCCAACGAGCAAGCCGAACATCTCACCCACAGGCGGCAAGGACAAGCCTGAGTACGGTACGAACGCTGACCGTATTCAGCAATGGGTGCGGCACATGATCGGGTGCCGGCGGTTCCATTTTGGGATCACCGCTCACCCGATGGAAGGACCGCACCCAACCAACGATGAGGGTGGTGACGTCCTGCGTCCATGGATCCAGGTGCGTCAGATGCCCGAGAAGATCTGCGGCTACATGAACATGGTCGGCTTCCTTGAAGTGGTTGATGAAGGCAAGAAAGAGATTCGTCGGATCCACTTCACCGAGTCCAGCCGGTACTACGCCAAGGATCACTTTGATGCGTTCCTACCGGATGGGTATGTAGACGATCCGACGATCCCGCAGATCATGCGGGCTGTAGAGGCAGCGCGCGGTGGCGCTGACATGCGCAATCGGCGTGGCGGTGCGACTGCTACACGACGAGGTAGAAGGGAGCAGTAGTGGCAAGGCTCATTGACTACGACGTCACCGGCGTCGAGGAATCCGGTGGCGGTACCGGCGTCAAAGTCCCAACGGGACTGCGCGTCGCCCGCATCGCGTTGTGCGAACAGCGCGAGGTGAAGGCAAACGGTCAGCCCGCAAACGACATCCGAGTCGGGCTGGACATGGGAGCCGAGTACGACTGGCTCTTCACGTACATCGGGCTGGGCCCGGAGTCCGACTGGAAGCTGGCCGAGTTCATCAGGGCATGCCAGCTGAAGGAGAAGGGCAAGCTCGATCCCACCAAGCAGGTCGGCAAGGTCATCCGTGTGAAGGTCAACCACGGGGAGTACAACGGCGAGTACGCGCCGGATGCCGGCAAGCTGATGCCGTCACAGGACGGCGACGAGGTCGGTGGGTTGTCACAGACGGCTGCCAGCAATGGCAGCAGCAACGCGATCGAGACAGACGACGAGGAAGCCGAGGACACCGGCTACCCCGACGGCTTTGTCCCTTCGCGCGAGGACGATCCGGAGGTCGGCAGCTACGACGACTGGGCCGACGAGGATCTGGAAGCAGAGGTCAACGATCGGGGTGCCACCATCCCCGGCGGTCGTGGCAACAAGCGCGACAAGCTCATCAAGGCGCTGCGTGAGGAAGACAACGCAGTGGCCGATGCCGCCGACGAGGAAGAGACAGAGGGCGACGGCGATGGTGACGGTGAGGGCGATGACTACGAGAGTTGGGAGATCGACGCTCTGAAGAAGGAGTGGGAGGATCGCAACCTCGGTGACATGCCCCGCATGCGCGGCAGCGGTGCTGCTGAGCGTCTCAAGAACACGATCATCGAGGCGCTGCGCGAAGACGACGAAGCCAACCCGTTCGACTGACCATGGGCGTAGCAGGAGGAGCATTCGGTACTGACGATCTCGCACTCGCGACCACGCTAGTCTGCTCTGGTTTCGAGTACGAGCTCAAGAGGCTGAACAGCACCAAGGTGATGTGGCTGTTTGATCCACCCGCGAGTAGGGAGGATGAGTTCTTTGACATGTTGACCCGCTACGAGAGCCGTACATGCACGGTCGAGCCGTGGTCATACACCATCGAACTCAGTCGCATGAAGTCAAAGCTGTTCTCTTTCTTGGGCAGGACCGGTGCTTCTCCTGCAGCGGCCTCTGCTCCTGATGGCTAAGGTAACGCAAAAACAGATCCGAGACCTTCAACCGTACCTGGAGGGAGAGACCCCGACTCATCGGAACGCTGATGGTACACGCGAATGGAACATGCACTGTCCTTTCCACGGCGACGAGCGGCGCTCGGCAAGCCTCAACGTGGACAAAGGACTCTACTACTGCTTCATCTGTGGCGGCATGCCGGTGACTGCCCTCATCCGCCGCAGGGCTGAGTGGGGCGACCCACGTCACGCGAACAACGGTAACGTGAACCTCAACGGTCAGCCTACTGACAAGAAGATTCGCGTCATCAGCCAGGCCATGGTGGACGGGTGGCATTCAGCATTGATGAGCAATCGCGGCGCTCTTCAGTGGCTACACGAACGCCGTGGCCTGACTGATGACACGATCAACAAGTTCCAGATCGGCTACCAGGATGGCCGTAACTACACGATCCCGGTGTACGATAGCGATGGCGAGCTAGCGAACATCCGTTACTACAATCCGAACCCTGCTGAGGGACGCCGCAAGATCTGGGGCGAGACCGGCTACAACAAGCCGCCACGCCTGTACCCGCTCAGCAGCCTGGAAGCTAACCCATATGAGATTCTGATCGTCGCGGGAGAATGGGACGCCATGCTCGCCATACAGTACGGCTTCAACGCGATCACGCGCACGGCTGGCGAGAACCAGTGGGACATCAGCTGGGGTCCGCACTTCAAGGGCAAGCGTGTATACATCGCGCAGGACATGGACGAAGAGGGCCAGACTGGTAACAACAAGATCGCGCGCAGCCTGCTGCCAGTCACGCAGGAGGTCTACATCGTCAAGCTGCCGTACCCGGTGCTGGCGAAGCACGGTAAGGACATCACCGACCTGCTCACGGACGAGGGGCCAGATGCGCTCAAGCTGGCGATGTCCGAGGCGGAGCAGTACGTCCCGCGTAAGGGAGCACGTCGTAAGGCTACCGCTGAGATTGAGACGGTATCGGTGCTGGACACCTTTGACTCAAGTCGCACCGGAACACCCATGCGCATCGTCGTAACGCTAAAGGGACGCAAGGAGCCGGGCTACAACGTGCCGCGCAAGGTGCATCTCTTCTGCTCGCAAGATGCAGGCGCGAAATGTCAGGGCTGTCCTCTCAACGCCATGAGCGGTGAGGCTGACCTCGAGATCGCGCCAGATGATCCGATCATTCTTTCCATGGTTGAGTCTACAAAGCCAGGACTCGCCTATGCGATCAACGATGCGTTCGGAATCCCCGGCGGCAAGTGCGGCAGGCTAAAGCATGGCTACGAGGAGCAGCAATCGGTGGACGTACTTTTCGCGCGTCCGGCGCTGGACTACACCGACGGTGCAGACACGTCGCCGGATGCAGCAAAGTACAAGGGCATCACCATCACGTCGGTAGGACGTCATGACCTGATGGCGAACAACACCGTTACGGTAGTGGGCGCGCTGCATGCGAACCCGTACAATCAGCGCAAGGAGTTCTTGGCGCATGAGATCGCGTACACCGAGACCGCTGTAGACAGTTTCAATCTAGACGATGCTAGCATTCTGCTGATGAAGAGATTTCAGGCACCAGGTGACCCGATCAAGAAGCTGGCCGAGATCAGTCGGACGTTGAGCACTCACGTCACAAGGATCCACGGACGCCCGGAGATGCATGCGCTCATGGATCTGACATTCCATAGCGTCCTCAGCTTCAGCTTTGCGGGTGAACTGATTGCACGTGGCTGGCTAGATAGCCTCATCGTCGGTGATACACGCACCGGCAAGAGCCTGGCAGCCGAGCGGCTGATACGTCATTACGGTGGCGGGGAGCTTATCAGCTGTGAGGCTGCCAGCTTTGCAGGCGTGGTGGGTGGCCTACAGCAGATGGGAGGACGCGATTGGGCCATCACGTGGGGCGTTGTGCCAATCAACGATAGACGCCTGGTGGTGCTAGACGAGATCAGCGGTCTGACGCCGGAAGAGATCGCTGCCATGAGCGACATCCGTTCATCTGGGCAGGCGAAGCTCATCAAGATTCAGCAGGAGGCGACATGGGCGCGCACGCGGCTGCTCTGGATGGGCAATCCGCGTAACGCGACGATGCAGCACTACACCTATGGCGTGGACGCTATCAAGCCTCTCATCGGTAACGCGGAGGACATAGCGCGCTTCGATCTCGCGATGGCCTGTACGTCGCTAGACGTGGCCGCTGAGACGATCAATCAGCCTGTGGGTGGCGGTGAACTGAAGTACACGCCCGAGGCATGTCATGCGCTTCTACGCTGGGCCTGGACACGCACTGCCGAGCAGGTGGTATTCGATCAGCGCTCGGAGCAGCTGGTGTTCGACCTCGCGAATGAGATGGGCAAGCGGTACATAGAGGACCCACCGTTAGTACAGGCGGCGAACATTCGCACAAAAATAGCGCGGGTTGCAGTAGCTCTAGCCGCGCGCCTCTTCAGTACTGACCCGTCCTATCAGAAGGTAGTCGTGCGACCTGAGCACGTCAGGACAGCGTGCCAGTTCATGAACGTACTCTACGGTATGCCCACGTTCGGGTACCGCGAGCGCAGCAAGGAGATCTTGGCTGACAGACTAGCGGCAGAGGAGAACAAGAAGAAGATCGCGCAGTACCTCAAGGGTCGGCCGTTGCTTGCCAAGCATCTCCGTAACCAAGGGAAGTTCCGCCGACAGGATCTCGAGGAACTTCTCAACGTACCCAGGGATGAAGCTAACGGCATCATCAACACGCTCTACGAGGCGCGCATGATTCGCCGCTACCTCGGGGACATCTACGTTGAGCCCACACTTCACTCTCTGCTCAGGGAGGTCAAGATATGAATGTTGCGATTCTTGGGTGTGGGCCAGCAGGGCTGATCGCGGCTCACGCCTGCGAGGAGATCGAGGGTGCTGAGGTAGCCATCTTCAGTATCAAACAGAAGAGCGTGCTACCTGGCGCCATGTACCTACACGAGCCGATCCCCGGCATCAGCCCGGTGTACCCGGACAACTATGTACAGTACGTCCGGCTGGGCACGGCTGAGGGATATGCCAAGAAGGTGTACGGCGACGCTGCCCGATACACCGCGTGGGAGCGGTACCTGCAAGCGTACCCATCGTGGAACCTACCGCTGGTGTACGACACGCTCTGGGAACGCTACGAGTGGAAGATCCTGGACACGGACTTCTCTGGCAACATCGCGGGGCTGACCAACATCGGGGCTGAGTTCGATGTCGCGATCTCTACGCTACCGCAGCCGCTGATCTGCCAGCACGAGCATGACTTCGCCAGCACGCCATACTACATCCGCACGATCGAAGCGCCTCCGCTGGATGCGGAGAAGGATATCTTCATCTACAACGGGTACGCGCACGATCCGTGGTACCGCTGGTCCATCATCGGCGGCATCTGTTCGATCGAGTACGCGACCGAGCCGCCTGACTATGACGAGAACGACCCCACATGGAAGATGGGACTCAAGGCGGTAGGGAATGACTGCGACTGTTGGCCCAGCATCCACCGGCTCGGCAGATGGGCACGGTGGGAGCATGGGGTCCTTCTACACGATGTGTACAAGGGAGCGAAAGACGTAATGAAGGCACACTCATGACACTCATCGAGGAGACCTATGACACCAGGGGCGCGCTCTCGGAAGAGGACGCACACGACTACATGCGCGTCACACGCATGGCGTGGGAAGTACACGTTGACCGTGAGAGACTGCGGAACGCGCTCTGGAAGCAGTACTCCTGTCGAGATCAGGCCGTCCAGATTCGGACGAAGATTGACAGAGCTCTCAACGCGCTGGATCTGCTCGCTGGATCTTTGACCGAGCCCATGCGGGCAGACGTGATTGCCAACATGGTCGAGGAGTTCGCCGACATCATCAACTACGCGAACTTCGCAATCAGGATCGCCGAGGGTACGACCTGATGGCGAAGCGTGAGAGGGAACACGAGTTCCTGAGTGTCCATGTGCCCGTCCACCGCGACGGGCACGGGCACCACACGCCCATCATCCACCGGAAGGTGAAGCGGACGGCTCGTCTTCCTCAACGCACGAGGGAGATGACGTTTGCCTCACTTCACCACCACACGACGTTCAGTTACGGTGACGGCTACGCTCTGCCGTCTGCGCATTGCAGGCGGGCAGGAGAGATTGGCCTCACTGCACTTGCGGCTACCGAGCATGGAAATATCTCTTCGCATGTCCAGCTTGAGTCGGCAGCCCGCAAGAATGGAGTCAAGCCGCTCTTCGGAGTTGAACTCTACACGGGAGAGCTAGGTGAACAGGCTACACAAAGAAAGAATCACCTTACCATTCTGGCCGAACACGCGGAGGGATATCGCAATCTGCTCCGCCTCGTTTCTGATACATATTCAAGAGGTTACTACTATGAGCCAACGGCAGACGGACGAATGCTTGCGGCTCATAAGCGCGGGTTGGTCATACTTAGTGGATGTCAAGGCTCTGCACTTTCTACAGCCGCCGTGGGAGGGAAACACGTGGCTGAGGCTGACGCTTCCTTTGGACGAGCGCGACGCCTCGCTTCTCAATATCTTCGCACGTTCGGCGATGCCTATTACATCGAGCTACAGGCGTTTCCGGAACTTGAGAAGACTCGGCAAGCAAATCCTATGCTTGTGCGTATTGCGGAGGAGCTACACATACCATACGTGGTGACATTCGACTGCCACTACACGGTGCCGGAAGAGAAAGAGATGCAGCAGATCCTGCACAACCTACGGCCAGGCGAGAAGCGCAGCCTGGAAGACATGGCTCGCGAGTGGGGTTACTCAGCCAACCTCTGTCCGCCATGGACGGATCAGATGATCGTGCGGAAGCTGATGGGTACCGGACTCACCAAGCGGCAAGCCATACGCGCGATCCTTACCACGCGGGAAGTAGCCGACCGTTGTACGGTTGAGCTCCCATCGCTCGAGATGGTGCGGTTCCCACTTCCTGCTCAGTACGACACCGCACTACAGGTTTGGCGGGACTGGATCCTGGACGGGTGGCGGTACCGCCGGTGTAACAAGCTGTCCGAGCCGCAGCTGTCTGCATACAAAGCGCGGCTCAAGCACGAGATGGAAGTCATCGAGGGCAAAGACTTCATCGACTACTTCCTCGTCATTAGCGATATGGTGCGCTGGGCGAAGGATCACGACATCGCGGTAGGACCCGCACGCGGTAGCGCCGCAGGCTCGCTCATCTGCTGGCTGCTCCGCATCACCGAGGTTGACCCCATGAAGTACCCTGACCTGGTCTTCGAGCGGTTCATCGACGTCACCCGCCAGGACCTGCCCGACGTGGACATTGACTTCAGCAGCGACCGCCGTAACGATATCTGGCAGTACATGGAGCAGAAGTACGGCACGGGCAAGGTCAGCACGATCGGCACCTTCACACGCTTCAAAGGAAAGAACAGCCTGGACGCGGCGGCCAGGGTGTACCATGTCCCCGACTGGGAGATACAGAAGATCAAAGATGTTCTCATCGAACGGTCATCAGGCGACCTCCGCGCCAGCGCCACGGTGGAAGACACGGCTGAGCAGTTCCCGCAGGCACGCGAGGTTTTTGAGAGATATCCGGATCTTGGAGCTTCACTTGACCTTGAGGGCAACTACGCTGGATTTGGAGTCCATGCGGCGGGAATGGTCATTTCTACTGGTCCCATCACGGATGTGGCCGCTATTTACGAGCGCAAAGTCAAGGGTGAGACGCGTCAGGTCATTAGCATGGATAAGTACGACGCAGAAGCAAAGGGACTCCTCAAGATAGACGCGCTCGGCCTGAGCACGATCGAGGCACTAGACCATATGCGCAAGGAAATGGGCTGGGATCTCGACACGCTCTACAACATGCCACTCGACGATCCCGCCGTCATCCTAGGATTCAAGGAGAACGATGTCGTTGGCATCTTCCAGTTCGACGGTCGCGCTTGCCGCTACGTCAACGGTGCACTTCAGCCGGATCACTTCAAGCATGTCTACGACGTCACAGCTTTGGGTCGTCCTGGTCCTCTGCATAATGGCGCCGCTAATGATTACATTGACATCAAATGGGGCCGGAAAGAACCTGACCAACTCCATCCGGCGATGGGCGAGATCTGCGATAGCACGTATGGTCAGATTGTTTACCAGGAACAGATC
>Ga0318530_10000065_pt1 | contig 15772 bp, 15 predicted proteins | sample GRESIP053b4f24_FD_203534 | JGI IMG/M metagenome (GOLD analysis project Ga0318530, IMG submission 203534) | Tropical soil microbial communities from Luquillo Experimental Forest, Puerto Rico - GRE.SIPMG.053b4f24 | ecosystem: Environmental > Terrestrial > Soil > Tropical forest > Bulk soil...
GTCCAACTTGGCGCAAGAAGCATCGCCATGAGGGCTTTTGTGTGCGCGACACCAAGGTCCGTGTGCACAGCCGCAAGTGGGCCCAAGTCGCCGTCCCCAAACTTGGCTGGGTGCGGTTTCAGTTATCACGCGCCCTGCCGGCCGGCGCGTTGGGCATGGCGCGGATTACCCGCGATAAGGCTGGCCGCTGGCATGTCAGCTTCCCCGGGCGGCAACCGGCGGTGGCAGACGCCGGGCGATCCGGCAGATCGGTCGGGATCGACCGCGGGGTGGCTACCACGGTGGCGACCTCGGATGGGCAGATGCTGCGTGCACCGGTCATGAGGGAGCGAGAACGTAGGCGCCTGCAGCGGCTGCAGCACACATTGGCGCGCCAAGCTAAATGCAGCGGTCGTCGTGAGGCCACGAAAGCCGCCATCGCCGGGCTCCATCAACGGGTCGCTGACCGCCGCCGTGATTGGGTGGAGAAAATCACCACCAAGCTGGCCGCCCACTACGAAGTGATCGCCGTGGAGGCGTTGCCGGTGCGCAACATGGTGCGCCGGCCCAAACCGAAACCAGACCCGGACAATCCGGGCCAGTTTCTGGCCAACGGTGCGGCGGCCAAGGCAGGGTTGAACCGTTCGATTCACGCCAACTGCTGGGGTCTGATCGCCAGGCGGTTGGAGCAGAAGATGTCGGCATCTGAGACCACGCTGGTGGTGGTGCCTGCGTACTATTCCAGTCAGCAATGCCGCAAGTGTGGGCACACCTCACCGGGAAACCGTAAGAGCCAAGCGGACTTCCGGTGCCAATCGTGTGGCCATTGCGACCACGCGGACACGAATGCGGCAGCGGTAATCCTGGCCCGGGCCACCAAGCCCGCGCCCACCCCCGGGCCGGGGGCAACACCTTCGGGTGTGCTCGCGAAAGCGAGAACCTAACGATGCCAAACCAGGCGTCGAAAATCCCCCGCCTTCAGGCGAGGGAGGAGGTCAAGAGCGCATACTTAATGCCGATGGCAAGCCCCGCACGCCCCGACACACAGCCGCGCAAGCCCGTCATAATGACCGTCGACGACGATCCCGCGGTATCCCGCGCGGTGGCCCGGGACCTGCGGCGGAAATACGGCGAGAACCACCGGATCGTGCGCGCGGAATCCGGCCACGAGGCCCTGGAAACCCTCAAGCAGCTCAAGCTGCGGGGTGAAACGGTCGCAACCCTCGTCGCCGACTACCGGATGCCGCAGATGACGGGCATCGAATTCCTCGAACAGGCGATGGACCTGTACCCGGCGGCGCGGCGGATCCTGCTGACCGCATACGCCGACACCCACGTCGCCATCGACGCGATCAACGTCGTCGACCTCGATCACTACCTGCTTAAACCGTGGGATCCACCCGAGGAAAAGCTCTATCCCGTCATCGACACGCTGTTGGACGCGTGGAGACGGGCGCCGGAGCACCCCATCCCGCACACGAAGGTGATTGGGGACCGCTGGTCGCCGCGGTCCTGGCAGGTGCGCGACTTCCTGGCCCGCAACGGCCTCTACTACATCCCACTCATGAAAAACGATCCGGAAGCCGAGCGGCTGTTGCAGGCCGCCGGCGAAGACGGCATGCGGCTACCTGTTGTCATCACGGAACGCGGCAAGACCCTGGTCGATCCCACCGACGCGGAGCTGGCCGACACGTGGGGTCTAACTACCACGCCGTCGCAGGAGTTCTACGAGCTGGCCGTCATCGGCGGCGGACCGGCGGGCCTGGCCGCCGCCGTCTATGGCGCCTCCGAGGGCCTGCGCACAGTGCTCATCGAGCGCACCGCGACCGGCGGCCAGGCCGGCCAGAGCTCGCGGATCGAGAACTACCTCGGCTTCCCGAGCGGCGTCACAGGCGACCAGCTGGCCCAGCGGGCGCGCCTGCAAGCGGAAAAATTCGGCGCCGAGCTCATCACCGCGCGCGCGGCCACCGCCCTGGAGATGAACGGATTAAAGCGAACCGTGCGATTCGACGATGGCAGTTCCATCGACGCGCGCGCGGTTATTGTGGCCACAGGTGTCGAGTACCGCCAATTGCCGGCAGACGGATGCGACGACCTGACAGGCAAGGGCGTCCACTACGGCGCGGCCATCTCTATCGCCTCCGAATGCAAAAACGAAGAGGTGTACGTGATCGGCGGGGGCAATTCGGCCGGCCAGGCCGCGATGTACCTGTCCCGCGAGGCGAAATCGGTGACCATCGTGGTGCGCGCCCCCCAGCTGGAGGCGTCGATGTCGCACTACCTGATCGAGCAGATCAAGCAGCGACCCAATATCACCGTCCGCACCTGCACCGAAGTGCACTGCGCCATTGGAAGCGACCACCTGGAGAAGCTGACCCTGGTCGACAACAGGACCGGTGACACCGAGGACGTCACCTGCGCCCGGATGTTCATCTTCATCGGGGCCAAACCGTGCAGCGACTGGCTCGACGGAGTGGTTGCCCGCGACGACCACGGCTTCATCCTCACCGGCCCGGACCTGCGAAACGTGTGCGGCTGGACGTTGGACCGCCCACCCCACCACCTGGAAACCAACGTGCCGGGCGTATTCGTGGCCGGCGATGTGCGCGCCGACTCCGCCAAACGGGTCGCGGCCGCGGTCGGCGAGGGATCGATGGCCGTGATGCTGGTCCACCGCTACCTGGCCGAGTCATGACCGCCAAGACACCGTGTGAGCCCGACGAGCTGCGCACCCTGTTCCTTTTCGAGGCCCTCAGCGACGAGCAGCTCGCCGTGTTGTGCGCCAACGGGCACATCCAGAATTACGAGCCGGGCCCGATCTGCGTCGAAGGCGAACTGGCGACGTGCTTCTACGTCCTCATCGAAGGGGAGCTGACGATGTCGAAGCTCTCCGGCGGTCAGGACATCGAAACCGTCCGGACCTCGCAGCGCGGCGTGTATTGCGGCGCCTGGCGGGCGTTCACCGGCAACACGCAGCTGCAGAGCTACGACGCCTCGGTGCGCGCGACCAAGCCGTCGCGGTTCTTCGTCATGGACGCGCCGGTGTTCGCCCAGTTCATGAAGGACCAGTTCCCGATGGCGGTCCACCTGCTCGACGGGATCGCCGTCGGCAGGGAGCGAGCCCGCCGGATCATCGACAATCGGGAAAAGCTGCTGGCCCTGGGCCGGATATCGGCGGGGCTGACGCATCAGCTGAACAATCCCGCCGCGGCCTCGGCGCGAGCCGCGGCCGAGCTCCGCGGCCGGGTCGCCGGGATGCGGCAGAAACTGCGGATGCTCGCCGACGGCACGTTCACCCCGGACGCGTTGCGCGGCCTGGTGCGACTACAGCAGGAGGTCGTCGAGCAAGTCGCCAAGTCGACAACGCACGAATTGAGCGGGATCTAGACCGCCGACTGCGAGGATGCCGTCGGCGAGTGGCTGGAGGACCACGGCATCGACGGCGGATGGGACATCGCGCCCACATTTGTCGAGGGCGGCATCGACACCGACTGGTTGGAGCGGATTTCCGCGGTTGCCGACGAGCTCGCGTCGAAATCGTTGGAGGGGGCTATCCGCTGGCTCTACTACACCGTCGAGATCGAGCTGCTGTTAAACCAGATTGCGGAAGCCAGCAACCGGATCTCATCGTTGGTTGCCGATGCCAAGCAGTACTCCCAGATGGACCGGGCCCCCTTCCAGGTGGCCAACGTGCACGACCTCCTGCGCAGCACGCTGGTGATGTTCGCCGACCGGTTGAGCAAAGACGGCAAGGAAGCGAAAGCCATCAGGGTGGTCAAGGAGTTAGACCAATCGCTCCCCGAAATCCCTTGCTATGCAGGTGATCTCAACCAGGTGTGGACCAACATCATCGACAACGCACTCGCCGCGATGCGCGATCAGGGCGGCACGCTGACCATCCGCACCTGCCGCGAGGGAGAGAACATGGTCCGCGTCGAGATCTGCGACACCGGGCCGGGGATCCCCGACGACGTGCGCGAGCACATCTTCGAACCGTTCTTCACGACCAAGCCGTTCGGGGAAGGCACCGGCCTCGGGCTGGACCTGGCGTTCAACATCGTCGTCAAGAACCATCGCGGGGACCTGCGAGTGGAATCCGTGCCCGGCGATACGCGGTTCATCGTGCTACTGCCGTTGGAGCTGTCGCCCGCCGTGGACGAGGCAGCGCCGGAGGAATAGCGCCCCCACAAGCCCGGTTGGAGACGTCATGACTGACTCTGCTGCAAGCAAACCCAATCTCGGCCGGTTCGGATCGTTCGGACGCGGCGTGACGCCCCAGCAAGCCAAGGAAATCGAGGCCCTCGGCTACGGTGCCGTCTGGGTGGGCGGTTCCCCGCCCGCCGAGCTGGCGTGGGTGGAGCCCATCCTCGAGGCGACGAGCACCCTGCAGGTGGCCACCGGCATCGTCAACATCTGGTCCGCGGCCGCGAAGCCGGTGGCCGAATCGTTCCACCGCATCGATAAGGCGTACCCGGGCCGCTTCCTGCTCGGTATCGGCGTGGGCCACCCGGAAGCCGTCAGCGAGTACCGCAAGCCCTACGACGCGCTGGTGGAGTACCTGAACCAGCTCGACGAGTACGGCGTGCCGGCGAACCGGCGCGTGGTGGCGGCCCTGGGTCCCCAGGTGCTCAAGCTGTCCGCCCGGCGCAGCGCCGGCGCCCACCCCTACCTGACCACCCCCGAACACACCGCGCAGGCCCGTGAGCTGATCGGCCCGTCGGCGTTCCTGGCACCCGAACACAAGGTGGTGCCGACCACCGACGCCGAGAAGGCCCGCTCGGTGGGCCGCAGGGCGCTCGACATCTATTTCAATCTGGCCAATTACCGCAACAACTGGAAGCGGCTGGGCTTCTCCGAGGAGGAAGTCACCCGCCCGGGCAGCGACCGCCTGGTCGACGCGGTGGTGGCCTACGGCACCCCGGACGAGATCGCGGCACGGCTAAAACAGCACCTCGACGCCGGCGCCGACCACGTGCCCGTGCAGGTCCTCACCAAGGATGAAAACCTGGTGTCGGCGCTGGCCGAACTGGCGGGGCCGCTCGGACTGAGCTAGCAAACGCAGAGGGGGACCTAGATGACCGAGGCAGTCTCACTGAAGCCCAACCTGGGGCGGTTCGGTGTGTTTCGGCCCACCCGCGCGATCACACCGGAACTGGCCGCAAAGATCGAACCGCTCGGCTACGGCGCGGTCTGGATCGGCGGATCCCCGGACGCGGAGCTGGCCTGGGTCGACCCCGCGCTGGCACAGACCAGCTCGCTGCAGCTGGCCACCGGGATCGTCAACATCTGGTCCGCCCCGGCACCGGCGGTCGCCGAGTCCTATGCGCGCATCGAAAGTGCCTACCCGGGAAGGTTTTTGCTTGGCATCGGGGTAGGCCACCGCGAGCGCACCGACGAGTACGTGAAACCCTACGACGCCCTCGTCGGCTACCTCGACGCGCTCGATGCCGCGATGGTGCCGACCAGCCGTCGAGTGCTCGCGGCGCTCGGGCCGCGGGTGTTGCGGCTGGCGGCGGAACGCAGCGCCGGTGCCCACCCGTACCTGACCACGCCGGAGCACACGGCCAAGGCGCGGGAGCTGGTGGGGAAGTCGGTGTTTTTGGCACCCGAGCACAAGGTGGTGCTCACCACTGACGCGGACGAAGCCCGCGCGGTGGGCCGCGAGGCGCTCGATCGTTACCTCGGGCTCAGCAATTACGTGAACAGCTGGCTGCGGCAGGGGTTCACCCAAGACGACGTGAGCAAACCGGGCAGCGACCGGCTGATCGACGCGTTGGTGGCCTACGGCACGCCGGAGGCCATTGCGCGCCGCCTCAACGAACACTGCGAAGCCGGCGCCGACCACGTCGCGGTCCAGGTGCTGGGCAGCGGGAACGAGGACGCGCTGGTGACTGCGTTGAGCGAGCTGGCGGGGCCGTTAGGCGTAACTCCCCCAAGCTGACCCTCGCCCTCGGTTAGGGTTTCACCATGCGACTGCTGGTCACCGGGGGAGCCGGTTTCATCGGCGCCAACTTCGTGCACAGCACGGTGCGTGAGCATCCGGAAGACGACGTGACGGTGCTCGACGCCCTGACCTATGCCGGGCGGCGCGAGTCGCTGGCCGACGTCGAAGGCGCCATCAGGCTCGTTGTCGGCGACATCGCCGACGCCGAGCTGGTGTCCCGGCTGGTGGCCGAGTCCGACGCGGTCGTGCATTTCGCCGCCGAGAGTCACGTGGACAACGCGCTCGACGACCCCGAGCCGTTCTTGCGCACCAACGTGATCGGCACGTTCAGCGTCCTGGAAGCGGTGCGACGCCACGGGGTGCGGCTGCACCACATCTCGACCGACGAGGTCTACGGCGACCTGGAGCTCCACGGTCCGCAGCGGTTCACCGAGTCGACGCCCTACAACCCGTCGAGTCCGTACTCGGCGACGAAAGCCGGCGCCGACATCCTGGTTCGGGCCTGGGTGCGGTCCTATGGCGTGCGCGCGACGATCTCCAATTGCTCCAACAACTATGGGCCGTACCAGCACATCGAGAAATTCATCCCGCGCCAGATCACCAACGTGCTCACCGGCCGACGACCCAAGCTGTACGGCGCCGGTGCCAACGTGCGCGACTGGATCCACGTCGACGACCACAACAGCGCGGTGCGGCGAATCCTGGAAAAGGGCCGGATCGGCCAGACCTACCTCATCAGCGCCGAGGGCGAACGCGACAACCTGACCGTGTTGCGCATGCTGCTGCGGCTGATGGGTCGCGAGCCGGATGACTTCGACCATGTCACCGACAGGGTCGGTCACGACCTGCGTTATGCCATCGACCCGTCGTTGCTGTGCGACGAATTATGCTGGGCGCCAAAGCACACCGACTTCGAGGAGGGTCTGCGGGCGACCATCGACTGGTATCGTGCCAACGAATCATGGTGGCGTCCCTTGAAAGACGCGGCAGAAGCCCGCTACGAGGAACGTGGTCAGTGAGTTGAAAGTTCGCGAACTGAACATCCCCGGAACCTGGGAGATCACCCCCGCCATCCATGGCGACTCCCGCGGACAGTTATTCGAATGGTTCACCGACCGCGGGTTCACCGGGTTCGCCGGTCACCGCTTCGACTTCCGGCAAGCCAACTGTTCGACTTCGGCCGCCGGCGTGCTGCGTGGCCTGCATTTCGCCCAGGTGCCACCAAGCCAGGCCAAGTACGTCACCTGCGTTTCCGGCTCGGTGTTCGACGTGGTCGTCGACATCCGGGTGGGGTCACCGACTTTCGGGCAGTGGGACTCGGTTGTGCTCGACGACAAGGACCACAAGACTATCTACATCTCCGAAGGTCTCGCTCATGGATTCCTTGCGCTGGAAGACAATTCGACGGTGATGTACCTGTGCTCGGCGGAGTACAACCCGGGGCGCGAGCACACCATTTGTCCGACCGACCCGGCCCTGGCGATCGACTGGCCGCTGGTCGACGGCGCCGCCGCCAGCCTGTCGGACCGCGACGCCGCAGCGCCGAGCTTCGCTGAAGTGCGCGCCTCCGGCCTACTACCCAGCTGGGAGGACACTCAGGAGTTCGTCGATGGTCTGCGCCGCAAAGGAGAGCCAGCGGAGTAGACAATGCCTGCCAGCACCCCGGCGGCGAATTACACCGCGACCGTCAGTTCCGACAGACCGCGCAGCGTGACATTCTTCTTGTACTCGGGCTCGCTAACCAGCCGCGCGTTCGAGAAGCGCGCGGTTATCGCCGACAGAGCCATACCGGCTTCCAGCCGCGCCAGCGGTCCGCCCAAACAGTAATGCGCACCGCGACCAAACCCGAAGTGCCGCACCACCCCACGATCCGGATCGAAGGCGTCGGGGCGGTCGAACTCGGCGGGATCACGATGTGCCGCGGCCAGCAACAGCACCATCGCGTCGCCCGCAGGCACCTCGATTCCCCCAATCGTCATGTCGTCGGCGGCAGTTCGGCCGACCAACTGCGTGGGTGGGTCGTAACGGAGGGTTTCCTCCACGATCGCCGGCGCGCGACCGGCATCGGCCCCGAGAGCCTTCCACTGAATCGGATTGCGCAGCATAAGCAAGATGGCATTGCCGATGAGGTTCACCGTGGTTTCGTGTCCCGCGATGAGCAGCATTTGGCAGGTGGAGATGATCTCATCCTCTGTCAGCTGATCGCCGGACTCCTCCACCGCTATCAGGCCGGAAATGAAGTCGTCGCCAGGCCGGCACCGGCGCTGTTCGATCAGGTCATGGAAATATCCTCGACTCCATCGAGTGGCCTTCAAGAAGGCGGCAAGCCTCCTCAGCGAGGGCCGCTCCTCGAAACCGCTCGACAAAGAGCCGTTGTATCCGACGAACGGGTCAAGCGCTTGCGCGAGCTGCTCCGTCGCCTGGCTGAACTGCGGCTCGTCCTCGAGGGGAATACCGAGCAGCTGGCAGATGACCGCCACCTGCAGCGGATATGCGAAGTCTTCGACGACGTCGAACTGGCGCTTCTCGGCGATCCGATCAAGCAGCCGCTCTACCAGCGCGGCGATATCGGGCTGCAACGCGCTCACCACCTTCGGCGCAAACGCTTTGCTGACCAACTGGCGCAGCCGGGTGTGATCGGGCGGATCCATGAACAAAAACCCAGGCGGGCCCAGCGGCCGCGACGTCGGCCACCTCTGCATGATGCGCTGCCCAATCGTCGACTTGAGCCGGTCGCTGCTCGTCGAAGGGTGGCGCAAAACCTCGTCGCAGTCTCGGTAAGTCGAAAAGACAGCGAGGTTGGCCTCAGCCAGCTGGATCGGCCCGCGATCGCGAAACTGCTCGTACAACGGATACGGGTCGGCCCGGTTGATCGGGTCCATCAGCTGCAGCAGCAACCCTTGGGATTCGGCCTCCTGGGTGGGCGCGGTCGTCACCCTGACATTGTGCCCGAGGCGCGTGACCCACGGCCGCGTGGGCCGACCTGAATCACCTGCAGCCGTTGGCGACTGGAAGGCTAACGGGTTAACGCTGGGTGAAATTCAGGCTTCGTAGTAGGGCGCGGGTGAATGCGCCGTCACGCAGCGGAACGACGGCGGGGCCAAGCGGGCACCGGCCGGGGCCGCCGGACCAAACCGCCCGCCCACAGCACCACGCACAGCACTTCGGCAGCCACTGTGATTGCCGCGTGGGGCGACGGGTCCCATCCGCGCTCGGTAAAGCCGAACAGCCCGACGGTCCTCGACAGCACGAACGCCACCAGAGACCCGCCCGCGATCGCGGCGGCGGCCCATTCGAGCCACCAGGGACCACCGGCGACGATCAGCAGAGCCAACGCAAACGCGACGCTGGCCTGGATCAGGAAGCCGGTGCCGATGACCGGAATATGTTGGTAGCCATGAATATACAGATAGGCATGGCTGGCTGCGGTGACGGCTAGCGAGGCCGCCAGCAAGAGTCGAAGCAAGACTTTCATTGCAGCGTGGCCTCTTTCAATGCCAGGGCGGTCTGCCCCTTGGTGTAGCTAACTTCGCGAATGCCGAGGGCGTCGTGCAGCTTGCCGGCGGGCAGCGTGATCGGCTTCGGAGCAGGACCGTCGCCGGGATGGGGCAGCGGGTAGGCGGTAGTCGTCCCGCTGTAGAAGGTCACGTTGCCGTCCGTCTTGGAAAACAGCTGGTGCACATGCCCGTTGAGGCAGGTGACCGACGAGAAGCGGCGTAGGTAGCTCAGCGCCTGGGTGGCGTCGTCGGTCCCCCAGCCCCAGTCCGGGTACATCGCGAACAACGGGATGTGGCTGAAAACGATGATGGGGGTGTCGCTCGACAACCCCGCGACATCCTTTTCGACGAACGCCAACTGATCCGTACCCAGATGCCCGAGTTTCTTCAGGTTCAACGTGTTCACCAACGCGATCACGTGCACCCCGGCGATGTCGAAGCTGTACCACCCGTCGCCGCGGGTCCCGGCCCCGAACACACTCCGGTACTTCTGTCCCGCGTCGTCGACCGAGTCGTGTTCGCCGGGCACCGTGAACACGTGCGGCGTCCGCAGGCCACTGAGCATCTGCTTCACCCGGTCGAACTGGTCGGGGGTGGACAGGTGCGTGAGGTCGCCGGTGTGAATGACGAAATCCGGTGTGTAGCCGAGGCTGTTGACCTGATCGATCGCATGGCCGAACGTGCCGGCGACGTCGGGGTTGGGCGCACCGGTGAAGCCGATGTGACTGTCACTCACCTGGGCGAACCGCAGCGTGGGCCGGGCGTGCGCGCGGTCGGCCGCCTCGGCACCGGCGATGTGCGAGATGACCTCGCCGCCGACCACCGCCAACCCGACCGCCGCCCCGAACCATCCCGTGTGGCGGATGAGCTGGCGGCGACTCATCGTGTTCGGGTCCTTGCTCATGCGCGCCGCTCCTCCTCATCGCTTCGCTCTGCATCGCCGCCGGCGCGGGTCATCCCGTCACCACCACGGTGCCGTGCATGGACGGGTGAATCGAGCAGACGTAGGAGAATTTCCCGGCCGTGGGGAAGGTGTGCGAGAAGGTGGCGCCCGTCCCCATTCCGGGCGAGTGAAACGACCCGTCGGTCGCGGCCACCGTGTGGGGTTCTTCGTCCTTGTTGGTCCACGTGACGGTGCTGCCCGCCTTGACCGTCAACGTGGCCGGCGCGAAGGCGAAGTTGTCGATGGTGACCTGGTCACCTGCGACCGCGGCCGGCGACCCGGTCGCCGACGCCGTGCCCGACGGTGCACCCGTCATCGCGGGCATCCCGCTCATGCCCGGCATCCCGGGCGTGCCGCTGGCGTTCGATCCGAAGGTTACCGACGGCTGGGCATTGGGGTGCGAAGACGAGCAGCCTGCCAGCAACAGCGCACCTGCGGCCAATAAGGCCAGGTGTTTTCGAGGCATGGTGATCATGCCAAGAAATAGGGCGGTGGGTTACACCGGCGGGGCGAACACCTCGATCACCCCGTTGACCTCGCGAACCATCAGCGTGGGCAACGGCTTTGGAGCGATCGGCAACTGGTGGGTGAGCACCTGCCCGGTGGGCGAGAACGACGTCGTGTGGCAGGGGCAGCGCAGCGTGTCATCGGGTGCGTCGAACCAGAGCCGGCACCCCTGATGGGTGCACACCCCCGATATGGCCCGCGGTTTGCCGTCTACGCGGCGGACGAATCCGGTGACCGAACCCAGGTCGAAGGGATGCATCGTCCCGTCGGGCACGTCCGAGCTGGCGGCGACGCGCTGCCACCTTCCGTCGTTGGGCGTGAGCTGCCCGGCGACAGCAGGGGCCTCGGCGGGGCTGCCCATCACGGCCCGATCGACGGCAACCGCGGTAACCGCGGCGGCCGCGGCGGCCGACGTGCCGACGATGACCTGCCGACGCGTCGTGCTTTGCTGCGGCGCCGGTTCCGGCCACGCGCCGTTCATCTGCTCGGCGAGGCGGCGGTGAAGGTCGGTGAGGAATTCCTGGCGGGGGGCGTCGCCTGCGTCGGGGCCCTGCCGGGCCGCCCGCAGCTCGATCGCCGTCCGGATCTGCGCCGCCTCGAAGTCGTCGGGCGCAAACGCCCTGGGCCGCCGACCCCGCAACAGATCATCGACGTACCGCCGCAACCCTCGCGCATTCATGGCTGGCCTCCCTCGTTGACCTGTGCTGCCAGTCGCAGAGCGCGGTGCTGAAGCACTTTGGCGTTGGCAACGCTGATCCCAAGTTCGGCGGCCGACTCCTTGATCGAATTACTTTGTAAGAAACGCATTTCGAGAATCTGGCGATAGCGGTCCGGCAGACTGTCGAGAACCTTGGCGACACGCTGCGGCGCGGTGCTGATCGCTTCCTCGCTATCGGGTGGTTGTTCGATGTCGTCGATCGAGGTTATCTCCCGACCCATGGCTTCGCGCCAGTGCGCGGCCAGCACCGTTCGGGCCGTGGCCCGCAGGTATGCGCGTACCTCGCCGACGCTCGCGGTCAGGCGCAGCGGGCGCAGCGCGGCAAGGAAGACCTCGGCCGTGAGGTCCTCGGCGTCGGCCCGGTTGCCGACCCGGGCGAACAGCGTGCGGTACACCCACGACGCGTTGTCCCGGTACACGGCTTCCCAGTCCGGATAGCCACTGAAGCCGCTGTCGGGCACCGCGCGCAACGGTCGCGGGCCGACGGGTTCGTTTTGTGCGCCCACGTGCCTCCTTCACCGACCAATATCAGCTCGGGTTACACGCGGGAACGGCCATCAACTGGTCCAGTTTGGTGGCGCTGGCCGACAGCGCCGTCTTGGCCATGCCCACTATGCGATCCCGGACTCGGGGCTTCGCCGACGCCGGCGCCAGCAGATGGCCCATGATGTTGCCGAAGAGGTCTAGGCGCGCCGCGGAAAGCCAGGCGGTCAGGTCCGGGTCATCGAGCCAGCGCAGTTGATTGCGGTAGTAGGCCAACGTGATGCGCAGCCAATCGAGGTCGGTGTCGGGGTGCGGCAACGGCACGCAAAGCTCGTTCTTCACGCTGTCGTCCGGGTACGAGGCTTCGACGTGAGCCGCTAGCGCGGCGCTGAACACCTGTTGGCACCCGCGCACGCTTTGCAACGTGATCCGGCCGGCATCGAAAATGGGTGTGGCAGGCCGCTTTTCGGCGCCATCCGCGGTGCAGTCGACGTACAGCGCGGCGCCGTCCATAGCCACGGTGCCACCCTCGAGCACCACCTTGTCGTCGTCGATGCGCACCAGGTGGCCCATGCGCACGACGTCGGTGATGCGCCGCAGCTGATCCAGTTCCGCTCGGGTGACGGTCGCGCAGCGGTACATGGTGGGCCGGATCGCCGGGTCGATCCGCAGCAGGGCGCCCGCGCCCTCGAGACGGCAGAACAGATCGTCGACCGACTCGGCGTCCCTGATGGCTCGCAGCTGCGCGGTGAAGGTGGCCTTGATCAGGTCGGCGAACAACGATCCGGGCTGGATCGTCGCGCGATCCAGCAACCAGGAATCGCGGGGCATGATCCAGGTCAGCCGGTCCGGCGCGATGCCCTGGCCCAGCAGCCACAGGCACGTGTCGATGCCGGTCTTGCCGGCCCCGACGACGACGTAGCGCTCGCGGGCGCCGCGCCTGGCCAGGTCGTTCGGCGGGACGCATTCGACGCCGGGGGCAACCTGATAGGGCGGCGGACGCATGGAGGGAACCATGACGCGCATGTACGTGGCGTCGACGACGCGGTGCGCGTCGACGGTGTAATCGGTGCCGGCCAGCGTCGTGAACCGGCCGTCGCCGCGGTACTCGCTCATCGGGAAGTAGCTGACCCGCCCGGTCGGCAGGAATTGCCGCTGCATGACGTGGTCGTAGTACGCGCACACTTCACCGGCGGTGGCCAATTCGTAAAGCCCTTCATTCCAGCCGACTTGGTCGATGGTGTCGCTGCCGAGGGGCACCGAGTTGACCCCGTAGAACGCCGACGGCTGATGCAGTCGCACGAACGGGTAGGCCGTGGTCCAGTGCCCCCCCGGCTGGTGATAGCGATCCACCAGCACCACGCGTGCGTCCGTCTCCGCGACGAGCGTGTCGATGAACGCCATGCCCATGGCGCCCGCGCCGACCACCAGGTAGTCGGCCTCGATGGTGTGCATACGGCTGTAAAGGCTAGTCCGCGCCCGGTATATACGGCGGAAATCCCTCCGTCGACCACCCCACCGGCTGGTTGCGCCACTCTTCTGGAAACTCGGGCAGCGCGAAGTCGTTCTCATAGGCCGAGCAACCGACACTGCGACCGATTTCTAATGCCACATCGGCCAATTTGCTCAGCTCGATCCCTGTACCCCGCGGCATGATGTCGGTGACACACTTGCCGACAATCGCCGTCACACGCGGCAGGTAGTTCAGCACGAAAACGTATTCTCCTGGCCGCTGGCCGGTGACTTCATAGGCCTCAGGGTTCGGGGTCCGCAGGTCCAGTCCCGGCGGGCACTCCTCCCGCATCATGTCCCGAACCCCGTCGACCTCACGTTCGCCGTCAGCGGCCTGGTAGATCGACACTGTGACGGTGCGGGTGTACCCCGTTTCCCGGTCCCCCCAGCTGCACCATAGAGAATGGTCCCAGAATTCTTCGGCGGCTTCGGAGGTGGGTCGGGTGTTTTTGGGCAGCATCTCGCTGATATGGAAGTAGGGCTCCAGCTTTTCGGCGATGAGATCCCGGCGCCCGGTGTAGCTCCGCGGCGGCTCGGTCATGAGTCACCTCCTTTGGTCGTCTGCTCATGCCCCGGTTTGCGGGAAGGCCGTGATGATCTTCCCGTCGGTCGCCGAAATCACGACCCGAGGCGTGAAAACATACGTGCCGTCTGGCAGGGACATTCTCCGGTACAGAGCGAACGTATCGTTGTCTTGGTTGTACTCCACCCGCTCGGGGTACGCCAGCGTAGCGCCGATCGCGTAATCGGCGAGATAGCGCCAATTGCCCGCGGTCGGCCACCGTGTGTTTGCAATATCGTCCCAGTCCCGAAAGTGTCGCAATTGGATATGCAGCAGCCCGTACTTGTCGTTGCCGCAATACAAGACCGAGTCACTCGAGGGCAACGACCGGAATCCCGCGCTGATCGGCGCACGATAGAAGGCCCTGACGACCTTGTCCGGGTCCTGACCGCGCGCGCGGCACGCCGCCCACACCTTGGGTTGATAGGGAGGAAAAGGCACCGGGGCGGGCGGCGGCACCTGTGGCTTAGGACCATATCCGACGGCTTGGTAGGACGGTTCCAGCGATCCGAGTGTCGCCGCCCCGCCGCGGGATCCCACGGCGGTTGCAGCGACCACTCGGTTGATTTCTTGTGTCTTGGCGGCGAGAAATTTGGAGAACGTCGCAGCACCGGCGGGAGTGTCTAACGCCAGCGCCTGCCGATTCGCGACAGCGCTCTCGATGGCCGCCCCGATGGCGTCTAGCTGCCGCCGCCCTCGCAGCGCGCTGCCATAGGCAGCCTGCAACGTGGGAACGACTACCCTGTCAGCCCCGCCGGGTACTCGGACCCTCTCCGCCAACACCGTTTCGCGGGCTCGCGCCGCACCGGCGGCGAGACCGGTCTCTTCGGACACGCCGAAACGGTAATCAGGCCGAACATGTGCGACAAGTCACCTTGCCAGCACCACGGGGATTTACTAGGATATGCAAGTATTCGCTACAAACGCTATCCGAGGACACCCATGACCACACAGATCCAGCACTTCATCGATGGGAAGCGCACCACCGGCCAGTCCACCCGCACCGCCGACGTCTTCGACCCCAGCACCGGCCGGGTGCAGGCGAAGGTCCCCATGGCCGGCAACGCCGACATAGACGCGGCGGTGGCCTCGGCCGTCGAAGCCCAAAAGGGCTGGGCCGCGTGGAATCCGCAGCGCCGCGCCCGGGTACTGATGCGATTCGTCGCACTCGTCAACGACCACATTGACGAGCTGGCCGAGTTGCTGTCCTCCGAGCACGGCAAGACGGTGCCCGACGCGCGCGGTGACATCCAGCGCGGCGTCGAGGTGATCGAGTTCTGCATCGGGATTCCGCACCTGCTCAAGGGCGAGTACAGCGAGGGCGCCGGCCCGGGCATCGACATCTACTCAATGCGCCAGCCGCTCGGCGTGGTCGCCGGCATCACCCCGTTCAACTTCCCGGCGATGATCCCGCTCTGGAAAGCCGGACCGGCCCTTGCCTGTGGAAACGCGTTCGTGCTCAAGCCCAGCGAGCGCGACCCGTCCGTTCCGGTGCGACTGGCCGAGCTGTTCATTGAGGCCGGTCTGCCGCCGGGCCTGTTCCAGGTCGTCCACGGCGATAAGGAAGCCGTCGACGCCATCCTGCACCACCCCGACATCAAGGCGGTGGGTTTCGTCGGCAGTTCCG
>Ga0318530_10000098_pt1 | contig 14223 bp, 12 predicted proteins | sample GRESIP053b4f24_FD_203534 | JGI IMG/M metagenome (GOLD analysis project Ga0318530, IMG submission 203534) | Tropical soil microbial communities from Luquillo Experimental Forest, Puerto Rico - GRE.SIPMG.053b4f24 | ecosystem: Environmental > Terrestrial > Soil > Tropical forest > Bulk soil...
TCCCCGGCATTGGTATCAGCGTGCTATTCGACGCCGACCTCGACGGGGCGCTTCGCGGACGCCATGTGAGCGCTCTGGTGTCGTCCCGGCACGGCGCGATACTGTTTCCGAAAGGCAAAGTGCGCGAACATAACTGGTTCGGACTGGCACCGAGGGAAGGACTCGATGCGGTCGATGCCGACGACATCGACGCGATCGCGACGTCCGCGATTCGCGCGACCGTCGGGAACCCGAATTTGGCGGTAACGCTTCGCAGCGTGCTGACGTGGAAAACCGGTGCCTACGTTGCGGACCGATATCGAAGCGGGCGCGTATTCTTCGTCGGCGACGCCGCCCATATGATGCCGCCCTATGGCGGCTTCGGCGGAAACACCGGAATTGCCGATGCCCACAACCTCGCCTGGAAGTTAGCGGCGGTGTGCAAGGCCGAAGCGCCCGAATCACTCCTGGACACCTATGAACAAGAGCGGCAACCTATTGCCGAATTCACGGTCAACGAGGTAGTGAGGCGCGGATTCGGATTCCAACCAGCACCGACCAATTCGCCGAACTCTGCGCTCAACCCGGCTCAGATCAGCCTGGGATACTGCTATCCATTGGACGGTTCGACCACCGCGGAACGTCCCGTTCGCGATCCAAGCCAGGCGGCCGGCACTCCCGGCATGCGCGCTCCGCACGTGCGCCTTCGCGGATCCGTTTCCAGCACATTGGATCTTCTGGACCCATGCGGCTTCACCATCCTGACCATGGATGGCAGCCCCTTCGCATCGGCGCCGCATTCAAAATCCGTACCGGGCGTCCGAATTCCAGTGGTGCGTAAGGCAGACGTCGCAGATCTGGTGGCGTGGAACCGGGCATTCGGTAACGCATCTGGCGGTCTGTTGATCCGGCCCGACGGTGTGGTCGGCTGGCGTTCGGACGGCATCCCACCCGATCCAAGCGCGGCCGTCTCATCCGCGCGCGCACGCTGCCTGGCCCCGATCTAGCTCATGTCTGCGCCGGGAGGCGGCGCTCGATGATCCTCAGCGCATGCTCGGCCCATCGAATGTTCTCTTCCTCGAACGATATTCCGCGCAGCAGCGTCATATAGGGGCCCACTCGTTCGGTCTGGGCCAGGTATTCCTCCTCGCCGCGGCCGTCGAGCAATCGGGCCCGAAACCGTTCGTAGCGTTGCAATTTGGCGGTTGCCCATTTCAGTCGTTCGACGATGAATTCGCGAACAGCCGGCCCATCGCCGGCATCGACAGCGTTGACTTTGACCAGCAGTTCATCGCGAATCACGCAAGGCTTCGGCGCCCTGGCGGTGAACTGCCGGATCGCGTCGCGACCCGCATCGGTCAGGGAGAACATGCGCTTGTTGGGCCGGCGCTCCTGGTGAACGACGCGTGCCTGGATGAGGCCTTGCTCGGCCAGTCGGTCGAGTTCGCGATACAGCTGCTGCGGGGTGGCCATCCAGAAGTTCGAAACCGAGGCATCGAAACTCTTGGCCAGGTCGTATCCGGATGACTCGCCCTCGAGGAGTGCGGCCAGCACGGCGTCACGCAGCGACATCGGCAGATCATACAACGATACGAGTAATCAAAAAAGTGACTAATCGCATATGGACATATGCCAGGCGCGCGCTCTAGCGTCAGTCACACTTACTCAATCAATCGACCATGCGAGGTGTCAGATGCATCCCTTCCGTAGGGCAGTCGAGGCGCGCGACGAGGCGGCCATCCAGGCGCTGCTGGCCGACGACGTCGTGTTCACCAGCCCAGTGGCCTTCAAGCCCTATGTTGGCAAGCCGATAACCGCGGCCATCCTGCGCGGCGTGTTGCGCATCTTCGAGGACTTTCACTACGTCCGTGAAATCGCCGACAGCAAGGGCCGCGACCACGCGCTCGTGTTCGAGGCCAAGATATCCGGGGCGGCCGGCAAGAAGGTCAACGGTTGCGACTTCCTGCACCTCAACGACGACGGGCTGATCGACAACTTCATGGTGATGGTGCGGCCGCTGTCGGGTGCGACGGCTTTGTCGGAGGCGATGGGCGCCCAGTTCGACCGGATCCAGCAAGAGGCTGCCGAACTGGCCAATCAGTTCGCTACTGCGTAGGGGCGCCCGACATGCGGATCGGATTGGGCATCAACTACGCGGGCGGATTCAAGGACGTCGCCGCCGAAGTGGCCGACCTCGAAAGCGCCGGATTGGACATCGTCTTTGTCCCCGAGGCGTATTCGTTCGATGCGGTAAGCGCGCTGGGCTACCTGGCTGCCAGCACCCAACGGGTCCAGCTCGCCTCGGGAATCTTGCAGCTGTATACCCGAACACCCACACTAACCGCGATGACCGCGGCCGGTCTCGACTACGTCTCCGATGGCCGGTTCACGCTCGGGCTCGGCGCCTCCGGCCCGCAGGTCATCGAGGGCTTCCACGGTGTGCCCTACGACGCCCCGATCGCCCGCACTCGCGAAGTCGTCGACATCTGCCGCCAGGTTTGGCGTCGGGAGTACCTGCAGTACCAGGGCAAGCACTACACGATCCCGCTGCCCGCCGACCAGGGCACCGGACTGGGCAAACCGCTGAAGCTCATCAATCAGCCTGTCCGGGAACGTATCCCGATACTGGTCGCCGCGCTGGGACCCAAGAATGTCGAGCTGGTGGCCGAGATCGCCGAGGGCTGGCAACCGATCTTCTATCTGCCCGAGAAGGCACAGGAGGTTTGGGGAAAGGCGCTGGCCACCGGCCGGGCCAATCGGGACCCTGGTTTGGGTGAGCTTGACGTGTACGCCGGCCCGGTACTCGCTATCGGCGAAAACGTCGAGCCGCTGCGGGAATTCGTCAAACCGCATCTGGCCCTCTACATCGGCGGAATGGGCGCCAAGGGCAAGAACTTCTACCACGCCCTGGCCACCAAGTATGGCTACGGCCCGCAAGCCGACCGGATCCAAGAGCTCTACCTGGCCGGCGACAAGGACGGCGCCGCCAAGGTGGTGCCCGACGAGCTCGTACGGGACGTCAACCTGATCGGTACCCGCGAGTTCGTCAAGGAACGTTTGGCGGCGTTCCGCGAGGCGGGGGTGAGCACCTTGAACGTGGCACCCATCGCGGCAACACCCGCCGAGCGGGTCAAGCTCATCGAGACGCTTCGCAACCTCGTCGACTAGAGCGCTTCCGCTGCAGTCACATCTGCCCCATCAATCGCGAGGCTGAGCCGGTACACAGTCTTGTCCGCCTCGCAGCGACAAGCTAAGGCGCGCAGGGGATTTGTCGCTCGCGTTGGTTTCGGCGTCAACAGCCACCGGCGGTGGCTCTCAAATACCCGCTCGCCCGTGGTGATTCACACGTGGCTTTGCGCAGCCGCCAGCGCATCGTTGAACGTCTTGCTCGGCCGCATCACCGCGGTGGTCAGCTCGCTGTCCGGCGCGTAGTAGCCGCCGATGTCCACCGCGTCGCCCTGCACCTCGTTGAGTTCGGCGACGATGGCCTCTTCGTTTTTCGTCAGCGTCTCGGCCAGGGCGGCGAAGTGCTCCCTCAGCTCCTGGTCATCGGTCTGTGCGGCAAGTTCCTGCGCCCAGTACATGGCGAGGTAGAACTGGCTGCCCCGGTTGTCGAGCTCGCCGGTCCTGCGCGACGGACTCTTGTCGTTCTCCAGCAGTTTGCCCGTCGCGGCATCCAGCGTCTTGGCCAGGACCTTGGCCTTCTCGCTGTCGGCCTTGATCCCCAGGTCTTCCAGGCTGACGGCCAGCGCGAGGAACTCACCAAGCGAATCCCAGCGCAGGTGATTCTCCTCCACCAGCTGCTTGACGTGTTTGGGCGCCGAACCACCCGCCCCCGTTTCGTACATTCCGCCGCCGGCCATCAGCGGCACGATGGACAACATCTTGGCGCTGGTGCCCAGCTCCAAGATCGGGAACAGGTCGGTGAGGTAGTCGCGCAGGATGTTGCCGGTGGCGGCGATGGTATCGAGCCCACGGATCAGGCGTTCCAGCGTGTAACGCATGGCACGCACTTGCGACATGATCTGGATGTCGAGGCCATGGGTGTATTGATCTGCCAGGTATTCCTCGACCTTCTTGATCAACTCGTTCTCGTGGGGGCGGTACGGGTCCAGCCAGAACACCACCGGCATGCCGGAGTTCCGCGCACGGGTGACGGCCAGCTTGACCCAGTCACGGATCGCAGCATCCGTAACGGTGCACATGCGCCAGATATCGCCGGTTTCCACATTCTCCGTCAACAGCACTTCGCCGCTGTCGAGGTCCACGATGTTGGCGACGCCGTCCTCGGGAATCTCGAACGTCTTGTCGTGCGAGCCGTACTCTTCCGCCTTCTGTGCCATGAGGCCGACGTTGGGGACCGTGCCCATGGTCGCCGGATCGAACTGGCCGTTGGTCTTACAGAAGTTGATGACCTCCTGGTAGATGCGCGAAAAGGTGGACTCCGGGTTCACGGCCTTGGTGTCCTTGGTCCGGCCGTCGGCGCCGTACATCTTGCCGCCGGCGCGGATCATCGCGGGCATCGAGGCGTCCACGATGACGTCGCTGGGGGAATGGAAGTTCGAGATTCCCCGGGCCGAATCCACCATCGCCAGCTCGGGGCGATGCTCATGACAGTCGTGCAGGTCCTTGATGATCTCGTCGCGTTGTGTTCCGGGCAGCGACTCGATCTTGCTGTAGAGATCGACTAGCCCGTTGTTGACGTTTACCCCCAGTTCGTCGAAGACCTTCTGGTGCTTGGCGAAGGCATCCTTGTAGAAGGTCTTCACCGCATGCCCGAAGACGATAGGGTGCGATATCTTCATCATCGTCGCCTTGACGTGCAGGGAGAACATCACGTCGGTCTCATACGCGTCCTCCATCTGCTCTTCGTAGAACTCGCACAACGCCTTCTTGCTCATGAACATGCTGTCGATGATGTCGCCGTCCCCGAGCGACACCTTGGGCTTGAGCACGATCGTCTCGCCGCCCTTGGTCACCAGTTCCATCTTCACGTCGCGCGCCCGGTCCAGCGTCATCGACTTCTCGCCGGCATAGAAGTCACCGTGCCGCATGTGCGCGACGTGCGTGCGCGAGGCCATCGACCACTCGCCCATGCTGTGCGGGTGCTTGCGCGCGTATTCCTTGACCGCCTTGGGTGCGCGACGATCCGAATTGCCTTCCCGCAGCACCGGGTTCACTGCGCTGCCGAGGCATCTGGCATAGCGGTTGCGGATTTCGCGTTCCTCATCGGTCTTCGGGTCGTCCGGATAGTCCGGAAGCTTGAAGCCCTTGCCTTGCAGTTCCTTGACGGCGGCCACCAGTTGCGGCACCGATGCGCTGATATTGGGCAGCTTGATGATGTTGGTGTCCGGTAGCTGCGTCAGTCGGCCCAGCTCGGCGAGGTTGTCCGGCACGCGCTGAGCTTCGGTCAGGTAGTCGGGAAACTCGGCCAGGATACGGGTGGCCACCGAGATGTCACTGGTCTTGACCTCGATGCCCGCGGGTTCGGCAAAGGCACGCACTATCGGCAAGAAGGCGTAGGTCGCCAATAGCGGCGCCTCGTCGGTCAGCGTGTAGATGATGGCGGGCTGCTGGGCGCTCATGGTTTTCTCCCGGCGTCGCTGTCGATCAGATACCTCAGGGCTCCGCGTTGTTGCGCAGGGGTTCACTCTAATCGTGCCCGTATCACCGCGGCGCAGCACCGTCGTCGCGATGCTCGTACGAGCGCTCCGCCCGGGGCCGACAACCCGGATAGACTGCCTTCCATCGCGCTGGCCGCCGCGATCCCACGGAGGCGGGCAGGCCGAAAAACCGTAGGAATGCAACTCAAATGGACCTCGACCGCATCACCTACCCGTTGCGACTGGCAAGGGGATCACACCAGCCGGGATCGGGTAAAGGGTGCGCCATGAACGCGATTTCATATATCAAGGGCGACGAGCAGATCACCGACTTCCCGGCGACATCGGCGCGCCCGTTGGCATCCTTTGTTCAGTTGTGCAACGACATGCTGGCCGGGCCGGACGGCTACTTGTCGCCGGAAGACAGCCTGACGGTGCTCGGCCTGGGATGGCTGACGGTCGGAACCGCCGAGGTCGCCGACACCGTCGTTCATACGTGGGTGACCGAACTGCTGATCAGCCCACCTTGGGGCGTCGTCGGATACGCCGAGGGCGCGGCCGCCGCCGCGATCTCCACGATCGCCGAACTACATCAGCAACTCTCCCCGGGGGATCCGCCGTCAATCGGCGCCTGGGACAGCGCCGCCCGCGCTGCGCGAGCGATCAGCAGCGCGCTGCCCGTGGGCGCCGAGCGGTACGCCGTCCGGGCCGCTTATCAATCGACCGCACTCGTCGAGACCGACGACTGGGACACGCTGGATGCCGTGACCGGCAACGCCCTGCGCGCCCACAGACTGGCGAACATGGATACCGGAACCGGCCATATCGTGGACGTCACGCGCAACGCGATCCGCTCATGGCGTCGGCTAGCCGGGTTACGTAACGGCGGCGCAAGGGCTGACAGCCTGAATCAGCTCTGGCGGTGAGCATCCCGTCGCAGCCGCACCGCCCGGCTGACCGCCGTCGCCGACGCCAGCACAGCCATTACGGACAGAATCACCGCCGAGGTCGCGGACCCGACCGTCGCCAGGATCAGCGGCAGGCTGAAGCCGACGTAGGTGACCACGTAGAACACCCCTGTGAGGGCACCGCGCAGGCGTTGCGGCGCTGCGGCTTCCAAATCAATCAAGCCCTCGCGTAGCAGAAGCCCGGATGCGCACCCCAGCACCAGGAACACTGGCAGGCTCAACGCCGGCGTCATGGTCAGCGGTGCGACCGCGGTTACCGTGTAGCCGAGGGCGGCCAGCACTGCGCCGATGGTGCCGGCTTGAGGCCCCCATCTGCCCGCGCGGGCGACGCCCTGGATGAGCCCGCTGGTGCCATTGACGATCAGCGCCGCGGTGCCCGCAGCCATGGGAGCCGCGAGCCCCGTGTGTACCCGGGTAGGGATCGTAACGAACCCGAGTGTCGCGGAGGCGAACACCCACGGCGCCAGCGGCAGGGCCCAACTCAACGCCCGCGCGGTCCCCTGCGGCGCCGGCGTCGACGGCTCCGAGTCATGCGCTGTTGCCGGCGATCTCACGTCCGCGCGCTGCGCCGCCACGATGGTGGCGAATGTCGCCACCATGACGATCGCGGCGGCGACCCCGAACGACACCCCGATGCCGGATTGTCCGGCCCAGCCGATGACCCCTCCGGCGAACGGGCCGATGGCGAAACCGGCCGTTAGTACCGCTCCGGCGGCGGCGGCGCCGGCGGGACCTTTTAGATCGGAGGCCCATGCGGTGCAGGAGGTCATTACAAGACCCACGCCGAGCCCGACGATCAAACGCCCCACCAGCAATACGTCGGTTTGCTGCGAGAGCAGCATCGCGACTGTGCCCACCAGGGCTGTCGTCGAACCGGCCAGTGCCACCGATCGGCGCCCGAGCGCATCCGACGCGCGCCCGCCGATGAGCAGGCCGGGCAGCAACCCCACCGCGTAGATCCCGAAGATCGCGTCGAGGGTGGGCGTGCTGAGGTGTTGGTGAACGCTGATGAGGGGCATCAACGCGACGAAGTGGTTGGCGACCCATCCCGTTGCCAGCAGGAGGCCCAAGATGCTCGCGAAGACGGCCTGGGTCGGACCGGACGCGCCGGGCTTGTCGCGCTCATCCATCAGGGACCGGGATGACCCTGGCCGGTTCGTCAATCCCGTCGACCCATTCGACCAGATCACTGACTTCCCTCCCCGGGGTCTCTGCGCGCGGCGACCACGAACGGTAGAACACCTCGCCAGTTAGAGGGTTATTCCCACCGGCGCGCCGAAATGTACCCACCGCAGCGTGGATCTATGCCATCGTTCGAGGGGTTCCTGCAAACACATGGCTCGAGAGCGCAAATCACACTGCAGGTTTGAAATCATCCGATTTGGTGTATAAACCACCACTCCGACGCGGGAAGGCAAACGATGAAGCAAATCGCCGTGGCCACGGTTGCCGTCGCCATGCTGCTGTCCGGCGCGTGTTCAGCCTCACAGATCATCAACACCGGCGGCGACACCAAATGCAAGGACTTCACCACCCAGGACGAGAAGAAGCAAAACGATGAGGTCAGCAAGATGCTCAAGGACAAGAGTGGTACTGACCCGACCAATGCGGAGATCTCGGCGACACGGATTTCGGCGCTGGGCTACTGCCAAATCATGGGTAAGCCAGACACCAAGATCTCCGAAGCTCCACACCTCTGACGGCGGTTGCCGGTGCTGGTCCGGGGCAATGCCGCCCAACAATGAGCCACGGTCCCAATCATGATCAGCCCAAAACTTGGTAGTCCGGCAACCGTGACTCCCACGCTGGGCGGGTGATGTCGACCACCGCGCGGTCAAAAGATTCGACCGCGGTGCAACATTGGCTATATGTCGTCGGATTACCCGAATTCAGCATGCCGGTGAAAGCATGACCGGCGAGTTGGCCATCCCGAGCCGCGATACGCCCCGCGCGCGGGAATGGATTGACCAATGCGAGACGCTGATCAGCCGCCGGGGCCACCGCATCGCTTTCCGGCGGCGCGGGCAGGGGCCCATAGTGCTTATGCTCCATGGATTTCCCACTTGGTCTTACGATTACGCTGCGGTCGCTACCGATCTGGCCTCCGACCACGACGTGATCACGCGGACTTCCTCGGTTACGGCGCCTCGGACAAACCAAACCCGTACGAGTACTCCGTCGCCGAATCAGCCGATACGGTCGAGGATTTGGCAGCCCACCTTGACTTGGCCTCGGTGTGTTTGGTCGCCCATGACTACGGGGCCATCGTCGGTCAGGAGCTCATCGACCGGGCACTGACCGATCGGCTCGGCTTCAGCATTTCCAGCCTTATCGTGTTGAACTCCGGCATCGTGTTCAGCGCGTACCGGCCGACACGCCTACAGAAGCTGCTGAGCCTGCCCGGGATTGGGAAGCTGATTGCCAGCCGAGTCACCGCGGGCCGCCTCCGTTCCGGACTCGACGCCGTCCGCGTATCGAGGCTCACCGATATTGAGTTCGACGACCTCTGGTACGGCGTCTCACTACACCAAGGGCACAAGCTCGCGCATCTGCTAATCCGCTACAACGCTGAACGGGTCGCTCATCACCGCCGGTGGGAGAAGGCCTTAGCCGACTGGGACGGTCCGCTACGCCTTGTATGGGGGCTTGACGATCCGGTGTCGGGACGCCATGTCCTCGAGAAGGCAACTACGGCCTTGCCGCACGCCGCGGTGACGAAACTTGATGGCGTTGGCCACTTTCCGCAGTCCGAAGCGCCAGAGGCTGTCGCGGCCGCCGTGCGCGGGGCCTAACTAAGCATCAGGTCACTCGGCAGCTCGTCGCTCAGCATGGCCCGGGCGAGCAGTTCGCCGAGCAACGGCCCGAACTTCATCAGGTGGCTGCCGACGAACGCGATGACGCGGCCGCGGCGCGCCACAGTCCAACCGTCGCCACCGGAGTCGAGCCAGGGGGCGTTAACCCGAACGCAGTCAACGTGGTCCACGGGCGAGAGTGACGGAAACAGGGCGCGCACGGTCGTCGGATCCGGCACCTCCTGCCCAAAGGCCCAGCGCCCCGTGCTGCCAAGCGGCAACCCATAGCCCTCGGGCGCGGACAGGCACGCGGCGCCGCTGGCGTTGGCCCCCTGGTACGTGAAGCGGGTGTGCGGGGTGAACTCGACGCCGAGCGGACCGAACAGCGCCGGGGTCTGAACGCCCGCGCAGATGAGCACACGGTCGGCTGGCACCACGGTGCCGTCCGCGAGCGTCGTCGAGCCGTCATCAGCGACCGATACGGCCTCCCCACGCGTGATGACGACCCGGCGCGCCAAGGCACTGAGCGCGCGGCGGATGCGCAGGCTGCCCCCGAGGGGATCGAACACCCCGATCTCCCAGGGAGCCGTCACGAATGAGATTCGCGCGCTGATCTCGGATCGGTCAAGCCAGGAGAAAGCGGCGTCGGCATCGTTCATCGCGGCTGCGGTCTCGTTGGCCGCGCCGACGGCGATGAAGCCCTCCGAGCCGAGCAGGCGCCCGGCGCCGAACTCGGCCTCCCATCGCTGCCAGCCGTACCGGGCCCGCATGGCGAGGCTGCACAGCGTCGGGCGCCGATGTGCGATCCGGAAGATCCGCGCCAGCCCCGCGGACTGCTCGGCGAACGGCCGGCCACGCTCAAGCACAATCGCATCCTGCCCGTGCCGCGACAGTTCGTAGGCCGCCGCGAGCCCGCATATCCCCGCACCGATGATCACGATCATGTTCTTTTACCCCCGGCGCCGGTTAGAAGAAGAATCCGGCGTGCGGCGCGTCGGGGACCGCGAACAGCCGATCGGCAATGGCAAGCGCCGCCGGATCGTTGGCCTGGGCCAGCCCGGCAACGGCGAGGCCGTGCCAGCTCGCTCCTCCCAGCAGGACGGTGGCCAGCCCCTCGACGCCGGTGCGAAGTTGGGGGCGCCGGTCCGTCGGCTCGGCGCCGTCGGGCGCAATGGCGAAGCTGGCCGAATTATTCGGCAGGAGAGGGTCATTGACGGCGATGGTGACCGTATCGTCTCCCGTATACCGGCGCGCCGTCAGCGCCTTTTCGGCATCGACGACACGAAGCCACGTTTCGTCGTGCACCGCGGTCACCCGCGCGGCTCGCCGATCGACAAGCAGCCAGGGCAGCGGATCGTCGACGGGCAGCATCCAGAACACCACGCGGTCGATGAGATCGAGCCCGAGCAGAAAACGCAGCAGCCCTAGATACGCCTCCGTGGTGGGGGCGAAGAAATCCTCGACCGCGATGGTGCGCTGATCGCTGACAAACCACGACTCGGTGTCGACGGGGCGGTAGCGGGCGAATCCCGACTCGGATCCCGGTTCGCCGTGAACCGCGACATACGAAGGCCCCGAGGAGGATTCGACGCGCATCCGCGCAACTTGCCACCAAACCTCGGGGCGATCGATGGTTCCCGGTCGGGACGAACGATTGTCGGCATATATCCCGGGCAAGACGTCCCACGCCTCGGTCGCGTCCAGCAGCCGGACCGGACCGCCGGTCCCGACGTCGGGGCGAAGCGCAGCCCGCGCCGTCCGAACCTCGACGGTCTGCGACCAACTCGCCACTCCATACCCGTACCGTTCGTAGATCGTCGCCTCCGAGGCCCGCAACGTTGCGAGCAGCTCGCCCCGCGCGGCGATGTCGCGCAACTGATGACGCATGAGATCGGTGGCGATACCTTTTCGGGTGAACGACGGCAGCACCCCGATGTGTGACACGGCCGCATGGTCCACGATCGCTCCGCCAGGCAGCGTCAGCCGGCTCGTCGCGGCGTCAGCGGTGCCGACGAGTTTCCCTCCCACGAAGGCTCCGACCGTGCGCCCGCGTTCGAGCAGCTTGGTGATCTGGCCGGGCGCCAGGTTCGACAGCGGTGGGAACCCGATCATGGCGGCGCGAAACACGTTGCCCGCAGCGAGGAGGTCGTCCTCGCTGTCGAGAACCCGGATATCGGTGGTCATGCGGACATCATGTCTCGCCGCACCCGCTAACGAATCGGCAGTCCGGTCACCGCCCGCGAAATCACCAGGCGCTGGATCTCACTGGTGCCCTCGAAAATCGTGAAGATCTTTGCGTCGCGGTGCATCCGCTCCACCGGGTAGTCGCGGGTATACCCATTGCCGCCCAGGATCTGGATGGCCTCGTCCGTGACGTAGACCGCGGTCTCGCTGGCCACCAGCTTGGCCATCGAGCCCTCCGCCGAGTCGAAGCTCTGGTTGTTGCGCGCCATCCAGCCGGCCCGCCACACCAGCAGACGAGCCGCGTCGATGCGGCTCTTCATGTCCGCCAGCTTGAAGGCCACCGCCTGAAACTCACCGATCTTGCGGCCGAATTGCTCACGCTGGCAGGCGTATTCGAGCGCGTACTCATAGGCGGCCCGGGCCACGCCGACGGCCATTGCGCCGACGGTGGGCCGGGTGCGCTCAAAGGTCTTCATCGCCGCCTGCCCACCGGTGGAGGAACCGGATTTCACCCGGGCTATCCGAGCCTCGAACTTCTCTCGGCCGCCGAGGATCGCGTCCTCGGGCAGACGGACATTGTCGAGCACCACCTCGGCGGTATGCGAAGCGCGGATCCCGTGTTTCTTGAACTTCTGCCCCTGAGCCAGACCCTTGGTGTCCGGTGGGATGACGAATGTGGCCTGGCCGCGCGTGCCGAGCTCGGGATAGACGGATGCCACCACGATGTGCACGTTGGCGATGCCGCCGTTGGTCGCCCAGGTCTTGGTGCCGTTGAGAACCCACTCCCGGGCCGCGTCGTCGTAGCGCGCACGGGTGCGGATGGCGCCGACGTCGGAACCCGCGTCGGGCTCCGACGAGCAAAATGCGCCGAGCTTGGGATTGTCGGGCGTGCCGAACATCTCGGGAAGCCAGCGCCCCAGCTGTTCGGGAGTTCCGTTGCCCGCCAAGGCCGCCGCGGCCAGCCCGGTGCCCAGGATGGACAGGGCGATGCCCGCGTCGCCCCAGAACATCTCCTCGAACGTGGTGAGAAAGCCCAGCCCGGTCGGCTCTGCCGCCTGCTGTGCGAAAAAATCGGGGGAGTAGAGACCCACCTTCGCGGCCTCCTGGATCACGGGCCACGGGGTCTCCTCGCGCTCGTCCCATTCGGCCGCTGCGGGCCGGATCACCTCGGCCGCGAACTTGTGCACCCAATCGCGGACTTCGATCACGTCGTCGCTCACTTGCAGTGAGAAGGTCATCGCTCTACTCCTGAAATCGGTTGAGGTTAAAGATTTTCGGAATTTCGGTATTGCGCGAGGACGCTGAGCGTCTGGTTGACCCACGCCTCGAAATAACGGTCTTCATCGATATTGCCGGGCAAGCGGCCCGTCAGCGCCTGCAGCGTTGCGGCATAGGACAGCGAGCCGATCGCCACGGCCGCGGCGGCCTCGGGATCGGGGATGCGCGTGCGGCCGGAACGATTGGACGCGGCAAGTTCGCCGGCGAACCGCTGATAGGCGTTGTCGGTGATGACCTGCCACGTCTTGTCGTCGAGGTCGCCGAGCTCGTCGGGTTCGCGCAGCATGACCTTGAGCAAATCCTCGCTCTGCTTCAGGTTGCTCCAGATCAGCTGCCCTGCGGTGCGCACCGCCTGCTCGACGCTGCCCGGCTCGCCGGCGTCGTACTGCTCGCGCGCGGCCACGATGCTGTCGATCCGGTGCGCAACCGCGGCCTCTAACAGCTCCCGTTTGGAGCCGAAGTGTTTGTAGAGCGCGCCCGAGCCCGGCGCCAGGCCGGACGCCCGCTGGATGTCGGCGACCGACGTCGCCGCATACCCCTTGGCGGCAAAAAGTCTCAGCGCCGCGGCCAGCAGCCGATCACGTCCGCGGATGGGCTCGGTAAGTACGGTGAGAGAGTACTCACTCACTTCGAGAAATGGCAAATGAGCCGGCTGATACGTGCGCACCGGACCTGTGATCGCACGGGCCAAATCCCGAGGTGGGCCAGGCTGGCTAAGATCGTGCAAAACAAATGGAGCACGATATTCGGATGTCTCGGCATCTACGCCTGCCGATGCGGGTGCTGTCACTGCGCACCATCGTCATCGTCGCCGCCCTATCGGTGATCGCCCTGGTTGTCATCCTTGGCGTCTGGGTGTGGGTTGGCGTTACCAACGATCAATACAGCCAGCTCGACCGCCGCCTGGATTCAGTGAGCAGCCTCGGCGATATCAACACGTTGCTCAACACCGCGCAGCTCACCAACCCCGACCGGCCCACGCCGGATGGAAACCTGGTGCGCACCGCGCGCATCGGCGATGTGACAGTGTCCGTACCCGGCGACATCGTTCTGCCCAAGCTTCCGAATGGATACGCGAACACCACGATCAACGGCGTGCAATACCGCGTCCGCACCTTCACCGCGGGCCCGGCGTCGATTGCGCTCGCGGCGCCGTTGGCCGAAGCCCAACAGCGGATCAACGAACTGCACCTGCGGGTGTTGTTGATCTGTGGCAGCGTCATCGGCGGCACGATCCTCGTCGGCTGGGTGATCTCGCTGATCATGGTCAATCCGTTCCTGCTGCTGGCCCAACAGGCCCGCGCCATCAATGCTCAGTCGAGTCCCGACGAGGTCCAGGTTCGCGGCGTCCGTGAGGCCGTGGAGATCGCCGAGGCGGTCGAGGGAATGCTGGACCGCATCGGCGACGAGCAACAGCGC
>Ga0318530_10000104_pt1 | contig 13995 bp, 12 predicted proteins | sample GRESIP053b4f24_FD_203534 | JGI IMG/M metagenome (GOLD analysis project Ga0318530, IMG submission 203534) | Tropical soil microbial communities from Luquillo Experimental Forest, Puerto Rico - GRE.SIPMG.053b4f24 | ecosystem: Environmental > Terrestrial > Soil > Tropical forest > Bulk soil...
CGCCTTCGCGCTCAATATGCTCGGCAAGGAACAGAAGAACCTGGCTTTCACGTTCTTTCGACCGGTGGATGTGAGCGACGGCAAGCTCAGCGGGCAATCATTCCGTAAGGGCGAAACCGGAGCTCCGATTCTTGTCGATGCTCCCGGTGCGATCGAATGTCGTGTAACAGCCATTGTTGAGCAGGGGGATCACCACGTCATCGTCGGCGAAGTCGTCGAGGCGCATCTCAAGAGACCGCTCACTGGCAGACCGGACGCCGCAATCCTTGAGATGAAGGACCTTGGAGATAACGTGTTCTACGGAGGTTAGGACCAGATCACAAGCTGCGCGCCGCAATAACAGCAGAAAGCATCGTGAGTGGCCTGGCCAGCGCCTGCCACGAGATTTGCCATCAGTGATCCTTGGACTCTTCGAAAATGAAGCCGATCCTCCGGTCCCATCGGTAGCGGTGTGGCCGAGCTGCCGAAACTGAGCGTGCGTCTGTCCGGTGGGGTCGATCCGCGCCGTTCCATCGACCTCGCCGCCATCGCCGAGGCGAACGGCTTTCACTCCGTATGGTTCGCCGAGAACGCGTTCAATCGCGGCGTGCTGCCGGCGGCATCCGCGTGCGCGGCGGCGACGCGCCGGTTGGGCATCGGCATCGGCGTGTTCAATCCCTACAACCGGCATCCCACGCTGATCGCGATGGAGATCGGCGCGCTCGACGAGTTGGCGCAAGGCCGGGCGCGGCTGGCAATCGGATCGGGCATCGCCGCGGCAACCGAGCGCATGGGCTTGAACACCAATCGCCCGCTCGCGGCGGTGCGCGACGCCATCACCATCGTGCGCGCCATGCTCAAGGGCGAGGAGGTGAACTACGCCGGAGGCGTGTTCTCCGCCCACAAGGTCAAGCTCGAATACCAGGCGCTGCGGCCGCATATGCCGCTGCTGATGGCGGCACGGGGGGAACAGGCGCTGGCGCTGTGCGGACAGATCGCCGACGGGCTGATGATCTCGAACATGTGTCCGGCGGAGTTCACGCAAGCAGCGGTGCTTGCGGTTCGCGCCTCCGCGCGGCAGGCGCAGCGGCCGGCGCCGGCCGAGGTCGTGCAATATATTCCGTGCGCGGTGCGGCTCGACCGTGCCGAGGCCTACGGTCTCGCCAAGGCGGCGATCGGCGAGATGCTGCCATCCTTCTGGACGCTCGGTCAGCGAGTGCCGTCGGCCAAGGCGGCGTTGCAGAAGGCGAGGGGGTTGTCGGAGCCCGACTTCGCCGCCGCCATTCACCGCTTGCAGGCGGGCGAGCACCCGGCGCAGGCGCTCGATGACCGCTTCGTCGAGGCCTTCGCCATTGCCGGCACCGCCGAGGACGCGATCGCCCAGGCCCGCCGCTACGGCGAAGCCGGTGCGAGTGAGCTCGTGCTCACCTTCGCCGGTCGGCGGGCGGAAGCGGACATGCAATATCTGGCGAATGCCGCGCGCCGCAGCGGCTGAAACACACGTTATGGCGATGCCCACGTGATGCGCATTTGATCATCGCACGTTGGACAGCTCGCGCTGACGATCGCCCTTGCGCCGCCACGAGCTCGTCTCGCTGGCAACGCGGGCGAAGGTCGCGATGATGCGCGCGCCTGCCCGCATGGTTCCCACGAGATTTCCCGCCACCTTCGAATTGCCGCCGCGCCGCCGACGGTAGTCGACCGGAATCTCGAGGATGCGCAGCCCCGCCCGCGCCGCGCGCATCTGCATTTCGATATTCCATCCATAGGTGAGCTCGCGCATTGCGAGCTCGAGGAGCGCCTGACGCCGGATCGCCCGCAACGCGCACATATCCGTGTACTGCATGCCGTAGAGGAGCCGCATGCCCCAGCCGGCCAGGCGACCGGCCGCGAGCTGATGCCAGGCGATGCTTCCTGGCTCGCGCGTGCCGCGCGAGCGCGATCCGATGACGAAATCGTAGCGGCCGGAGCGGATCGGCTCGACCAGGGCGGCGATGCTGCGGGGGTCGTCGGCGCCGTCGCCGTCCATGAACACCACGATGTCGGCGTCCTCGGCCGCCATGGTTGCCTTAAGGCACGCCCGGCCATAGCCGCGCCCGGCATCGATGACGTCCGCACCCGCGGCTTTGGCCCGCGCCGCGGTGGCGTCGCGACTGCCGCCGTCGGCCACGATGACGCGGGATACGATCGCACGCGGGATGCCGCGCACCACATCCGCGATCGACTGCTCCTCATCGAGCGTCGGTATCACCACGACGACGCGACCTGCCGCGGCTTCGCGCGCAGCACCATTGCCGGGCGCTGCGTCGATCATTCACAGGCTCCAGCGGAGGCCGCAGTTTGCACAGGTGGCGGGCGGCTTGTCCGACAGCAGCGCTTCGCGGAACGACGTGTAGGCCGCGCCGTTCCAAATCTCCTGCAGCGTTTGCTGCGTGGCGTCGCCCAGCGTGTAGTTTTCGTAGCCGCGCTGCGAGAATGGCGCGATGCAGCAGGGCAGCGCCCGCCCATTGGCGGTAAAATACATCACCGTCCAGGGTCGCCGGCACAGCGTCCAGGGCGAGCCGTCGTCCTGCCGCTTGAGGCTCATGCCCGGCTCCGACGCGGCGCCGGAGGCGCTGAACGTGATGCCGTAAGCGCGCGCAAGCTCGGTTGCGGCCGCGAGATGGGCCGCGTCCTCGCGCGTCATCTGCTCGTAGAGGGCTTGGTCGGGCCGGGCGAGGCCGATGGAGTCGTTTTCGAAAAACACCAGGCGCTGCAGATAAACTTCGCGCACGCCGATCTCCGCGGCCAGACGCACGAAGGCCGGCAGCTCGGCGATCGTTTCCTTGAGCCCGGTGAGCCAAGCCGACACGCGCGGCAGATCCTTACCTTCACGTTCCTGCAAATCGCGGAAGGCGCGGACGTTCCTGAGAATGCGGCCGAAGTAATCCTTGCCGCGAATGGCGAGGAAAGACTTCGCGTTCGATGCATCGAGCGAGACGCGAAGCTCGTCGAGGCCCGCCTCGATCAGGGCGCGCCCATTCCTCTCGTTGAGGAGAGTGCCATTGGTATTGAAGAGCACGTAGGTGCCGCGGTCCTTGAGATAGCGCACCATCCTGGGCAGGCTCTGCACCAGCATCGGTTCGCCGACGCCGTGCAAGACCGCCCGTTGCAGGTTTGGAATCTGGTCGACGATTGAGGTGAAGAGCTTCCAGCTCATGTCGGCGGGCGGCTCGAGCTGCTCGTAGGTGCGGGGACAGGTCGTGCACAAGAGGTTGCAGCGGTTCGTAGTCTCGAGATAGACGCAGACCGGCTGCCGCGCCGCGTGCTCGCTGCGCCGCTCGCCGACGCTCTCGAAATAGCGCCGGGGGTCGACCTTGACCTCAGGCGATGACGGCGTCGGCATGGGGCTCCTCCGCCTTGCGTCGGCGACGCAACGCAAATTCCGTCACGAGAATGAGAATGCATGGGACGTAGATCGGCAGTGCTTCGGACACGGTCGGAGGCCAGTGCGCGAAATAAAGCAAGTTCACAGCGCAGGTGAGGTAGATCACGCCGACGACCGGGTAGAAACACAGGAACGGCACCAGCCAGGCGAAGTACCAGGCGTAGTGCGGTGCGACCAAGAGCGTGAAAGCGACGGCGAGCAGCATGGCGCCGGCGAGATCGGCGTCCGGTCTTCGCCCGCGCATGACCACGACAAGGGCGAGCACCGCCATGACCAGTGCCGCAGCAGCCAGGTAGAATGAAAATGTCCACTCCGGCAGCGAGACGAAGGCGCCGATGAGTTGCCACCAGAAAATTCCCGAGCCCCGGTCCAAGCCCTCTTCGCTGATATAGCCGCCGAGGAATCCGAACACCTTTGTGCCGGCGCCGATGTAAGGCAGATACAGCACGGCGACGGCGGCGACAAAGGCGAGAGGGAGGCGCCAGTCCCAACGCTTGTAGAGGGCGGGAGCGGTCACGACGGGAAAATACTTAACCAGTGCGCAGGCACCGAGCGCGACGCCGGCGAGGATCGGGGCGCGCCGTTCCGTGGCCAGGAAAGCCAGCAGCAGGAAGGCAATGGCCACGATGTCGACATGGCCGCTGCGGGCAAACTCCCACAGCGGCAAGGGGTGCCAGACGTAGAGCAGGATGCGCGACCGCGGCAGGCCGCGCAGCGCCAGCAATTGCAGCATCGTCCAGACCGCCAGCGCTTCGAACGCCACCATGGCGGCCTTCATGGCGATCGGCGCCTCGGATATGCGCGTGATCAGATAAAAGACGACCTGCGCGGCCGGCGGGTACATCGTCGGGGCATAGTCGGCACGATTGATGAAAGGATAAATCGCGCCGTCGCGCAGGCCCGAGAGGGCCGCGTCGCTCGGCACATGAAGATACGGATTGACGCCGGCGGCTTGCACGCGGCCGTCCCAGACATAGCGGAAGAGGTCGGTCGAAACCGGCGTTCCGGGCAGGAGCAGGCAGCGCATGGCAACGCCGACGATGAGAATGGTCGCGAGCGCGCGGCCGCTCCCTGCGCGCTCCGGCCTGCCCCAGACCACGAGCCATGTGGCGATGGCGTAAGGCACGCATTGGAGCAGAAGGACGACGCCGACTTTAGGGTCGTCGAAGTGCGTAATCCCGATGGCGCCGGCGGCCGACAGGGCCATGAGACACCCCGCGAGCGCCAACAGCGGCCAATCGAGTCCGGTGATCCGCTTCACTCCGCGGCCCTCCGCAACGCGTTGAGGCTGAGACGGTCTTTGAGGTCCGAAGTCTCGACCAGCGATTGGATCAGCGCACGCGTGTGCTGCGCGCGAGCGGAACAAAGATCCGGCGCGAAGGATTGGCCATCGAACAGTTCCGCTCGCAGCATTTTCAACCCCGCGATGTCGTCGACGTCATACCACGTCGGCAGAACATGCACGGGCAGATCCAATTCGGCGGCCCGCTCGAGCGTTTGGTGCGCCACGTGCTCCGTGCTCCACGCAATATTCTGGAATAGACGATGATGTTGCGCCTTCAAGCCGAGCAAGTAGTAGCCGCCGTCGAGGGCGGGCCCGAACACCGCCCGGTCGCCGGGCCGCGCAAGGACGCGGGCGGTCTCGACCAGAAGCGACGTGGGCAGCGTGGGGCTGTCGGAATTGAGCACCACCGCGGCGCGATGGCCGCGTTCCAGGAGTTGCGCAATTGTGTAATCGAGGCATTCGCCCAGAGTCGGCTGGCAAGCCTCGATCAGGGCGATCTCGGGCGGCACATTCGCTTGAAAGAAGGGCCGCGCGTGAGCCGGACCGTACGCGATGTAGCCCGCGATCGAGGCCTGAGCGGAGGCGGCGAGAATGTTATCGGCGATATCGCGCAGGAATGCCGTGTTGCATCGCGCCGCTTCGTCGAACGTCAGAGGAGGAACCAAGCGGGTCTTGCTGCGTCCGGCGATCGACGCCTTGGCCATCACGGCGATCCCGTAGGTCGCGGCTGCCGTATTGTCGATATCAGCGACGGCGGTTCGCATGACCCCTCCCATGCCGCGCGACCCGCCACGCTATCCTCGGTTGGTCCAGCGGGAAAGGAAAAAGCAATTCATGCCGCGTGGCCAGTCTGCCGATTGCGGCAAAGGGCGGCAGCGGCGGCCCGCTCACGGACTCGTGAACGCGAGTTCGTGCCGTTGGTTCCACTGCTTACGGAGTTTGAGGCAATGGCGCGCGGGTAGGGAAGTGACGCAGCCATCAAATCTCGCTCGCGCCAAAGCCGACCATAACTTCCGCGCGGCGCCGCGGTTAAAGTCACCTCCCGGACGGCCCGGCCAATGCCGCAATGGTCAAGGCGACGACGAGTTGCAACATGGCATGAATCGCGATGGTTCGGCAGCAGCATTCGAGCATGCGGGCGGACGCCAGAGCCAATGCCGATCGGGCATGGATCGAGCGAGGACATTTTAGTGACCCGTGCAATGCGTGGCCAATCCAGCTGCGGCTTGTCGAAATGAAACCCCGCGGCTATTGCAACAACAGGCTGTGCATGAGCAGGCCGAAGCGTGGCCGGGACGTGACGGTGCACTGAGAGGTTGTCGCCGTGGAAATGCATCAGGTCAGGTATTTCCTCACCCTGTGCCAAGAGTTGAATTTCACCCGCGCGGCCGAGAAATGCAACGTGGCGCAGCCGGCGCTCACGCGCGCCATCAAGCTCTTGGAGGACGAGTTCGGCGGCCTCCTGTTCCACCGCGAGCGGGCGCGAACGCATCTAAGCGAGCTCGGCCAGGCGGTGCGTCCTTATCTCGAGGAGGTTCAGCGGCAATCGCAGCAGGCGAAGCACCTCGCCACGACTTTCATCGAGCTCAAGGGCACCCCATTGAAGCTCGGGGTCATGTGCACGATCGGTCCCGGCAACTTCGTGGGATTATTGACCAACCTGCAGGCGCAGCATCCCGGCATCGAGCTGCAGATCACCGACGCGGCCGCTTCCGACCTCCAGGGCCGCCTACTCGACGGCGGACTGGAGGCCGCCATCTATTGCTGGCCGGACCAGATCGACGAGCGGCTTCACTATCTTCCGCTCTTCCGCGAGCAATTCTTCATCGTGCTCGGTCGCCAGCACCGGCTAGCCAACCGTCCCGAAGTTCGCGTCGGTGACCTCAACGGCGAGCGTTACCTCAATCGGATCAACTGCGAGCAAGTCAACGTTGCGCGCGACGTTTTTGCCCAGCGCGGCACGAAGGTCGAACGGGTGTATCGCAGCGACCGCGACGACTGGATTCTTGCCATGGTCGCGGCCGGCCTCGGCTTCGCCTTCATGCCGCAATATTCCATTACAGAGCGCCCCGATATCGTGGTGCGGCCACTGGTCGAGCCCGAGTTCTGGCGCGAGGTGAGCCTGGTGACCGTGCGCGGACGTCCGCATTCGCCGGCGATTGGTGCGCTCGTGCGCGAAGCCATGCGCACGCAGTGGCTGGGTGCGGCTGCGCTGGCGGTGCAGAAGAGCCGCGCGCGCGACGGCGACAAGGTGCACTGATCGACTGATCACCGCGGTGACCTCATGCGGTTCACACCGCGGTGGCGGGGTCAGCCTGCAGTTTTAGTCGATGCGCGAGCATCGCCGCGGCGCCGAGCGCTAAGCCGATTCCGGCAACGCAGGCCGGCCATCCGATCCGATCGAAGATCTGCCCGAGGATCGCGGTGCCGACCAGGCCGCCGGCGAAATAGCAGGTGAGATAAATGCCGCTCGCTGCGCCGCGGTCCGCGGTCGCGGCGCGGCTGACGAAGCCGGTCGCCGCCGCCTGGGCGAAGAAGGTCCCCACGCCGACGAGAACCATGCCGAGCAAAACCGCCGCGAGATTGGGCAGCAGAAGCAGCGGCAAGCCGACGCCCGCGAGCGCGAGCGAGCCCCATAGGGTCGGCCGCGTCCCGTAGCGATGGACGGCCCGCCCCGCCCATAGCGTCGTCACCACCGAGGGCAGGAACACGAAATAGACGAAGCCGAGCTCCATGGGGCCGAGCGACAGCGGTGGACGCACCAGGACGAAGTTGACGTAAGTGAACGTGCCGATGAATGCGAACAGGATGCAAAATCCGATGCCGAACGCCGCGCGCAGCCGCGGATTGTACAGGTGCTCGAGCCAAGCCGCGAAAGGCGAGGGTGGGACCGCTCCGGTTTGCTCCATCGGAGCGGCGCGCGCGACGGTAAAGTAGACCAGCACGGCGCCGGCGAGATTGAGCGCCGCGAAGAAATAGAAATTCCACGCCAGGCCCAGGTGATCGGCCAGCGCCGCCGAGATCAGGCGGCCGATGAGATTGCTCGCGACGTTGCCGGTGATATAGGCGGCGAAGGCGCCGGCGGCATCCGCCGCGCTGCACTCTTCGCCGAGATAGGCGAGGGTGAGTGTAAAGGCGGACGCCATGCACAGGCCCTGCGCGACGCGCAAGACCGTGAATGTCGTCAAGTCGGGCGCGATCGCCAGCAGCGCGGTCGGGATCGACAGCAAGGCGAGGCTGACCAGGATGCCGAATCGGCGGTCGATGCGCTGGCTGAGCACGGAAACGATCAACCCCGCGGCCGCCATGCCCATCGTGCTGGCGTTGACGGCGAAGCCCATGGCGGCAGGGGTGACGCGATAGGCACGGGTCAGGGACGGAAGAATGGCTTGCGTCGCGAACAGGTCGACGACCGTGAGGAACGCCGTCAATCCGATCACCACCGTGCGCAGCAGGACGCTCGAAGCGTAGGCCTGCATTTCCGTCGGTGGCGAATCCAAGGCGGGAGCTGCCTCCATCATTGACTGGTCCTCAGCCTTGTCGGGGAGGGATGTGACGCCCCGAGCGGAGCGTCACATGCTGCGTGAACGGCGCCTGTGCGTCGTCACATGTTGTGGTCGTTCTTGTCGTGAAGGACATCGCCCACGAACAGAACGACGGTCTTGTTGCCGTGGTTCTGCCACCAGTGCGCGGTGCCGCTCGTCTCCGGCCTGATGTCACCGGCTTTGTGCACGATCGGATCAGCGCAGTTGCTGGCGTATTCGACGATCTCGCCCTCGGCGATGTAGATGATCGCGGGGCGATCGCCGTGGCTGTGCCAGGGCACGATGCCGCCCGGCTCGATCGTGAGCTTGCGGAAACGCAGTTGGCGGTCCTTGATGTTCGCCGGCTCCTTCTCGAGGTCGATGGCGGCAAGCACCGTGTCGGTGACACCCTTGCCGGCGTGGGTGGCCGGCGCGCGCACGTCGGCCTTCAACTTGCCGGCCGGACATTCGCCGGCGGCCGACGCCGACACACCGGCGAGCGTCGCGCCGGCCGTGATGGCCGCCAGGACGACGCCTCGGCCGCCCGCGATACGATCGAACATGTTCTTGATCTCCTCTGTTACGCTGCGGCTGGAGGGGGCCGTAGCGGGGCGGAGGATTGATCGAACCGCCGGCGAAACGGAAATGCCGAATGGCTTCCAATTCGATAGCGTGACGTTATGGAGCGCTGCGGTAATCCCACGGGGCTATAGCAACCGGCTATCGGCTCGATAGCCAATCGATATTTCCACATCTTCGCCGGTGCGGGTTCACTGCTCGTGGTCCGTTCATCCGAGGATCGATCCATGGGCGCCCTCACGAATGTCCAGATGCCCGTGCCGGCTGCCCGCTTCGGCCCTCACGTGCCGTTGCGGGCTCCCGGCACGAAAAGCCGGCGCCCGGACGGTTTGGCGGCCCAACGTCGTCATCGGCATTCGCGAACAAGCGCACACCGAACAGCTTAACGCATGAACAGGCCGAGAGAGGTCATGACTCCTATTGCGTCCACGCAGGCGCGCCCTCGCATCGTGATTGTCGGGGCGGGTTTTGGGGGACTTGCCGCCGCCAAGCAATTAGCGCGAGCGCCGTTCGACGTCACCGTCATCGATCGCCACAACTATCACCTGTTCCAGCCGCTGCTCTATCAGGTTGCGACCGCCGGGCTGTCGCCCGCGGATATCGCTTCACCGATTCGCGGCATTCTCCGTCATCAGAAGAATGCTCACGTCATCCTCGCCAAAGTTTCGGGTGTCGATACGGTGCGCAAAGAAGTGCTCGCGGAGGGCCGTCGCATTCCGTTCGACCATCTCATCGTCGCCACCGGGGCCGAGCACGCTTATTTCGGGCACGATTGGTCGTCTTACGCGCCGGGCTTGAAGACCATCGATGACGCCACGTATTTGCGCCGCCGGATCCTGCTCGCGTTCGAACGCGCCGAAAACGAACCGGATCCCGACGAGCGCCGCCGTCTGTTGAATTTCGTCGTGGTCGGGGGCGGCCCGACCGGCGTGGAGATGGCCGGCGCCATCGCGGAATTGGCGAAGCGGGCGCTCGCATCCGACTTCCGCTCCATCGACCCGCGCTGCGCGCGGATCATTCTCGTCGAGGGCGGGCAGCGGCTGCTTGCGCCGTTTGCTCCTTCGTTGTCGGAGGCGGCACGACGTTCGCTGGAAGAGCTCGGGGTGGAAGTCCGCCTCGGGGCCGTCGTGACGGATTGCGATTGCACCAGGGTTTTGCTCGGCCAAGAGCGCATCGAAACGCGCACCATCATGTGGGCCGCGGGCGTCAAGGCGTCGCCGGCGGCCGAGTGGCTAGCCGTCGCCAGCGATCGCGCCGGCCGCGTGCAGGTGCAAGCCGATCTTTCAGTGCCGGGACATCCGAATATCTTCGTGATCGGGGATGCCGCCGCTGCAAGCGGCCCGGACGGCAAGCCGCTGCCCGGTGTCGCACCCGTTGCGAAGCAGCAGGGGCGGTATGTCGCCAATCTGCTGATGGCGCGCGCCAAGGGCAAGACGCTGCCGGCGTTTGCCTATCGCGACTTCGGCGCCATGGCCACGATCGGACGAAAGCATGCGGTTGCACAGGTCGGGGCGTGCAAGCTGTCCGGCGTATGGGCATGGCTCCTTTGGAGCCTCGCGCACATCTATTTCTTGATCGGTTCGCGCAACCGTTTGGCGGTCGTCATCAATTGGTGTTGGAATTACGTTACCTTTCAGCGTGGTACCCGATTGATCACCGGCATCTCCGGTTCACGCATCGAAGATGTGTTGCCGGCGGTGATGACGGCGCCGGCGATAGCTGCCGAGCTCGGACATTCCCTCGGCGATCAACTGCCCCGACCCCCGCCTGTCCATAGCGGAATTTTATCGACCCGTTAGCCAATCGGCATTGGCGTTGCGTTGCTGCGTTCCGGCAAATTGCCGCGCAAGCTCAAGCCAAAATCATCATCCCAACGAGGAGGCTGCGGGGCCATGAACGTCGCCATCAATCCGCAAAACGTCGCCGCCGGACCAACGCTTGCCGGCAAGCTGTCGCTGGTGACGGGCTCGACCAGCGGTATCGGGCTCGGCATCGCGCGGGCGCTCGCCGCCGCCGGTTCCGACATCGTCCTCAACGGGTTCGGTAAGCCCGATGACGTCGCGCAGGAGCAGGCGAAGATCGCCGCCGACTTCAAGGTTCGGGTGTCCTACTCGTCGGCCGATATGTCGAAGCCGCAGGCGATCCGCGAGATGATCGAAAACACGCTGCAATCGTCCGGCCGGCTCGACATCCTCGTCAACAACGCCGGAATCCAGCACGTGGCCGCGTTGCAGGACTTCCCGCCCGAAAAATGGGACGCGATCCTCGCCATCAACCTGTCGTCGGCGTTCCATACGACGCGGCTCGCTTTGCCCGCGATGCTCAAGAACAAGTGGGGTCGCATCATCAATATCGCGTCGGCACACGCGCTGGTGGGGTCGCCGTTCAAATCGGCCTACGTTGCCGCCAAGCACGGCATCCTCGGCCTGACGAAGGTCACCGCGCTCGAGACCGCCGAATACGGCATCACCTGCAACGCCATCTGTCCGGGCTATGTGTATACGCCGCTGGTCGAGGCGCAGATCGACGGCCAAGCCAAGACCCACGGCATTGCGCGCGAACAAGTCATCCGCGACGTCCTGCTCGCGCAGCAGCCGGACAAGCGTTTCGCCACGGTCGACGAACTCGGCGCCCTCGCGGTCTTCCTTGCGAGCGCGGCCGCGGCGTCGATCACAGGTGCGGCATTGCCGGTGGATGGCGGTTGGACCGCACATTAGAGTCCGCTAATACGGAAATCCGGTTGGTCGTGCGGAATAGCGTGCACGCAAGCGCAGTACGGGAGGCAAAGATGTTGGATGTCTCGAAATCCCGGCGCAGCGGGGATGCGCGAGAACGGCCTGCATCGGGAGCCGATCCAGCACAGCGCCTTCAGGTCGTCCTCGTGTTCCAAGGCGGCGGTGCGCTCGGCGCCTACCAGGCGGGCGTCTATCAGGCGCTCCACGAAGGCGGGATCGAGCCGGACTGGATCGTCGGCACGTCGATCGGCGCCATCAATGCCAGCCTGATCGCCGGCAACGAGCCCGGGAATCGCATCGACCGACTGGAGGAATTCTGGCGCCGGATGAAGCGCAAGGAATTCTGGGGCCTGGCGAACTGGCCGGGGCTCGCCGACACCACGTCCTATTGGTCGACCCTGCTCGGCGGCATTCCGGGATTCTTCGAGCCCAATCCGCTGGCTTTTCTCGGCGCGCACTATCCGCTCGGACGGGACAGCGCCGGCTTCTACTCGACGGCGCCGCTCGCGAAGACGCTCACCGAGCTGGTCGACTTTGCGCTCATCGAACGCTGCACGCCGCGCCTGACGGTCGGCGCCGCGCATGTGCGCACGAGCGAGATGCGCTACTTCGACAGTCGCGAGACTGCCATCACGGTCCGGCATGTCATGGCGTCAGGCGCGTTGCCGCCGGCCTTTCCGGCCGTACGCATCGATGGCGAGCTCTATTGGGATGGCGGAATTCTCTCCAACACGCCGACCGAGGCAATCTTCGAGGACAACCCGCGCCGTAGCTCCCTCATCTTCGCCGTGCACATGTGGAATCCGATGGGGCTGGAGCCGGAGAGCATCTGGGAGGTGCTCCACCGCCACAAGGACATTCAATATTCGAGCCGCGTCGCGAGTCATATTGCGAGACAACGCCAGGTCCACAAGCTGCGCCACGTGGTGTCGGAGCTGGTCAAATTGATGCCGGAGGATGTCCGCGATCGCCCAGTCGTCAAGGATCTGGCCGAGTATGGCTGCCTGACGCGCATGCACGTCGTGCAACTCCTCGCGCCCCGGTTGGACAACGAGAACCACACCAAGGACATCGATTTCAGCCCGACGGGGATTCGCCTGCGCTGGGAGGCGGGCTATGCCGACACGCGGCGCGCGCTGCAGCGGGCGGCGTGGAACGACGCATGCGATCCCCTCGAAGGCGTCATCCTGCACGCGCCAGAGCCCGACGTGACGCCTGCGGCGGAATGATCGCTTGCGGACTCTCGGCGCCTCATCGCGCCCGCTTGGCCCGACGCCTTGATCGCCGCGAGCGGATCTCGGCGCGTTTCTTCCGGCAAGCCCTGCATTTGCAACCCACGGCCTTGATGAAGGAGTCGAAATAATCGCGGCCATAGTGATACGTGATCTCGTCCCCTGGCTTGATATTCTTGATCGCACGGATCTTGATCATATGCTTCACGAAATAAGCTTCGGCATTCGGTCGGCACGAATGGTTGATGTAGCGCGCGCGATTCCTGCGGTTGGAGCCGTCGATGGTCCAGCGCGCGTTGACCTCGAACAGGTAGCGGGTATCGAGCTCGTCGGCGGCTTCGGTGCGAATCTTCCTGCCGCTGTAACGAACGATGAATTGCCCCTTTTTGATCGCGACGCGGGCGAAGAGGCCAAGCCCGGCCTTTGATCGGCCGATGCGAAGGTGACGCGACGGTGACAGTTTCGCAAGCATGAAATTATGATATGTGGTGGGATGGCCGTGTCCGAGGGTAATACCGCGGCGGGATCAGCATTCCAGCGCGTGATGCTCACTCACTATTCGAGCGCGACGACCCTTGCGAGCGATGACATTTGAATCGATTCCATCTGCGCGAGAATACCGGCAAGCCGCGATGGCGCAAGGCGAGACATGAGGCATTGCGATCCGCGCCCTTGCGCCTCTAGCTAGCGCCTTCGATGCAGACATACGACGTCGTCATCATTGGTGGGGGGCACAATGGGCTGACTTGCGCGGCCTACCTCGGCATGGCGGGCCTGAAAGTCAAGGTCCTCGAACGACGAGCGATGGTGGGCGGCGCGGCGGTCACGGAAGAGTTTTGCCCCGGGTTCCGAAACTCGGTGGCGGCCTACACCGTGAGTCTGTTGAACCCCAAGATCATCGCCGATCTTCGCCTCTTCGACCACGGCCTGAAGATTGTCGAGCGCCGCGCGCAAAACTTTCTTCCCACCTTGGACGGCCGCTATCTGCTCGCGGCCGAGGGGCGCACCAAAGACAACGTTGCGAAATTCAGTGGTCGCGATGCCGAACGGTACGACGCCTTCAACCAGGCGCTCGACGCGAGCGCCGACGTGCTGCGCGAGCTGGTGCTGCAGGCGCCGCCCAACCTCACGCGCGGAGCAAAGCTAGAAGCTTTAGGCGAAATGCTCAGAGCTGTACGAATCGGCAACCGGCTTCGCCGGCTCTCCACCGAAAATCTGCGCACCCTGCTCGAGC
>Ga0318530_10000124_pt1 | contig 13357 bp, 12 predicted proteins | sample GRESIP053b4f24_FD_203534 | JGI IMG/M metagenome (GOLD analysis project Ga0318530, IMG submission 203534) | Tropical soil microbial communities from Luquillo Experimental Forest, Puerto Rico - GRE.SIPMG.053b4f24 | ecosystem: Environmental > Terrestrial > Soil > Tropical forest > Bulk soil...
CCCGTAAACCGGGGTCGCTGCGGCAACGGCGCTCATCGTGGCGCCGCTCATCTGCGCGCCCGTGGCACCGCACAGGGTCACCAGGTCGCCGCCCGTGCGGATGAATCCCATGCCGGGCCAAATTGGCACCGCCCGGGTCCAGTTCGGATCGAGGAAACACGCCTTCGGCGTCGCCTGGGTCCAGGCGTACAGCGGCCGGATCGTCCGCTTGATGTAGCTGTTGCTCATGTAAGTGCGGATCATGTTTCCAGCTCTCCTTCAGGGGGGCGCCTGGGCGTTCCTCTGTCTCTTTCCGGGTCAGTCAAGGAAGATGTCTTCGGCGTCAACAGGACCGCCATTGGTGCTATATGCGGGCTGCGGCGGGGCGGACATGGCCGGTGCGGCACGAGCGCCGGTAACGGGCCGACCTTGCGGCCGTGGGCGGGAACGAGGCGGCGGCTGCCGCTGGGCGACCTGAGACAGAATGCGAATTTCGTGCTCGATGTCGTGCAGGCCCAGATCGGACTGCTCGATCGCCGCGCACACTTCCAGGTCGTCCCCGGCCGCCAGGCCCGCCTGGACGCGCAGCCGGGCCAGCCGCATGGATGCCATCACCCGGGCCCCGGAAGCGTCTCCCGGCTCGCTGGGCGGCCCCTGAGGGGCTTCTGCGGCCGGATGGGAGGCGGTGGCTTGCAGGCCTTCATGCTCCCGGGCGCCGATCACCCAGGGGAACGCGGTGCCGTCGTTGCCGACCCCGCCGATGCCCGGCCCGGACGCCTTCAGCGGATCCGGGTCGATGCGCACATCGGTCTCGATCCGCCGCTGGGGAATGTCGGGCATCGGATTGGAGTCCCCGCCCGTGCCGGCGATGGGCGCGGTCACGTCGATCAGGTTGGTCGCCGGGGGCGTCTGGTCTTCCACGCCGGGGGTGATCGGCGTGGTGGTCAACGCGGCCGGGACATTCTCCGTGGAGCCCGGCGTGGTGCCGGGCCGCTGCGGGTCGTCCTCGGTGTGCCCGGTGCCGCGCGGCGGGGCGCCGGAATGGCCGCCCGGGGCATATCCGCCCGAGGCAAGAGCCTCTTCGGTGGTTTGCGTCGGCGGCGCAGCCGGGGGATCGGGAACCGGGGATCCGGGGTTGTTGATGTCGGCTGTCCGCCGCACCGACGCCTCATGAATGCTTTGCAGCTCGGGAGCCACGCCCGCCAGCTCGGCCATGAAACGCAGCTGCGCCTGGAGACTGTCGATCAGGTGCCCTTGGCGGATGATCGTGGCGCCCTGGGATTCGATCAGGCTCTGCTGTGCCCTGATCGCCGCAGTGTGGGCACTTCCGGCCATGACTTTTCCTCCTGCTGCCGAGTCCTGCTCCTTCCCAGGACTTGCGCCCTGGAGGATTCCTTTCCCGCACGCCGGGCACGGGCCGCCTTCTTCCGCGCCCTCATCATCGGGGCCGAATTGCGTCCCGCATTCCGGGCAAACCAGGGCCGCGCCCTCTTCTTCCTGCTCTTCCTGTTCGCCTTCAGCCATCGCTTCGGCGCCTTCCTGTTCCTCCTGTTCGCCCTGCTGCTCTAGTTCCTCCGGTGATTGCAATTCCTCTTCTTCATCCTGAGGCAATCCATCGGGGGCATTCCCCGAAGGCACCGGAACGCCATTGGGGGTCAGCTGGTCGGGGTGGAAAAGCTGGTTGTCGGCGTCGGGGAAGGAGCCCATCGCCTCATCGGCGGGGCCCTGCGGGAACTGGGACGGGTCGTTCTCCATCTCCTCGCGCATCTGCATGGCCTTGGAGGTGTCCGGATCCCGGAACAGGCTGGGCGGCGCCACGAACCCGCACACCGGGCAGCGCTGGCCGGTCCACACCGAAGACTCCCCGCACACCGGGCACTGCTCCTGGCGCAGGGTGTCCACATACGGCGGCGCGGTGATCCTGTCGTCAGCAGCCGTCTTCACTGCTTTCCTCATTCCGTAGGGGTGCGGCAGCCCGGGGGTCAGGTGCAGGTTCGGCGGTGCTTCCAGGCCGTGCTCGGTAACGTCCTCATCCCACCGATGCCAGTTCTTGCGGTACCGGGTATGGCGCCCGCTGAACTGGCCCCGCTGCTTGGCGGAGTTTTCAGCCAGCAGGCTGTCCTCGGCATAGTTTTTGCGCTGCTGGCGCACCCACAAAGTGGCCTGCAGATGCTCAGGGGTGACTTCCCGGCCCTCTTGCTGGGAGATGATTTTGGCGGCACCCACGTACATGCCGGCGACGTGGTTGTAATACCGCTCTTTCCCCGGGCCGATCGGCAGCCTTTCCTCATCGGAGACACGGTGCCCGGCTGCCGCCGAGATGGCATGCCGGTCCACCACCACCTTGGGCGTGCCCGCCTCGATATCCTCGGGGGTCTGGCGGCCGTGCTCCAGCATGTGCGCGAAGGCCTTGGTCTTCGGCCCGTTCAGCGCCTCCGAATGGTGCATGCCCGCCAGGATCCTGGCCCCGCTGGCCTGATGGGACTCCATGACGTTCAGGCCCTCGCCGGGGCCCACGGCGCGGCCTTCCCGGATCGACCGGGCGGCGTGGAACAGGTTGGCCGGCCAGTGGGTCAGCGGCGAATAGGCCGATATCATCCCGCCACCGAGCGCCGCGTCCCCGCCGCCCAGCTGCTTGGCCACGTAGTGCCCGTCCGGGTACCAGTGCTTGCCCTCGGTCTTCTCGTCATTGGTGGAGTCGTGCCAGCCGTGCAGCAGGTTGTCCACGCTCAGCGGGTGGGCGAGGAAGAACGGGTGGTCGGCGGGGGACTTGTAGACCAGCCCGGTCTTCTCCTCCAGCGGGCCATCGTCGGCCAACATCTGCGGAGCTGCGGCCAGGGCGCCTGCCGAGCGGGCCGCATCCCGGGCCTCCTGCTCGGTGAGGTACCGGCCCTGACGGCGGGAAGCCAGGCCCTGGCGGCGGCGCCAGCGCCAGATGCGCGGCTCGTTCTGCCGGCCGTACTGCTCGTTCTCGTAGTAATGGCGGGTGCCGTGCTCCTCGCCATGCCATTGCTTCAGGTCCCGGGCCAGGTGAGTCTCGCCGTAATCAGGATGCAGCTTGTAGTCCTCCCCGGGAGCCGTGGGCAGGCCCATGATTTCCTCATGGGCAGTATCCCCGGTGGCCATGTGGTAAATCCCGAAATGGGTGCCACCGTAATGCTTGGCATACCAGCCCGACTTGCGGCCATCAGGCAGGTAATGGTGCCGCTCGTAATACGGGGCGCCGCCCTCGTCTTCGGGGTCCATCTTCACCTGGCCCCGGCCGCCCTCGTACCGGGTCATCAGCTCCTGGGCGTCGTGCAGGTTACGCTCGGACTGCCGGGACTCCGGGGTGCCGCCCGGATCCATGATTTCCATGACATCGCCAAACAGTTTCTCGGCGATGCCCTTGCCAATCTCTTTGGACCGCTGGCGCTTTTCGATGTAGTCACGGGACCGCTCGGCCTGCATCTGAGTGCCGAAGCCGTTCCAGTGGCCCGCATTGCGCCCGGCATTGTCGATGACGTGGAACTTGCCAGTGTCGGGGTGCTTCACCACCTCATAGGAGCCGTGGTATTCATCCTCCGGGCTGTAGCCTTCCGGCTTATGCACCCGGGCGTCGGGGCGGGTGGCGATTTCCTCGTCCCTGGGATCGACCATCGAGTGCGGGAATTGCGGCGGGTGCGCCTGGATATGGGCGTGATGCTCGTGGATCAGGTCCATGGTCTGGCCGGGCTCGGGCGGCTCGGCATGATGCTGCAGCCGGTACCAGTCCTTGTAAGCGCCGTAATGGCCGCTGAACATCCCCGTCTTGTAACCACCGTGCGAATCGGTTTCCCGGCCCTCCCGGTCCAGGACGTGATAGGTGGTGTTGTCCAGGTCGGCACTGTCCGGGTGCCGGGTGACGTAGTAGGGCCCGTGATCGGGGGCAGATAGGTGCGGGTGCTCCAGCAGCCGCCCGGTACCGGTGTCCCGGGCATACCGCTCGGGATGGTCCAGCACGTGCTCAAAGTGATCGGCGACCGGGGACCGGCCGGTAGGGGCAGCGAAAATCTCCTCGCCGGGCTCGGCGTGCTCCCCGGTGATGGCAGCCTTCTCGATACAGTGTTGGCCATGGCGTCGGAAATCGAGCGGTTCCTGTCCAAGATCGACTTTTCGCCGGGCCCCGAAGCGTGCAACCCCTGGACGGGCGGATTCTTCTCGAATGGCCGCCCACGCTTCTGCCTGTCGGCCGCTCCCTATGCGAGCGTCCATGCGACCCGCTACGGCTGGACGCTGATCTGGGGCCCGATTCCCTCCCGGCTGCTGGGTGTTCTTCACACCTGCGATTGGCCACCGTGCATGAACCCGATGCACTGGTTCCTGGGCACTGCCGCTGTGAACCAAGCCGACATGGCGGCCAAAGGCCGCAGCCTGTTCGGCTCCAGGAACGCCCGGACCCGGCTCGCCGAAGCTGACATCCTGGTGATCAAACGGGACCTGCTGCCCTTGGTGCCGATCGGCAAGGGCTCTCGCAAAGAAGCCGGTCAGATTTCCATAGCGGACATCGCCAGAAGATATGGCGTCAGTCATGGACTGATCAACCATATTCGTGCTGGACGCACGTGGCGCCGCGTGATGTGATGCTACTGCATGCAAATAAGGCTTATCGAGGACTATTGCCGTTGGGTCGGCGGGGTCCTCAACCAAGAAGGAATTTTCAAAGAAATTCAGCCCAGCACAAATTTCGCGGATGATACTTTCTTCGACCTTACCGGTCTTAGGATTCCGCTGCCTGATCTTCTTGCCCTTCATGGCAGGTATATGCCGACAGTATTCAGCCGGTGACGTAGCGACATTGCCACACGCCGAGCACGTTGAGCGCTCAACATCGACGCCCATGGACGTCCGGTTGACGCGCCCTTCGATGATCGCCTTCGCGAGCTTAGGGAACCTGACGGCATCTATCTCGTGGAGCAGCTCCACCCAAGCATCCACGGTGCCGTCCGGGTTGCGGTCGCGGTGAATGGCGCCCGCGATCACCACGCCCCGGGCCCTGCGGTGGTTGGCGTTGTGGTGGTTGACGAACGCCGGCTTGCCCAGGAACGTCTTCCAGGCCGCCTCTATCTCGGGGGCGGGGAACTCGTCGTGGTTGTCGTTGCAGCGGCTGGAGATGGCCCTGCTGCGCACGTAGAGGTACCCAGGGCGCGGGGTGTAGCCGAAGTCCACCCGGTGGGCGGTGCGCCGCAGCGGGCCGCTGGCAGCCGTCCAGCTGTCCAGGACCGCGAGCTGGGCGTACTTGGTGAATCCCACATGGCCTCCTGGCGTCCCGAACCTTCTCGGGCGCCAGGGGCATTCAATTAGGGCGCGTGCTCCTCGCCCCTAATGTGCGCCAGGGTTTTGACCAGTGACGCCTTCCATACCTCGCGGTAATCCTGGTCTGGTGATATTCCGTTCAGGACGATGGCCTCGGCACACAGCTTCGCCATCTGGCGCATCTCATCGTCGCTAGCCTCGAACTGGATGGCAACATCCGGGGGCTCCAGGTACGGCATGCCCTTGCTCTCGGTGAATTGCAGGTACCGCTGTGGCGACGACCATTGCTTGGCGGGAATGTCATGCAGCATGCCGGTCATGATTTCCTTGTCGCCGAATTCAGGATTCAGCGAGACGATCAGGAACTCATGGGTAGTGCCCTCGAACTGATGGCGGGCAGGTGGCATATTCGGCACTTCACTCAGCCGGACCACGCCCATGAACCACTGAGTCCAGAATGGGTGGAACTTATCGCTAGTGATCAGCCAGTGGCACACCGTCGCAGCGTAACCAGGCTCATCTTTGAGAGGCAGCTCGTCGGCCCGGCCATGAGGGCCCTCGATGGTCTGCACTGTGCTCACACCTCACCAGCTTCGTGTGAAATCCTCTTGGGCCAGGCTAGTCTCATAGGTCTCGGTGATGGACCGTTTCTCGGCCGCCGTCACATAGTCCCCATCCGGGAAATGCTTCACGTAATTGGCCTTGGTCCGCCAGCGACGGCCGCAGAAGTGGCACACCATCTCGGAATACTCCGAGGGCGTGCGGTGGTAGCCGTTGAACGCCGAGCAGTTGTAGTGGCGCATGGTCACCACCCAGTGCTCCTGATGAGAGCGGCGGCAGTTCTTGTTCTCCTGCAGCTCCTCATCAGAGAGGCCGTACTGCGTACTGAATGCCATGCCCTTCTCCTTAAGAAGGGCCCGGCCCCGTGGGTGAGTACCGGGCCCCCGGTCGGGGGTCCACCTATCAAGGGCCCCCTCAAATCAAACCTCCGTGGGCTTCCGTTCGCCGTAACCTGCGTGGCTGCGCATGGTCTTTTGAACTTCCACCCTTTTGTCATAGACCACCCCCTGCCTATAGAGTGGGCTCCTCGCAGTTGGCACAAATGACAAACGGGATGATGATGACCGGCGCCAGCTGGCCTCCGGGGCCCGCGTCCGCAGTGAAAGCCACCACGTGCTGCCGGTATTCCATGCTCTCGCGCTGATGCCTGCCGCAATGGCCGCAGGTGTGGCTCCAGCACCGGAACCGGCCAACGGTCACGCGCCACAGCGCCCAGCATTGCTCACAGGCCAGACCCCTATCGGCGATGATCCAGTAAAGCCGGTCTTTAGGGGGATGACGGCAGATTTTGATCTGGTCGCTTTCGAGGTACTCATTCCACAGGAGCATGATCCGCTCTTCCAGCGGGCCGATGCCCTCCTGCGTCGTAATCTCGCCGTGGACAGCCATCTTCTGCTGGACCTGAGCAGTCACATCGGCGAAGTGGGCATCGGTCTGGTCCCGGGCCGCCAGCTCTGCCGGGCTCAGTGATTCGCTCATCGCTGCCTCCTGCTCGATCGCCGGGTCACCTCGGGCGGCAGCTGGTCGCCCACCACCCGGGCCCGGTTGCGCAGGCCCGAACGGTCCCGCTCCAGGATGAGCTGCCAGGCTGCCTGCATCAGCGGGTCGGTGCGCAGCCGGTCCAGGGACAGGTCGATCGCATCCTCCCCGAACCTATCCGTGCCGCCGATGCGCAGGGAGTCCATCAGGATGTTCAGGCCCTCCTCGGCGCTGAGCAGCCCGCTGGCGGGCGCGCAGCCGTAGGGGCAGGGCATGGACTCCCAGGCTCCCCACAGGCGGCACATGGTCGGCCTGACGTCGTAGACGCGGCACCGGCCGCAGCCGTCCAGGGCCTCGCACCAGAACACCTTCGAGGGGTCGTCGTTGTCCTTGGCGACCTCGCTGGGAGTGATCTTGATACCGCGCCGGCGAATGAGCTGGTCCTCCCGGACGCTGCGATCCACCGGGCCGCAGGACATCCAGCATTTGCCCTGGCAGTTCTCGATGCCCGGGATCCGCTTCCACAGCTGCGCCAGGGCCTCGTCCATCTCGGCGTTAGTCGGCATCAATCAATCGCGCTTTCCGGAAGAGCAGCGTATTCGGCACCACAGGCACCGCATTCAGCAATGAGGTCCCCATTGTCCCCCATGCCGACGACAAGGTTCTCGCCTTCCTCCTCGCATGCGGAGCAGACAGAGAAGGAATACGTCATATGAAAACCCTCAGGAGGCATTAGCTCTCCCGCACCAGGGGGATGCCCAGGGGCTCGCCCCGGTAGGTGGCCACCAGGACATACCGCCAGTTGATCTGGCCAGGGAAGTCCGGCATAAAAGCGGGCAGGCCGCTGTTGGGCAGTGGTTCGATCGTGACGTCCTTGCGCACGCGGCCGGTGAACAGCGCCGTGCATGGCTCGCAGCTGTCGAACGTATAGGCCTCCCCGTCGCGCTGGGGATCGCTCTGCAGGATCACGCGCACCGTTGCCGGGCGCGAGCACGGCGGGATGATGTCGCGCTCCCTGAGGGCGTCTGAGGCCTTGCACGGGGGCGGCTCGATCATGGCTTTCCTGGAGCCGAACGAAAGCATCCGGCCCTGGCCCAGGTCCGGGTGACCCAGATCATGGTTCTCGAAGACGGCCACGCCGTCGCCCCGGTCCAGCCAGACATTGATCTGCGCGATCACCTGCGCCGGGCCGGGCTCAGCGCCCTCGTACTGCTTGGTAATCCACGTGCGGAGCTGGTCCGCATCCCAGGTTTCAGAAGCCATTACAAATCATCCTCATCTATGGTGCCGTCGTAGTTCAGCCAGAAATGCTTGCCGATGTAAGACTGGTGCTCGTCCTCGTCGTACTCCCAGGTGGCGTCCACGACCCAGAAGCCCTCCTGGGAGTCCTCGAAGCTGTTGTCCGCATAGGTGCCGCGCTGCACCTGGCCCCAATAGCGGGGGACGTCGGTGTTGTCCTCCGGGCGCGGGGGATTGACCTGCTGGGCCAGCAGGGTCCGGACGAAGTGCAGCGCCAGGCCGTAGCCCCGGACGCCGAACTCGCGGGAGCCCACGGTTTCGGCCCAGGGCTCACGGCCATCGTCGAAGACGACACTGGCCCGCCAGGTGGTCTGGCCGAGCTTGGCGCCGTCCCTGGTGGTGACGCTCATGACTCGCCTCCCTGCCCGCTCAGCTGGATCACGGCCTTTGCAATGGCCTGTTTCTTCAGCCCCGGCCACACAAGGGCGAGAAGCCGGTAGCGACGGGGAACGGCTTTCCAGTTTTGCCGGGCCAGGGCTTCGGCGTCCACCTCGATCCGGAAGCCGCTCATGAGGCCTCCCCCGGGTCCTCCCAGTCGGCGGGCGGGGTGACGTAGGGCAGGTCATGGTTCTCGGCGCACTGGGCGCCGTAGCCGTTGTAGCGGCTCTCGCGCTTGGTCAGGGAGATGTGGCAGAACCCGCACTCGCGCATCAGGCGGCCGTAGTTCTGGGCGGCCTGGGCGACGCCGATCTTGAGGATTTCCTGCAAGGCGATGTAGGCCTCGCGGCCCCGGACGGGCTCGGGCTCGTGCCCGCCACGGACGCGGGAGACAAAGGTGTACCCCTCCCACTTGGTACCCGGCTTGCCCTTATCGACCTCCCAGAAGTCCCAGTCGATGTTGCCGGTATGCGAGGGGGTGGCGTAGGTGGCGGCCCGGTCGCCGGCACCACCGGGCACCTGCGCGCCCAGCTCGCGAAAGCTCGGGCCACTGGCGCGGGCGGCCTGGCGGGGCGGGTCCTGGCGCGGGGCGGCAGCCATGGCAGCCGGGGGCTCCAGGCTCATCACGTCGCCTTTCAGCGGGGCGGCCTCCAGCTTGCTCAGGACCATCCGGGCCTGGACCAGGGTCAGCGGCCTGGCGCCGCACATGTCCGTGGGGAAGTGGTGATGCTTCTGGCCGGCCAGGACGCTGATGGTATGCATCATGTCGGCCGGGGCCATCGGGGTCGCAGTGTCAGTCATCGTCCGCTCTCATCTCGTGGTTGGCTACTGCGACCATCTTACCAAGGGAGCTTAGTAACTCCAAATCAGGACTGGTCGGTCCCCCAGGGCAGCCAGCGGCGGCGCCGGGGCTCCTCCTGTGCAGGCAGCCCCTCCTCCGACGTGGCGGCCAGGCCGGCCTGCTGCGGTGTGGCTGCCGAGGCGAGCAGCTCTGTGATCAGCGCCTTAATCTGCTCGATGTCCAGCTCGGGCGGGACGAACGTCCGGCCCCGGTTGTAATGCGGCACAGTGGACTTGACGAACTTGTTGTGCTCGTCCTTCTCCGACACGAAGTAAGTCGGCTCCTTGAAATTCGGGTAGGAGCGGCTCAAGATATCCAGGAGCCCGACGAACAGGTGCTGCCATTCCGCTGGCATCGACTGCAAGTGAGCCCGGGGCAGCACCAGGAAGTTAGCGTAGCTCAGGCCGAACCAGGTGTGGATATCGTCACTGGGCTCGATTATTTCAGGGGGCTCTCCGGTCATGGCTTTCTCTTTCGGTAGATTCTCCTCGGGGCAGAAGCCAGCACCGGGGCTCCCCATCAGCAGCCGGGACCAGCATGTCCCGGGTGACCATGATGCCGATCCGGTACGTGAGCACAGTGTCTGAGCTGGGCACAAGCAGATCGTCCTGGTCAGCGGGATCCATGGTGGCAGTGTAGGGGCGGCCCCCGACGCTAGCAAGCTACCTTGACAATTCCGGGGCCCGGCTCTCGCAAACCGGGCCCCGGTGGGAGCAGCTGCTGGACGCGCGTAGTCCGGGCAGCAGCGGCAGGATAGCCTCCCCGGTACCAGAAGGTCCAGGGAGGCGTCATGACCACGCCGCATTTCACCGAGACCGCCGCTGGCGCCGACCGGGTCACCCTCGGCCAGGTCGCCTTCGCCGTAGACCGGGTAGGCGCCGTCGATGGGCTGGTCGCCGGGCGGGCCATCAGCGTCATCGACACGGCAGGGGCAGCTGAGCGGCAAGCCATCACCTACGACATCGAGACCCTGTGGGACATCTACATGCGGGCCAAGAGCAAAGCGATCACCGCCGAGACCACCTGGGTCCAGACGGTTAACGGCTGCGGCATCGGCTTCGCCAGCGACCAGTATCTGGCTTATTACCAGGCCCGGATGGCAGCCGATCAGGCCTACAACAATTACCTGATGTCCCGCAACCCATGGCGCGTCCTAGATTGAGCCATAAGGGATCGCCTCCTTGGCGTCCTCATAGTCGTGGTAGGCGTCGAAGGCTTCCAGCTGGGCCGCATACAGCGCAGCGTAATCCACACCGTAATTGGCGCCCTTGCCCCCGGCGATCAGGTCCTCCTCGATAGCCTCCTCGATAGCAATTGCCTTCATCGCGGCGGCGATGTAAATCTCCCACAGCGCATCGGCCCGCGTGATCCGGGCGCCCCGGGCGTACATGCTGGCGCGGGCGACGATATTGGCGGCTTTGAAATGGACGGTGCTCCGTTTCAGCGCCTCGGCGGCACCCGCCGCGTCGGCTGCGGGCAACGTCTTCGCCGGGAGGGCGGCCCGTTCAGCAGCGGCTGCGGGCTCGGGCAGCGGCACGGCCGCCTGGACGGCTGCCTTGTCGGCCGCCGCTGCGGTGTCAGCCAGCTGCTTGGCGGTCGCCGGGACGGCGGTGAGCGCCTCGGTCGCAGCAGCTGCCTCGGCCAGGGAGGACAGCCTGGCGACGATGAGCCCCTCAGCGGCGCCAGCCGGGTCGGTGAGCAGGGGCGTGGTGAGCTTGACCACGGCCAGCGTCTCGGCCGCTGCGGCCCGCTCAGGCAGCGGCACAGCAGCAGGGGAGCGCAGGACCTCGGCCGCCCCGGCGTACTCGGCCCAGCCGTGAATCTGAGCGGGCGTCACCAGCAGGGCATCGGCGCCAGCGGCGGTCTCGGCGATCGGGCGGGTCTCGGCCAGGGTCGGCTGCTCGGCGACGGCGCCCGTGTCGGTCAGCTGAATAAAGGCTTGCACGCCCGCGTCGATGTCGGTGGCGGCAGCCGCGTCGCTCAGGCCGATCGCGGTCCCGATGAGCAGGGTGATGTACTCAGTGGTCCCGGCCACGTCGGCCACCGGAACGGCAGCGGAGACGGTGAGCTGGTCGGCCGCTGCGGCGAGGTCGGCGACGGCCGGGGACAGTCCGCTGATCACATGGCTGACCTGGTCGGCAGCGCCTGCCGTGTCGGCCACCGTGATGGGCTGAGCGCTGATGATGTGGGCGAACGCATCAGCGGCGGCGGCGCGGTCGGCCTCGAAGGTGGGCGTGCCCAGCTGGCTGACGAAAGAATCGGCGGCGGCAGCCCGGTCGTCCACGGTAGGCAGCGTGGGGATCACCGGGCCGAGCCAGGTGACAGTGCTGAAGCCCGCGTCATCCAGCCAGTACGGTCCCACGCTGGCCTGGCTGGACTGGGCGATGCCGAAAGTGATCCCGCCGACCGGCCCGGAGGTGTTCAGCGTGGCCGGGCTGGTGTAGCTGTCATCGGGCGTGCCGGTGGACTCCGGGTTAGCCGTCCACAGCCTGACCTGCGCCTGGCCTATCAAGGGGTCGCCGAGCACCCAGCCCTCGATCCGCATCCAGGTGCTCGTGGGCAACGGGCTGGTGCTTATCCAGACCTGGCCACCGGCCGAGTCGCAGAGGCACAGCTTGCCGCCGTTGTTGACCCGGACGAACGCGCGCACGCTAGTGGCCGGGGCAGTGCCCGCCAGGGTCACGACACGGGTGTTGGCCGTGGGCAGCGCCGTCAGGTACAGGTAGACGCGGAACCAGCCCTGCGGGTTGGCGCTGGGCCCGCCGATGGCCGCGCTCCAGCTCACGTTGGCCAGCGCCGCAGTGGCCCCGGTGCCGAACTCCCCGGCCAGGGCCCCGGTGTGCAGGTGCGTGGTGTCGTAGGCAGTGGTGGCACCGGATCCGGTGGTGACCAGGTCCCAGGCGGTGTCACCACCTGTCCCGGTGCCGCTGCCCGCTGCGGTGATCGTGGCGCCGGGCGGGCCGGCCTCGAAGCTGCTGTTGACTGTGACGATGTTGACGTAGCTTGCTGTCTCAGCGGCGGCGGCCTGGTCGGGCAGCGATGCCGAGACGGCCACCGACAGCTGCTCGACGGCCCCGGCCGCATCAGACTGGGCCGCGACCCCGGATCCGTAGAAGAACAGCAGGCCCGCGTTCCAGTTCCCGGTCTGGGTAAGGGTAAAGGCAGTGGCGGTGACTCCTGCGCCCGCCGTGCCGGTGCCCAGCTGGTCATAGGCACCATTGATGCCGTTATATACCGGTGGAATGCCGACAAATGCCTCAGCACCACACGGAGCGAATGGGGCATTAATGTTGCACTGGATGCTGCTGGCTGAATAAGAGAAAGTGAACCAGGCTATCGCTGTCTCTCTGTCGCTCGTGGGCGCCCCGGCAACGGTCATGCCATGAACGCTGTCGGTGCCATTGGCCGGCGTGATGCTCTTGTCCAGGGCGCTCACGCCGGGAACATCCATGACCAGGATCGTGGCCGCAGGCCCGCCAGAGGGCGCCGACCAGTGGCCGCCTGTCGAAGACACCGTGTCCGAGGTGCCCAGGGCCCTGGTGAGCCCGCCGCCAGGGCCACCTGTCGCACCCGGGCTGATGAAGCAATAGGTCGTGGGAAGGGTCGTGACGTAATGGTCCAAGGTGTAGATATTCCCCTGGCTGTCGGTGAATCCGCCCAGGGTGTAGGTGGTGGTAGGGCACAGGCAGATGGCGACCAGGGTGTCCCCGGCTTTGGTGGCCACGGTGACCGGGACCGTTTCGGTAGGGAGGGCAGGGCTGGCATCGGTCTTGCCTGCGATCATGTACGGCATGGTGAGCGCCCGCGCATCGGCCGCTGCCGCTACATCGGTCAGTGTCTTCTGGAACGACGAGGTGAAAGCATCGGCCGCCCCGGCCTGGTCTGCCAGGGCCACGGGAACAGTGACCGCCATCGAGTCGGTGGTGGCGCCGGCATCGGCCAGCGCGATCGTCTTGCTGACCGACAGCGCGTCCGCCGCTCCCGCACTGTCACTGCAGGCAGTCACCGGGCCCAGCCAGGTCACATTGGAGACGCCGACCTCATCGA
>Ga0318530_10000127_pt1 | contig 13335 bp, 10 predicted proteins | sample GRESIP053b4f24_FD_203534 | JGI IMG/M metagenome (GOLD analysis project Ga0318530, IMG submission 203534) | Tropical soil microbial communities from Luquillo Experimental Forest, Puerto Rico - GRE.SIPMG.053b4f24 | ecosystem: Environmental > Terrestrial > Soil > Tropical forest > Bulk soil...
TCGATTGCGACAGATGCTGGAGCGCGAGCTCGGGACGCCGCCGGCGCGCGTGACCGAGTCCGACCACGAGGTGACCCCAGGGGTCTTCATCGTCGAGCATCACGGCCGTCGTGCCCGCAGCGAGCGCCCGGTCGGTGAATTCACCGATCGGCCGCCGGGTGTCTAAGTTGAACATAGTCACGTAGGTCCAGCCCAACAACGCGTGCGCATGGGCGTAGCCGGCATCGAGCGCAATGGCCCGCTGCAGCAGCTCCTGTGCTCGTCCATGGTCTTGCGTGCTCATGCGCCACATGTGCGGCACCGCCTGCATGACCAAATCCCATGCGTCGATGCTCTGCGGCGGCTTTCTTCGCACGCGCGCCGCCTCGGCCACGAGAATCTGCGGCCCGACCGAGCCGATGACGCGGTTGGTGATGTCGTCCTGAAGCGCGAAGATATCGGCCAGTTCGCGATCGTATTTGTCCGCCCATAAATGACTGCCGTTGGCGGCGTCGATCAATTGACTCGTGACACGAACGCGATTGTCGGCTTTGCGCACGCTGCCCTCGAGGACGTATCTCACGCCCAGCTGCGTGGCCACGTCGCGGACGTCGATGGCCTGGCTCTTGTAAGTGAACGTCGAGTTGCGGGCGATGACGAAGAACCATCGCTGCCGCGACAAACCCGTGATGATGTCTTCGGTGAGACCGTCCGCGAAATATTCCTGGTCCGGATCGCGGCTCATGTTTTGGAAGGGAAGCACCGCAATCGAAGGCTTGTCCGGGAGCGGCAGCGGCTCGGCATCCGGCACGAGTTTGGCTGCCTCGTGCGCCGCCGCCGGCGTCGAGGGCGGTTGATCGCCCGCGCCGGCTGCCGACGCAGAACTGTCCTCGTCGACGTCTCCGACGAAGCGAAACCCGCGCTTGTGCAGCGTGCGGATCAAGCTCTGGTCGTTGCCGCTGTCACCCAGCGCACGCCGCGCCGCGCTGATGCGGGAGCTCAGCGCCGCGTCCGAAATGATGCGGCCCTGCCAAATCGCGTCGACCAATTCGTCCTTGGTGACGATGCGATCCCGGTTGCGGACGAGATGCACGAGCAAATCGAAAACCTGCGGCTCGATATGAACGATCGCGCCGGCGCGCCGCAACTCGTGGCGCGCGATATCAATCTCGAAATCGGCGAAGCGGAAGTGCAAAGCAGCCCCCGTTGCTGAGACGGCTTCTCGTCGCCGCCGGACGGTGACTCGTCAAATAGTCATCGGCGGCGACGAGAGCGGTTGCACTATACCATATGCAGAGAATCTTCAGGGAATCTCCACAGAGATTAAAGACGGGCTGGCGTTCGACTTCGAGCCCGTCATCTCGTCCGCACCTAAGCGCGCGGCCGTGCCTGCGGCACTACGACCCATGGCTGTTAAGGCCAACTTTTTCCCGACCGCCGGCTTGCCGTCTGTGTTCGGCGACAACCTCGATGACACGGTCGTGACAAGCCGCGACGCGGGCGGTCAAATTGTCTCCGCGCGAGGTTTTTCTGAACTTGAACCGGAGCGGGTCATTCGCGCCTGCGCCGACCGTCAGGCCATCAGCGAATGTCTGTTATGCGGGCGGTAGCGACCGTCGGTTGACGTTCCGCCGGCGCATGTGCGAAGCCAGCCGTAACCGAGCTTGCTTCGCCGAATGCCGGCATCATCCAATCTCCGTCCTGCCCGGGTTTGGCCCGTTCGTTTCGCCCGCTGGTATTGATCTGATGATAGAATCGCTTAACGTCGACGATGCGCATTCTTCTTTCTGACGCCGGTGCCCTCGCGGCGCGAGCCGAACCGTTGGCTTGCAGCTGACAATGCCGCGCTCGAACATCGCTGCAGCAAGGCGCGTGGTCGTGTGCACGTCATCCCTTGGTTTAGGTTGGAGATGCTGAAACCGCGATTGCTCGGTGTTTTTCTCGTCGCAGCGGCGCCGATGTTCACAGGCGCCGAATTTGCGGTCGCTCGAGATGTGCGTGAGAATGATGTTTCTGTGCCATTGGAGTGGAAGAACCAAATCATCGCGGATCTCGAACATAACAAACGCTATCTGCCCGGGACTCGAATCCGCAGCAGAGGCGGCATTGTGAGATTCGAATTCAACATGAGCCGCGCTGGGTGGGTGCTTCCGGGAACCCGCATTGTAACCGTTAACCCTGAACTCGGCAGGGCGGCGCTCCTCCTCGTTCAGCAATCACAGCCGTTTGCGCCGCCGGAACATGTCAAGCTTCCCGATGCATCATTTCGCGTCGTGGTGCCGATCCGCTTCGAGAAAACCCCTCCTCGGGAAGCAGGGCTTGAGGATGCGGAGCGCAAGCTGCTCGAATGTTACGAGGCGGATCGTCAGGAGCTGGAGTATCAGCGTCGCAGGGCGGCGTATCGCAACGCGGAGCCTCCGACCACGGTCAATCGCATGCCGGAGGGTTGTCTCGAGGCAAAGCGGCAGGAGGAAGAGCGTCAGCGCCAGCAGGCAGAACGCAAAGAGAAAGAAGCGCGCGCCGCGCTGGAGGAGCGCCAACGGCAGGAGGCAAAACCGAAGGGCCTGGAATACGCGCGAACGTCGGGGACAACCTGGAAGATCAGGCGCAAGAAAAGTGAGGCCTCCGACAAGGTCGATGTAACGGTCGAATCCGTTCAGAAAAACGAAGATGGGGCCTTTGCGTCCGTGGAGGGAGTTTGTAGGAAGGGAATGATTGTCTTTTTCGCTACGCTCGTCGACAAGGCGGGAGCGGCGTCGTTGGATTTCTCCGATCGCGTCGACGGCTACCGCGGAATTCGCACCACTTATCGCGTCAATGATGAAAGCCCGTCGCAAAAACTTATTCCGCAATATCTATATTCCAACAGATTTTTCATCGTCGCCTTCAGCGCCTACAAGCAACGGGTGGAGTGGTTGGATTTGGGCACGCATTTTGGAATTGATGAACTTCTCCTTCTCGATTCTCCGCCGCTCGACACCACTTGGCGCATTTTTGTCGAGATAAGCGCCGCGCAGAAGTCGATCATCATCCAGATTCCGATTTATGACGACAACATTCAAGAACTGATACAGACGTGCAAGTGATGCCTATGGCCGCCTCTCGCACACGTCGTGATGTCCGACGTCAAGTCCGCAAAGCGCTTCAACGCGGACATTGATTGGCCGCACGACCTCATCTAGATCGCCATGTATCCGCGATAGGCCTTCCAGAAGCCGCGCACCGCCGCCTCGGTGACGCGGTTGTCGTCGGAGGCGACGCTGGCGCCGCCCATCTCCACGACCGAAAGCAGATCGGGGGCGGTAGCGACTGCGCGCTGCACGAAGCCGGGCGCCGCGCCGTCCTCCATCGAGATGTAGCCGGCCGGGCCGATCAGGTTGGCTTGCCGCAAGCGACGCTCGGTCATGTCCGCGTCGTCGGTGGTGAAGCCGAAGCAGGTCCACACCAGCTCGGTCTTGTCGAGGCCCTGCGGACGCAGGCGCCGCACCGCCAAGCTGTTGCGGGTCTGCTGCAGCACGAAGGTCGGAAACACGGAAAGAATCTGCAGCCCGACCCCGTCCCCGAACTCGTCGACGGCCTCCAGCAGTTGCGGCGCCTCGAGGCCGAATCCTTCTTGCGCCGCGCGCATGCCGGCCTGCTCGTATTCCTTGCCGCCGGTATCGGCGGCGAGCGAGTAGCTCACGTGGTGGCCGCCCGAATCGCTCACCACGATGCCGCCCTGCTGCGACAACCGGTTGAGCCGAAAGGTGGTGAAAAACGTGTGCAGCAGGCTCGCGTGGTAGGTGTCCTTGACGTTTTCCATATAGAGCTTCCAATTGCTCGGCAGCGTCTGGCTGTAGCCACCCAGGATCTTCACCGGCGCGCGCATCACGCGGCGGATGCGCGCGACGATCTCGGGTCCGAGATAGCGCTCGAGCGGCGGCGTGTCCGCTGAAAGCGTGCCAAACACGAGGCCCGCGAGCGTCTCCAGCCGCAACTTGCGCGGCCCATAGGTCTCGGGGCGGCACTCTTGCGGCATGCCGCCCTTGCCGCGCAGGCCCTTGCGGAAGGCAACGCCGGTGAGGTTGCCGCAAAGATCGTAGCTCCAGTTGTGGTAGACGCAGACGATATCGTGCGCCTCGCCGCGCTCGTTGAGCACCAGCAGCGATCCGCGATGCGCGCAGCGGTTCTCGAAGGCGTGAAGCGTGCCGTCCCGGTCGCGGGTAACCACCACCGGCATCGCACCGAGGCTCGAGCGGCAATAGTTATTGGGGTTGGGCAGCTCGGCTTCGAGGCAGAGGAAATGCCAGGTCGATCCGCGAAAGATGCGCGCCTGCTCCTCCTCGTAGACGTCGCGATCCGAATAGACCCAATAGGGTACCCGGGTGAGACCTTCCGCCGGCCAGCGGTGCTCCGCTGCAATCGCCATGGCGTCCTCTGATATACGCCGCTCTGACATCGCATAGCACCGATTGCGGGCTCTAATCCACCGAGCGGTCGCTTTGCAACCGTCGCCGCCGGGATGTTAAATTGAACCGACGCGGAAGGTGCCGCGGAGGACGCCCGCAAGCCGGGAGGAAACCATGCAGCCCGAACAAGATCGGCCGACCGTCAGCATCGCGCCGAACAACCCGGTATTCGACCTGCCGGTGATCGTCGCCATCGAGCGAGGGCTGTTCGCCAGGGCGGGCCTCGATGTCAGCTTCTCGGCCACCTACGCCGACCGGGAAAAGGACAATGCGCAGACGCCGCTCATGTCGCGCCTCAAGGAGAATCTTTTCGATTGCGGTTCCGCCGACAGCTACAATGTCTGCGAGTGGGCGAGCATCGATCGCCTGGAGCGCGGCAAGCGCGGCGGCAACATCGCGGCGCTGCGGGCGGCCGTCGCGGCCCAGGCGATCCTCACCTTCGACGACAAGCTCCAGGTCCCGCGCGACATGGCGGACGTGCCGGTCATGGTGCAGGAGTTCACCGGCTCGCACTACACGACCATCCAGATGCTCGAAAGCGCCGTCGGTTCCGAGCACGTCAAAATCCAAAACGGCGGGCTGCCCCAGATGCGCTATGCGGCGCTCAAGGACGGCACCGCTCGGGCGATCGCGGTGATGGAGCCGTTCATCAGCCTCGGTCTCAAGGAAGGCGCCCATATCATCGCCGCCTCCTTCTATCGTGGCGGCGAGGTCATCTCGGCCGATCTGACGCCGGAACAGCGCAAGGCCTATTACGACGCCGAGAACGAGGCCGTCGACCTGATCAACTCCGACTTTTACAAATACGCCCACCACGTCACGGCCCACGCCAAGGGCGCCTTGAAGCCGAGGGAACTGCTGCGGGCGTTCGTGCGCTACAAGCATGTCGACTATTACGACGTGACGCTGTTCAACCGCGCCTACGACTGGATGAAGGCGCGCGGCATGAGCGAAGGCCAGAGCCAGCACGCGGCGCTGGTCGTTGGCTGATTTAGGCAACGCGATACGCCGGGCCAGGCTTGGGCCTCGCGCGCAAGCGTGAGGCGGCGGCGCTCCGCTGGAGCAACCGCTCTCCCGCGAGGGCGCCGGTGATCGCGCGCCCCAGCTTCAGCTTGCCAATGCATTCGTGAAAGCCTTACGATCTGCGTCAGTCCGGACGGCGCTGATGATCCGGACACAGGCAGGGAGGATCTCATGCTTACGCGACGAGGATTCGCGGGTTTTGCGTCGTGCGCGATCTGCGGAATTACCGAGTTCATTGCCACCGAAGCATCGGCCCAAGGTACGCCACCCCCAGCGACGGCCGGTGTCACGCGCAAGATTTTGTCACAGACGGACGGTCCGACGCCGGGCTATGTGACGCTACTCGTGGAAGCGACCATAGAGCCGGGCGTGCCCGTCGCACGACACACGCATCCGGGGGTCGAATCCGCCTATGTGCTGGAAGGCGGCTTCGAGCTTCCCATCCAAGGTCAACCGACCCGCATGATCAAAAAAGGCGATGGCTTCCAAATCCCGCCCGAAACGCCCCATGCGGGTGGCAAGCCTGGCGACGCCAAGAGCGTCATTCTCATCACCTATGTCGTGGAGAAGGGAAAGCCGCTCGCCTCTCCGGCCTGAGCACTTCGAGGGTGGTCGTTTGCTTGCCGCGCGGTGCTCGCGGATCAAAGTAAAGCATGACCGCGGCGAAGTCCTGTTTCTAGCGGCAGCGCTCGCGCCGTCGGCAATCACCTCGCCGATCAATGGCGCTTCTCGCGGGCATAGTGGCGGGCATTTCTGTACGGAAGCGCCATGAGACTTCCGCGCCGTCGAGTTCTGCAGCTGGCAGCGGGCGCTTGCGCGCTGCCAGCGCTAGCGCGGATCGCAAGGGCGCAGAGCTATCCGACGCGGCCCATACGCTTGGTGGTTCCATTCCCGCCAGGCGGGGCGTTCGACACCATCGGTCGCCCGTGGGCGGACCGAATGAAATCTTTGCTGGGCGCGGTCGTCATCGAGAATATCGGCGGCGGGGGCGGTTCGGTCGGCGCGGCGCAAGCCGCGCGCGCCAGACCTGATGGCTACACGCTCCTGCTCGGCGGCGCGACCACCCACATCACCGAGGCGCTGCTCAAGAACCGGCCGCAGTTCGACCCGCTCAAGGATCTGGAGCCGATTTCCGGCATCGCAATCACCGCTTTCGCGCTGGCGGTCCATCCCTCCGTGCCGGCCAATAACCTCAACGAGCTGGTCGCCTATGCCAAGGCCAATCCGGGCAAGCTGTCCTATGGCTCCGCCGGTACGGGCTCGCTCAATCACCTCACCGCCGAAGCCTTCAAGTTGCGCGTCGGCGTCCCCGATCTCATCCACATGCCCTACCGCGGCGCGGGGCCGGCGATCGCCGACATCCTCGCCGGTCAGATTCCCATGATCGTGCCCGCCATGACCAACATCGTGCTCGAGCTGCACCGCGCCGGCAAGCTTAGGGTTCTGGCGGTGACCCATGGCACGCGCCTCACCGCCGCGCCCGAGCTTCCCACCGCCGTCGAGCAGGGCTTGACCGATCTCGTCGCGCCGAATTTCGTCGGCGTGTTTGCCCCAACGGGAACGCCGAAGCCGATCATCGATCAGGTCGCGCAGGCGAATCTTGCGCTGCTGGCCGACCGCGACTACCGCGAGCTGCTGGTCTCAGGCACATTCGAGCCGCACGGTGACCTCGGTCCCGAACATACCGGCGCTATGTGGACAACGAGCTGGCGCGCTGGTCCCCAATTGTCACGACGCTGGGCTTGAAGATCGATTGAGTGCGCTCGCGTCCGCTTCGCTGCGATCGCCGTGCGAACCTGGGTGCCGCAGCCCATCGCTGCGATGCGCGCGACATTTGGATGGGCAGCTTCCCAACGCAATCGCATTTAGGGGAAACGAACGTCAAGTGCCATGACCCGGCGTGACCTCTTTCCAGATGCGCCGGCAACCGGCTAGCCTCATGCGAAAGCTGTCAGCGGCAGGTCCGCTGCTGACGACAACGATCGGACGCGCGCCGATCCTTCCGGGGAGGACCTCATGTGTGAACTCTGCAGGCGTCGTTTTATTCGCGGCGCAGCCGCGCTCGGTGCGGCCGGTGCAACCGGACTATTGTCATCGCCGCTGATGGCGCAGCCGCGGCGTGGCGACGCCGCCTCCCCGAAGCTGCCGGCGCGCGGCGAGTTCACCATCGCCAACGCCTATGTGATGACGATGGACGGCGCGCTCGGCGATATCGCCGGCGGCGCGGTGCACGTGCGGAACGGCGAGATCGTCGCAATCGGCAAGGACGTGAAGGGCGGCGGGCAGAAAATCGACGGCACGGGCATGATCGTCATGCCCGGCTTGGTCGAGACCCATTGGCACATGTGGAACACGCTCTATCGCAGCTTCTCCGGCGACAAGCCGGAGGAGGGCTATTTCCCGACCGTCGCACGCTTCGGCCAGCAGATGAATGCGGATGACATCTTCCAGAGCACGCGGCTCTCGGCAGCGGAGGCGATCAATTCCGGGACGACCTTCGTGCACTCCTGGTGCCACAACGTGCGCAGCGCGGCCCACGCCGAGGCCGATGTCCGCGCGCTCGCCGAGGTCGGCATCCGCGCCCGCCATTCCTGCGGTTGGCCGCAGGGTTTGCCCGACACCCAGTCGGCCGACCAGGGACCGATCGAGAGCCTCGCCAGAGATTGGAAGAGCTGGTCGAACGAAGGCCTCATCACGCTCGGCATGGCATGGCGCGGCCAGTTCCGCGCGGGCCCGATCAAGCCCGAGGTATATCAGCCGGAATTCGACAATGCCCGCAAGCTCGGGCTGCCGATTACGGTGCACGTCGCGAGCTCCCGCAAAGCCGTGAATCAGATCGAGTCGCTCTACAAAGCGAAGCTGATGGGCAAGGACGTGCAGCTCATTCACACGTTGTCGGCGAGCGCCGCGGAACTCGACATGATCAAGGAGGCGGGCGCTGCGGTCTCGGTGTCGCCCGGCTCGGAACTGCGCATCGGCTACGGCTATCCGCAGACCAGCGAAATGCTGGCCAAGGGCATTCCCCTCGGTATCTCGGTCGACACCTCGGCGCTGGTCGGAAGCTCGAATCTGTTCACCGTGCTCAAGCTTGCGCGCGACTGCGAGAACGCCAAGGCCGAGAGCGAGTTCAAGATGCCGGCGCGCAAGGCGCTCGAGCTCGGCACCATCGAGGGTGCGCGCTCGATGGGGATGGACGACAGGATCGGTTCGCTCAAGCCTGGCAAGCGCGCGGATCTGATCGCGATCAGCCCCCGTGCGCTCAACATGGCGGTGGTGACCGACCCCGCGCATCTCGTGCTCGAAGCGACCGGCCCAGAAAACGTCGACACCGTCGTGGTCGACGGCCGCATCCTCAAGCGCGGCGGCAAGCTCGCGGCGCTCGATACGCCCAAGGTGGTTGCCGGGGCGCGCGCGGCACTTGCCGGCGTGCGCGAGCGCACGAAATGGCGCTGAGCATTGCGTGATGCGAAGCCGAGAGAAAACGGAGCACTACCAAAAAGATGCTCCGGCGGGGTTTCATTCGCGAACGAGAACCCCGCCCGAGTGTGGCATGTCGGGAAGGCTGTCCCGGGCGGGGTCTCGGGAAACCTCACGGGGGGTAATGGGTTAGTGAGGGCTCCACCGGGCAAAACACATGGGCGCGGTAAATATTCCTCACGGAATATCCGGTACGAAGAGCCCCTGAGCCGCCGTTTGCTGCAAGTGGCGCATCATCGCCGGCTCTCGGTGACCAGTCGCGAGAACCGGAGCATCACGCCATTTCCTCGTTCTTTACTCCTCGGCGGGGCTTTGACCCTCAGGTTTCTTCGCGCCTTGTGGCTCGGCCTCAGGCGTGCCGCGTGGTTCCGCCGCCAGCGTGCCGCGGCCTTCTGAATGGTTTTTGGGTGCCGCGTACTGCGTGGCCGGCCGCCGCGGTGGCGTGTTTGCCCACGCGGGAACAATGTCTTCAAGCCTGTTGCTGCCCGAACAACTGGCGAGCAGTGCACCGAAAATCGGTACCACAAGAATACGCATCATGACGGGCGGTTTCCCCGAAGATGCTGCTCTACTGCTGCTCAAAGCGGGCGTGAGCTGCCTCGCCATGTCCGTTCAGCACCAAGACCGGACATTCAGCCATCATTTGAGGCCGGCCGCCTTGAGAATGGCGTCGGTTTCCGTCAGCCAGACCTGATCATCCTTCTTGAGACGCGAGAGAACCCGCCGCAAGGCGGCAGCCCCATCGGGCGTCCCGATCACAAAGGGATGGATTCCAATGACCACCGTCGTCGCCTCGCGCGCGGGGTCGGCGCGGGCCTCGCTGGCGAGCTCCAACACGTAATCGAGCCACAGCGTCTCGATCTCGGCGGGCGCCTTCATCCGCGCGAGATGCTGGCCCATGTCGACCGTGACGACCGGATAGGGCAGCTGGATCAACGAGCCGTCCGGCGTCTTCAAGCGCGAAATGATGTCGGAATCCATCTGGTCGATGGTGTAGGTGATGCCCTCGGCGGCAACCGCCTGCATCGTGTCGCCATTGGAATAGACGCTCGGTGACGACCAGCCGGTGGGCCTGACGCCCGTTGCGCCGGCGATCAAATCCAACGTCTCGCGGATATAGGCTTTTTGCGCGGTGAGCCCACGCCCGAGCGGCAGTCCGCGGTTGGAGTTGTTCATGCCGTGGGCGATGATCGGCGCGTTCGGTTGCGTGGCGCGGAACTCCTTCCACACCGACGCGTGCTTAGCGGGAAACTCGGCGTTCAACACGATGCTGAGCGGAACATCCAACTCCTTGAACAACCGGCCGACGCGCGGGACGCCCCAGTCGATCGCGTATTGGCGAAATGCCTCGTTCACTAGGTCAGGGTTGCGGGTCGCCAGGTCCGGACGGAATACCGGACCCTGGCCGAAGCCGAATTCTTCGACGAACAGCGCGAAGCTGACGGCGACCTTTCTGCCGGCGGGCCAGGCGGCGACATGGACCGGAGCGCGCGGGAATGCGGTGACCCAGTCGGCTCCGTCCTGCGCCAAGGTCGCGCAGGGAAGCTGAACGGCGAACAGCGCCGCTCCCGTGCCGCCGAGCAGCGTGATGAACTCGCGACGCTTCATTCGATCACCTCGTCGGCGCGCAGGAGGAGCGACTCGGGGATCGCCGGACCGAGTGGCTTGGCGGCGGTCAGATTGACGACGAGTTCCGCGGCTTGCCTTTGCGGCATGCCCGCACTGCTAAGCGCGCGGCGGCCGGCGCCGCTCGCGGAACCACGCGCGGTACTCCGTCATCTTCGCGCGCTGCGCCGACGGCGCGTGCCGCTTGCATGTCGACGCCTCGGTGCTCTTGTCGGGTGCGCCCCAGCGCAGCTCGACGCAGTCGTTCAAGTTGTATGCCATCTCGAGATCCGCCGCGCGCTCGAGCACGTCCTTGAGCGCGAGCGTCCACGCCGAGCCGTCGCTGCGCGTATAGGAAAACGTGCGCGCCGCAAGCTCCGACGCGAGCACGCCCTCCAATTCCGTCTTCACGTCCGCGACGGTCTTCCCCTTCGGCATCGCGTAGCGCTCCGGCCGCCGCGCGACGCGGTCCGGGAAGGTGCGCACCACGTCGATCGCGATCAAGAGACGCAGATCGCGCGCCGGCGTCGCGAAATCTTCCCACGCGCCGGTGGTCTCGAAGATTGCCGGGCCGTCCGGCATCGCGGCGTCGCCGCGCCCGCTGGTCTGGAACTTGCGCCCGTTCTCGACCGACGTCACGCGCGCCTTCACCTGCTCTTCCAGCGCCGCGATCGCCTCCTTGATCGCGCGCAAAGGATCGAGCGGCGCCGGCGACATCACGTCATCCATGCGATCGTAGAAGTCTTCGATCGAAAGCCGCGCCTGGTCGAGCGAGAAATCGCCGTACTGCGCATCTTTCGCGATCTCGGCGTTGGTCAGCCGCCGCAAGCCGCCGTTCTTGTCGCGCACGATCGGCCGAAAGCGCTTGAACCCGGGCCCGCCGAGCGCGGGATCCTGCGCGAACAGGAAATTGCCGCGCCAAAAACGCTTGCGCGCGACCGTCCCATCCGGCTGCGCGTCGACGGCGAGGAAGACGCCCCCCGCGTCCTCCGACTGCGGAACGCGCTTCGCCAGCACCAGGATGTGCCCGTAGGGATCGGCGTAGACGGTCCCGGGGCGCAGCGTCTCCTCTTTCAGCGGCACGGGATAATAATCGGTGTTGTCGTCGTTCAGCGCCGTTCGCCCGGTTCCGGAATGAACGCCATCGGCGACGGCCGAGCGCAAATACTCACCGAAGCCCGCCGCGAGTCCCAGTCGCTTCAGCGACGCAAGTCTGCTCGTTGGAGTGGCTGCGGGCTGGGGCACCGGCGGGCGAAACATCTCCACGACGCCGGCGGGGGACGCGATTTGTTGCTCCGGTGGAGGTTCAGGCGCGGGCGGCGGCTCGAGATTCTGAATGTTCCACCACCCGTGGCACTTCGGCCCCTCGCCGCCGCCGCCGCGCGTGCACTTCGTGTAGCCGAACGGCAGCCCCATCTTGAACGCGAAATAGGCGCGCAAGAAGTACGGAAGGTCGGCGCAGTCGGGACGAACGATCATTCCCATCGAGTCTTCGCGTAGACCCAAATGGTTGAACAGGACATTGCGCGAGCGATCGCGCAGCACTTCATGCAGCGCCTTCCACGACAGCGTGGCATCGAGCGGCGCGTCGAAGAGCTTCTCGATCCAGGCGGAATACAAGTTTTCGGTCTCGCGATTCCATGTATTGCGCAACGGCCAGAGGCTTCCCTCGGTTGGCTGCAGCCGAGGTGGCTCGGCACCGCGCACGGCGATGTCGCGCGTGACCGTGCTGCATTCGGCCGGCGCGCGCTCGCGCGCGAGCTTGGCGTGCCAGGTGCCGGCGGCCGGTGTGGCGACCTCGGCGAACCAGAAATAGGGCGGACCGCCATGCCGTTCGCGCGATTTCGCCGCGACGCTTCCATCGGGCGCGATCAGCGAAAGCTCGCCCTCGAGCGGCTTCTCCGCGGCGACGATGACGCGCAAAGGCGCGCCCTTCCAGGGCGCGAGCGGCGAGGGCAAGACCGCGAGCTCGGCCGCGTCTTCGCAGAGGCCGAGCGGACCTTCGGCCCGCGCGTCCACGACTGAGAAAACGACGACGAAAAACGCGCCCGCGATCAGCAACAGGGCTGTCACAGCGGCAGCAGCAAACTGGCGTAGTTGAAACAATTGAGCCCCCTTCCCCTGGAGGGTCTCCCTTAGCCTCAATTCAACAGTATTGCGAAAGCTTTGGCTGAATCATGGCAAAATTCATCGCCCGGCGAATTCGACGGCGGCACGGGAGGCCTAGCGCCTCTCGGCGTCTCGCCCTCGAGAAATGCGATGACGGAGAAATGTTAATATTGCGATATGAATGATGTCACCAGACGCGCATTGCGGTCATCCCTCTTTGGCATTCCGGCGCTAGCGGCGCTCCTTTTCATTCCCGCCTGGACCCTCGCTTATTGGCAAGCATGGCTCTTTATGGCCGTGTTCGTATGCGCATCGGGCGCCTTAACCGTGTACCTCGCAATCCATGATCCGAAACTTCTCGAGCGCCGTATGAACGTCGGACCCAGAGCGGAAAAGGAACCGGCGCAGAAGATCATCATGGTGTTGGCGACGTTCGGATTCATTGCAATGCTGGTCTTTCCTGCACTCGATTACCGGTTCGGGTGGTCCCCGGTGCCGGCATCGGTGTCGGTACTGGGGGATGCCCTGATCGCCCTTGGGTTCCTGTTCACCTTTTTCGTGTTCAAGGAAAACAGCTACGGCGCCTCGACGATTCAGATTGCCGAAGGCCAAACGGTCATTTCGACGGGTCCGTATGCTTTCGTGCGCCATCCGATGTACGCCGCGGCACTCGTCATGCTGCTCGGCATACCGC
>Ga0318530_10000128_pt1 | contig 13326 bp, 8 predicted proteins | sample GRESIP053b4f24_FD_203534 | JGI IMG/M metagenome (GOLD analysis project Ga0318530, IMG submission 203534) | Tropical soil microbial communities from Luquillo Experimental Forest, Puerto Rico - GRE.SIPMG.053b4f24 | ecosystem: Environmental > Terrestrial > Soil > Tropical forest > Bulk soil...
ATATCGGCGTCGCACTTCGCCATCTCCTTGGCGAGCCGGGCGCGTTCGGCGGCGAGATCGATCACGCCTTTCAAAGGTAGTGCGGCAACACCGCCGCGCACGACGAGCTGCACCGCTCCTCGCGGCGCGGCCTGCGCAAAGGAGATCTCGCCGACGCGCGCCAAGCGTTGGACAAATTCCGCCCAGCGCCGGGCGCGCATGGCGATTTCGGGCGAGACCCCCGCAAGCACCAGCGGTAGCGCGGTTGCTGGTGGAATATTCATTTCGACCCGCACCGACCGAATGGCGGTCACGAGATCGATCACCCAGCCAATCTCCGCTTCCGCCGCGGGATCGTCGAGATTGTCGTATTGTGGCCAGACCGACAGCGCGAGCAACGTCTGCCGATCGGCACCGGTGACGCGCCACAGCTCCTCGGTAACGAACGGCATGAAAGGATGCAGAAGCTTGAGGATCTGGTCGAGCGCCCATGCGGCAGCAGCACGTGTCTCACTTTTCGCTGCGCTGTCCGGCCCGCTCAGCACCGGCTTGATGAGCTCGAGATACCAGTCGCAATAGATATTCCAGACGAAGCGATAGATCGCAGCCGCCGCGTCGTTGAATTTGTATGCCTCGATCGCCGCGGTAACATCGCCCGTGGCCTTCGCCGTCTCATGCGCGATCCAGCGGTTTAGGACCTCTTTTGACTGTTGCGGATCAAATGCCGGATCGCGCGCGCAGCCGTTGATTTCGGCGAAGCGCGCCGCATTCCAAAGCTTGGTCGCAAAATTGCGATAGCCCTCGACGCGTTGCGCCGACAATTTGATGTCACGGCCCTGCGCCGCCATAGCGGCGAGCGTGAAGCGCAGCGCATCAGCGCCGTATTCGTCGATCACCGCCAAGGGGTCGATGACGTTGCCCTTCGACTTCGACATTTTCTGTCCGCGCTCGTCGCGCACCAGTGCGTGGATGTAAACGTCGCGGAACGGCACCCATTGATCAGACATAGCGTCGGGCCGCTCCTTTTGCATAAAATGCAGTCCCATCATCATCATCCGCGCGACCCAGAAAAAGATGATGTCGAAGCCGGTGACGAGCGTGCTGGTCGGATAGAAGCGTTTGAGCTCCGGCGTTTGATCGGGCCAGCCCAAGGTGGAGAACGGCCACAGCGCGGAAGAGAACCAGGTGTCGAGCACGTCTTCGTCGCGCGCGATGTGAATTGCCCCGAGATTTGTATTTGAAAAATGGGCGGAGAGTATCGCATTCCAACTCGGAGCAATCCTTACCTCTTGGCCGTAATACTCCGCTGCTTGCGCCCGCGCTTCTTCTTCCGACTCGGCCACAAATCTGTACGGCTCATCGGGATCGAGTGTGTGACCCTGGTCGCCAAGGTTGCGTAGCTTAGATGGCCCGTACCAGGCCGGAATCTGATGACCCCACCAGATCTGCCGTGAAATGCACCACGGCTGGATGTTTTCCATCCAATTGAAAAATGTCGCTTCCCACTGCGGCGGAACGAATGTGGTCTTGCGTTCGCGCACCGCCGCCATCGCCGGCTGTGCCAGCGTCTTGGCGTCGACGTACCATTGATCGGTCAGATAGGGCTCGAGTACAGCGCCCGATCGGTCGCCGTGCGGCACGACATGCGTCGTCGGTTCTGTTTTACCTATAAGGCCGGCGGCTTCTAGCCGCTTGAGAATTTCCTTGCGGGCAGCAAATCGGTCGAGGCCGTGCATCTTTAGTGTTGCCGCCATTTCGGCAGATGCAGGAACTCCCCGCCGAAACTCCTGATTATCGGGGAGATCCAATTTGGCTTCTCGATCGAAGATATTGATAAGCGGCCGACCGTGCCGGCGCCCGACCTCGAAATCGTTGAAATCATGCGCCGGTGTGATCTTCACCGCGCCGGAGCCTTTTTCCGGATCGGCATAGTCATCGGCGATCACGGGAATGCGCCGGCCGACCAGCGGCAAGATCGCGGTCTTGCCAATCAGATGGTTGAGCCGTTCGTTCTCCGGATGCACCGCGACGGCGATGTCGCCGAGCATGGTTTCGGGTCGCGTCGTGGCGACGACGATGAATTCGCCGCTACCTTCGATCGGATATTTGATGTACCAGAGCTGCCCTTTGCTCTCGACCTGTTGCACTTCGAGATCGGATATCGCGGTCTTGAGCTTGGGATCCCAGTTGACGAGCCGCTTGTCCTTGTAGATCAGGCCCTCGCGATAGAGCGCGACAAAGACCTTCCGCACCGCGCGCGACAATCCCTCGTCCATGGTGAAGCGCTCGCGCGACCAGTCGCAGGATGCGCCGAGCCGCTTGAGCTGGCTGATGATGATGCCGCCGGATTCGGCCTTCCACTCCCAGACGCGCTTGATGAAAGCCTCGCGCCCCATGGCGCGGCTTGACGGCTGTTGCCGCTCCATCAGCTGACGTTCGACCACGGCTTGCGTGGCGATGCCGGCATGGTCCATGCCCGGCTGCCACAGCACGTCCTTGCCGCGCATTCGCTCGAAACGGCAGAGAATGTCTTGCAACGTATTGTTGAGCGCATGCCCCATATGCAGCGAGCCGGTGACATTGGGTGGCGGAATGACGATGCAATAGGGCTCGGCCTTGGCGCGTTCGGGCCGCCCGGCGCGGAACGCGCCCGCATCTTCCCACGTGGCATAGATGCGGGTTTCAACTTCGCTCGGCTGGTATCTGCTTTCGATCATTGTCGCTTCGCTTTGGCGCGGGTTAGAAAGCCTGTGCCCAGCAGGGTGTCAACGCCGGCGTGGGTCCGCTGGCGCCACGAAGCGAAATCACGTGCTTTATTCGCCATCGAATCTGCCGCGATCGCCGACGCGCTCGATCATCCTCCTGGCGGTCGCCGGCTTCGCCAGTCAGGCGCAGGTCCGAGTCATGGACTCGCTGTTGCCGCAGGTGGCGGCCGACCTGCATACCACTGTCGGCGTCGCGGCGATGGTGGTCACGGCCTATGCGGTGACCCACGGTTCTATTCAGCTGATCATCGGCCCGATCAGCGATCGTTTTGGAAAATATCGAACCGTGGCGCTGACCTGCGCCATCGGCACCGTCCTGGTGGCGATCTGCGGGATGGTTTCGACCCTGCCGCAGCTCGCGCTGGCGCGGCTTGCGACCGGCGCGGCGGCCGGCTGGATCATTCCGATCTCGATGGCCTATGTCGGCGATGTCACGCCACACGACCGGCTGCAGCAAATCCTCGGCCGATACATTTCCGGTCAGATCCTCGGCCAATTGTTCGGCCAGGCGGCCGGCGGGGTACTCGGCGACCTGCTTGGCTGGCGCAACGTTTTCTTCGTGCTCGCCGGGCTGTTCGCCGCGGCGACGGCCGGTTTGGTCTTCGAACTCGCCGTCAATCCGCAGACCCGAAAAGCCGGCAGCCGCGGCGGACGCGGTCTGTTCGGCGGCTATGCCGCGGTCCTGACCAATCCGTTCGCCCGCATCGTGCTGATCGCCGGCTTTTTTGAAGGCGCGCTGGCCTGGGGCGCCTTTGCCTATATCGGCGCCTATCTGCATCTCCGCTTCGGCTTAAGCTTTTCCTTGGTCGGCGCCGTTGTCGCCTGTTTCGGCATCGGCGGCCTGATCTACGCCGCGCTCGTCAAATTGTTTGTCTACCGGCTGGGTCAGGCCGGACTCGCGGTGACTGGTGGGATCGTTCTCGCGATTGCCTATCTGCAACTCGCCATCGGACCGGTCTGGTGGCTCGCTCCAATCGCCACGACCGCGATCGGTCTCGGCTTTTACATGCTGCACAACACGCTACAGACCAATGCCACGCAGATGACGCCGCAAGCGCGCGGCACCGCGGTCGGTTTGTTTTCTGCGGCGCTTTATATTGGTCAAACCGCCGGCGTCGCGGCTGGTGCCTTGGTCATCGATCGCGTCGGCGCGCAGCCACTATTCCTCGCGACCGCGATGGCACTGCCGACGATCGCTATTTGGTTTGTATATCAATTGAGACGGTTCCGGCGGGTAGCTTGACCGCCCGCCGGAAGAACTTCGTCACACTTTGACGAGCGGCACTTTCGGAACGATGCCGCGCCGCGGCGGACCGTTATCGCCACCGCCCGGCGGCTTACGTTTCGGCGGGGAGCGCCGCTTCGCTTTGGCGCGGCGCGGTTCGGGCAGTTTTTCCGGCCGCGGCTTGACCGGCCCATCCGGGTAATCGAAACCGAGTTTGCTGTTGCCGGCCTCGTCGGTGATGACGATGACGCGGACATGACCGCCGCCTTTGAGCCGTCCGAACAGCACCTCCTCGGCCAACGCCTTCTTGATGTGCTCCTGGATCACCCGCGCCATCGGCCGGGCGCCCATCAGCTCGTCGTAGCCGTTGGCGATTAGCCATTTGGTGGCTTCGTCGGTCAGCTCGATGGTGACATCGCGGTCGGCGAGTTGGGCTTCGAGCTGCAGCACGAATTTCTCGACCACCATCTTGATGATCTCAGGCGAGAGATGCGCAAAGGTGATGATCGCGTCGAGCCGGTTGCGGAATTCCGGCGCGAACAGGCGCATGATCGCTTCCATGTCGTCGCCTTCGCGCTTGGTGCGCGTGAAGCCGAACGCGGCGCGCGCCATGTCGGAAGCGCCAGCATTGGTCGTCATGATCAGAATGACGTTACGGAAATCGACCTGCTTGCCGTTGTGATCAGTGAGCTTGCCGTGATCCATGATCTGCAGGAGCACGTTGAAGAGATCCGGATGCGCCTTTTCGATCTCGTCGAGCAAGAGCACGCAGTGCGGATGCTGGTCGACGCCGTCCGTGAGCAAGCCGCCTTGATCGAAGCCGACATAGCCGGGCGGCGCGCCAATCAACCGCGAGACGGTATGGCGCTCCATATATTCGGACATGTCGAAGCGGATCAGCTCGACGCCGAGCGTCGCCGCGAGCTGCTTGGCAACTTCGGTCTTGCCGACGCCGGTCGGTCCTGAAAACAGATAGCAGCCGATCGGCTTTTCCGGCTCGCGCAAACCGGCACGCGCAAGCTTGATCGACGCCGCCAACGCCTCGATCGCTTTGTCCTGACCATAAACCACACGCTTGAGCGTTTCTTCCAGATTCCGCAGCACCTCGGCGTCGTCTTTGGAGACCGCTTTCGGCGGAATGCGCGCCATGGTCGCGATTGTGGTCTCAATTTCCTTTAAGCCGATGGTGCGCTTGCGCCGATTCTCCGGCAGCAACATTTGCGCCGCTCCCGACTCGTCGATCACATCGATCGCCTTGTCGGGCAGCTTGCGGTCGTGGATGTAGCGCGACGAAAGCTCCACCGCCGCCTTGATCGCGTCGCTGGTGTATTTGAGCTTGTGGTAATCCTCGAAATAGGGCTTGAGCCCCTTGAGGATTTCGATGGCATCAGGGATCGTCGGCTCGTTGACGTCGATTTTCTGGAAACGACGGACGAGCGCTCGATCCTTTTCGAAATACTGTCGGTACTCCTTGTACGTCGTCGAACCGATGCAGCGCACCGTGCCTGACGCGAGCGCCGGCTTGAGCAGATTCGATGCATCCATCGCGCCGCCGGATGTGGCGCCGGCGCCGATCACGGTGTGAATCTCGTCGATAAACAGGATTGCGCCCGAATAGGCTTCGAGTTCCTTGATCACCTGCTTCAAGCGTTCTTCGAAATCGCCGCGGTAGCGCGTCCCGGCGAGCAGCGTGCCCATGTCGAGCGCGAAGACGGTGGCGTTACGCAGCACGTCCGGCACCTCGCCGTGCACGATGCGGCGCGCCAGACCCTCGGCGATGGCGGTCTTGCCGACGCCGGCTTCGCCGACGAAGAGCGGGTTATTCTTTTGCCGCCGGCACAGCACCTGGATGGTACGGTTGATCTCGGACTCGCGGCCGATCAGCGGATCGATTTTGCCCTCGCGCGCCTTTTTGTTGAGATTAACGCAATAGGCATCGAGCGCATCGCCCTTCTTCTTCGGCTCATCGCCGGATTTGGTGTCGGCGTCCTCGTCGGCGCCGCGCACCGGCCGCGCTTCCGACATGCCAGGCCGCTTGGCGATGCCGTGGCTGATATAATTGACCGCGTCGTAACGGGTCATGTCCTGCTCTTGCAGGAAATAGGCGGCATGGCTTTCGCGCTCGGCGAAAATCGCGACCAGCACATTGGCGCCGGTCACCTCCTCGCGGCCGGACGATTGGACGTGAATCACCGCTCGCTGAATGACACGTTGAAAACCCGCGGTCGGCTTCGAATCGTCCGCACCGTCGGTCACCAGATTGTCCAGCTCCGATTCCAGATAAGCGATAAGGCTACGACGCAGTTTTTCCAGATCGACGTTGCACGCGCGCATGACCGCGGCAGCGTCTTGGTCTTCGATCAGCGCAAGGAGAAGATGCTCGAGCGTCGCATATTCGTGGTGCCGCTCATTGGCTAGCGCCAAGGCCCGGTGGAGCGACTGTTCAAGACTGCGCGAGAACGTAGGCATTTCCATTTCTCATCGTTTGTATTGGACGGTTCTCCCAGAATCACTTCTTCTCCATGATGCACTGCAAAGGATGCTGGTGTTTGCGGGCAAAGTCCATAACCTGCGTCACTTTTGTTTCCGCCACCTCATAAGTATACACACCACACTCACCGATGCCGTGCTGGTGCACATGCATCATTATCCGATGCGCCGTCTCGTGATCCTTGTTGAAGAAACGCTCGAGGACGTGGACCACGAACTCCATCGGCGTGTAGTCGTCGTTTAAGAGCAGCACGCGATAGAGGTTTGGCCGCTTGGTTTGCGGCCTTGTCTTGGTAACGACCGCGGTCCCGGGCGAGCCGTCGCCTTTACGCTTGCGATCGTCGTCCGCCAGACGGGCTGGCACATGGATAGTAACGTCAATCAACAGCATTGGTTCGTTCGACTTCCGCACTGCTAGACCATCGACGACCGGCGCATTACCGGCCGCTTGCCAACGGGGAATCCCCACCCAGCGCGTAAAATTAGCGCGGATCACGCGCCGAATCGATAGAGCAACATCCAAGGTGGAGAAGCCTATCAACCGCACGCGAACCATCACCGCGCAATTTCCAAGAGCTGGTTCCAAGTGCTGGCGAACCGGTGAGATAGGCTTGCCATCGCAGAGCACAAGGTCAGCGGCGACATGTCGGCACCGTCGAAATCGCGGCGCCGCGGCGCGATCGTCATGCCGTCTGTCGCAGACCAGGTTCGGTCACAGTCAGTTCGCCCGGATACGTTGGCAAGACTGTCACCGCATTCCGACCAGGAGCTGTCGCGCAACTCCGCCTCGCGCAGCCGCCGTTGGGGAGCGCTCCAGGCCAACGCTTTGGGCATTAACCGGTTTGCCTTGAAAAGGCCTTTTGCGGCAGGGATCATTGAGCATGATGCGTTGCACAAAAACGCAGCCACGGGGGGCGGCGCGGAACCTACTTAACCGTTTCGCAACCGCGTCTTCCTAACCTGCTTGACCGTGTTGTTGGGGTAACGGGGCTTTGTCCGTCTCCGCGCAGGAAGCGGAAATTCGGCGCTTTGCACGCCGAGCACCGTCCCCGAGCAGTAAACCGTAAGGGGCCGCCTACGGGGTGGGCGCAAGTTCAGGGACGGGGTTAGCAATGGGATCGGTGGATTTCGAGGCCCGTTCTGGGCTTCGTTACTGCCTGTTGGCCAGCGCCGCGGTCGCCGCGGCCCTTACCGTCACCGGCGACGTCGCCGATGCGCGGCATCATCACCATTCCCGCGCGCATCACACGCACGCCGGACACGGTCACCGTCACGCTCGGCTCGAAGATTACTCGCCACCATTTTCCTCGATTGTCGTGGACGGCAATAGTGGCGCCGTGCTGCAAGCAGCCAGCGCGGACGGTTTGCGCCATCCCGCGTCGCTGACAAAGGTGATGACGCTATACATGCTGTTCGAACGTCTCGAATCCGGCAGGCTCAAGCTCGATAGCCCGCTGAAAGCGTCCGAGCAGGCGCCGACCAAGCTCGAACTCAAGACGGGTCAGACGATCACGGTCGAGGATGCGATCAAAGGCATTGTGACAAAGTCGGCGAACGATGCCGCGGTCGCCGTCGCTGAGAACCTCGCCGGCGACGAGGGGACCTTCACTAAACTGATGACGCAGAAAGCGCATGCGCTTGGCATGGCCCATACAATCTACGTCAACGCCTCGGGTTTACCGGACGACGATCAGGTCACCACCGCGCGCGATCAGGCGCTTCTGGGGCGCGCGATCCAGGAGCGGTTTCCCCGTTATTTCAAATATTTCTCCACCGAATCCTTCGTCTATCACGGCGAAGCGATGCGCAATCACAACCATCTCTTGGGAGCCGTCGATGGCGTGGACGGCATCAAAACCGGCTTTACGCAGGCATCCGGATTCAATCTGCTGACCTCTTTGCATCGGGACGGCCGTTATCTCGTCGCTGTGGTGATGGGCGGTCCGTCGGCCTCCGAGCGTGACGAGCGCATGCGCGAACTTATCAGCGCCCATATCAAGGAAGCCGCCGTGCGGCGCAGCGCGCCGATGATCGCCGAGACGGCGGAACGCCGCGAGGAACTCGCGGCGAAAGCGCCAGCGGCCCGGATCGATCGTGCCGCAACGGCGAGCGCCGATTCACGGGCGCCCGCGGGATCCAGTGATCCGATCCGGCCACTCCTGGTGAAGACTATTTCCTACCGAACCGCTCCAATACAGACCGCTTCACTGGCGCCGATGCCGGCTTTAGTGCCGGTCCCCGCAATTGCGCCGACACCGGCGCAGCAATCGAGCGCGGCGCAGCCGGCTTCGCCCAGCCAAGCGGCGACGCCGCCGGGTCCGCCCAAGCGCGCCGAGATCGCATCGAGGACGCCTACTGTTGAAATGACAACGGCGCAGGCCGAGCCGGTCATGCCGACGCGGGTGGTCGCCGAGCCGGCACCGGTGAAATCCGCTGACGCGACCGCAGTGCAGCTGCAGCCGGCGCAGATTGAACCCGCAATGACCGAGGTCCACCCAGCAGCAGCAGCGACGGCACAACCTGTCTCCGTTTGGTCACCCCCATCGGCTCGCGTGCATGGTGGCTGGCTGATCCAGATCGGCGCTTTCGACGACGAGGCGGAGGCCAGACAGCACCTAACCGAGGCCCAGATCAAGGTTCACGCCGCCCTGGCCGCCAAAGATCCATTCACCGAACGGGTGCAGAAAGGCGACAAGGCGCTCTACCGCGCCCGCTTTGCCGGGTTCGACAAGTCGACCGCGGAAGCCGCCTGCCGGGCGCTCAAGCGCAGCGACTTCGAATGCATGGCCGTGAAAGATTAATGGCGCTGAAAGACTAACAAGAGCCCTGCCAAACGGGCCAGGTGGTTCCACAGATCACCATCCAAAAACGGGAAGCGCGACGGAGACAGCAAGGCCACGCGAGGTCCGCAACGAGTACCTCAGCGATGGTTTCGAAGCAGCACGTCCTTGGCCTCATTGATGCGGGCCGCCAGATACGTCGTCCCCCCTTGGTCGGGATGCACTTTCTTCATGAGCGCCCGGTGGGCGTGGCTGATCTCCTCGGCGCTCGCCCCGGGCTCAACGCCAAGGATCTGATAAGCCTCCTGTTCAGTCATTTTGCCGCCGGCCGCCGGCCTGGCGCCGGCGCGCGAATTCGCATCACGCTGCGCGTGCTTACGCCAGCCGGCATTCCTGCCGTCAAGATAACCGGCCAATAGGTTAAGCGGCCAAGGCAACGCCTCGCCCATGAGGTAGATGCCGAAAAGCACGAGCGCCGCGCCCAATCCCAAATCGCCGCGCACGAGCAGAACGACGCCAATCAGCAACGCTAGCGCACCACTCAGGCGCTGCTGGCTCGCTTTGAGGATTCCGCTATTGCGCGAGCGTTTTGCCGCCCAGAGCAAGAAGAGAAGGACGGCCACGCCGACGAGCACAGGCATCCGATACTTATAGCGATTTCAAAAGGGATGGCGACGACAGCCACAGGCGCGCCAGGTCACTCCGCGAGCAGGTCGTAAGTGTCGAGGGGTTTTCCGGCGACCGCGATCCATTCCGCCCGCGCGGCCGCGCGACGCTTGCCGCGTTCATCGATTGGCAGCCGCAGTGCCTCGATTAGAACCTTGACCTCGTCGCGCGCAGTCACGTGTGAACTGGTGGGTCGCAAACCGAGTGTATCCTCGTTGAGGTCGTCGAGTGCCGTCAGCCCGCGCGGGAAGAATTCGCGATACACCACCCGCTCGGCAAAGCCGTCAACGGTGCGGAAACCGAGCTGTTTAGCAAGCCCGTCGACCCCCTCCCCGACCAGGCGGCGGTTGCGCGAACCTAAAGTCGAGAGGCGATTGCGCACCACCACCCAGTCGGTTAGACCGCCATCGACCAGGCGGCGCTGGCGACGGGATTCACGCACCATCTCGGCGTAGTGGCTCACTCCCGCTACTTCGAAAGAGAGCGGATCAATGGTGCCAAGCACGTCGAAATCGACAAAACTGTCGTTCAATGGCGTGATCAAGGTGTCGGCCATCGAATGGGCAAGACGCATCATGTAGGAATCGGTGCCTGGCGTATCGATAACCACAAAGTCGTGGCTTTGCTCGACCGCGCTCACCGCCTGGGCGAAAGCGGCGAATTCTTGTGCCTCGATTTCATCGAGCCGGATACCGCAGCCGCGCGCAATGCAATAATGCACAGGGATTTCCAGCTTAATCCCGCTGCGCGCCGCCCATTCGCGGCGGTTGTCGATATAGTGGGTGAAACTCTTTTGCCGTGAATCGAGATCGATCGTGGCAACCCGCTGGCCGGCTTGCAGCAGTGCGACCGCGACATGCATTGCCGTGGTCGATTTCCCGGAGCCACCTTTTTCGTTCCCAAGGACGATGACATGCGCCGAGAACGGACGGCCGAGCTCCGCCTGCATCAGCATAGGACGCAACCCCTGCGTTGCGGCTACTTTCTGGATTTGCAACGCGAGCGGTCAAGATACAGCATCTGCCGAAATAAGTTAATCGTAAATGAAAGAGTGCACCGGCAAAACGTGGCCGCTGTGCTCACGCTGCAACGTCATCATGAAGATTCCCAAGCAAATTAAACATCGTCCGCGTGTCATCCGCACGATACCGGCGCTGCGCGCCGCGGTTGCGAATTTCCGCGCGCGAGGCGCTAAAACTGCTTTGATACCAACGATGGGCGCACTGCATGAAGGGCACATTACCTTGGTGCGCCGGGCTAACAGCCGTGCCGATCGCGTGATCGTCTCGATCTTTGTCAACCCGACCCAATTTGCTCCCGGCGAAGACCTCAACACATATCCGCGCACTTTTGCCGCCGACATCGCGGCGTTAACCGAACTCCAAGTTAATCTCGTCTGGGCGCCCTCAGTGCAAACGATGTATCCGGACGGCTTTGCCACACGGGTCGTGCCGGAGGGGCCCGCCAAAGCCGGCCTGGAAGACGCAATCCGTCCGCATTTTTTCGCCGGCGTCGCTACTGTCGTCGCTAAGCTGCTGATTCAGTGCGAGCCCGATATCGCGATCTTCGGCGAGAAAGACTACCAGCAGCTCAAAGTCGTCACTCAGCTCGCTCGCGATCTTGGCCTGAAAACCCGCATTGTCGGGGTGCCGATCGTGCGTGACCGCGACGGGCTGGCACTATCATCGCGCAACCGCTACCTCACCGCTGTCGAGCGGCAAACCGCGCCGATGCTCTATCGTGTGCTCAAGGAATCCGCCGTACGGATCGCAAACGGCACGCCGGTTGCCAGAGTGCTCGAGGACGGACGCCAGGCGATCACGCATGCCGGCTTGAAGCTCGATTATTTTGAAGCACGCAATGCCGAAACGCTGGCGCCGCTTACTGTATCGACGCGCGAGCGGATCCGGCTCCTTGCCGCAATACGGATTGGCACAACCCGTCTGATCGATAATGTCGCGGTGTAAATCGAGAGGATTTTATTTCGGCAACGCCACCTTCATCGGGTCTTTGACGCTTGGATAGGTCTCGAATTCCTCACTCCAGAGCTGGCCGTCGACTTTCACCACTTTGCGAATGTAAATATTGCTGACGATGTCGCGGGTGTCCGGATCGATCGAGACCGGCCCGCGCGGGCTTTCAAAAGCCATGCCCTTCATCGCCGCCATCAAGGCATCACCGTCGGAATTGCCGCCGGTCTTCCTGAGCGCCTCATAGATTAAGTGCAGGCCGTCATAGGCGCCAAGCGAGACGAAGTCCGGGCGGAAGCTGTTGGCCTTTTGCATCGCCACCGCGTAGGCCTTGTTAAGCGGGGAATCGTGCGCGGCCGAATACGGCCCGGCGGTGATCATGCCGAGCATCTGATCGCCCATATTGTTGAGATCATCGTCGTCGGTCAGATCGCCCGGCCCGATAATCTTGATGCCCGACTTGCCCAAACCCCGTTCGGCGAATTGCTTGGCGAAGATCGGCGCTTGCGTGCCGGGAAAGTAAATAAAGGCGGTATCCGGGTTCATGTCGCTGATGCGCTGCAAGAACGGCGCGAAGTCCGGATTGGCAAGCGGGATGCGGATCGCCTCGACGATCTCGCCACCCACCTGCTTAAATCGCGTCGTGAAAGCCGTTTCTGCTTCGACGCCCGGCGCCCAATCGTTGACCAGCGTGACCACGCGCTTGCTGCCGTTCTTGGCCGCCCATTCGGCGAGAATCCAGGACTGCGGCGACAAGATGAAACCCGCGCGCACAAAGTACGGAGACTTCGTCGTCGTGATCGAGGCCCCCGAACTCATCACCAGCGTGACTTTCTTCGCCTCTGTGGCGAGCGGTGCAATGGCGAGTGCGGTCGGAGTGATGCCGATGCCGAGAATGTCAACCTTTTGGTCGACGATCATCTCCTGAATGAGGCGACGCGCATTGTCGGCAACACCGCCGTCATCACGAATGATGAGCTGAATGTGTCGCCCAGCGACGGTGTCGCCCTGCTGCTGCATGTAAAGTTTCAACGCGGCTTGCAATTGCCGGCCCACGGCGTTGAAGCCAGCGCCGGTCAGCGGAATGCTGATGCCGATTTTGAGCGGCGTGTCGGCGACCGCGGCGCGGACCATGAATCCGCTGATGAATCCGCCTGCAGCGGTTCCCACCATACCCTTGAGCATTGTTCGGCGCAGCATGTCGTTCCTCCCCCCTTTCGTCGTCATGCCCGCGCCCAATCGCAGACATCCGCGTTTTTCTTTTCTGGCGTGATAGCGATCAAAGAGGTTGATGGCCGGAGCAAGTCCGGCCATCACGCCTGAAAGATCATTCCGCCGCCTCGAGATGCGGAATCTGCGGCCGCGCGCCCTCCGCCTTGCCGGTGATCGGCGGCTTGGGCAAGCGGGCCTCGCCGGCCTCCATCACGAATGTATGTTCCAGTGAATACCAC
>Ga0318530_10000137_pt1 | contig 12965 bp, 10 predicted proteins | sample GRESIP053b4f24_FD_203534 | JGI IMG/M metagenome (GOLD analysis project Ga0318530, IMG submission 203534) | Tropical soil microbial communities from Luquillo Experimental Forest, Puerto Rico - GRE.SIPMG.053b4f24 | ecosystem: Environmental > Terrestrial > Soil > Tropical forest > Bulk soil...
GCTGACAATTCCGCGACCGCGAGCGTTAAGATCGCGGGGTCCGCGGGCGTGGCGAAATTGGCTTACGCGCCGGCTTTAGGTGCCGGTGCTCGAAAGAGCATGAGGGTTCGAGTCCCTCCGCCCGCACTCCGGTCCGCCGAGTGAGATTGGTCACCATTACCCCACACGGGCAACATTCCGACCGCCCAGGTGTTCCACGATGAGTCCTGCGCAGCACACGGTGACCCCAGTCCAAGCGAGGCAGATATGCATACGACGATCAGTGGACACCAAGGCACCCGCCACGCAGTTTCCGCCGGGGTCTGGATGCTCGCCGCGCTTTGGATGGTCGCCGGCATCGTCGCGGTTACCGCTCTCGGAGGCGGCTTGACCCGAGTGGCCGTGGTACTCGCCATCGTGATCACGGAGTGGTGGCTCGTATCCGAACTTGAGGAGCGCTTCGAGAGAAACGCCGCGGGAAGCCAGGCGAAGAAGCGCTTAGTTCGCTGACAAGCTCTCGGCAAAGCGTTGCGTTTCGGAAGGCGCCATGCCAACCCGACACGAGCCAGCATCACCAACCGAGGCAGTCATTACCGCTGAAGATGTGGACCTCGCTGAACGCAGAGTCGCAGAGGCTCGCGAACGCGCCGCACACGCGGGACTCTCAGCGCCCCAGAGGCCGACCGATCCGTTGACATCGACTTCAGCTGAAAAGATCCCGGTGCTGCTCGACGTATTGCCGGACGGTCTGCGCGGGGTGGCCAGTGATGTCCTCAACGGTCTGGGTGGCGCGGTTGTAGCGGTCTTGCTTGTGCAGCCGGGCCATGGTGGCGATGTGTTGCTGCACGTGGGGCGGCAGTCCTATCTCGCTGAGTTGGTGCAGCCATTCGTCGTCGGACGGTTGAACCGCGGTGACGGTTCGGCCCAGGGCTTGGGCGTACTGGTCGGCGATCTCGTCGACGTCAAGCGTTGCCGGGCCGGTCAATTCGTAGACCGCGCCGAGGTGGTCTTGTGGAGCGGTCAGCACCGCGGTGACGACGTCGGCGACGTCACGGGACGCGACGGGCGAAGTGCGGCCGCTTCCGAACGGCAGTGACAGGCGGCCGGTCTCCCGGATCGAGCGGGCGGCCAGCATGCCGAAGAGCGGGTTATCGAGCAGGACAGTCGGCCGGATGTGCACGGCGGGTATGCCCGACCAATCGATCACGTGCTCGGCGAGCCAATGCAGGCGTTGCTGCTTCGATTCCTCCGTGCTGGTGGCGGTCATCTGGGAGACCGTCATCTGCGACATGTTGACCAACACTTCGAGGCTGCCGAGCTCCTTCGCGGCCGCGCACACCACGGTGGTGGCCAGCAGGTAATCCGGTGACACGCTCATGTTGAAGAGCATTCGGGTGACGCCGGACATCGCCGCGAAGACGTCGACGGGGTTGGTCAGGTCTCCGGCGACCACCTCTGCGCCCAGCTCACGCAGCGCGTCGGCCCGGGAATCGTCGTGATGCACCATGGCGCGAACCGTCTCGCCACGGCCGCGCAGTCTTTCCACCACCTGTGGGCTGATGCCGGCCACGCCGCCACCGGCGCCTGTGATGAGGTAGATCGGTGACTCAGTCATTAAATCGCCCTTGTCTCAACGGATTCCCGTGCGCGGCGGTCAAGTTCACGCGCCAGCGATCGCAGCAACAATCGTAGCCCTGCAGAGGGCCGAGCGAGAGCCTCGCCGACGCCGACGAAGTACGGGCGACACCCGAGGCCGCGACCCTCAAGGCGGCTGCTTGACGAGTTCGGTTTTCGCAAGTCTGGTGATACACGCCCAGGCCTATTGGAGCGCAGGGCGAGCGATGGGCACCCGCCGCGGTGACGAGTCGGACGCAGCAGCGGACGGCCGTCGGATGGCGCGTCTTCGCCGAATGGGTCAACGTGGTTGACCGCGGCTCTTGCCGTATGCCTTACAGTTGATCGGTCAGTCGACCGTCCGAGACTGGAGGCGTGCCGCTTATGAGTGCTGTGGTGTCCATTCCGCGGTACCCCGGCGACGTGACCCCCGAATGGTTGTCTGCCGCGCTGAGCGGACGCCGCGCACCTGTCGAGGTCTCCGCAGTGGACGTCGCGGCCATCGGCACAGGGCAGACCGGCGCCACCTACCGGGTTACGGCCAGGTATGCGACAGATCCCGGTGACCTGCCGCAGACCTTTGTGATCAAACTGCCCGCCCAGGATGACACTGTGCGCGACCGCGTCGTCATCGGGTATCGCAGCGAATGCGCGTTCTATACTTCCGTGGCCGATCGGGTTCAGGTGCCGACACCACGGTGCTTCTATTGCGAGATCAGCGAAGATGCAATGGATTTCGCGCTGCTGCTGGCCGATCAAGCGCCGGCGGTACAGGGCGATCAACTTGCCGGCTGCGGTGAACAGGAAGCGCGCCTTGCGGTTACCGCTCTGGCCGGCCTGCACGCACCGAGCTGGTGCGATCCGTTCTGGCTGGATTTTCCCGGCATCGCGTTCGGACGTCCGGACCAAGCGGGGGCCACGGGCATGGGCGAGGTGGCACGGATGAGCGCCGACATCACGCTGGAGAAGCTGGGCGATCGAATGAGCCCCGAAGACCGCGATACCTTCAGTACGGCAATGGGTTTGGTGCAGCCTTGGCTGCTGGCCGGGTATGACCGATTCGCCTTGCTGCACGGCGACTATCGTCTCGACAACATGCTGTTCGACCCCGACCGCACGCGGGTGAGCGTGGTCGATTGGCAGACGCTCGGCGTGGGTCTGCCGGCGCGGGATCTCGCCTACTTCACCGCAACCAGCCTGAATTCACAACTGCGCGCGGCCATAGAAGAGGACCTCGTTGCCGACTATCACCGGGCGCTAGCCAGTTGCGGGGTCACCGACTACGACCGCGAAACATGTTGGCGTGATTACCGACTCGGGGTGCTGCAGGCGCCGCTGATCTCGGCGCTGGGGTTTGCCTTCGCCGCCGCCACCGAGCGCGGCGACGACATGGTGCTGACCATGCTCACACGGGGCTGTCGGGCGATCCGCGACCTGGGGACGCTGGAGTTGCTCGGCTGAGATGGCTCAAGCGCGGCGGGCGGCTTCCTGAGCCAGCTGCATGCGCGACGTGAGCGCGAGTTTGGCGTACACGTGGGTGAGATGGGTCTGCACGGTGCGCGGCGAGATGAACAGCCGGTCGCCGATGTCCTTGTTGCCTAGCCCATCGCCGACCAGGCGGACAACTTCAAGCTCGGTCGGGGTCAACGAGGCCCAACCGCTGGGCGGCCGCTTGCGTTCGCCTCGCCCGCGGCGGGCGTACTCGATCGCCCCGTCGGTCGACAGGGCCGCGCCTGCGTCCCATTCGGCGTCAAATTGTTCTTCTCCCAAGCCGTTACGCGCCGCATCAACCGATGCCGTGTATGCGGCATCCCAGACGCGGAAGCGCACAATGCCGGTGCGCTGCCGCATGGCATGCGCCGCACCGAAAAGACGTGCCGCTTCCAGGTGACTGCCGTTGCCGTGAGCCAGGGCGGCAAGAAGCTCCAGCACATCTGGCACGAACAGGTGGGCTCGCATATCGGCTGCCCGGGTCAGCGCGTCGTGGGCATCCCGCTCGGCCAGCCGCGGCTCGTTTTCCGCCAAGGCCACGCGCGCGCGGGTGATCAGCGCCTGCACCATGAACCAGCCCGCCGCGCTGGCAACGTCTTCCTCGGCGAAACGACGCGCGGACGCCAGATCACCGCGGGCAATCGCGACCTGTGCTGAGGGCTTGGCGGTGGTGGCCGCAAGCGGCCAGTCGCCGAACCGCTCGCGGGCCGCGTCGCTGGCATCGGCGGCCGCGTCGACGTCTCCCCGGGAGAGTTCCGCAAAGGCCAGGGCCGCATACACCACACCCTCCTGGTACCGGCCGATCTCGGCGGCACCGTCGAGCGCCTCACGCGCGGCGGCCCGACCTTCATCCCGGTGCTCGCTGTGGGCCAGCACATAGCACAGGCTCGATCGGGCATTCACCTGCCAGATCAGCGCGTGCGTATGGTCGGCTTCTTTTATCAATTCGCGGAATTGTGTTGCGGCTACGTCGACATCTCCGAACACCCATCGCGCGCTGCTCAGACACCAGCGGAATCCGCGCGAGTAGCCCCGGTCGCCGACCTCGTCGGCGAGGTCGCGGCCCTCCGTCGCGGCAGCGACCGCGGCGTCCGGATCTCCCGCCCCCACGACGGCGGTGAGCGCCTGACCGTAGAGGAGCTGGCTCAGCCTCCACCTGTCGCCCGTGGCTCTGGTTAAGGTCTCCGCCTCCGACAGGTATGGTCTGGCCACTTCGGAATTCCAGACGGCGAGGCGGCCGCAAGCGGTGAGAGTGCGCGCCAAGAGTGCGGGGTTATCGAGCTCGCGAGCGATGGCCAGTGAACGCTGTGCCCGTGCTAGGCCTTCCGGCGAGCGCATGTTATCGAGGAACGCCTTGTCGGCCAAGGCACGCGCCATCGCCTCGGGCGTCACATCGGCGCCCTCAGCGTCGGCCAGACCGAGGTCGAGCCAGTCCGATCCTTCCTTGAGACGGCCCCCCGTGAGCCAATAGGGCTGCAGGGATGTGGCGAGCTGCAATGCAGTGTCGGTGTCGGAATTTTCCCGGCTCCACGCGAACGCGGCTCGCAGATTGTCGATCTCGGTTTCCGCCCAGTCGAGCAGCAGCTCCAAGTTGCTGTTTGCCGGGGCGTCCAGTGCGGCGGCCGCCGCGGTGTAGTGATCACGGTGCCGGTACCGGACCGCGATTGCCTCGGCAGATTCGCCGAGCTTTTCCTGTGCGTACTGGCGGATTGTTTCCAGCAATCGGTATCGGGTTGGGCCGCCGGATGTTTCGGCGATCACCAGCGACTTGTCAACGAGCAACGCCAGTATGTCCAGCACCTGGTGCGGTGCCAGGTCCTTGTCGCAAACCACGCTTTGGCAGGCTTCAAGGTCGAATCCGCCTATGAAAGCCCCGAGCCTGCGGAACAAGATCCGCTCGGGCTCGGTCAGCAACGCGTGCGACCAGTCCACCGAGGCCCGCAACGTCTGCTGCCGCCGCACAGCGGTTCGCGACCCGCCGGTCAGCAACCGGAACCGGTCTTGCAACCCGGCCAGAATCTCCTTGGGCGACAACGCGCGTACCCGCGCCGCCGCCAACTCGATCGCCAGCGGCATGCCGTCCAGGCGACGGCAGATCTCGTCGACCGCGGCCGCATTGTCGTCGTTGATGCTGAAACCGGGCCGCGCGTGGCTCGCACGGTCGTCGAACAGCCGGACGGCGTCGTCGGCCAGCGACAGCGACGGCACGCGCCACGTCACCTCGCCGGCCATTCCGATCGGCTCGCGACTGGTCGTCAACACCGTCAACCCTGGGCAGCCACCCAACAGCGTGGTAACGAGCGCCGCGCTGGGGTCGAGCAGATGTTCGCAGTTGTCGAGCACCAGCAGCACGTGCCGGCCGCCGATGAACTGCGGCAGACTGGTTTCCGGCAACCGTCCCGGCTGATCTGGAAGCCCCAGGGTCCGTGCGGCGGTGACCGGCACCAGGTCGGCGTCGGTGATCGGGGCCAGGTCGACACACCAGGTTCCGTGGGCGTAGTCGGCGGCGACCGTGGCCGCGACCTGCACCGCCAGCCGCGTCTTGCCCACGCCGCCGGCACCGGTCAACGTCACCAGCCTGCTCTGCGCGAGAATGTTTCGGACGTCGGCGATTTCCGCCGTGCGCCCCACAAAGCTGGTCAACTGGGTGGGAAGGTGTTGAGCGCCAACGGTTTCGCGCTTCCGAAGGGGCGGGAATTCGTTGCAGAGGTCGGGATGGCACAGTTGCACCACCCGTTCGGGACGGGGCAGATCCCGCAGCGCGTGGGTGCCCAGGTCGGCCAGCCACGCGTCGCCGGGGAGCGTGTCGGCAATCAGATCACCGGTCGTGCCCGACAACACCGTCTGCCCGCCGTGCGCCAATTCCCGGAGTCGCGCCGTCCGGTTGATGGCCGGCCCGACATAGTTGTGCTCGTCGCGCAATTGGACCTCGCCGGTGTGCACCCCGATGCGCAGCCGCAGCGGCGCCAGGGGCGCGCGTTGCAACGCGAGCGCGCACGCCACGGCATCCGATGCCCGGCCGAACGCGATGACAAAGCTGTCGCCCTCGCCCTGCTCGACCGGACGCACACCGCGATGGATCCCCACCAACTCCGCCAGGGTTTGATCCAGGTTGGCGATCGCCTCGGTCATCTCTTCGGGCCGTGACTGCCACAGCTGAGTGGACCCTTGGACGTCAGCCAACAACAGAGTCACGGTGCCGGTCGGCAAGGGCCCTTTCATCGCCTCGTCGACGCCCAGGTCGCTCCACTCGATTTCGCTCATGTTAGCCAGCATGCGGCGACCGCATGCGGCAAAACATCGGCGTATGCGCGTAGATTTCTGCAGCGGCGGGCTTAGAGATCGCCGGTGAAATCGGCGCTGAGCCAGCGGTCGGGGCGGATGACGAACAACACCTCCTCGACACCCTCCATGCTGCGCACGAACGCGCGCCCGCCTTCCTCGCCGAGGTAGCGGATGGCGATGGCCTCCTGCACCTCCGCCGGGGCGGGCCTGGTCGTCTCCACGACGGTGCCCTCCACCACCACATACTGGTATGGCAACTCTTCGCGTTGAACGACCAGCGTCACCGCACCGGCGCGCTCGATGAGCCGGGCCTTGCGGCTAGACGACCCGGTGTTGATCCGGATGTTCCCATCGGGGGCGTAGCCGTACCAGATCGGGACGCTGGCCGGCGGGCGGCCGTCGCCGGCCGCGACGGACAGCACACCTACATGCTTGGCGGCGAGGAATTCCTGACGTTCGTCTTCGCTGAAGCTTCTCATGTGGGCTGGAACGCCGAGCCCGGAGGGCTATTCCCGCCGGGAACCGCTCATCGCTGTGCCGCCTTGACGAGGTTCGACCCGATGATCAGGCGCTGGATCTCGCTGGTGCCCTCGTACAGCCGCAGCAGGCGCACATCGCGGTAGATGCGCTCGACGGGAACGCCATGCATATAGCCGCTACCGCCGTGGACCTGCACGGCGAGATCCGCAACCTTGCCGGCCATCTCGGTGCAGAACAGCTTGGCCGCCGACGGCGCGATCCTGCGGTCTTGGTTGGTGACCCACATCCGCGCGGCGTCGCGGACAAGCGCGCGGCCGGCCAGCACGCCGCTCTGCTGGTCGGCGAGCATCGCCTGCACCAACTGAAAGCTTCCGATCGGCGTCCCGCCCTGGGTCGCGGTGGCGGCATACGACACGGATTCGTCGAGCGCACGTTGGGCGGCGCCCACCGCCAGGGCGGCGATGTGCACCCGGCCGCGCGCCAAAGAGGTCATTGCCGCTCGATAGCCGAGGTCTTCGCTGCCACCGATCAGCGCGTCGCTCCCGACTCGGACGTCACCGAAGTTGACGTCGGCGGTCCACGCGCCCTCCTGGCCCATCTTGGCGTCCTTGGCGCCCACCTGGACGCCCGGCGCGTCCGCGGGGACCAGGAAGACGGCGATCCCCGGGCCCTGGTCGTCGGCCGGCCGCGTGCGCGCGAACACCACAAAGAGGTTGGCGACGGGCGCGTTGGTGATGAAACGCTTCTCGCCGGAGATCACCCAGGCCCCGTCCTCGCGAACGGCTTTGGTCCGCAGGCCCGCCGGGTTCGACCCGGCACCGGACTCGGTCAACGCAAACGAGGCGACCACCTCGCCGGACGCCATCGATTCCAGCCAGCGGCCCTTCTGTTCGTCGGTGCCGAAGCCGACGAGAACCTGTCCCGCGATGCCGTTGTTGGTGCCGAACATCGACCGCACGGCCAGCGAGGTATAGCCCAACTCCATCGCCAGCTCGACATCTTGGACAAGGTTCAGGCCGAGGCCGCCCCACCGCTGGGGGATCGCATACCCGAATAAACCCATCTTTTTCGCCTGGTCGCGAAGATCATCGGGCACCCGGTCTTCGGTCAGGATCTGCTGCTCGCGCGGGACCACCGCGGTGCGGACGAACTGGTGCGTCTGGGCAAGGATCTCCCGGAAATCTTCGTCGGACACTTCCTGGACTTCTGCGGTGGTCATCTGGACGCTCCTCTTCGCACCCCGGTGCTACGGGAGGATCCTATATGAAATATGATATTCGACCGACGGGTGGTACCCGGGACGCAAGCGGATCAAGGGAGGCGGGATTCAGGTGTCGTTGCTGGACGGTCAGACTGCAGTGGTCACGGGGGGTGCGCAGGGTCTGGGCTTCGCCATTGCGCAGCAATTCGTCGCCGAGGGCGCGCGGGTTGTGCTCGGAGACCTGAACCTGGAGGCGACAGAAGTCGCGGCCAAAGAATTGGGCGGCGACGATGTCGCATTGGCGGTGCGCTGTGATGTCACGCAATCCGACGACGTCGAGGCCCTCATCTCGACCGCCGTCGAGCGCTTCGGCGGCCTGGACATCATGGTCAACAACGCCGGAATCACTCGCGATGCGACGATTCGCAAAATGACCGAAGAGCAGTTCGATCAGGTCATCGAGGTGCATCTGAAAGGCACGTGGAACGGCATCCGGCTGGCGGCGGCGGTCATGCGGGAGAACAAGCGCGGCGCCATTGTGAACATGTCGTCCGTGTCGGGCAAGGTCGGTATGGTCGGCCAGACCAACTATTCGGCGGCCAAGGCCGGGATCGTCGGGATGACCAAAGCCGCGGCCAAAGAGCTTGCTTACCTGGGGGTCCGGGTAAACGCGATCGCTCCCGGCCTGATTCGCTCGGCCATGACGGAGGCTATGCCCCAACGCATTTGGGACCAAAAGGTGGCCGAGATTCCGATGGGCCGCGTCGGTGAACCCAGCGAAGTCGCCAGCGTTGCCTTGTTCTTGGCCTCCGACCTGTCCTCCTACATGACGGGCACCGTCATGGAAGTCACCGGCGGTCGGCACATCTGAGCGGAGCAGTGAGAAATGCGCGAAACCGTCATTTGTGAACCCGTCCGGACACCGATCGGCCGCTACGGCGGGATGTTCAAGTCACTGACGGCCGTCGACCTCGGCGTCGCGGCCCTGAAAGGACTACTCGAGCGAACCGGAATCCCGCCCGAGGCGGTGGAAGACGTCATCCTCGGGCACTGTTATCCGAGCGCCGAGGCGCCGGCGATCGGGCGCGTGGTGGCGCTGGATTCCGGCCTGCCGGTGACGGTTCCCGGCATGCAGGTCGACCGGCGCTGCGGGTCGGGGCTGCAGGCGGTGATTCAGGCCTGCCTGCAGGTGGGCAATGATGACCACGACCTGGTCATCGCCGGTGGCTCCGAAAGCATGAGCAACGTCACCTTTTACTCCACCGATATGCGTTGGGGCGGCGCCCGCGGCGGTGTCGGCGTGCACGACGCGCTCGCGCGGGGCCGCAGCACCGCCGGTGGCCAGCACTACCCGGTTCCGGGCGGGATGCTGGAGACGGCGGAAAACCTGCGCCGCCACTACGGCATTTCGCGCCTCGAGCAGGACGAGCTCGCGGTGCGCTCCCACCAGCGTGCGGTGGCCGCGCAGAAGGACGGCATCATGGCCGAGGAGATCATCCCGGTCCCGGTCCGCACACGGCAAGGCGACGAACTGATCGACACCGACGAGCACCCGCGTGCCGACACGTCTGTGGAGTCGCTGGCTAAGCTGAAACCCGTTCTGCTGGGCGATGATCCAGAGGCGACGGTCACGGCCGGCAATGCCAGCGGGCAGAACGACGCGGCATCCATGTGCGTGGTCACCACACCGGAGAAAGCCGACGAATACGGCCTGACGCCGTTGGTCCGCCTGGTGTCGTGGGGGTTGGCGGGCGTGGCGCCCAACATCATGGGCATCGGCCCGGTGCCCGCGACCGAAGCCGCGCTCGCCAAAGCGGGTCTGCAACTGCGCGACATCGACCTCATCGAACTCAACGAAGCCTTTGCCGCGCAAGCGCTTGCGGTGATGCGCGAATGGAACTTCGGCGCCGCCGACCATGACCGAACCAACGTGCACGGGTCGGGGATCTCGCTGGGCCATCCCGTCGGGGCGACTGGCGGCAGGATGCTGGCCACCCTGGCGCGCGAACTCGACCGCCGCCAGGCGCGCTACGGGTTGGAGACCATGTGCATCGGCGGCGGCCAGGGGCTCGCGGCGGTGTTCGAGCGGGTTGCCTCGACGTGAACGGTCCCCTGAGTGGCCTCACCGTCGTGGAGGTTTCCAGCTTTGTCGCCGCACCGCTGTGCGGCATGACGCTGGGTCAGCTCGGCGCGCAGGTGATCCGCATCGACCCGATCGGGGGCGCCTCCGACGTCCAGCGATGGCCTCTGGCGGCGGACGGCACGTCGATCTACTGGACCGGATTGAACAAGGGAAAGCGTTCGGCGACCATCGATCTGCGCTCGCCCGAGGGCCAGGAGCTGGTCGAGCGGCTGATAGTGGAGGGCGACGGCATCGTCGTGACCAACGCCGCCGGCCTGCCCTGGCTGAGCCCTGAGCGCCTGGCCGCCAAGCGTTCCGATGTCATACACGTGCAGCTGCTCGGGCGCGGCGACGGCTCCACCGGCGTGGATTACACCGTCAACGCGGGCATCGGATATCCACTCGTCACCGGCCCGGCTAACCATGCCGGCCCGATCAACCACGTGCTGCCCGCCTGGGACGTGTGCTGCGGCCTGTACGCCGCCCTGGCCGTCGTCACCGCGCTGCGCCGTCGTGACCAGTCCGGCGCGGGCGCGCGCATCAGCCTGGCGTTGGAGGACGTCGCGCTGGCCACCGCCGGAAATCTGGGGCTGTTGACCGAGCCCCAGGTGATCGGCACCCAACGCGAGCGGCTGGGCAATGCGATCTACGGCCAGTACGGCCAGGACTTCACCAGCCGCGACGGGTCCGCATTCATGGTTGTGCTGTTGACCGGCAGGCACTTTCGTGACCTGGTCAAGGTGACGAGTACCGAGACCGCCGTGTCGGCACTCGCCGAGGCGCTGGGCGTGGACTTCGCCGTCGAGGGCGACCGCTACCGATGCCGCGACGTGCTTTCCGGTCTTTTCGCTACGTGGTTCGCCGATCACTCGGCCGAAGAGATCACCGCCGCGCTGTCGGGCACGACCGTGTTGTTCGAGCGGTACCGCACCTTCGCCGAGGTCGCCGCGGACGCGAAGGTGACCGCCAATCCGCTCTTTTCGCGGCTGCACCAGCCCGGCGTCGGGGACTACTTCGCCCCCGGCCTGCCGGCCGCGTTCGACGGCGCCCACCCCGCCGCCGCGCCTGCCCCCGCCCTGGGACAAGACACCGCCGACGTGCTCACCGAGCGGTTGGGATTGACGGCCGCCGACATTGCGCGTTTGACGGACGCAAAGACGATCGGAGACAACAGCGCATGACCAAACTCGCCCAAACCCTCGGTCTGAACGAGTTCCAGACCGAGATCATTGCGACGGTGCGGCAATTCGTCGAAAAGGAAGTTATTCCTAACGCGCCGGAACTCGAGCGCGATGACACCTACCCCCAGCACATCGTCGACCAGATGCGCGACATGGGTCTGTTCGGACTGATGATTCCGCAGGAGTACGGGGGCCTGGGGGAATCGCTGCTGACCTACGCGCTGTGTGTCGAGGAACTGGCGCGCGGCTGGATGAGCGTGTCCGGAGTGCTCAACACTCACTTCATCGTGGCGTACATGCTGCGCCAGCACGGCACCGACGCGCAGAAGCAGCGCTTCCTGCCGCGCATGGCGACCGGCGAGTCGCGCGGCGCGTTTTCCATGTCGGAGCCGGAGCTGGGTTCCGACGTCGCGGCGATCCGAACGCGGGCGCAACGGAATTCGGACGGCGACTACATCATCAACGGACAGAAGATGTGGCTGACCAACGGCGGCAGTTCCACTTTGATAGCGGTGCTGGTCCGCACCGATGAGGGCGCGGACAAACCGCACCGCAACCTCACCGCGTTCCTCGTCGAAAAGCCAACGGGGTTCGGCGAGGTCGTGCCGGGCCTGGTGATACCCGGCAAGATCGACAAGCTGGGCTACAAGGGCATCGACACCACCGAGCTCATCTTCGACGGCTACCAGGCAAGCGCCGACGATGTTCTCGGTGGTACGCCGGGGCAGGGCTTCTTCCAGATGATGGACGGCATCGAAGTCGGCCGGGTCAACGTGTCGGCGCGGGCGTGCGGGGTCGGCATTCGTGCCTTCGAGCTGGCGGTGCGTTATGCCCAGCAGCGCCAGACCTTCGGCAAGCCGATCGCCGAGCATCAGGCCATCGCGTTCCAATTGGCGGAGATGGCGACCAAAGTCGAAGCGGCACATCTGATGATGGTCAACGCGGCGCGGCTGAAGGATTCCGGGGAGCGCAATGACGTCGCTGCCGGCATGGCCAAATACCTTGCCAGCGAATACTGTTCCGAAGTCACCCAGCAGAGTTTCCGGATTCACGGCGGCTACGGCTATTCCAAGGAGTACGAGATCGAACGGTTGATGCGCGACGCGCCGTTCCTGCTCATCGGCGAAGGAACCAGCGAAATCCAGAAGTCCATCATCAGCAAGCGGTTACTCGCCGAGTACCGAGTGTGACACGATGACTGTTCCGGATTTCGCTGCGCGCCCACAACTTTCCGACGATGTCGCGCGCTTGATCCGCAGGAGGATCTTCGACGGCACCTACGTCGCGGGATCCTACGTTCGGCTGGATCAATTGGCTGCGGAGCTGGGGATCAGTGTCACACCCGTGCGTGAGGCGCTGTTCGCGCTGCGCGCCGAAGGCTTGATCGCCCAGCAGCCCCACCGCGGCTTCGTGGTGTTGCCGGTAACCGGGCGGGACGTGACCGACGTCGCCAACGTGCAGGCCCATGTCGGCGGGGAGCTGGCCGCGCGGGCCGCGGTCAACATCACCGGCGACCAACTGCGCGAACTCAACGAGATCCAGGCCCAGCTGGAGGAGGCGTATGCCGGTGATGACCACGAGCGAACCGTTCGGCTGAACCACGAGTTTCACC
>Ga0318530_10000138_pt1 | contig 12949 bp, 7 predicted proteins | sample GRESIP053b4f24_FD_203534 | JGI IMG/M metagenome (GOLD analysis project Ga0318530, IMG submission 203534) | Tropical soil microbial communities from Luquillo Experimental Forest, Puerto Rico - GRE.SIPMG.053b4f24 | ecosystem: Environmental > Terrestrial > Soil > Tropical forest > Bulk soil...
AGCTTGGCCTCGGCCAGCTCGTCAGGACAGGGGTGTTCGACGGCGTCGGCGGCGTATCGCTGGTCGACGGCGACTAGCCAATGGTGCAGCGCGGCCGGGGTCGTCAAGTCGTCGTGGACACCGGCGGTGTCGGCCCAGATCGTGTTCATCAACCGCACGGGCGCGGGCTCACCGGGCAGCAGCAACGCGGGTGTTTCGTTGGTCACAGTGAAATATTCTAATGGATGATTTGGTTTTCGCCCATTAGAAGTCTTGAAGGCTTCGGCTCATGACCCGGCATCAGGAAGGAACCACCATGACGAACTTCGCCCCCGTTCACCCCGACTCCGCGACGGGCAAGGCCGCCGAACTACTCGCGCAGGTACAAAAGTCCGTGGGGCAGACCCCCAACATGACCAAGGTCATGGCCAACAGCCCCGCCCTGCTCAAGGGCTATCTGGCACTGTCTGCGGCAGTGGCCGGCGGCACATTGCCCCCGGCGGTGCGCGAGCGCCTCGCCATCTCCACCGCCCAGCTCAACGGCTGCGAGTATTGCCTTTCCGCGCATACGTACATCGGCGCCAATATCGCCAAGGTGGAACCCGCCGAGCTCGACAGCGCGCGCAAGGGTCAGTCGCACGACCCGCACGTGGCGGCGCTGCTGCAACTGTCCAACGAAATCGCCGAGAACGCCGGCGACGTCGATGACGCCGACATCGAGGCCGCCCGCGAGGCAGGCGTGACCGACGAGGAGATTGGCGAACTTGTGGCCAACCTCGCCCTCAACATCCTCACCAACTACTTCAACGTGTTGGCTCACGTCGACAACGACTGGCCGGTCGTCTCGTTGTGACCCGGGGACATTGCTGACTCACGATAGCCAAGCGCCGCCCCGCCGCAGTGGGATTCCACAGCGGTGGGGCGGCCGCCCAAGCAAGGGTCAGACGATTGGCTGGTAACACCCAGCCGTGGGACGATCCGATCCGTCGCTGTTCGGCGTTCAAACCGCCCTCAAACAGCCGTAAACATCCAAGGAGAGAGGCATGACAACGCAGGAGTCCGGCACTAACGCGGCGTCGTCCGAGGGCACGGTGACCGTAACGGAGACGGGTACGGGGACTTATACGCAGCAGATTACCGCCGGGAACCACCGGCTCGCCGCCGACGAGCCAGAGCCGATTGGCGCCGACGCGGGTCCATCACCCTACGATCTGCTACTGGCCGCGCTCGGGGCGTGTACCTCCATGACGGTGCGAATGTACGCCGACCGCAAGGGCTGGCCACTCGAGCGTGTTCGAGTGACCTTGCGACACTCCCGCATTCACGCCGAAGACTGCGCCGACTGCGAAACCACCAGCGGATGGATCGATCACATTGACCGCGACGTCGAATTGGCCGGCGACCTCGATGACGCTCAACGGCAACGGTTATTGCACATCGCCAATCGTTGCCCCGTTCATCAGACCCTGACCTCGGAGGTCCAGATCGCCACATCCTTGCGTTGAGCGGCCGGTCGGCTCAGCTGACGGCGACCCGCAACGATGTGAAGCCGCGCAAGACGTTGTTGAGTCGCGGCTCCTCCTCCAGGATCGTAAAGCGCCGAACGCGTTTGGCCAGTGCGGTGAACAGGGCCTGCATCTCCAGGCGGGCGAGATTCATGCCAACGCACGCGTGCGGGCCGGCACCGAAACCCAGATGATCGCCCGGACGCCGACGTACATCGAACCGATCTGGGTCAGAATACTTGCGGTCGTCCCGGTTCGCCGCGCCATAGAACACGATGGCGCGCGAGCCCGCCGGCAGCACGACACCGCCCATGTCCACGTCGCGTGCGACATATCGGGAGAAGTCCTGGATCGGCGAATCGTAGCGCAGCACTTCGCTGATCGCGCTGGGCATTAGCCGCGGATCCGCACGCAGTAGGTCCCACTGTTGGGGATTGTTCGCGAACAACCACACCGCGTTGCTGATCGCCGAAATCGTAGTGTCCAGACTGGGACCGACATAGTCGATCATCATGGCCGGGCACGCCTGCGCGGGCACCTCGCCGCGCGCCACCGCGTCGTGGATCCCGTCCGCCCAACTACCGGGCTTCAGCTTGCCGGGCACGGCCTCAGCGGTGGCATAGTCCATCATCTCCTCCAGGACCGAAAACGACGCAATGGTCCTGTCGTTGATCGGCCCGAAGCAGTTAAACATCTCCTCGGCCCAGACCAGCATCCGCTCGCGACCCTTCTCGGGTAATCCGACCAGACTCGAAACCACGGCCACCGGAAGATGATTCGCTAACTCGGTCGCGGCGTCGAAGCTGCCTCGCTCGACTAGTTTCTCCACCACGCTCTCGGCCTCCGCGGTGATCTGATCGCGGACCGGGCGCAACGCCCTGGGCTTCAGCGGACGAGCGAGCACGCTGCGCAGCGCGTCATGATCGGCTCCATCGCTACACAGCGTGTTGCCGCGCAGCACTCGGTTCATCTGGTCGCTCATCATCACGCCGTAACGGGATGGGAAGGACTCCCAGTCCAGCAACGCACGCCGAACCGCGTCGTACCGAGTGAGGGCAAACATCCGATACTTGGTCAGCCACACGGCGGGACCCGCATCGCGTAACCGCTTGTACCCCAACCACGGATCGAGCAGCGCCTCATCGGTGTAGGGGTCGTAGTCGGACTGAGGAGCCGCACCGATCATCTCGCTCGCACCCATCCCTCGCCCACCTTCCCAATCGCGAAGAGACGCGCGCTGCGCTGCACCCGATAGCGGATGAAACGGTCGAAGATCGACGACGGTTCACCGGCCGCACTGTGACGCCCGTCACCGGGTTGGCGACTTCAGTTCCCGGACTGGATATCCCGCCGTTGATGCGTCGGTCTCATCGCCGACGGGTTCAATGCACGCGCAATGCGCGACACGGGTAGCTACCGGAGATCGGTCGGAGGTCGCCACATGGCGTAGATGGCCGGGGAATCCGCGACCGTTAGCTCACGCAGCGTTTGAAAACCATGGCGCTCGTATAGCCGTTGATTCTCAGGAGACGACGCCTCGAGATAGGCCGGCATCTGATCACGATCGGCCTGAGTGAGCACCGCCGCCAGTAACCTGGTGCCGATTCCTTGGCCCTGGGCCGACGGGTCGACACCCATGAAAGCCAAGTACCAGCAAGCGTCCACCGGGTGGTTGTCGTCGACCAATTGGAACAGTTGCGCCATTCGTGCGGAAGCGGCGTCGTCTCCGGCGCTCTGCACAAGTTCACGACGGAAGGTCTCAGCCTGTTCGTCGGGAACCAACTGCTTGCCCGGCGGAACCCACAGCGCCGCGCCGGCTCCAGCACCCGCCGCGTACACGCCGCCATGCGGCCAGCATGCATCGACGAAACGCGAGTAGAAGATGGCTGCGCTGCGGCGGCGCTGGGCGTCGTCGGGAACCAGCCACCGGTAAATCCGGTCATCGAAGAAGGCGTTGCACAATGCAGTGACGACCTGGGGCCGCTCGCTGGAGGTCGCACGATGAGCGTCCCTCACCCCTGCCGCTGTCATGACGCTCTCCCTCCTAGCGCTCGGAACTAGCACAACCGTAGACGTCGAGACAGCCATCGCATAGTCTGCCCGGCCTTCATGTCATACGGAAACCACACTGCCCCAACAGAGTTGTGCCATTGGTAGTGGTCGGGCGAACAGTGTTGAGCAAATTCGCTCTACTGCTCGCCCGACCCCTGGGAATTGACTAGGTGACACTCACCGGTTCGTGTTCGACACCCCGGCCTGCTTCACAACGTCCTCGACCGTGGGCCACGCCTGCGAGTTTCCGGCGCCGTTGGTTGCTTTGTCGGCGGCGCCTTGCGGCTTGGCCCCGAACATGCTCGTGACCATCTGATAGATCGGGCCAAGAGCACCGACCAACTCGGCCAGCCCCGCACCACCGTTGAGGATGTTCAGGTTTGCGCCCTGCAACCCGAGGCCCTGAGCCAACTCGCGGGCGATGGCAGGCATGACCTCGACCCGCTTCGCCTCGATCTGAGCGTTGTTGTTGGCAGCCAGCGCCTCGGCCTTCTTTAGCGCGCCGGCAGCCTCGGCCAGTTCGTAGGCTTGCTTTGCGGCGGCTTCGGCTTCACCCTCGGCCCGACGGGCAGCGGCTCTCGCCTCACCCTCGGCACGGGTGGCCTCAGCTTTGAAGGTTGCGGCGTCACGTTGGGACTCGGCGTCGAGTTTGACCTTGGACGCGGTGGCCTGGGCCTGCTTCACCTCGCGCGTGGCGGCCGCGTCGGCCTCAAACCCGGCGCGTTTGGCGGCAGCCTCCGCTGCACTCGTCTCGGCGTCGGCCTCGATACGCACCCGCTTGGCTGCGGCCTCGGCGGGCTTGATCTGTTCGGCGATCAGCTCGCGCTCGCGTAGCGCGGCGTTGGTGTCGGCCACCGCCTGCCGGCGCTCCAGCACCTGTCGCTCCACGTCGGCCTCGGCCAACTGGCCCGCCGCGTTGGCCTCGGCGTTGGCCTTGTCCACCTCGGCTTTGATCGCGGCCTGCTTGAGTTGGGTCTCGCGGATCTGGTCGTTCTTTTTGCGCTCGGCCTCTTGCCGGGCCTCGGCTGATTGCTGATCGGCGCGAGCGGCGGCGATGGCGGCCTCCTTGGCGGCTTCGGCAAGGTGGGGCGCGGCGAGGTTGTCGAGGTAGCCGGACCCGGCGTCGTCGAAGTGCTCGATCTGCAGCGAGTCCACCGTGAGTCCGAGCTTGCTCATCTCGAACTGTGACTGCTTGAGGATCTCCTCGGCTAACGCGTCACGGTTGCGGTGGATGTCGACGACCTTCATGGCCCCGACGATGGAGCGCAAGTGCCCGGCGAAGATGTTGCGGGTCATGTCCTCCATCTCGCCCTTTCTCTGCTCACCGAGAAAGCGCTGAGCGGCGGCGTTGACAGCGGGAATGTCGCCCTGGACTTTGAAAGCCACGACTGCCTTGAGGTTGAGCAGGATGCCCTCGGTGCTGCGGCACGTCTCCTCGATCTCCACCTTGTGCAGGTCGAGACCCAGAAATCTCACCTTGCGGAAGCCGGGCATCACCCACGCGCCGTGGCCGATCACGACCCGGAACTGCGCGCCTTCGGTCTTCTGCTTGCCGCCCGAGATCAGCATGGCCTGATCGGGACTCGGCACTCGGTAACCGAGCATTTGTTGTTCTCCTTTTCTCGTGGTTTTGTGCTGATCTTCGTTCGCTGCCAGCGCTTTTAGCCGCCACCGGCGAAGTGTTCTAGGTGGTGTCAGCCCAAGCGCCCGTGTTCACGGATGCTGTCGCTTGCCGCCTCCGTTGGCTTTGGCGGCGGAGTTGGTTGTCAAAGAGCTCGGCGTCGGGCGTGCGTTGAGGGCGTCGGGTGTGCGCGTAGGGCGGGATTTCGCGCGATTTTCCGCCCTCAGCGCACAGTCGATGAGGCGTTGGGCAGGTTCCGCGAGCCCCCGGGAACAAGATTTGGCGGTGGTACACGCGGCCGACACCCAAGTCCGCGCGCGAACGCATCCCCGTGCTCATGGTGGTCCTTAAGTTCGAGCAATAGGGTCCTAGATTATCGCCTGCCATTTGCGAAATTCTTGCGTCCGCTTCGACTACCGATCCCAACAATTTTGGGCCTCCGATGCCGTGTCGGTTCCGGTCGAAAGCCCCGCCGCGGGACCCATTTCAACGAAAACGATGCGCCCCGGGCCGAGCGGACCGGAGGCGGGGAAAGGTCACCGTGCCTGATGGTGGATGCCCTGCCATGCGCTACGCCTCAGCCAAAAACTCGTTGAGGATGGCGACCATCTCGTCTACGAGCGCTTCTAAACTCAGGGTCGCTCCTTCGCGGGCCAGAGACTCGTAGCGCCGGTCGCCTAGCGCGGCATGGGCCTCGTTGACGGCTTGGTCGAGCCACGCGATGTATCCGCCGTAGGGCCCGAAAAATAGGCCGTCCTGTTGGCGGCTGCTGCGCAACGCGCCGTCAGCGCGCGCCACAAGGTCAGCGCGACCGATGCGGCAGAAGACCGCCATCGCGCCGAATATCGCGCCAATTCCAAAGGCTGGAGGATCGTTGCCGCGTTGAAAAGATGCGAGTAGCTCGTGCAACTCAGCGGCCGCGCGCACCGGTTCGCCATGGAAAGCCTCCAGATAAGCCAACGCCCCGGCGGCGCTGATGGACTGCCAATTCGAGTTGATCTCGCGTGACAGCTCGCGTGACTCGCGCACCATCGCCAGTCCCCGCTCGGCCTCTCCGCCGATCACCAATACCTCCCCGAGCGCCAACAAGCCCATCGCGATGAGCGCGGGCTGCCCCAGCGCGCGTGCCTCAGAAAGCGCGCGCTCTGCGCTGTCGCGAGCGTCGGCCCAGCGGTCTGTCGCCCACCCGATGAGGGTGACTGCATGGGCAGCGCGAAGCGCAATCGCGCCGACAACGTCGCCCGCCTGCTCGGCCCGCGCCAACGCTTCCTCGGCACGCGCAATCGCGATCTCGGTGCGGTCGCTGTCGAGATCGAACAACGTTGGTGCATACGTCCACACCGAGGCGGTGAATCGAGCACCGCGGCGCTGGGCTTCGATGGACTCCTCGATGAGCGCCCGCGCCCTGTCCATGTCACCAATGCGCGCCGCCGCCCAGGCCGCCTCGCCCATCGCGATGGCCCGCAAGGGATGACTGTCGGCACCGGGTGCCGTGAGGGCCTGCTCGGCGATCGAGGCCGTCGCCCAGGCGGGTCGTTCCACGGCTTGAGTCACCAGCGCGGCGGCGATCCGCATGGCCAGATCGGTCTCTCGGGCGGCGACCGCCCAGGACACCGCGGCGCGGACGTTGTCCAGGTCGGCTTCGACGCGTTGCGCCCATGCGATCTCGTCGCCCGACCACAGTCCTCGTCCCGCTTCGCGGGCGAACGCCGCGAAATGCCGGGCGTGACGTTCCCGGACGGCGTCGGCCTCCCCGGAGGCGACGAGGCGCTCCTCGGCGTACTGCCGGACGGTTTCCAGCTGGCGGTATCGGGTGGCGTGCTCGGAGCGATCGGCCGCGAGCAGCGACTTGTCGATCAGGCTCGACAACGCCTCGACGACATCGATCTCGTCGATGCCGTCGCCGCAACAGACCGCCTGCGCGGCGGCGAGTGTGCATCCGCTCCAAAAACACTCAACCGATCGAACACTGCTCGCTCGCCGGCCGCCAGCATGTCGTAGGACCAGTCGATCGCCGCCCGCAAGGTGTGGTGGCGCTCTACCGCGCCGCGGCCACCGGTGAGGAGTCGAAAGCGTTGATCCAGATGCTCAGCGAGCTCGGCTGGAGAGAACATGCGCACCCGTGCGGCGGCCAGCTCGATCGCCAACGGGATACCGTCGAGCCTCCGGCAAAGGTGCGTCACTTGCTCCCGATCGGCATCACCGAGGATGAACGACGCGTCGACCGCGACCGCTCGCTCCGCGAACAGACGCACCGAGGATTGCGAGTTCAGCGACCGCAACGGCACAACCTGTTCACCAGGTGCACCGAGCGGCTCCCGCGACGTGGCGAGCACGACCAAACGCGGGGCGGCCCGAACCAGCTTTCGCACCACTCGTCTCGCCTCGTCCAAGAGGTGCTCGCAGTTGTCGAGCACCAACAAAATGCGGCTCCCCTCCACCTTGTCGAGGATCGCCTGCTCGATCGTCTTGCCCGGTATCGGTTCGACCGACAATGCGGCGGCCAACGCCTCCACCACGCGGCTCGGCTCCCCCAAAGGAGCCAGCTCGAGGAGCCACACACCGTCGGGGAAGTTGTCCAACGCTTCAGCGGCGACCTGCAGCGCCAGCCGGGTCTTCCCGACACCGCCCACGCCGGTGAGGGTCACCATGCGGTGCTCACCGAGGAGCGCGTCGACCGCCTTCACGTCCTTCTCGCGGCCAATGAAACTGGTCAATTGCACCGGCAGGTTCGTCCGCGCTGCATCCAGCGACCGCAACTCCGGGAATTGCGTGTCGCAACCGGGCGCGCGCAGCTGGAAAATCCGCTCGGGCCGGGACAGATCGCGCAATCGATGCTCCCCCAGATCCACCAGCTCAAGGCCGGTAGCTAGCGATTCCTCGATGAGCTGCTCGGTCGCGTGCGATACCAGTACCTGCCCGCCGTGGCCCATCGCCATCAACCGGGCGGCCCGGTTCAAGGCCGGGCCGAAGTAGTCGCCGCCGCGTTCGATCGCCTCGCCGGTGTGTACGCCCATCCGCACCCGGACCGGCGCACTCTCAGGCCACGCCTCGGCTGTCAGCGCCGCCTGGGCTTGTGAGGCTGAAGCCATCGCGTCTGCCGCTCGTGCAAACACGGCCACGAGCCCGTCCCCGCCGGTCGAAAACACATGTCCGCCATGGGCATTGATCGCGTTACGAACGAGAGCGTCGTGACGCTCGAGAGCCGCGCGCATCCCGTCGGGCGCGCTCTCCCAGAGACTGGTCGAGCCCTCGATATCCGTGAACAGGAACGTCACCGTTCCCGACGGCAACCCCATCGTCAGAGAATTCCGCTCGGTAGCGCTAGGCATGTGCTATCGATTCCATCCCGACGGTGACACGCCCCGTGAGGAACTTCGGATCGATGTTGGTGAGCGCGTACGAGATCGCTTCGTCCATGCTCATGGCCGCGCCGTGGGCGCGAAGTTCCTGGCGGCGCTGATCACCGAGCGCGGCGGCTACGATGTCGCCTGTCTCACGCAGCGCCGCGAGGACGAAGTTGAGGTTGGAATCGACAGGCGCGCTGCCTTCTCTGGCGGTGTTATCGGGAATGCTCCCTCGGTGAAAGGCCGCATACGCCGCCCCACGCAAGACACCGGCGACTTGGGGCCGCTCCTCGGCCAACGCTCGCCCGCACAATGCCAAACAGGGCGCTACTTCCAGAGGCGAATTGACCCAGCGCCACAAGTGCAAATCCCGAGCACTGAGCGCGAGCGCAAGTTTCCAATCCCGCAGACGGGCGGCTACCAGAGCCGCCATTTGGACCGCCTGCCCCAGTTCTTCGCCGGGCGTGAGACTGCGGTCAATGCTCTCCTGGAGGAGGGCTCTAGCACGCGCGGGGTCCCGTCTAACCAGCGCCAGGGCAAGGGCGTTGGCAGTTGACGCAATCGCCGTCGGAGTCCCGGATTCCATGGCGATGGTGACCGCCTCCTCAGCCGTTGCGATTGCCTGCTCAACGTCGCTACCGCCCAAGGACGCGCTATTCGCGCCATACGCCAGGAAAACGGCAGCCAGCCCTAGACATCCATCGGCGCGAGCCAGCTCAGCCGCTCGGATGTAGATGGAGACGGCGTCGGCGTAGGCACCCGACGAAAGCGAACTAAGTGCCTGCAGTGCACACACGGAGGTTTCAATCCGCCGGCCCGGTAGCGCAGACGGCAGACGTCGCTCAGCCTCCAGCGCCTGCCGGCACAAGTCATCGGCGCCGTCGTGGTCGCCCCGATGGAAGGCTTGGTGCGCGGCCACCATCAAGACTTGGGGATATCCGGGCTCCTCGGCTGCACCGGCCAAGCCGAGGACGCGCGACGCGGGCAGCAAGAACACCTCGCCAACATGCAACACGTCCTGGCTCGCGCCGTCCGGGTTGTCGGCCACCAACCGCACGGCCAGGGCCGCATTGCCTGCATCGATGGCGGCATTAAGCGCCGCGTGAACGTTGTCCCGCTCCGGGGTGACCTTGCGGGCCCAACTGGCGTGTTGGGGCGAATACACATACTCGGCCGCATGTTGCAGTAGGTCGGCGTAAAAGCTTGCATGCCTTAGCTGCAGCGTCTCGGTCTCGCCCCAATGCGCTAGCCGTTCCTCGCCGTATTGGCGAATGGTTTCCAGTAACCGGTAGCGGGTGCCTAGACTGTGGTCTTCGGCGATCACCAGCGAACGTGCCACGAGATTCGTGATCAGATCCAGGACCGACTCGGGGTCGACCGCATCGTCGCTGCAGACCGTTTCGATCGCCTCCAAGGTGCAGCCCCCGGAGAACACGGCCATGCGGGCCAACAGCCGCTGCTCGTCAGGCTTTAGCAGCTCGTAGGACCAGTCGATGGCGGCTCGCAGCGTCGCATGCCGCCCGACCGCGCCGCGGCGGCCGCCCGCCAGCACCTTGAATCGGTGATCGAGGCGTCGCAGGAGTTCGGCTGGATTCAACGCAATCACCCTGGCCGCGGCCAACTCGATGGCCAGCGGCACACCGTCGAGGCGTCGACAGATCTCCACCACCGCTTCGGCGTTGCCATCGCTCAATCCGAAGTCGGCCTTGATGTTTCGAGCCCGTTCGACAAACAAGGACACGGCGTCGGTGTGCGCGAGGCGTCCGACGTCGTCGCCCGGCTCGCCGACTTCCATTGGCGGCAGCGCGATCAGCTGTTCGCCATCGATCGCGAGACCCTCCCTGCTCGTCGCCAGCACGGTCACGCCGGGGCATTCGCGTTCGATTCGAGTCACCAACCGGGCCGCCGACTCCAGCACGTGCTCGCAGTTGTCCAAAACCAGCAGTAATTGCTTCGGAGCGAGCATCTCGATCAACGAGTCTTCGACCGAGGGCCCCCCTCGGCCGGCAAGGTGAAACGCAGCAGCGACTGCCTCGGCCACATCGGTGGGACCACGCACTGCCGCGAGCTCGACTAGCCAAGCACCCTCGCGGTAGCGGGGAAGCAGGTCGGCGGCGACCTGAATTGCCAAGCGGGTCTTGCCAACTCCGCCGAATCCAGTGATCGTCATGACCCGCCGTTTAGTCAGCGCCGCAGTGGCGTGCGCTACCTCTGATTGGCGGCCGATGAAGGAGCTGACCTGAGCCGGGAGATTGCCCGGGAACGATTCCAAAGTCCGCAGCGGTGGGAAATCCTCACGATTGCCTTCACCGATGAGCTGAAAGATCTTGACGGGATGGCCAAGGTCGCGCAGGCGATGTTCGCCCAGATCGATCAACCCCGTGCCTTCGGGAAGCTGGCCACGGATGAGCACCTCGGTGGCACCGGACACGACGATCTGCCCACCGTGGGCGGCAGTCATCAGTCTCGAGCAGCGGTTCACCGGCTGGCTGGCGTAGTTGTCATTGATGACGACGCCCTCATCGGTATGCAGTCCGATCCGAGCCCTCAGCGGGCGCGGTGTATCCCACGGCTCGTCCGCCAGCGCCCTCCTGATTGCGTCCGCTGCCGATATTGCATCCTTGGCCGTGCCGAACGCAGCGGCCATCCCGTCACCCATTCGCGCGAACACGAACCCCCGGTTGCCGGCGATCGTATTTTCCAGCAGATCGTCGTGGCGGGCCATGGCCGCCTTCATCGCGTCGGGATCCTGCTCCCACATCCGCGTCGAGCCCTCAAGGTCGGTGAGCAGAAAGGTCACCGTGCCTGATGGTGGATGCCCTGCCATGCCCCAACCCCACCCGATCTCGCGTCGCGATAGCTAAGCATAACGTCGATCCGGCAAACACAGTCCAACAGATTCACGCTGACGAGATCGAGCAGGTGACATCCCGCACGCGAATCAGGCCCGGTGATTACGAGTTAACGATCCGTCCTCGAAATACGGCAACCGAACAAAGGACGCCCGGTTATGTCGTCTTTGCGGTTTGACTCCGATAGAAATTTATCCACGTCATGCTTGGTGACCGAGTAGGCCGGGTCGCATGCCTTCGCCTGAATCGCCCACAGCGTTCCATCGCGGTGCTCAGCGACGAGGTCGATACCGCCTTCTCTCTTCGCGTACCAGCGACCAGGCCAGTCCTTCCACAGCCACACGCGGGCAAGCTGACTCGCATAGAACGGGTCGTGCTCCAAGTACCACTTGCAGATGCGTTCGAACTGCTTGCCTCGCCGCCAGCGCCGCCGAGCCGGGCCGGCCGCGCGGACCTGACGAGGGGCTAAGATTCCAGTGAACTGACCCTGTCCGGGACGAATGTTTGGAGGGGCCGTTGACAGCCGAAGCGCCCCCGCTGGGAGAACTCGAGGCCGTTCGTCCGTACCCGGCCCGGACCGGTCCCACAGGGAACCTCGTCTACAAGCTGATCATCACCACCGATCACAAGCTGATCGGCATCATGTACTGCGTCGCCTGCTTCATCTTCTTCTTCATCGGCGGTCTGTTGGCCCTGTTGATGCGTACCGAGTTGGCCGCGCCGGGCCTGCAGTTCCTGTCGAACGAACAGTTCAACCAGCTGTTCACCATGCATGGCACGATCATGCTGCTGTTCTATGCCACCCCGATCGTGTTCGGTTTCGCCAATCTGGTGCTGCCGTTGCAGATCGGCGCACCCGACGTGGCATTCCCCCGGCTGAACGCCTTGTCGTTCTGGTTGTTCGTGTTCGGCGCCACGTTGGGGGCGGCCGGTTTCATCACGCCCGGCGGGGCCGCCGACTTCGGCTGGACCGCCTACACCCCGTTAAGCGACGCCATCCACTCGCCGGGTCTCGGCGGCGACCTGTGGATCATGGGTCTGATCGTCGCCGGTCTGGGCACCATCCTGGGCGCGGTCAACATGATCACCACCGTGGTGTGCATGCGCGCACCCAGGATGACGATGTTCCGGATGCCGATCTTCACGTGGAACATCCTGGTGACGTCCATCGTGGTGCTGATCGCGTTCCCGCTACTGACCGCGGCGCTGTTCGGGCTGGCCGCCGACCGTCACCTGGGGGCGCACGTCTACGACGCGGCCAACGGTGGAGTTCTGTTGTGGCAGCACCTGTTCTGGTTCTTCGGCCACCCCGAGGTGTACATCATCGCGTTGCCGTTCTTCGGGATCGTCACCGAAGTCATCCCGGTGTTCTCGCGTAAGCCGCTGTTCGGCTACACCACATTCGTCTATGCAACACTGTCGATCGCCGCGCTGTCGGTCGCGGTATGGGCGCACCACATGTTCGCCACCGGAGCCGTTCTGCTGCCGTTCTTTTCGTTCATGACGTATCTGATCGCGGTGCCGACCGGGATCAAGTTCGTCAATTGGGTCGGCACAATGTGGAAGGGCCAGTTGACCTTTGAGACGCCGATG
>Ga0318530_10000143_pt1 | contig 12918 bp, 10 predicted proteins | sample GRESIP053b4f24_FD_203534 | JGI IMG/M metagenome (GOLD analysis project Ga0318530, IMG submission 203534) | Tropical soil microbial communities from Luquillo Experimental Forest, Puerto Rico - GRE.SIPMG.053b4f24 | ecosystem: Environmental > Terrestrial > Soil > Tropical forest > Bulk soil...
GGTCGTGGTCGCGGGATGGGTGACAAGCGATTTGGCGTCGCCGAGATTGTTGGAGATGTCGATCAGCCGCATCCTGTCCAGTACCTCGAAGGCCCGTTCTTTGGCGGCACTTTTCGCGCAGTCGAGTGCGAAGGTGACCACCGTCCCGCCGCCGGACATCTGACGCTTGGCCAGGTCGTATTGCGGGTGCGACGTCAGAAAGGGGTAACGCACCCAACTCACCGCCGGATGCGTCTCCAAGAATTCCGCAATCCGGTGCGCCGAGGAATTGCAGTGTTCAACCCGAACGGCCAGCGTCTCAAGGCCTTTCAGTAACACCCAGGCATTGAATGCGCTCATCGCCGGGCCGGTGTGCCGCATCAGCTTCTGCACCGGACCGTCGATGTACTCCTTGTCGCCGAGGATGGCGCCGCCCAGGACCCGACCCTGACCGTCGATGTGCTTGGTGCCCGAGTACACCACCACGTCAACCCCGAGCGGAAAGCCCTGCTGCAGCAGCGGTGTGGCAAAAACGTTGTCCAGCACGACTCGTGCGCCCGCGGCGTGCGCGAGCTCGCAGACCGCGGCGATGTCCACCAGTGACTGCATCGGGTTCGACGGCGTCTCGAAGAACACCGCCGCAGTGGGCACCGACAGCGCCTGCTCCCATTGCGCGAGGTCGTCGCCGTCGACGAAGACGGTCTCGACGCCCCAGCGCGGCAGGATCTCGTTGCACACCACGAAACACGATCCGAACAGGCTGCGCGCCGCGACCAACCGGTCACCGGCGGCCAGCAGCGCGCCCAGCGAGACAAACACCGCGGCCATGCCGCTCGCTGTGCCGAACGCCGCGGGTGCCCCCTCGATCAGTCGCAACCGCTCCTCGAACATCGTCACGGTCGGGTTGCCGTAGCGCGAGTAGACAAAGTGGTCCAGCTCGCCGGTGAATGACTGCTCCGCAACCGCCGCCGACGGGTAGACGTAGCCGGAGGCCAAATACATTGCCTCGGCGGTCTCTTCGAACTGGGACCGCAAGATCCCGCCGCGCACGCCGATGGTGGCCTGGCTGACGCCGTCGGGCAACGCCTTCGGGGTGCGGACCGAATCCTTTGACGGGGAACCGTCCGTCATTGCTGCTTCCAGGGCAATCCAACTGCGCGCCAACCGGTTTCACCGCGATGACCGTCGGCACCGAGCTGGCCCTCAAAACCGTCCAGCATGTTGTAGGCCGGGGCGATGCCCAGCGCCGTCGAGACCTCGGCCGCACCTATGGAGCGGTTGCCCGAGCGACACAGGAAGACCACGGGGCGGTCTTCGTCAGCTGCCGCGGGTCCGACCCGCTCCTTCAACTCGTCGGCGAAGTTTTCGTTGCGCCTTCCGTCGTTCGTATTCCACTCGATGTACACCACCTCGCGGCCCAGGCTCGACAGGTCCGGCACGCCGACGAACCGCCATTCGGCGTCCGTGCGTACGTCGACCAACACAGCGCGGGGGTTGTCGCTGAGTAGCTTCCATGCCTGAACTGGCGTGATATCTCCTGCGTAGGCGCGTGTTTGCCCTGTAGACATGTGTGTATACCTCGTCCTTCCCTAACGTGGTGAGGCATTGCGGTACTCCCGAAAGGTCGGGCCTCAACTGCGGGAGGCGCTCTTGTCGTTACCGGTTGGTGCCGGCCGCTTCGTCATCCGAGCCACCCACGAGCGTGGGGTTGGCGTGCCATCCAGTCGGAGCTTGGCGACGGCATCTCATGAAGCAGGTTTAATCTACAACGGCTGAGCTACAAGGCGCCGACCGGCCCCATGGCCAGCAGCCGGTCGGCATCCCCGTGGGTTCAGGAGGGGCGCTCTACCGATCGACGCTTTTCAGCCATAGCTCCTCGGTGTGGTCGCGGAAGGTGGCCAGCGCGATAGTGTCGTCGCTACGCCGCATGGCCGACTGACTCATGCTGGCCCACACGGAGTGGCCGTCTTTATGCGCTAGCTTGACAAGCCGGTCGGCGTGGGCACGAACCAGCGTGACCGCGGAGTGATAAGGGGCCAGGCTGTAGAAGACGTCCTCGAACTTCATCGCCAGCAGCTCGTCGGGCGCGTGGCCGAGCAGGTCGCTGAACGCACCATTGGCAAACAGGATGGCTCCGTCGCGGTGAACGGCCAGGGTCGGCACCGGCAGCCGCTCCAAGACGACCAGCCCCGGCATCTGCCGCAGCACCTCTAGGGGCGATTGGCCAACTGGCCTCGGGCGTCGGCGCTCGGGCGCCGCGAAGAAGCGCTCGAGACGTTGAACGCCGCTAGCTTTGGGAATGTTCGCACCCATGGATTTCCCTTGTCATCTCATCGTTCGAATCGCTAACCGACTGGGGGTTTCCCCAGAGGTCGGGGCAAATCGGAGCCCCTCATCCCGCGCCACTCGGGTTATCCGAGCGGCCACATCGGAGCTAAGCCGCTCGAGGGGGATGCCAGCGCGCCGGCAAGCCCGGACGACAATGTCCGGCGAGCACGCGGCAAAGACGCCGTAGGTGACCTCGTCGGTGGGCACCGCCAGTGTCACAAGCAGTTTCACCATTGAGCCCTCGACCCGCATCGCGGCTGCGACGGCGTCGAGTTTGGCGACGGTGTCGTCTAGCGGGTGTTGGGTGACCTCCGGCCGATACCATTCGGCGAGATAGCACGTAATCTGCGGCGGTGTCCTCCCCACCGAATGGACGCTAGTGGTCCGCGGCACCTGGGGAATCGGGTGTTTCCCTAACGTTGAGTTGCCTTACCCACTGCCCGAGTTCCGCGCGTGAGTGGATCCCGAGTTTGCGGTAGACGCGGGCCAGGTTGTGTTCGACGGTCTTAGGGCTGATGAATAAGGCGGCCGCGACGTCGCGGTTGGTCATGCCGGAGGCCGCAAGTTCGGCCACCCGCCTTTCGGTGGGTGTGAGCCCGGGCTCGCGGGCGGGGCTGACTTTGGTGCGTGCGAGCTCGGCGCGGGCGTGTTCGGCCCAAAGCCGGGTTCCCATGCCTTCGAATGCGCGCAACGCCTCGTGCAGGGTCGCCGCTGCGGCCTCTTTCCTGCGCTGCCGGCGCTGTAGACGGCCAAGCAGCAACTGGGTGCGGGCGCGTTCGAAAGGCATGGGTAGCCGCTGGTGCTCGGTCATCGCTTGGTGGGCGACGCGTTCGGCGGCTACGACGTCACCCCGGGCGGCCAGCCACATGCTGCGGCAGCGCGCGCCGACGGCCAGCATCCAGGGGCGGTCGAGCTGGCTACCGTTACGCTCCAGCGCCTCGATCAGCGGCTCGGCGTCGTCGAAGCGACCGAGCGCGACCATCGCCTCGACCGCGTCCGGGATGTACCAGGCGGTGAGGATCTCGGTGCCCGGAATCGTGTTAAAGATGGATACGACCGGCTGCAAGGTGGTCAGCGCTTCGGCGTACCGACCAAGCGAAACCTCGAGAAATCCCAACGTCATGGTCGGCCAGTAATCCGGAAGCCGAGGCGAGCTGCCTCGCTGGACGGTTTTCATGGCTTTATGAGCGTCGGCGCGGGCGTCGCGCTCACGCCCGGTGTAGGCGGCGACTGCTGCCCGCAGGCTCAACGGAATCACGAGCACATGGTCACCGCCCAGCTGTTCGGCCCGCTCCACGGCGTCGTTGGCAACGTCTGCGGCATCGCTGAAGCGTCCCTGCCAGATGTCGATCCATATGCGATATCCGGCAACGGCCACCATGTCGCCTTCGGCGCCGCGTTCGACGCAGCGCTGCCGTAAGGTGTCAAAGTGGGCACGGGCTTCCTCGAGTCGACCCGTGCAGGCCTGTACTAGGGCATTGATGGCGCTGGCGCGGAACGGGATTGGCACGTCGATGTCGGTGTCTTCCAGTTCGAGCCCGCGCCTCAGATCGTGTTCGTCGAACCCTTGTCCGTGGGTGAAGCTCACCCGCACCCACATGGCGAGCGCCTGACTGGTCAGCGTCGGAAGGTCGAGTCCGTCGGCAACCGTCACCGCTTGGCGCGCATGTCGTAATGATTCGCCGTATTCGTCGACGTTGAGTTCAACGAACGACAGCATCAGCAGAGTCTGCACCAGCACCACAGGATTGCCTTCGGCGTCGTCGAGCGCAGCCTTCAGTCGATCGGCGGCCTGCAGGAAGCTGTTGTCGTAGATACGCATTCCGGCAAGCAGGTCGAACGCGATTGCACGAACCGGGCCGGGCGGCATCCGGTCAATGGTCGGCGCGAGCACCGCTTGCGCTCGATCGGTATCGCCGGCCTGGAAACGGTGCTGGGCCGCCCGTATCCGACGCAATGATGTGTCGCCGCCGAGCCCGATGGCTAACTCGATCAACTCCGCCGCGGCTGCGGGCGCTCCGCGAGCCAGCGCCGCATCGGCGGCTTCGTCAAGAGCCCGAAGTGTTACTGGATCCGCGCGAGTGGTGGCAAGCCCGAGGTGCCTGGCTTTCAGCTCGGGCAGGGTCACAACATCGGCCAGCGCCCGATGCATCTTGCGGCGGCGGGCCGGACCGGCGTCGGTATAAACACTCCTCGCTAGCAACGGGTGGGAAAAATGCACCCGATTGCCGTCAATCCTGATGATGTCGTGACTCTCGGGATCTTCCAGTAGCTCGACCGTCCGCTCGACGCCTGTGCCGGTGGCCCGTGCCAGCAGGTCCACCGTCGGATCGGCCATACAGGCTGCGGCCAGCAAGACGTCCCGGGCATCGTCTTCCAGGCGTCCGATCCGGGCACGCACCAGCCCGGCCAGCGTCGCGGGCAAGGCCGCCTCGGACTCCGCTGACCGGCCGCCCATCGCGCGCGCCAGTTCGAGTGCGTAAAACGGGTTGCCGCCGGAGAACTCGGCGATGCGCACCATCGTGGGCCGAGGAAACGACCGGCCTAGTTTCTCCAAGAACAGTGTGTGTAGTCCGCCAAGAGTCAACGGTCGCACACGAATCCGCACAACGCCGTCGGGCCGGCCGAACCGCAGCCACACCGTGTTGTCGATGTCGGGATCAGTCCGCTCGGTAAGCAGCACCCCCACCCGTCCTCGTAGCCGCCGCGTGGCGAAGGCGACCACGCTTTTGCTCGACGAATCCAGCCATTGCACATCGTCGATGGCCACCAGCACCGGGGTGTCCACCGCGAGGCCCTCGACAACGGAGAGGAACGCCGCCGCCACCACCCGCTGGTCGGTGGCGGGGCCACTGCCGTTGCCCCGCAACAGAACCCGTTCAAGCGCAACGCGCTGCACGTCGGGAAGTGCTGTCAGAACGGCTGATTCGACGTCGCCCAGCAGATCGGCCACTGCTGCGTAAGCCAATATCGACTCGGCCTGCCCCGCCCGCGCCGACAGCACCCGGAACTCGCGCTCACACGCCTGCTCAATCGCGGCCAACCACAGCGTGGTCTTGCCGATGCCGGCCTCGCCATCAACGACCAATACCGACGGTTGCAGACCCGCCGCGATCAGGAAATCAGCTACCGCCCGGTTCTCGACCGACCGGTTCCCCACACTCCCGGTCACGACGCAATCATCGCAGCCATGTCAACGCCACGCGCAACTTCGCGGATCCGGGCTGCAACGCTCTTCCGCGCCGCCGTCGATGAGTTCGGCAGAACCCCGTCGTCGGCGTCTTTCCGGGAGGTATCTGTGCAGGTCATCCGCGTGAGTCTCGCGTATTCAGGGCCGACGCCACCTGTCGGGCGCGGTCGCGCGCGGCCGCCACATCCGGTGCCGTGGCCAGTGCCACGCGCCCGAAGACGCGGAGATCGCTTTCCGGCACACTCAGCGCACCGGTCAGCCCCCCGGCACCCGGCGGCCGACCGCCGTGGCCGGGATTTATCGCGTGGGCGGCCGCCGGCGACATCATCATGGTGTCCACCGGCAGGCCCAGAATGGCCCGGGCCTGAAGTTCGAACGCCGAAAGCCGCTGGCTGCGCAGCGTCACCCAGGCACTCTGGTGCGTGTGGGCGGCGACGTCGGCGAAGTAGACCTCATCGCCGTTGATCATCAATTCGACTGCGAAGACGCCGCGCCCGCCGAGCGCCTTGACGATGCGCGCGGCGATCGACTTGGCCGCATCCACCGCGATCTCGCTCATCTGCTGGGGCTGCCACGACTCGAGCACGACGCCGTCGCCGCCGCGATGACCGATGGGTGAGCAGAACTCGACCCGCGGACCCTGGGGACCTTCGCTGCGCACCACGAGCAGGGTGACGTCAGCCTCGATCTCGACCACCGTTTCGGCCAACACCCGCTGACGTCGTGCTCCCGCCTCACCCCCGACCGCACGCCGCCACGCCGGCTCGATGTCGTCGGGCCGCCAGACGACCGAATGTCCCCGTCCGACCACCGGCTTCACCCGCAACGGGAACCCGGCATGGGTGGCCACCGCGTTGAGTTCGCCGACCGATCCGGCGAACCAGAATGGCGCGGTGGGCAGCCCCAACTGATCGGCGGCCAGCCGACGTAAGGCCTCCCGGTCGACGGTGAGCCGGACGGCGCGGGCGTTGGGCACGAGTTCTGGGCCCTCGAGCGCATCAAGGGCGTCGACGGAAACCGCGTCGGTGGCGGTGACCACGAAGTCGGGCGCCAGCCGTTGGAACACCTTTGACAGCTCGCCGGCGTCGGTCATCCGGACTATCAGCGACTGGTCGGCCACCCCGTGCGCGGGCGCGTGCGCGTACTCATCGACGGCGATCACCTGCGCGCCGAGGTGCCGCAGGGCGACCGCGACCTCCCGGCTCAGCTCACCGGAACCGAGCAACATCACTTTGGGCCGGAGGTCCGCTTCGGCGCCGGGATCGGGTTCCGCGCGCGCTTCGGGAACCCGGGGCGGCACGCCGATCGACGTCGTCTTCGCGTCCTGTCCTTCGCTCAAGCCGTCAGTCACCGCTCAAGGATAGGTCCCGCCGCGGCCGCCGGCGGAGCGTCTTACGACCTCAGGGCTGGCCGGGGAGCAACCGCACCATCAGGCCGTTGGCTTCGGCCAACAGGGTGTCGCCGGGCCCCGCCGCGTCGACGAGTTCCGCAGAGACGAACGCCTTGCGGCCTTCGGTCCTCGTTACGCGTCCACGCACCAACAACGGCGCATCGATCGGGGTGATTTTGCGGTAGTCGACATGCAGGAAGGCCGTCCGGCTGATCGGCCGACCCGCGGCGTGGGAGATCATCCCGAACATGTGATCGAACAACAGTGGCAGCACACCGCCGTGCACCGCGTGATTGCCCCCGACGTGAAACCGGCTGAAATAACCCGTCATTTCGACACCGTCGGCCTGGTACCGCGTCAACGTCCAGGGCGGTAGCAGCAAGCTGCCCATGCCGGGCAGGTCGGGCGTCCGTCCGGCCGGCGCCTTGCCCTCATCGGCCTGGAACGGGCCCAGCAGCTCCACCAGGTCCGCGGCCCGGTCGGCCGCATCGTCCCAGACATCGTCTCCGGGATCGGCGCACACGGCGAGGTCCTGCAGCCGGCGCATGGCCGCCACGAATCGGCCGAATCCCGGTCCCGGCCTGGCCGCGCCGTATTCCGGAAATCCGCCGTGGTGTTCGTACTCGGGGTCGACCTGTGTTGGATCGAAATCCGTCACGGGCGGGCCGCCAGGATATCGCGGCGCACAATGGTCTGATCGCGTCCGGGACCCACACCGATGCACGAAACCTGCGCTCCGGCAAGCTCTTCCAGTCGCAACACGTAGTCACGCGCTTTGGCGGGCAGGTCGTCGAACTCGCGCGCTTCGGAGATGTCTTCCCACCAGCCCGGCAGCTCCTCGTAGATCGGTTCGGCCCGGGCGAGATCGCTTTGGGTCATCGGCATGTCGTGAGTGGGCGCGCCGTCGACCCGATAGCCGACGCATACCGGCACGGTTTCCAGGCTCGACAGCACGTCGAGCTTGGTCAGGAAGAAGTCGGTGATGCCGTTGACCCGGGTGGCGTAGCGGGCGATGACGGCGTCGAACCAGCCGCACCGCCGCCGCCGTCCTGTGGTGACACCGAACTCGCCACCCGTCTTGGACAGGTACTCGCCGTTCTCGTCGAACAGCTCGGTGGGGAACGGGCCGGAACCCACACGGGTGGTGTAGGCCTTGAGGATTCCCAGCACGGTGGTGATCCGGGTCGGTCCGATCCCCGACCCGACACAAGCGCCCCCCGCCGTCGGATTTGATGACGTCACATAGGGATAGGTGCCGTGGTCGACGTCGAGCAGCGTGCCCTGCGAGCCCTCCAACAACACGGTCTCGCCGGCGTCGAGTGCGGCGTTGAGCAACAGCCGGGTGTCGGCGATGCGGTGCCGGAAGCCCTCCGCCTGCTGCAGTAGGGCCTCGACCACGTGGTCGGGCTCGAGGGCCTTGCGGTTGTAGATCTTGACGAGTATCTGGTTTTTCAGTTCGAGCGCGGCCTCGATCTTGTGGGCCAGCTGTTCGGGGTCGAGCACATCGGCGACCCGAATTCCCATGCGGGCGATCTTGTCCTGGTAACACGGCCCGATGCCGCGGCCGGTGGTGCCGATCTTCTTGTTGCCCATGTAGCGCTCGGTGACCTTGTCGATGGCGACGTGATAGGGCAGCAATAGGTGCGCGTCGGCGGAGATCAGCAGCTTGGAGGTGTCGACGCCGCGGTCTTCGAGGCTGCGCAGCTCGTCGAGCAACACACCGGGATCCACCACCACCCCGTTGCCGATGACGTTGGTGACGCCAGGGGTCAGCACACCCGACGGGATCAGATGCAGGGCGAAGTTCTCGCCGGTGGGCAAGACGACGGTGTGCCCGGCATTATTGCCACCCTGGTAGCGCACCACCCACTGCACGTGCCCGCCGAGCAGGTCGGTGGCCTTACCTTTGCCCTCGTCGCCCCACTGGGCGCCGATGAGGACGATTGCCGGCATGACGTGCTCCCACCTGATCTCGCCTGCTTATTGTGGTCCAGCCGGTGACCCACCCTATCCCAGGAGGTTGCGACCACCATGAACACCGCGGGGGTGTTGGCATTTGGCGACCGACGGATGCCACGGTCGTTGACCGGCCTGCCCACCCACCGAGCTGCCAGCCCGGCCGACATAGACGCCGCGATCGGGCCTTACCGACGTTTAGTGGTCGTCGGCGTCGACGCCGACCTGGCCACGATGCTGACCCGATTGCTGCGCGCCGACCGGCTCGACATCGAGGTGGCCTACGCGCCGCCGCACCGCACCCGTGCGACCCGGATCTACCGCGTGCCCGCGGGACACCGGGCGGCGCGGCGGGCCGTGCGTGGCTCCGCCCGGCGGGTCACGCTGATCCGCGACGAGACGGGGTCGGTGATCGTGGGCCGCGCCGGCTGGCTGCCGGCCGACGACGGGCGGCTCATCCACGGCGAGGCCGTCGTCGATGACACCCCCTTGTTCGACGGCGACGTCGACGCCGTGAGCGTCGAACCGACGTTGGCCATGCCGGGGCTGCGGGCCTCGGCGCACGGCGGACTTTGGCGCCGGTGGGTCCCGGGTCGCGCGGCCCAGCTGGGCAGCACCGGCGTCAGCGTGATGCGTGACGGCGTCGCGGCTCCACGCGCGGCGCGCCGATCGACCTTCTATCGCAATGTCGAAGGGTGGCTGCTGGTCCGGTAGTTTCCGCAGTTCAGACGGTTACACGCCCAGGCTGGGGGCCCCTGGAGTCCGCAACGAGTCCGCAAGAGTCGGCCAACGCAGTCCGCCCTGATCTGACATTCCCGCACCCGATATCATTCTCGGCCGATCCCGTCGTGCCGATCAAAGACGGCGGCCATAATGACGGCGAATTACGCGCCGCCCACCTGTGCCACAACCGGGCGCGGAACCGCAAGACGAAGCCCCTGGTGCGGCACGGCAGCAGATTGTGACCACCCCCAAAGGGTACTTATGAGCCGGGCTGGTTGGGCTTACCCACCACCCCCGTCTGGATGGTCAGTGACTTACAGCGCGCTATTGCTCAGGGCTCCGCCGGGCCAATGACTATATTCTTGCTGCCGTACCAGAAGAGGCGGACGGTGCCCTGGCCGTCAACATTGCCGAAGACGACGGGGGTGTTTGGCTTAATGTTGTCGTTCAGCCAGGTCTGCGCAGCATCGATTCCGGCTGTCGGTGTAGCTTTTTGCCCGGCAGAGAATTCCTGATACCACCAACCTGTGACCTGAGCCGGAAACGCTACTCGCTTTGGGTTAGGCATCTTCGATCCATTCCTTCGCTGTAGTTGCGGCGCGAACATTCCGAAGGTAATCGCGGAGGATTGAGTAATCACAACATTTGCGAATCGTATGGGCATCGGCCGCGTCGCCGACAGCGCGACAGTCGGCCGGGTGGGGTATCGACCCTTCCGATCGCCAGCCAAAGCGACCCAGGCAATGCTACGTGTTTAGATTGAAGACCTGGAACCGCCATCTGGTTGCTTGGGTTGCGTCCTCGACCGTCGTGATCGTCGTTTTGCCCATATTGTCGAGAACGAAGCTGAGAAACGTTCCAACGGCAGTCTTGATGAGTACCGTGAAAAAACCGTCGTCCACCAAGGTGAACTTCTCCGAGTCCCCGATCTGGCCTATCTCCCTGTCGGTACGAAAACCTGCACCGGGCGTCCCGCCGCCATTTGCTGTGAGGACGTTTCCGCTCGACGTCTGCAACGCGTAAGTGCCGTCGTATTGGTTGAGTGGTGTCCAACTAATCCAGAACGGGATGTTGGGGAAGTCGGAGAGGACGTCGTCCGGCCCTGGCTGGCCCCCGCCGTTAACTGCGCCGAGAAACGGCCCAAGGTTCCACGTCGTGTGGCCAATGCCCGAACTGACAATGCCGTACGTCGATCCCGTCCCCAGGTCGCCGCGCCTGAACAAAACAAACCGCTCCCACCTGTCAGCATTCAGAGCATCTGTGTGGATGGTGTCGCCGCTGTTGTGGCCGCCGCCTCCAACGGCCGTCAGGAAAAATCCCCTGACCGTCTGGATCGCGAAATTAAAAGGAGCAAGTTGGGGTACCAATGTGAACAGCTCCCAGCCCAAGCGCCCGACTGACTGGGCTGTGGTGAAAATGGTGTTTGTGGTCAAGCCACCGCCATCATTCGCACTAATGAACTCGCCGTTCACCGTCTGGAACCCGTAGAACTGACCTGTCGCGCTATCGACCGAGAATGTGAAGGTTTCCCAAGCTTGCGGAAAATCCCCATCAGTATGGATTACGTCGGTCGTCTGGCCGCCTCCCTTCACCGCAGTGAGAAAGTGGCGTTTGAGGTCGGTCATGATGGAGAACTGCCCCGCAAGGGCTTCCATTGACGGTGGCGTGAAGATGGTGTTAACGCCACCCCACGGTGGAACCAATACAGGCGTCTGCTCGCCGGATGTTGAATCGGGACTCATTTGGCCCTCCTTCGAAAGTGACATTGCTGGCGTGGCGCGAGGCTCCCGTACCCCATCCGCCCCGGCAGCATATCGCTTGGGTCGCAGTTAGATGTGGCGGTGGCGGTGGCCGGCGCGCGCCGGCGGCCGATTCGGTGACGCCGGTTTGTGGGCCTCGCGCCGCTGGTGGCGCGCACGCTGGCGCGGTTCGGCGCGATGACGGCGCGGCCCCGGACGGGGGGGCGACGTTTGTCTGAGCCGTCCGTACTCCTATTGGGTGTGCTACAGATTTGTAGTCCGCAAAAAGTCCGCAAGAGCTCCGCAAGAGCATTGAAAAGCCCACCACCTCCCCAACGCCCCCGACCGGCATCACCGCAACGCAGGTCAGACCCAGTTTCCCACGCTTAAGCTGCCTGCCCAAAGCTATGGCCTAGTTCTACCGCAATGTCGAAGGCTGGCTTCTGGTCGGGTAATTTCGACCGGTGAGCTTCCCCGCCCGGCAACACGAATCGGTGCGACCCAGCCCCATCTTTTTGGCACTGGTCGGATTGACGGCGGTCGGCGGCGTGCTGGCCTGGCTGGCCGGATCGCGCGTGCAACTGCTGTCGTATGTCGGGGTGTTCATCTTCGTCATCGCCGGCTGGCTGGTCTCGCTGTGCCTGCACGAATTCGGGCACGCGTTCACCGCCTGGCGATTCGGCGATCACGACGTCGCGGTCCGCGGTTACCTGACCCTGGATCCGCGGCGCTACAGCCACCCCGCGCTCTCGCTCCTGCTGCCGATGGTGGCCATCCTGCTGGGCGGGATCGGCCTCCCCGGTGCCGCGGTGTACGTGCGGACCTGGTTCATGACACCCACCCGTCGCAGCCTGGTCAGCCTGGCGGGCCCCGCGGTCAACCTCCTGCTCGCGGTGCTCCTGCTGGCGCTGACCCGGTCGCTGTACGACCCGGCCCACGCGGTGTTTTGGGCGGGGATGGCATTCCTGGGATTCCTCGAGCTCACCGCGGTGTTGCTGAACCTGCTGCCCATCCCGGGCCTGGACGGATACGACGCCCTGGAGCCGCATCTGAGTCCCGAGACGCAGCGCGCGCTGGCGCCGGCCAAGCAGTGGGGCTTTTTCGTCGTGCTGTTCGTGCTCTTGGCGGCAAGCACGTGGTTCTTCGCGCTCGTGCTTTGGTTTTTCGATTTCTCCGGCGTGCCCCACTGGCTGGTGGCCGCGGGCAACTCGCTGACCCGGTTCTGGAGCCGCTGGATCTGAGCACTTGCAATATATGCGTCACCACGCATATATTGCTGGGCTATGGGCGCCGGCCATAATCACACCCCCGCCGAGGCCGATGCGTCTCGGATGATCCCCCGCATGATCATCGCCGCCGCGATCCTGGCGGCGTTCTTCGTCGTGGAATTGACCACCTCGCTGTTGATCAACTCGATGGCGCTGCTTGCCGATGCCGGCCACATGCTCACCGACGTCGTGGCCGTCTTCATGGGGCTGGCCGCCGTGATCCTGGCCCAGCGCGGCAGCGCGTCACCGGCGCGCACGTATGGCTGGCATCGCGCGGAGGTGTTCACCGCTGTCGCCAACGCCGCGCTGCTCATCGGGGTCGCGGTGTTCATCCTCTACGAGGCC
>Ga0318530_10000159_pt1 | contig 12580 bp, 13 predicted proteins | sample GRESIP053b4f24_FD_203534 | JGI IMG/M metagenome (GOLD analysis project Ga0318530, IMG submission 203534) | Tropical soil microbial communities from Luquillo Experimental Forest, Puerto Rico - GRE.SIPMG.053b4f24 | ecosystem: Environmental > Terrestrial > Soil > Tropical forest > Bulk soil...
GTAGAGCAACCGACGAAATTCGAGCTGATCCTCAACCTCAAGGCCGCAAGGGCAATCGGGGTCCAGGTGCCGATGACATTGATGGTTCGCGCCGACGAGGTGATCGAATGAACAGCCGTCGCCGGTTCATCACACTGCTCGGCGGCGCGGCAGCCGCGTGGCCGCTCGCGGTGCGTGCACAGCAAGGCGAGCGGATGCGCCGTATCGGCATGCCGCTGTCCCCGACGATGCGGAATTTCAATCCTGGGGGCCTTCTGCCAGATCGTCGCGAACTTAATCTAACTGACGACTTCTCCAAGACCACGATAAGGGAGGACCCATGAGAGTTTTGAGATTGAATCGGTGTGCCGCGCTTCGCGAAGTTGGCTTTAACATCGAGGAGGATGGCGTGGTGGCCAAAATCACAGGCCACATGAGCATCCGCGCAACTCGTTGTTCGGACTCGGACTCGCTGCTTTTGGAAATCAAACTCCCTAATGGACATCTTCTGGACTGTAAGACTTCATGCGCTATGGTGGCTGACAACTAAGCGTAGCGCCGCCGGCTGGGCGACTGTTCAATAAAAGTTCCCGCCAAGCATCGTAAATTGAACAGTTATTTTCAATGGGGGGCTTCGGCCCAGTTTGACAGCGCAAGCCCTTGGATTCGCAAGGAGTGGTTAGACGAGTTCATCGCGCTGCTCGGCAGCGCGGCGGCGGCGTAGCCGCTCGCGGCCGGCGCAGCAGCCGGCGCTGCAGGTGATTGGATTTCTCAGCACGCAGACGCGCGATGAAAGCGCGCAACTCGTGGAGGCGTTCCGTCGCGGGTTGGCCGAGGACGGCTACACTGAGGCTCGGACCGAGTGCGGGGCGTGCAATCGAGCAGCGCCTGAGCATTACTACTGGAAAGGAGCCGAAGCGATGCCCCCCGCGGCGCGGTGTCTCATGTAGTCAATCACTGTCGTCGCTATTGCCGCCCACGAAGCGACGAGGTCTCCGAATCACCATGGACGGCTTGTCGCCAACAACCGTCATGACGGGTTATGTTCGCGAATCGCATGACGAAGCACATCGGGGCTTCCGAGCAATCCATAAAATGAATAATATTCGCTCCCTGTCGGGAGGTCATCTGGGGAATTCCCGGGTGATGAGATGGCGGCATTGCTGGCAAGTCGGGACAACATCCGGCAAGTGCGGCGGCTTGTTGAGGCGGAAAACATCCCGGCTTTCCACAGGAAAAGGAGTCCCTTCGATGTGTGACTATAGTCTGCACCATGTCGCGACCCGACCTGCCCGGATCGAGGACAGGTTGGTGACGACCAAGTTCAGGAAGTCCATCACGCGCGGCTTTGCTGCGGTCGGGGATCCGCATGTTGCCGTGTGTCTGTTGCCGGGCACCGAAATTGCGTTCGACGAGAACGTCGAATGCGAACCCTCGTTTGGCATCGGCATTCTACCAAACAAGAAGATCGGGCATCGGCTCGCGCGCTTCCGGCAGATCAACATGGACAACCCCGTGATCCATCACGATGCGCTTGAGTTCCCTGACGGACAGATGGTGCTGCTCACGCGCCTGTGTGTGGGCCAGCGTGCCATGGTGCTGCAATTGCCCGCTGCCGCCCGCCCCGAAGTCAGGGAGAATCAGGCGACGCCGGAGGTTTGCGAGCCTTCGCTTTCTTCATGATGCTGTGCGCGCCTCGGCGTACACTCGTACGATTTCGACGTGCTCGGCAACGGCGCCATACTCGGCCGCATCATGAAGGTCACTGGGACGCCTCCGGGGTGTAGGATGGCCAGCTCTCACGCCGCCGACGGGCGGCCATAACCCGGATTGGGTTGCCCAATGGCGCCGCCAAGGCCACCGAAGCCACCGCCCCCGAGGCCGCCGAAGCCATCACCACCGCTCCCCGCCGCATAGCGGGCACGCCGACGCACGGCTACGAGCCGACGCGCGAGGCCGCGATCGCCGTCGCTGAGAGCTGGCGGCGAGAATGAGGCACGTCCGCCGGCATGCCGAGCAACTGGCCTGTGTGATTGGCCGGTTTTGAGAAAGAGCAAATGGAGGGCACCAGCCTTGCGGTCAATTTGATCTAGCGCAATGCCGCACAGCAAAGCGTCGCTTTTAAAATTCGTCCGCAGCCCAGTACTGACCGCGCCAGGAGCCGGTCACGGGTGGGTACGATGATCGACATCATCCAGGGTCTACGTCAGGAACATCGCAATATCGAAAGCTTGCTTGGCGTCCTTGAACGGGAGTTGAGTGTGTTTGATCGCGCCGAACGCCGCGATTACGAGGTCGTCCTCGCGGTCATCGACTACTTCAAGGACTATCCGGATTCCTGCCATCACCCGAAGGAGGACATGATCGTTGAGAAGCTCAAGGCGCGCGATCCTGCCGCAGCGGCGACCATCGGTGATCTTGAAGCCCAGCATCAAGCCTTCATGCAGGGAACCAGAGATCGGTTCCGCAGCAGTAGGGCCTTCAAGACCGATCTTTGACCTCACGTCGGGGCCCAGCTCCGCCGCAGCAACCGCGTTTGGCTGTACAGGGCGATCTCAGTCGACGACGGCAGGACGCGCACGCGATCATGCGCACGCCCGCCCAAAGGCGGAAAGGGCATGTGTCAACTTAACCTGCGGGGCGACACTCGGCCTACTTTTTGACCTAAATCAATATCTTGCCGCGGTATTCACTGTAATTCGAAGGCGTAGTCAAGGAGGCGTGTGATGTCCACATATCATGTTAGCTTCTTCAAGAATCTGCTGAGCTCCGACGGGCACCCGTTCAAGTGCCTGCAACGACGAATTGACGTCAGTGAAGCGGAAAGCGGTGCGCAAGCCGCAGCGTCTGCGTCGAGAGCGTTTGAAGCGCTCTACGGATGTCCCTGGGAGCTCCATGCGGATTCGATTGAGGTCATGGCTGCGGACCCTCAATAAGTGCGGGTCAGGCGCGGGCTCGCAAGTTTGCGCGGTCTGCGCAAGCTTGACGGCGACAGCCGCGACGTCGAATCACTGCGTGCGATCCCCGGATCGGGTTTGTGCGATTCACCAAAAAGGAGGATTTATATGTTTCGCTACGCCATCGGGGTTGCCGCTCTCGCATTGGCCACGCTCTCCGTCGATCCCGCCGGCGCCCAGCGGGTGAGGGCCGGCGTGCTGACCTGCGACATCTCGGCCGGCATCAGCTTCATCATCGGGTCGCAGAAGTCGGTCGCCTGCACGTTCGCGCCGGAGCCGCCCGGCCCGCAACAGGTGTACAACGGGTCGATCAGCAAGTTCGGGCTCGATGTCGGCGCCACCGGCGGCGGCGTGATGGTATGGGCGGTGTTCACGGACAGCATCGCGCCCCCCGGCCCCGCCTTTCTCGCCGGCGATTATTTCGGCGCGAGCGGCCAGGTGACGGTCGCCGCCGGCCTCGGCGCCAACGTTCTCATCGGCGGTTCCAACAACACGATCGCGTTGCAGCCGGTATCGGTGTCCACCTCGGTCGGGCTCAATTTGGCCCTCGGCGTGGCGGAACTGCATCTGCGCCCCGGCCCCTGACGGCGACATCTTCTTTCTCTGACGCGTGAACGGCCGCCACTGAAGGGCGGCCGTTTTCGTACGGCATGCGGCGATGTCAAGAACGCCGCGCTCGACCTGCGGACGGATGGCATTGAGCGCGCCCGTCACCTCGTCGAGCCGATCAAGCGCGGGAAGCACATTATAATGAGCTTCACCGATGGTTTGTTACTCGCCTTCGCCGTGGCGAGCAGCATTGTGTGTGGATGCTCCACCGTATAGCACAATCAACGCCACCCAGTTGCGCACCTGACCGCGAGCCGTCCTCGTGCTCGTTGTGGCGCAGACCAGGGGCAGCTTTGGCGAGGATAGAGGCGAGCGTGGCCTTACGGACCTCAGGTCGTCGCCGTTTAGTTCGATGAGGTCGAAGGCGTAGAGGAATATGGTGTCGTTAGCGGAGCGGGGACGGATGAGATCAAACGAGGCAAGCCAGTTTCATCGCAAGCGACAGCCTCGCCATCGATGATGCAAGAGCGCGAGCGCAGGCGGGCCAGCGCATCAACAATTAACGGGGAGCGGCGGGTGAGATCATTGCCAGGACGGCTGTAAAAGCCTCACCTGCGCGCCGTTCGTACGACCAATAATCCGAAAGCCGTCAAGCGCTGGCCTCTTTTAACCCTCTGTGGCCGCTTTTGAATTGGTCAGTGGCCCGTTTTTGATTTAGATCAATGCTCCTTTCCGTTCACGCGAGCACCTTTTTGGTGCCACCGTTAGAGATGGCGTCCTAAAAGGAGGTCATCACCCATGACTATGCAAAACGACAACAAAAGCCATAGCCTGACCAGCGACTTGTGGGCACAATTGAGTTTGTTCGCTGTTGTGGCAGTGATTCTAATTGCCATCGCATCGCGATACGTCTGGTAACTCGCGCCCGAGGCCGCCTTAGTTGGCGGCCTCTTTTGCATTGGCCCCCGTGAACCGGCCGGACACGGTCTCCCACTTATATTCGCAAGTGTGTGAGGCATACAACCGTGTTCATGAGCAATCCTACTGGATCGAGTTTGGGTTGGTTCGCATGGAAACGTCAGTTCGATAATCCAAAACACGCATTCGAAGATGCGTTGACCCTAGCGGGCTCTCCTAATCCCCGGGACGACCGTGTCTGCATTACGTCATTGTGCCCTCGCCAATTCTGCATGCTCTTGACAGCTACGCCGCCGGCAACAACTTCGGCTGTTTGAACCGCTCACCGCGCCCATTCGCGCGCGTCAGGAGCCCAGTTGTTCATCTGCAACGACCCATCCAAGGATCGCCTGGATCGCGGCGAGGCCTGGATTTTCCGCCTTGCGCATGATGGTGAGCAGTTGGAGCCAGAGCTCGTCGTCGGCGCGCTCCACAAAATCGCGAACGGCGCCTGCGATGAAATCCGGCGCGATCATGGCCGCTGCTGCAGCGCGTCGCTCGACTCGGGCGGCGAGAGTCGGATCCAGCGTCGCAAGCACCGCGCCCGCCACATCCGGACGATCGAGATTGGCAATTAGATCACCGAGCATGCGTCCGATCCTAGGCGAGGCAATTCCTTTTCGCTAAAAATGCCGGCCGACATCGGCGTACACCCTCATAGTCATTGCACGAGCGGCGTGTCCGCGCCCGCCAACTCCACTCCCACGATCTCCGCCTGACCGGCAAGGATCGAAACGTATTGTCGCAGGGCGTGCTCCTCGACGCCGGTTTTGAGCCGCTCGGAAATCCGTTCTCGCACCGCTTCGAACGATAGCCTCTCGCCTGGAATGCTCTGGTCGACGGCCACGATGTGAAAACCGTGACGCGTCTTGACCAGCTGGCGCAGAATTCCGTTTGCGCCCAATCGGAAGATCGCTTGCTCGAACTCCGGCACGGTATCGCCGCGAGCGATCTGGCCAAGGTTGCCACCCTGCTGACCCGATGGGCAGTTGGACAGCTCGCGGGCTGCGGCGGCAAATTTATCCGGCTCCGCCAAAAGCTCCGACAACGTGCGTTCGGCACGGCCACGGATTTCAGGGACAGACGTCGACGGCGTTACCTGGAACAGGATATGGCGTGCGTGTACCAGATCCCCGCTCCAGAACTCCTTCAAGTGGGTGTCATAGTATCGCTGGCATTCCGCCTCGGTCGGAGACGGCACCACGACTTCCTCCGACAGCAGGCGCTCGATGGCGGCGCCGATCTCGTCATCATCGATCATTTCCGCAGCCAAGAAGCCGAGCGCGACCGCGCGCTGACGCAACAATTCGCGCACTGCCGCAACCGTCGGGCTCGGCCATCGAGCCACCTCGACTGCGATGCCGTTGACGGTGACAGTCACGATCGAACCGGCTCCTTCGCTCGTGTGCGCGGTGTTCGCACGATCTGGTAGGGTCGGAACAGATAGGCCAGTGCGCCGACGCCGCTCCAGATGTGGATCATGCGGGTGAACGGCGAGATCAAGAAGATCGTAAATCCCAGAAGCACGTGAAGCTTGTACGTTAGCGGGACCCCAATCATGAGCGCGGCGGCGCCGCCGTCGAGCGTCACGATGCCCTTGACGTAGCTCGTCAGCGTCTCGAACAGAACCCCATCCATGTGGAAGGCCGAAAGCGGCACCGTGAGAAGGCCCAGAAAGAGCTGCACCCATAAGAACAGCGCGACGGCGATATCCCATTTACGGCTGTTCAACCGGATGCGCGGGTCCGCGAGCCGCCGGTGCAGCAGGATGGTGAGACCGATGATGGCGACGAGGCCGGCGATGCCGCCGACCACCATCGCAAGGAGCTGATGAGCGACGGGGTCGAGCGCCCAGTCGATCGCCCAATGCGGCGCGAGAAAGCCGGCGAAATGGCCGAGGATCACGATGATGACGCCATAGTGGAAAAGGTTCGATCCAAGGCGCAGCTCCCGCTTGCGCAGCAGCTGGGAGGAATCGCTCTTCCAGGTATAAGGCTCGCGATCGAAACGGATCAGGCTGCCGATTAACAACACCGCGAGGCAGAGATAGGGATAGATGCCGAAGAGAAATGCATTGACGTAGTCGGCGGACAACATGTGGCGATCTCCGCTTTCAACGCGCCGGCGGTGTTTTGCCCGAGGTCGGCGATGGACGCGCCTGCGCAGGACGGCCTGTCCTCGCCGCCGCGGCCAAAGGCTCCCCGGCGAATGCGGGCTGCTCGAACCAGTCCTGATCGAGAGTCTCGGCCCGGTCCGTGGCGCGGGGCACGGCAGAAGCGTCGAGCGGCACTTCGCCGGCAATCACCAGCAGCGCCTGCAGGACGGCGGCATAGGTGCTGCCGCGGGCGATGAGCGCTTGGCCGATGCGCTTGAGGAGGTGGGCGCAGTCGCCCAGAAGCGCACGCGTTTCCCGAAGCTCGCAGCAGCTGAGATATTCGAGTATGAGCGGCAAATAGTCGGGCAACTCGCGCGATGACAATTCGTAGCCCGCCCGCTCGTAGAGGCGTTTGAGATCGACCATGGCCTGTCCGCGATCACGCGCTTCCCCGTGCAGGTGCTCGAAGAGATGGAGCGAAGTCGCACGGCCGCGATCGAAGAGGTCAACATAGCGCTCCTCGGCCTCCAGGAGATCGCGGGTTCCGAGATCGTCGATCAGCGCGAGCAAGCCTTCGCGCTCGCGCGTCGCGATGAGTGGCGAGGCGCGGATTGCATCGGCAATTTCCGGCAGTGCTTGCCGTACCTCTTCCCGCGGGTACGACAGCAACGCACCGAGCGCCCTCAGCACGATCATCGGCCGCCTCCTCACGTATCGAGCGTCCTGATCGGCGTCAGCGTGCGGCGCCCCATTTTGCCGCCGAACAGCGACGAATGCGGCGGGCCGAAGTCGCAGCCGTTGCCGAAGGTGAAGCCGCAGGAACCTCGCAGGCCGTAGGCGTCCTCGGCCTGCTCGCGATGACTCGTCGGGATGACGAAACGATCCTCATAATTGGCGATGGAGAGATACCGATGCATCTCTTCGACCTGCGCGACCGTGAGACCGGCCTGCGCCAGCAGCTCCCGTCCATCGCCATCACCAAGTTGCCGCTGCCGGTAGTAGATTCGCATAGCGAGCATGCGCTCGAGCGCCGAGACGATCGGTGCCTCCGCGCCGGCCGTTAGCAAGTTGGCCAAGTAACGCACGGGGATGCGGAGCGAGCGCACGTCCGGAATCGCGCCGACAGTATCGATTGCGCCGGCATTCGCGTGCGATTGGATGGGCGACAACGGCGGCACGTACCAAACCATCGGCAAGGTCCGATATTCCGGATGGAGCGGGAACGCGATCCGCCAGTCGACGGCCATCTTGTAGGTCGGCGAGCGCCGCGCGGCCTCGATCCAGGCATCCGGCACGCCGTCGGCGCGCGCCTGCGCTGCAACCTCAGGATTGTTGGGATCGAGAAAGAGCGCGAGTTGTGCTTCGTAAAGGTCCTGCGGATCCTCCACGCTCGCCGCGCTCTCGATCTGGTCGGCGTCGTAGAGCAGCACGCCGAGATAGCGGATGCGCCCGACGCAGGTCTCCGAGCAGACCGTGGGCTGGCCCGCTTCGATGCGGGGATAGCAGAAAATGCACTTCTCGGCCTTGCCGGAGGTCCAATTGTAATAAATTTTCTTGTACGGACAGCCAGACACGCACATCCGCCAGCCACGGCACTTGTCCTGGTCGATGAGGACGATGCCGTCCTCCTCACGCTTGTAGATCGAGCCAGATGGGCAGGACGCGACGCAGCTCGGGTTCAGGCAGTGCTCGCACAGGCGAGGCAGGTACATCATGAAGGTGTTTTCGAACTGTCCGTAGATGTCCTTCTGAACGGCCTCAAAATTGTAGTCTTGCGACCGCTTGTCGAACTCGCCGCCGAGGATTTCCTCCCAGTTCGGGCCCCATTCGATCTTGTCCATCGGGCGGCCGCTGACGAGCGAAAGCGGGCGTGCCACCGGCGCGGTCGGCAGTTCGGGCGCGACATGCAAATGCTCGTAGTCGAAGGTGAATGGCTCGTAGTAGTCGTCGATCTCCGGCAAATGCGGGTTGGCGAAGATCTTTGCCAGGATCGACCAACGCCCGCCCTGCTTCGGGACGATCTTGCCGTTCCGGCGACGCTCCCAGCCGCCGCGCCAGCGCTCCTGATTCTCCCAGTCCTTCGGGTAGCCGACGCCGGGCTTGGTCTCGACGTTGTTGAACCACGCGTATTCCATACCCTGGCGCGAGGTCCAGACATTCTTGCAGGTGACGGAGCAAGTATGACACCCGATGCATTTGTCGAGGTTCATCACCATCGCGATCTGTGCGCGGATCTTCATGACGCGACCTCCGCCGTTGCCTGATCGACGGGATTGGAGTGGTCAAGCCATTCAACCTTGGTGAGCTTGCGCACGATGACGAACTCGTCGCGGTTCGAACCTACGGTGCCGTAGTAGTTGAAGCCGTAGGAAAGCTGTGCGTAACCGCCCACCATATGAGTCGGCTTCATCACCGTGCGAGTGACCGAGTTGTGAATGCCGCCACGCTGGCCGGTGATCTGTGAGCCGGGAACGTTCACGATCTTCTCCTGGGCATGGTACATGAGACACATGCCCTGCTGCACGCGTTGACTTACGACGGCACGCACGGCAAGGGCGCCGTTCATGTTGAAGAGCTCGATCCAATCATTATCGACGATCCCCGCCTTCTTCGCGTCAACCTCGGAGATCCATACGATCGGGCCGCCGCGCGACAGCGTCAGCATCAGAAGATTATCGGTGTAGGTGGAGTGGATGCCCCATTTCTGGTGTGGCGTGATGAAGTTGAGAACGATCTCGGGCTGACCGTTGCTGCGCTTGCCCAGCATGTCCGCGGTCGTGCGGGTGTCGATTGGCGGGCGGTAAACAGCGAGTGCCTCGCCGAAGTCCCTGAACCACCGGTGATCCTGATAGAATTGCTGGCGGCCGCTCAGCGTCCGCCAGGGAATGAGTTCATGGACGTTGGTGTAGCCTGCCGTGTAGCTGACGTGCTCGCTTTCAATGCCCGACCACGTTGGTGACGAGATGATCTTGCGCGGCTGCGCCACCAGGTCGCGGAACCGTATCTTCTCGTCCTCGCGTGCCTCCGCCAGATGCGTGTGGTCGCGGCCCGTCGCCTGTCCGAGCGCCCGCCACGCCTTCACGGCCACCTCGCCGTTTGTTTCGGGCGCGAGATAGAGGATGACTTCGGCGGCATCGACGTCGGTCTCGATGCGCGGGCGGCCGTGGGTCGGGCCGCCGTCGTCGACCTTGTAGTTCAGCTCGCCGAGGCCACGCACCTCGTCCTCGGTGTTCCAGCCGATGCCCTTGCCGCCGTTGCCGAGCGTGTCGGCGAGAGGTCCCAATGACGTGAAACGGCGGTAGGTATTTGGATAGTCACGCTCGACGATGGCGATCTGCGGAGCGGTAACACCCGGCACGAGGTCGCATTCTCCTTTTTTCCAGTCGTGGACATCGGAAGGCTGGGCAAGTTCCGCGGGCGTGTCGTGCAAGATGGGCGTCAGCACCACGTCGCGCTCCACGCCGAGATGACCGACCACGAGTTCGGAAAAGCGGCGCGCGATGGTCTTGTAGATCTCCCAGTCGCTGCGCGATTCCCAGACCGGATCGACGGCGACCGACAACGGATGGATGAAGGGGTGCATATCCGTCGTGTTCAGATCGTTCTTCTCATACCAAGTTGCCGTCGGCAGCACGATGTCGGAGTAGAGACAACTCGTCGACATACGGAAATCGAGGGTGACGACGAGGTCGAGCTTCCCCTCCGGCGCCGGATCACGCCACGTCACCTCGCTGGGCTTCTGGCCGCCCATTTCGCCGAGATCCTTGCCCTGCAGGCCGTGCCGCGTGCCGAGGAAATGGCGCAGAAAGTATTCGTGTCCCTTGCCCGAGGATCCGAACAGGTTGGAGCGCCAGATGAAGAGATTGCGCGGGAAGTTTTTGGGCTCGTCCGGATCCTCGCAGGCCATTCGCAGGCGGCCGTCCTTCAGACCAGCGACGACATGGTCCTTCGCTGCAATTCCGGCCTTTTCCGCTTCGCGCGCCAGCGTAAGCGGATTAACCGCGAGTTGCGGCGCCGATGGCAGCCAGCCCATCCGCTCGGCGCGCACGTTGAGGTCGATCATGCTGCCGCGATACGGCGCCGGATCGGCCAGTGGCGAGAGCAGCTCCTTGACGTCCAATTTTTCGTAGCGCCACTGATCACTGTGAGCATAGAAAAACGACGTACCGTTCATCTGGCGCGGCGGTCTCGTCCAGTCGAGCGCGAAAGCCAGCATGGTCCAACCGGTCTGCGGCCGCAGCTTCTCCTGGCCCACATAGTGCGCCCACCCGCCGCCGGAGATGCCGATCGTGCCGCACATCATCAGGAAATTGATAATGCTGCGGTAGTTCATGTCCTGGTGGTACCAGTGGTTCATGCCGGCGCCGATGATCACCATCGAGCGTCCGCGCGTCTTCGCCGCGTTGTCGGCGAATTCGCGTGCGACGGCGATCGCCCTCTCGGCTGGCACGCCCGTGATGGGCGCCTGCCACGCCGGCGTGTAGGGCACGTTGTCGTCGTAGCTCGTGGCGCAAGCGCCGCCGAGACCGCGGTCGAGTCCGTAGTTCGCACAGATGAGGTCGAACACCGTCGTGACGAAAGTTTCGCCGCTGGTGAGCGTCACGCGTTTGGCGGGCACGTTGCGAAGGAGCACGTCGCCGCCCTGGTCGTTTTCGGGGAAATGCTCGTGCGGCCGTCCGCCGAAATAAGGGAACGCGACCGACAAAACCTCGTCGCGACGTTCGAACACGCTGAGGCCGAGGCTCACGTCCTCTCCGGTCTCGCCGTCTTTTGCTTCAAGATTCCAACGTCCCTTCGGTTCATTCTGACCGGGCCAACGATAGCCCATCGAGCCCCGCGGCACGGCGAAGCCGCCGGTCTTCTCGTTGATCGCGACGGTCTTCCACGCCGCTCGATCCGAGCCCGATACGCCGGGGAGATCGCTCTGCCGCACGTAACGGTCGGGCACGTACCGGTCGCCCTGGCGACGCAGCCGCACCAGCAGCGGCATGTCGGTGTAGCGACGACAGTAGTCCTGAAAGTACGGAACTTGGCGATCGAGGAAGAACTCGCGCAGAATGACGTGCCCCATCGCCATGGCGAATGCGGCGTCGGTGCCCTGCTTGGGATGAAGCCACAGGTCAGACAGCTTCGCGACTTCCGAGTAGTCCGGTGTGATCGCGACGACCTTAGTGCCGTTGTAGCGCGCCTCGACGAAGAAATGGGCGTCCGGCGTGCGCGTCTGCGGCACGTTCGAACCCCAGGCGATGATGTAACTCGAATTGTACCAATCGGCCGATTCCGGCACGTCGGTCTGCTCGCCCCAAGTCTGCGGGCTGGACGGCGGCAGATCGCAGTACCAGTCGTAAAAGGAGAGCAGCGTGCCGCCGATCAAACTGAGATAGCGCGCACCCGACGCGTAGGAGACCATCGACATGGCCGGAATGGGCGAAAAGCCGACGACGCGGTCCGGTCCCCAGGTCTTGATTGTGTAGACGTTGGCGGCGGCGATGATTTCGCTGACTTCGTCCCAAGTCGAGCGCACGAAGCCGCCGCGCCCTCGCATGGACTTGTAGGACTTTGCCGCTTCGGGATCGTCAACGATCGAAGCCCATGCCTCGACGGGCGCCAAGGTCTTGCGCGCCTCGCGCCAGGCCCGCACCAACCGACCGCGCACCATCGGATATTTGATGCGGCTCGCGCTATAGAGATACCAGCTGTAGGAAGCGCCGCGCGAACAACCGCGCGGCTCATGGTTCGGCATGCCCGGGCGCGTACGCGGATAGTCGGTCTGCTGCGTTTCCCAAGTAACGACGCCGCTCTTGACGTAGATCTTCCAACTGCATCCACCCGTGCAATTCACGCCATGCGTCGAGCGTACGATCTTGTCGTGCTGCCAGCGCTGCCGGTAGCCCTCCTCCCACGTGCGGTCTTCATCGCGCAGCTCGCCGAGCCCCTCGGCGAAAGGCTCGCGCCGCCGAGACAAATAAGTGAGACGTTCAAGAAAATGGCTCATGGTCTCGCTCCTGTCTTGATCGCGGCTACGGCGGCGACCGGGGGAATC
>Ga0318530_10000180_pt1 | contig 12064 bp, 11 predicted proteins | sample GRESIP053b4f24_FD_203534 | JGI IMG/M metagenome (GOLD analysis project Ga0318530, IMG submission 203534) | Tropical soil microbial communities from Luquillo Experimental Forest, Puerto Rico - GRE.SIPMG.053b4f24 | ecosystem: Environmental > Terrestrial > Soil > Tropical forest > Bulk soil...
CTCGTACGCGTTGCGTAGCTCATGCAACAGCTGGTCGCGCGTCTTCTTCGACTTTCTCACTGCTCCACTCCACGCTCGAACTCGATCCCAAGCACATAGAGTAAGAACACGTTGTCGGTCGCGGAGTCGATTTGGCGAAATCGCCTGCGGCCATTTAGCCGATCTTTATCGGATCACGCGAGCTCGATGAGATCCCGGTACTCGTCGGACCAATAGTCCTCGGTGCCGTCGGGCAGCAACACGACGCGTTGCGGGTCGAGCGCCTCGGCCGCCCCGGGGTCGTGCGTCACCAGGACCACCGCACCTCGATAACTTCGCAGCGCGTCGAGCACTTGTTCGCGCGACGCGGGATCGAGGTTGTTGGTCGGTTCGTCGAGCAGCAGCACGTTGGCCGTGGAGGCCACCAAACCGGCCAGCGCGAGCCGGGTCTTCTCCCCACCGGACAGGGTTCCCGCCGGTTGGTCGAGCTGCGGACCGCTGAACATGAAAGCGCCGAGCAAGCCTCGCAGGTCTTGTTCGCCGGATTCCGGTGCGGCATGCCGGACGTTCTCCCAGACGGTCGCGTCGTCGTCGAGCGTGTCGTGTTCCTGCGCGAAATAGCCTATGCGCAAGCCGTGTCCGGGCTCAAGGCCTCCGGTGTCGGGGGTCTCGGCGCCGGCGAGGAGGCGCAGCAGCGTGGTCTTGCCGGCGCCGTTGAGTCCCAACACGACCACGCGCGAGCCGCGGTCGATGGCCAGGTCGACACCGCTGAACACCTCGAGCGACCCGTACGACTTGCTCAGCCCCCTGGCGACCAGCGGGGTGCGCCCGCACGCGGCGGGGGTGGGGAACTTGATCCGGGCCACCTTGTCGGCGACGCGTTCCTCGTCGAGCGCGGCCATCATACGGTCGGCGCGACGCAGCATGTTCTGGGCGGCAACGGCTTTGGTTGCTTTGGCGCCCAGCTTGGCGGCCTGGGTGCGCAGCGCGGCGGCCTTGCGTTCGGCGTTGGCCCGTTCCCGACGGCGACGCTGCTCGTCGGTGGCCCGCGCGTCCAGGTACTTCTGCCAGCCCATGTTGTAGACGTCCATCTCGCCGCGCACCGCGTCGAGGAACCATACGCGGTTGACGACATCGGCGACCAACTCGACGTTGTGGCTGATGACCACGAGGCCGCCGGTGTGTGCCCGCAGAAAATCCCGCAGCCAGCCGAGCGAATCCGCGTCGAGGTGATTGGTCGGCTCGTCCAGCAATAGCGTGGTGGACGACCCCGCTCCCGTGTCGGAGGCGGCGAACAGAATGCGCGCCAACTCAACCCGGCGGCGCTGCCCACCGGACAGCGTGCGCAGCGGCTGAGTGAGCACCCGTTCGGGCAATCCGAGACTCGCGCAGATGCGCCCGGCTTCGCTTTCGGCGCCATAGCCGCCCAGCGCCACGAATCGCTCCTCCAGCTGCCCGTAGCGACGGATTGCGCGGTCGCGCGCATCGTCGTCGGCGACCTCGGCCATCAACGCCTGCTGCTTCTCCAGATCGGTGAGCAGCACGTCCAGTCCGCGAGCCGACAGCACCCGGTCGCGCGCCAGGACATCGAGATCGCCCTCTTTGGGATCCTGTGGCAGATAACCGATTTCGCCGGTGCGGGAGACCGATCCGGCATAGGGTCCGGTCTCGCCCGCCAGGATGCGCAGGGTCGTGGTCTTGCCCGCGCCATTGCGACCGACCAGCCCGATGCGGTCGCCGGGCTGGACACGCAGGTCCGGGCCGTCGGGTGAGAGCAGAATGCGCGCACCAGCGCGGACCTCGAGGTCCGTGGCCGTGATCACATTCGCTCTCCTTGTTTGAGTTACTTGTCGTCGGTGAACACCGGTGGGCGGCGCTCCGCGCGCGCGGCAACCGCTTCTTCGAAGTTGGCGGTGAGCAGGCGGACGAAAAGCTGTCCCAAGCCCTCGGCTTGCATGTGCCCTTCCAGGCTACCGGCGTCCAGTCCACTCCAGAGTGTGCGTTTGGTCAACTCGATTCCCGGCCGTGAGAACGCCGCTATCCGCGCGGCGATCGCGTAGCAGGTATCCAGCAGCTGCCCCTCGGGCACCTGACACGACACCAGCCCGATGCGCTCGGCTTCCTCGGCGGTGACGTCGCGACCCGTCAGCATGATCTCGAACGCGCGCGACGATCCGATGGCCCTGGGCAACAGGTAGCTCAGACCCAGTTCGCTGGCGGTCAGCCCGTTGTTGATGCCCGCGGCGCGGAAGTAAGCGCTGGTCGAGGCCACCCGGATGTCGGCGGCCAGTGCGAGACACAGTCCACCGCCGATAGCCGGGCCGTTGACCGCGGCGATCACCGGTTGGTGCAACCGCCGCAGCATCAGGATGACGTCGTCGAGAAGCTCCATGGAGCGCAGCGCATAGGTCGGGCGGGTCAACCCGTCGACGTTGGGAACCGTGCCCGCGGACTTGTGGTCGGCGCCCGAGGAGAAGCCCCGACCCGCGCCCGTCAGCACGACCACGCGCACCGAATTGTCGTATGTGACCTTCTCGAGGGCCTCTTTGAGCGGCACCATGACGTCGAACGCCATGGAGTTCATCCGCTCGGGCCGATTGAGGGTTATCAGCGCGACGCCGGGCCGCGGTTGCTCTACCAGTACCAAACTCACCCGTGAAACGTAACGCGTACGGCTCAGACGTGACCCATGCCGGTGGTCATCAGCAAAACCCCCAGCACGGCCACGATCAGGCCGAGGACCGCCCGCCGGCGGGCCTTCACCCACTCGTGCACGCGCGACATCACCGCGCCGGTCCGTGCGGGCGCCAACAGTTGGCTGGCAATCGGGATCTCGACGAAGACGAGCGCCACGATCGTGTACACCGCGGCCGCACCGACCTGAGTGCCCGAAGCGGCTCCCGAGGCCAGGATCGCCGTCAGCGCCGCCAAGTACCGAAAGTCCGTCGAAATCCCAACTCCGACAAGGAATGTGATCCACGGCGGCCCGGCTTGCAGCGCATCCAGGGCGCGCGTCGAAAATCGCGAGAATCCCGTCGGCCCAGCTTGGCACGACGGATCGTCGGCCGGCAGTGCCAACGGCGCGCGCTGACGCACCGAAAAGCCAACCGCGATGGCTGCCGCGACGACCAGCGCGAGTACCCCCATCGCGATCTGAATGTGCCCCGCCGTGGAGCTGGTGGTGGCAAGCTGCACCCGATGCATGACCCCGGGCGCGATGTCGTGCAGCCCGAAGAGCATGGCCACCGCCAGGACAACGCCAACTGCCATACCGCCAAGCCACAGGGCGACCAGATGCAGCACGGGCCGTGGCCGAGCAAACAGGACAACGGCGATCCCGATGCGCACCGGGTCGAGCCCCGCCACCAGCGCTAACGCCAGCACCGCGCCCCACATGGTGCGGCACTCTACCCGTACCGGAAGCTTCCCGTTCAAGTTCCGGATAATTGCTAAGGGAATGCTTATTAAGGCCAGGTTTCGACCATTGATCAGGCATGCGAAAATCTCCAATCCGCCTGCCTGACCTCGTTTGGTCTGCTAAGTTGACACACCGTTGAGCACTTAGTGAGCTATGGCCCGATGGCGAGCCTTGGTTAGCTGCTGGGAAGCGACAGTGGCGAGGGTTCTCACGCGGAAGCACTGCACCGCAACGGAATCCGGCCGCTGGAGGCAGATGCGCCATGGGCAGAGGAGGTAATGTGTTCATCCCGGGCGAGGAGGTGTTCGGGTCCATCAGCGAATGGGCGCCGGACCCTGGTTCAGTCGTGTGTTGGCATCCATCGCCCACCTCGCTGGCAAAGGTCCGGCAAGCCCCGATAAGCCCTGTACCGCCCAGCCCTCAGCAAGCCCGGCACCTCCGTAATTTTCGCGACCACGCCGCCCGTGGGGCCAAAATGTCACGGCTTTGCATCGGCAGTTGGGACATGCCCGGCCAGTGCGACATCCGGGTCCTGACCTACGTCATCAACACGCATCTTCGCCGGCATGACACCTACCACAGCTGGTTCGAGATCAACGATGCCGACCAGATCGTCCGGCACAAGCTCCGCAAGCCCGCCGATATCAACTGCGTTCCGGTCAAGCACGGCGAGATGACGCCGGCCGCATGGCGGGAGCACATATTGGACACGCCGAGTCCGTGGCAGTGGGATTGCTTCCGTTTCGCCATTATTCAGCGCGCGGATCACTGGACGTTCTGTTTCGCTATCGACCATCTCTACATCGACGCGCAGTTCCTGGGTGCGCTCCGCCTGGAGCTGTATCTGATGTACACCGCCCTATTGGCGGGCGGAGCGCCCGTATCGCTTCCACCCGCGGGCAGCTACGAGGATTACTGCGTGCGGCAGCACCGGTATACGTCCAGCCTGACCTTGGACTCCCCGCCGATACGTGCCTGGGTCGACTTCTTCGAAAGCAATGACGGAAGCCTTCCGGACCCCCCGGTGTCACTCGGCGATGGATCGGGCCCCTGCGACCTCATGTTCGACCGGTTGCTGGACGAGCGACAGACCGCCGAATTCGAATCCGCTTGCATAGCAGCGGGGGGCCGGTTCAGCGGTGGCGTCTTCTCCTGCGCCGCGCTGGCGCAGCACGAGTTAACCGGCGCCGAAACATACTACGGACTCGTTGCGAGCGATACCCGCGGTACTCCGGCGGAGTTCATGACCGTCGGTTGGTTCACCGGGTTTGTCCCGATCACCATCCCCGTCCACCCATCGTCTTTCGGTGAAACCGTCCGCGCCGCGCAGAAATCGTTCGACGCGAATAAGGACCTGGCGCACATACCGTTCAGTCGGGTGCTGGAATTGGCGCCCTGGTTAAGCATGCCTCAGCAGCGCGTTCCGCTGCTGTTTCACCTCGACGCGAGCTGCCCACCCCTTTCCACGATCGTGAAGGCCGATTGGAACGGGCAGAATCTGAAGATCCACCACGACGGTGGGGTCCCGGCTCGATTCGATTTACGAGTGAATCGGTACGAGAACGAGACGCAGGTGATCGTGTTCTTCCCGGACAATCCGATTGCGCGCGAGTCGGTGACCCGCTATATATCGACGCTGAAATCCCTGTTCGTCAGTATCGCCGAAGGCGGTGCCGCGGCAGCCCTACGTAACGGCGCTCAGCGCCAGCGGCAGCTGGTCTGATCCGTCCACCGAGTCCCTAGCAAACCCGGCGCGGTTTATTGATCAGGCTTGCTCGGCTTGTCCGGCCCGGGCTGCCTCGGCGTCGAGCGCCTTGACCTGTTGCACCAGGTCCTCGAGCGCCGCCGGCGGCAAAGCCCCGGCCTGGTTGAACACCAGCTGGCCCTTCTTGAAGGCCATCAGCGTCGGGATGGACCGGATCTGCGCGGCTGCTGCCAGCTGTTGCTCGGCATCGGTGTCGACCTTGGCGTACACCACGTCGGGGTGCTTCTCCGACGACGCCTGGAAGGTGGGCGCGAACTGGCGGCATGGCCCGCACCAGGAGGCCCAAAAGTCGACGAGCACGATGTCGTTGCCCTCGATGGTTTCGTTGAACTGCTCAGCAGTGAGATCGCGTGTGGTCACAGTGCCCCTAACGCGTCGGGCCCGCGTGATGTTCCCGCGGCCGCGATAAGCACGGCACAGGTTACGGTTGCGTACGTTTTCCCACGTCAGACAGACTGAGGCCGGACGATCCGCCTGCTACGGGACCAGTGAGGAAATCGCCGTGGGCCACTACATCGCTAACGTGCGTGATCTCGAGTTCAATCTCTTCGAGGTTTTCGATTTAGGCGCCGTGCTGGGCACCGGACGCTACAGCGACCTCGACGAGGACACGGTCCGAACGATATTGGCCGAGGCCGCTCGCCTGGCGGAAGGCCCGGTCGCCGAATCGTTCGCCTTTGCCGATCGCAACCCCCCGGTGTTCGACCCGGGCGAGCACACGATCAGCGTGCCGCCCGAGCTGGCCAAGACGGTGGAAGCGATCAAGGAGGCGGGGTGGTGGCGGCTGGGCCTGGCCGAGGAGATCGGCGGCATGGCGGCGCCGCCACCACTGGCCTGGGCGGTCAACGAGATGATCATGTGCGCCAATCCCTCCGCGAACTTCTTCTGCCTGGGTCCTTTCCTGGCTCAGTCGCTTTTCGTCGAGGGCAACGACCAGCAGAAGCAGTGGGCGGCAGAAGGCGTGGAGCGCGGCTGGGCGGGCACCATGGTGCTCACCGAACCCGACGCCGGATCCGATGTCGGGGCGGGCCGCGCCAAGGCCGTCGAACAACCCGATGGCACCTGGCACATCGAGGGCGTCAAGCGGTTCATCTCCGGTGGGGACGTGGGCGATACCGCCGAGAACATCTTCCACCTGGTGCTGGCCCGGCCCGAGGGCGCCGGTCCGGGGACCAAAGGGTTGAGCCTGTTCTACGTTCCCAACTACCTGTTCGATCCCGACACGTTCGAACTCGGTCCGCGCAACGGGGTTTACGTCACCGGGCTGGAACACAAGATGGGCATCAAGTCCTCCCCGACGTGTGAGCTGACGTTCGGCGCCACCGACGTGCCCGCCGTCGGTTATCTGGTCGGCGGCGTGCACAACGGGATCGCGCAGATGTTCACCGTGATCGAGCACGCTCGCATGACGATCGGCGTGAAGGCGGCCGGCACGCTGTCCACGGGCTACCTGAACGCGCTGGCCTACGCCAAGGAACGGGTGCAGGGTGCCGATCTCACACAGATGACCGACAAGACCGCGCCGCGCGTCACGATCATGCACCACCCCGATGTGCGCCGCAGCCTGATGACCCAGAAGGCCTACGCCGAGGGTCTGCGGGCGCTCTACCTGTATGCCGCGGCGCATCAGGACGACGCTGTGGCGCAACGGGTTTCGGGCGCCGATCACGACATGGCGCACCGCGTCGACGACCTGCTGCTGCCGATCGTCAAGGGCGTGAGCTCCGAGCGGGCCTACGAAATCCTGACGGAGTCGCTGCAAACGCTGGGCGGCTCGGGCTTCCTGACCGACTATCCGCTCGAGCAGTACATCCGCGACTCCAAGATCGATTCGCTCTACGAGGGCACCACCGCGATTCAGGCGCTGGACTTCTTCTTCCGCAAGATCGTGCGCGACCACGGGCAGGCCCTGCAGTTTGTGATGGCTCAGATCAGCCATACCATCGATACCTGCGATGAGGCGCTGAAACCGCAGGCCGAGCTGCTGCAAACGGCCCTCGACGACGTCACCGCGATGACGGGCGCGCTGACCGGGTACCTCATGTCGGCGACCCAACACCCCACCGATATACACAGGGTGGGGCTCGGATCGGTGCGGTATCTGCTCGCGGTCGGCGACCTGCTCATCGGCTGGCGATTGCTGGTGCAAGCCGGTATCGCACACGCCGCACTGGACAACGGGGCGGCCAATAGCGCCGCGAAAAACGACACGGCGTTTTATCGGGGCAAGATCGCGACCGCGACGTTCTTCGCCAAGAACATGCTCCCCAAACTGACCGCGCTGCGCACAGTCATCGACTCCATCGACGACGACATCATGCGCCTTTCCGAACGCGCCTTCTGACGGGCCGTCACACAGTTCAGGCACAGCTTCAGCGGGTACATCCTTTTGTGGCCCAACCATGATTGGAGATACGTTGATGTCCGCCAGCTGTCATACGCCTCGCCTCACCCGATTCGCCATCCTCGCCGTTACGGGCGCCACCGCGCTGTCAGTCGCGGCGTGCGGCTCCTCGAATCAATCGAGCCCGACGTCGACCTCCCCCTCTATATCGACGGTAACCTCGACGACCACGTCCCCGCCCCCGGCCAAAGGGGAAGCTCAGGTCAACGGCCTGATCGCGTCGGTGGCGGGCAACTCGATACAGGTCACGAAGGACGACAGCACCAACGCCACTGTGAATTTCACCGCGACTACCAAGGTCACGGAGGTCGCTCCCGCCACGCTGAGTGATGTCACCTCGGGCAGCTGCATCAGCGTGCGGCCCACCAAGGACCAATCGCAGGGTGGGCAGCCGGTCACCGCGGCGTCCGTCCGGGTGAGCCCCTCCGTCAACGGCACGTGCCCACGGGGCAAGGAGCCGACAGCGGGTTCCACCACCCCGGCGCCTTCCGGTTCGCCGGCTCCGGCGCCCGCGAAGCCGAAGCCGCTGCAGGGCTCGGTTGCCTCGGTGACGGGTAACACCATCACCGTCGCGAGCACCGACGGCAGTGGTAACACCACTCAGACGCCCGTGACGGTCGACGATCAGACCAAGTACTCGAAACTGGCGACCGCCACTCCCGAGTCGATTACGCAAGGCAAATGCGTCAATGCGCGCGGAGCGCTGGACAACGGCACACTGCAGGCGACGTCCATCAAGCTGCGCACGGCCGTCGACGGCAAGTGCGCAGGCCCGGGGCAGCCGCCCCGCGGCCACTGAGGTAGCTCAGGGAACGCAAGACAGCGGCGCGGCCGGCTGGTTAGACGGTGAAGCCAAGGGCGCGCAGTTGTTCGCGCCCGTCCTCGGTGATCTTGTCCGGGCCCCACGGCGGGTTCCACACCCAGTTGATCCGGAGGTCGTCGACCAGACCGCTGCCAACCAGCGCGCTGCGCGACTGGTCCTCGATGACGTCGGTGAGCGGGCAGGCCGCCGATGTCAACGTCATGTCGATCAGGGCGACGGTGCCCTCCTCGGCCTCTTCGACGTTCAGTCCATAGACCAGTCCCAGATCGACGACGTTGATTCCCAGTTCGGGGTCGACGACGTCGCGCATCGCCTCCTCGACGTCGGCGAGCAGTTCCTCATCCGGTGCGGTGGTTTCGCTCATCGTTAATCCTCCTTGAGGTCTGTAGCGGCCTGGGCCAGCGCGTCTTTGAAAGCCATCCATCCCAGCAACGCGCATTTCACCCTCGCCGGGTATTTGGCCACGCCGGCGAACGCGATCCCGTCGCCCAGGACGTCCTCGTCGCCCTCAACGGTGCCGCGCGAGGACACCATCTCGGTGAATGCGGTGATGGTCTTGAGCGCCTCGCCGACGGTTTGGCCGATCACCTGCTGGGTGAGGACCGAGGTCGCGGCCTGGCTGATGGAGCAACCCTGCCCGTCATAGGAGACGTCGGAGACGGTTTCGCCGTCGTCGGACAAGGCCACCCGCAGGGTGACCTCGTCGCCGCAGATCGGGTTGACGTGATAGACCTGCGCGCCGTAGGGCTCCCGCAGCCCGCGGTGCTGCGGATGCTTGTAGTGATCGAGGATCACGTCCTGATACATCTGCTCGAGGCGCAACGTCATTCTCTCCCAAAGAAATCCAGTGCGCGTCGCACGCCGGCCACCAACCGCTCGACCTCTTCGACGGTGTTGTACACCGCGAACGACGCGCGCGCGGTGGCGGCCAGGCCGAACCTGCGGTGCAGCGGCAACGCGCAGTGGTGCCCCACCCGCACCGCGACGCCCTCGTCGTCGAGCACTTGCCCGACGTCGTGCGCGTGCACCCCGTCGACGACGAACGCCACTGGCGAGCCGCGGTTTTCCATGGATGTCGGGCCGACGATGCGCACACCGTCGATGCCGGACAGGCCCTCGATGGCTGCGGTGGTGAGTTCGCGTTCGTGGGCCTCAACGGCGTCCATGCCGATCGCACCGAGGTAGCGTGCCGCCGCGGCCAATCCGACCACCTGGGAGGTCATCGGCGTGCCCGCCTCGAAGCGCTGCGGCGCCGGAGCGTAGGTGGTGGCCTCCATGGTCACCGTCTCGATCATCGACCCGCCGGTGACGAATGGGGGCATCCCGGACAACAGCTCACAACGCCCGTACAGCACGCCGATCCCATTGGGGCCCAACATCTTATGCCCCGAGAACGCGGCGAAGTCGACGTCGAGCGCATGCAGGTCCACGGGCCGGTGCGGCACCGACTGGCAGGCATCCAGCACGGTCAAGGCACCCACGGCTCTCGCGCGGGCAACCAGCTCGGCCACCGGTCCCACAGCACCCGTCACATTCGAATGATGGCTGAAGGCGACGACTTTGACCCGCTCGTCGAGCTCCAGCGAGTCCAGGTCTATGCGGCCCTCGTCGGTAACGCCATACCAACGCAACGTGGCCCCGGTGCGCAGGGCGAGCTCCTGCCAGGGGACGAGGTTGGCGTGGTGTTCGAGCTCGGTGGTGACGATGACGTCGCCGGGTTGGACAGCGCGGTCAAAGCGCTTGTCGCCCAGCACGTATGACACCAGGTTGAGCGACTCGGTGGCGTTCTTGGTGAACACCAATTCGTCGGCATCGGCACCGACGAACGCCGCGATGTCGGCGCGGCCCCGCTCGTAGGCATCGGTGGCCTCCTCCATCAGCTGGTGCGCACCGCGGTGTACCCCGCCGTTGGAAGTGACCAGAAATTCCCGCTCGGCGTCGAGCACCTGCAACGGCCGCTGCGACGTCGCACCGGAATCCAAATACGCCAACTGATTTCCGCCGCGCATCACGCGCTTCAAAATGGGGAAATCGGCGCGGATCGCGACGAGGTCCAGCGGTGTGACGGAGGCGGTCATGGTCAGGCTCCCGTGGCGGCCGCTTGTGTGAATCGCACGTAACCGTTCTGCTCGAGTTCTTCGGCCAGCTCCGGCCCGCCGGATTCGGCGATGCGGCCGCCGACGAACACATGCACGTGTTCCGGATGGATGTAGCGCAGGATGCGGGTGTAGTGCGTGATCAGCAGGATGCCGCCGTGCTCGGATTCGGCATAACGGTTCACTCCCTCGCTGACCACCCGCAGGGCGTCGACGTCCAGACCGGAGTCGGTCTCGTCGAGGATCGCGATCTTGGGCTTGAGCAGTTCGAGCTGCAGGATCTCGTGGCGCTTCTTCTCCCCACCGGAGAAGCCCTCGTTGACGCTGCGCTCGGCGAACGCCGCGTCGATCTCCAGCGACGTCATCGCCCCCTTGACCTCTTTGACCCAGTGCCGCAGCTTCGGGGCCTCTCCGCGGATGGCGGTTGCCGCCGAGCGCAGGAAGTTCGACACCGAGACGCCGGGCACCTCGACGGGATATTGCATGGCCAGAAATATCCCGGCCCGCGCGCGCTCGTCTACGCTCATCGCCAGCACGTCCTCGCCGTCCAGCGTGATGGATCCCGACGTCACCCGGTACTTCGGGTGCCCGGCGATGGCATACGACAGCGTCGACTTACCGGAGCCGTTGGGGCCCATCAACGCATGCGTCTCACCGGATTTCACAGTCAGGTCAACGCCGTTGAGGATGGGAATCTCGCGTTCCCCGTCGGCGGCGTTGGGGTTCTCGACGCTGACGCGCAGGTCTTTGATTTCCAGAGTCGTCATGAGGCTTCTATCTTTTCCGTCTTTTCCGTGATGGCCAGTTCGTGTTCGATGGCTGTGGTCAGGCGTTCGCGTACCTCGGGCACCGCGATCTTGGAGATGATCTCGCCGAAGAAGCCGCGAATCACCAGCCGGCGGGCCTGGTCTTCCGGGATGCCGCGGGAACGCAGGTAGAACAGTTGCTCGTCGTCGAAACGTCCGGTGGCGCTGGCATGTCCGGCGCCGACGATCTCACCCGTCTCGATCTCCAGGTTGGGCACCGAGTCGGCGCGCGCCCCGTCGGTGAGCACCAGGTTGCGGTTCACCTCGAAGGTGTCGGTGCCGGTGGCTTCGGCGCGGATCAGCACGTCGCCCACCCAGACGGTGTGCGCGTCGGGCAGCGCGGAGGCCGGATCTCCTTGCAGCGCACCCTTATACAGCACGTTCGACTTGCAGTCGGGGTGCGCGTGGTCGACCAGCAGCCGCGACTCGAGGTGCTGGCCGTCGTCGGCGAAGTACAGACCCAGCAGCTCGGCGTCCCCGCCGGGGCCAGCAAACCGCACATTGGCCGACAGTCGCACGACCTCACCACCCAGCGTGACGGTGACATGCCGCAGCACCGCGTCCTTGCCCAGCGTCGCGTGGTGCGCGCTGAGGTGCACCATGTCGTCGGACCAGTCGGCGATCCACACGACGGTGAGCCGGGCGGCGTCGTCGACGATGAATTCGACGTTGTCGGCGTAGGTTCCGCTCCCCCGGTGGTCGATCAGCACGACCGCCTCGCCGAGCTCTTCCACCCGGACCTGCAGATGCCCATATGCCACCACTCCTTCGCC
>Ga0318530_10000181_pt1 | contig 12052 bp, 9 predicted proteins | sample GRESIP053b4f24_FD_203534 | JGI IMG/M metagenome (GOLD analysis project Ga0318530, IMG submission 203534) | Tropical soil microbial communities from Luquillo Experimental Forest, Puerto Rico - GRE.SIPMG.053b4f24 | ecosystem: Environmental > Terrestrial > Soil > Tropical forest > Bulk soil...
CCGGGGCGCTGCAGCGATTTCCTGACGTCTTCACCGTCGAGGATGACAAGGCCAGATTGCTGGCGAGCGGGAATCCGTCCGCGGTCAGCCAGGCCGTCGAGGGCGTGGTCGACGCGCTGGTGGCAGAAAATCGCGTGCCGAAGTGGCGCAACGAGACCTTCGATGTCGCGCCGGGCTGGGGAGCGCCGCCGGTTTTTCGCCTCGACCGCGGCGCGGTACCTTTTTTTGGAACCCGGGCCTATGGCGTCCATCTCAACGGTTATCGCCGCGAGGGAGATGAGCTTTATCTGTGGGTCGGCCGCCGCGCCCCCGACAAGAGGGTGGCGCCGGACAAGCTCGACAACCTGGTTGCCGGCGGGATCGGCAACGGACATGGGGTCGAGGAGACGTTGTTGAAGGAGGGCGAGGAAGAAGCCTCGATCCCAAGGAGCCTGACCACCGGCGCAGTGCCCGTCGGCGCCGTGTCGTATCGCATGGAGACGAGCCTCGGCATCCGCGACGATGTGCTGTTCGTCTATGACCTCGAGATGCCCGCCGATTTCGTGCCGAAAAATCGCGACGGCGAGATCGTCCGCTTCGAGCTGATGCCCATCACGACAGTCCTCGAGCGTGTGCGAACGAGCAAGGACTTCAAGTTCAACGTCAATCTGGTGATTCTCGACTTTGCCCTCCGGCACGGTGTCTTGCGCCCCGACGACCGCGAATATCTCGAGGTTGCGACCGGTCTCCACCGCCCGCTCGATTGAGGCTTGCTGTATCGGCCAGAGCGATAACGTCGCCTGCACTCATCCCTTGATGTCGCATCGCCCGGATCGTTATTGCGCCGTCGCGTTTGGAGAGACGCCGGCCGGCCGCGTCGGTCAACAGCGGATGATGTCGGTAGCGCGGCGCCGGCAATCCGAGCAAGGCTTGCAAAACGCGATGGACCTGCGTCGCGGTCGCGAGATCCTCGCCGCGCGTCACCAAAGTGACACCCTGGAGCGAGTCGTCTAGCGTGACCGCAAGGTGATAACTCGCCGGGATATCCTTGCGCGCGAGGATGACGTCGCCGAACGGCGTCGGATCGGCCGTCCGCCGACCCGGCATTCTGCCGCCCTCTTCGAGCCAATGCAGCGGGCCGGTCAGCGCCAGCGCGCGGGCCATTTCGAGCCGCAACGCGAAGTCGAGCCCGGCGCTGTCGCGGGCGGCAACCTCGGCGGCCGTGAGCCCCCGGCAGGTGCCGGGATAAGCTGGACCGCCATCCCCTTGGGGAGCTCCGCCGGCGCGCGCGATCTCGGCCTGGATCTCGCGTCGTGTGCAAAAGCAGGGGTAGAGCACTCCCATTTCGCCAAGCCGATCGAGGGCGGCGCGATAGTCGTCGAAATGCTCCGATTGTCTACGCACCGGCCCGTCCCAGCCGAGGCCGAGCCAGGCCAGATCTTCGAGGATTGCGGCGGCATATTCCTGGCGGCAGCGGGCCCGGTCGATATCCTCGATGCGCAGCAGGAAGCTCCCTCCGTGCTGCCGCGCCGCACGCCAGCCTTCGAGCGCCGAACGGACGTGACCGAGGTGCAAATAACCGGTGGGGCTCGGCGCAAAGCGCGTCACCGTTCGCGGCGCGGTGAGTGACATCGAGGCCTCGCCTGGGCTAGCTTGCGGCTCACGACTACCATCATAAAGACCGCGCCGATGCTGTCTCGTCTGTCCGGACCCTCACGCCGACCCGCCGCGGGCGGCAAGCCCAGCCGGCTCGTCATTCTGCTGCATGGGCTGGGCGCCGACGGCAACGACCTGATCGGGCTGGCGCCATACTGGGCGCGGCTGTTGCCGGCTGTCGAGTTTCTCTCGCCCAACGCGCCGTTTCCATGCGACACGGCCCCTTACGGCTATCAATGGTTCAGCTCGCAGGACAGAAGCCCCGAAGCGGTGTTGGGTGGGGTCAGAGCGGCAGCCCCTATTCTCGATGCCTTCATCGACGAGGCGATTGCCGAGCGTGAGCTCACTGACAGCGATGTGGCGCTGGTCGGGTTCTCGCAGGGTACGATGATGTCGCTCTTTGTCGGTCTCCGCCGGCCGCGGCCGGTCGCCGGCATCATCGGCTTCTCGGGCCGGCTGATCGGACCCGATTTGCTGCCGGGCGAAGTGCGATCGCGGCCGCCCACGTTGCTCGTCCACGGCACAGAGGATCCGCTCGTTCCGTACAGCTTGCTCGCCGCCGCCGAAGCCGCACTGAAGGCGGTAGGGGTCCCGGTCGAGACGTTGACCTGCTTCGGCATGGGTCACTCGATCGACGAGGAAGGGCTGCGCCGTGGCGGGCTGTTCCTGCGTGATGTGCTCAACGGGACGAGGCCTTGACGACACCGCTGCCAGAAACGAAAGGTTCGATGACGGCGAGCATCTTCGCTGAATCCCAATCTGCCCCGCCTTCGACCCGGCCCAGCACCTTGCCGTCACGGTCGATCAGAAAACTGGTCGGCAGGCCGCGCACGTCGAACACGTGCCCGACATCGCTTTTCGGATCCACATAGACCTTAACCGATTTGAGGCCGAGCTTGGCAATGAACGGCTCTACGATCTTCGCCCCGCCGCGATCCTCGGAGACAGCGAGCACCGCAATCCGATCCCCGAAATGGGTCTCCAGCAGATCGAGCGAAGGCATCTCACGCAAGCACGGTTCGCACCAGGTCGCCCACAGGTTGAGGACGACGAGCTTGCCGCGGAAGTCGGATAGCTGGAGGGCGTTTCCGGCGGCATCGGTGAGTGTGACAGATGGGGCCAGAGAAGGTGCGGAGGAGGGCAGGAATTCGCCGAGTTTGGTTCGGTCGGACATATCGGCGTCGCTTCTCGCTACCGACGCGAGCCCGGGCGCAAGGAGAAGGATCAGCAGAGCCGCGGCGCGGCTCCATATTATCGTCATGTCCTCGTTCACGACGCTGAGTGGCCGATGAGCGGCGCGAAAAAGCCCGATCCCGCGAATTCGCTGTGGGGCGGTCGTTTTGCCGTCGGTCCGGCGGAGATGATGCGCCGCATCAATGCCTCGATCGATTTCGATAAACGTCTCTATGCCGAAGACATCGCCGGTTCGAAGGCGCATTGCGCGATGCTTGTCGCACAGAAGATCCTGTCGCCCGAAGATGGCGCTGCCATTACTGCAGGTCTAGAGCAAATCAGGACAGAGATCGAGAACGGCAGCTTCGCTTTCAGCGCCGATCGAGAGGACATTCATATGAACATCGAGGCGCGGCTGACCGAGCTGATCGGGGCCGCCGCCGGACGCCTCCACACGGCACGGTCGCGCAACGACCAGGTCGCAACCGATCTCCGGCTGTGGCTGCGCCGGGCGATCGACCGTATCGATGCCGCGATGCGCCAATTGCAGGAGGCGCTGATCGACCGTGCTGAGGTGGAGGCCGGTACAGTGATGCCCGGATACACCCACATGCAGATTGCGCAGCCGGTGACCCTGGGCCATCATCTCCTTGCCTATGTCGAGATGCTGGGACGCGACCGGGGACGGCTCGCCGATTGCCGGCGCCGGCTCAACGAGTCGCCGCTCGGCGCGGCGGCGCTCGCCGGCACCTCTTTCCCGATCGACCGCGTCGCGACCGCCGCCGCGCTTGGCTTTGACCGCCCCGCGGCGAACTCACTCGATGCGGTCTCGGACCGAGATTTCGCAATCGAGTTCCTCGCCGCCGCGGCCATCGCCGGCATGCATCTCTCGCGTTTCGCCGAAGAGATCGTCATTTGGTGCAGCAATGAATTCGGTTTCGTCGTGCTGAGCGATGCTTTCACGACTGGCAGTTCGATGATGCCGCAAAAGCGCAATCCCGATGCCGCCGAGTTGGTACGCGCCATGACCGGCCGCCTGAATGGATCACTCGTTGCGCTCTTGACGGTAATGAAGGGCCTGCCTCTTGCCTACGGCAAGGACATGCAGGAGGACAAGCTCCCGATGTTTGAAGCCGCCGATGCGCTTGAGCTGTGCCTCGCCGCGACCACCGGCATGGTGCACGACATGCGCCCTGACCGAGAGCGGCTGCGCGCCGCCGCCGAACGCGGCTTCGCGACCGCGACCGATCTCGCCGATTGGCTTGTGCGCGTCGCCGGCCTGCCGTTCCGCGACGCTCACCACGCCACAGGGCAAATCGTCGAGCGGGCAGAGAGGCTCGGCCGCCCCTTGGCCGAGCTGCCGCTCGCGGAGTTGCAGGCGGTCGAGCCGGCGATCACGGGCGACGTTTACGACGTGCTCGATGCCGGCCGTTCGGCGGCGAGCCGCAGCAGCTTCGGCGGCACTGCCCCTGAGCGCGTCCGCGCTGCCGTGCACGAGGCGCGCAAGAGATTTCTGGGGTGATGCCGCTGGCCCAGGAACACCGACATCTTGCGCGCATAGCGGGCGGGACGCCGGGAGTCCGCTTGGTTTTATGTGCCCTTGCCCTGACCCTGGCGCTCGCGGGCTGCGGCAAAAGAAATGCGCCAGAGCCGCCGCCCGGCGTGCCGGACACATATCCGCGTCCCTATCCGAGTGAGTGAATTTTTCTCTTATCGCGGCGGCGAGCTCTACGCCGAAGAGGTTCCGGTCTCGCGGATCGCATCGGTTGTCGGCACACCGTTCTATCTTTATTCGGCCGCCGGATTCACCGCCCAATACCGACGCTTTGCCGATGCTTTCGCGCGCGAGCAGCCGCTTATTTGCTTTGCCGTCAAGGCGAATTCCAACCTTGCCGTGCTGCGCCATTTCGCGATGCTCGGTGCCGGCGCCGATGTCGTTTCCGAAGGTGAGCTCCGGCGCGCGCTTGCGGCCGGTGTACCGTCCGAGCGGATCATCTTCTCCGGGGTCGGCAAAACAGCCGCCGAGCTGAATGCGGCCGTCAACGCCAGTATCCATCAGATCAATGTCGAATCGGTACCGGAGCTACGCCGGCTCAGCGAGCTCGCCAACGCTTGCGGCCGGCGCACGCGGATCGGGATCCGGGTCAACCCCGATGTCGACGCGCAGACCCACGTCAAAATCGCGACGGGTCGAAAGGAGAACAAATTCGGCATAGAGCTGGACGAGGCGGCTGCTGCCTATCGCCTCGCAGCGGACCTCGCTGGCATCGAGCCCGTCGGTCTCGCCGTCCATATCGGCTCGCAGCTCACCGACCTCGAACCGTACCGGAACGCCTTCGAGCGAGTCGCCGCGCTCGTTCTCGAATTGCGTGCGATCGGTCTTACGGTCTCGCGGATCGATCTGGGCGGCGGCATCGGCGTCTGCTATCACGCTGAGCGCCCGCTGGAGCTCGCGGGTTATGCAAAGCTCGTCCGCGACATTTTTGGCCCGCTTGAGCTTACTCTCACCTTTGAACCCGGCCGAGTGCTCGCAGCGCCCGCGGGGCTGCTCGTCTCAAGCGTGATCTATATCAAGGACGGCAGCGCAAAGCGTTTCGTCATTGTCGACGCGGCAATGAATGATTTGATCCGGCCGGCGCTTTATGATGCTTGGCACGACATCGTCCCGGTCCGCCTTCCGGCACCTAGCGCTGTACTGGCGCTTGCGGACGTCGTCGGGCCGGTATGCGAAACCGGCGACACGTTTGCGATCGACCGCGAATTGCCTCCTTTTGCCGAGGGGGATCTTCTCGCGTTTACTGCGGCGGGAGCTTATGGCGCGGTCATGAGCATGACCTACAACAGTCGTCTGCTCGTCCCGGAAGTTTTGGTTTCCGACGACCGTTTTGCCGTTATCCGGGCGCGGCCCAGCTATGACGCGCTGTTGTCGTTGGATACGATACCTCAATGGCTTTCCGTGGCGCAATCAGACGCCCCCGAGGAGCCGGCGTGCACGCGAGGTGCCCTATGACCGACCGCTCATCGACCTCTGGGGCGCTGTTCGCGACGCGGCTGCGCCTCGCTTGCGCCGCGGTGCTCTGGGAACGGGTCTGGCCTGCCTGTTGGCCGGTGCTCGCCGCGCTCGGGGTGTTCGTCATTCTCGGGCTGTTCGATGTTCTGCCGCGTTTACCGGGAGCGCTGCACGCGACGGTTCTGCTCGGCTTCGCCGCTGCCATTGTGATTCCCTTCGTTTCGATCTTCCGCCGGATCGCGGTACCCGATTTCCTCACCGGGCGGCGTCGCATCGAACGGGCGAGCGGGCTCGATCACCGGCCGTTACAGGCGCTCGCCGATCGGCCGAACGGACCGCTCGACCCGCAGGCAGCGCGGCTGTGGGAAGTCCATCTTCGCCGTATGGAGGCGATGACGCGCCGTCTTCGAATCGGTATTCCGCATGCCGGGTTCGCCACACGTGATCCGTGGGGTCTGCGCGCCTTGTTGGCAATTCTGCTGCTGCTCGCCGGGATCGATGCTGGGTCAGATTGGCGAGATCGTCTCGCCCGTGCCTTGACACCCGATTTCGGCGATCGGCCCGGCGCAGCCGCAGCCAGCCTCGACATTTGGGTCACACCGCCCGAATACACCGGCCTCGCGCCACAATTTCTGCGGCAGGGAACCACAGAAACGATCCGCATTCCGACCGGCAGCAAACTTCTCGCGCAGGTGCATGGCGGGCGATCGGTTCCGCGCCTCGAAATCGATAAGGATGCCCGTGATTTCGACGCGGTCGACAAGCAAAATTTTCAGGCCGCGGCGACCATGAAGAGCGGCACACAGCTCGCGGTGACACAGTCCGGCGCAAGGCTCGGCAGTTGGCCAATCGAAATTATTCCGGACGATCCGCCGACAATTGCCTTCGCGAAGCCGCCCGAAGGGACGGTGCATGCGGCACTGCGCATCGATTACCGCGCGACCGACGATTACGGTGTCGAAGCTGCCAAGGCGGTGATTCGCCGCGAGGGCGGTAACCCCGATGAGACAATCGAACTCGAATTACCGCTACCGGGGTTGCACCTGAAGGAGGCTCAGTCCACTAACTATCACGATCTGTCGCCGCATCCCTGGGCGGGGTTGCCCGTAGAAATCAGGCTCATGGCCACCGACGCCCTAGGTCAGACCGGCGAAAGTGAGCCCGTCCGAGTGAAACTTCCGGAACGCAGATTCGAGCACCCTGTCGCCCGAGCGATCATCGACCAGCGCAGGGAACTGGCGACCGACCCGAGTTCGCGATTGCCAGTCGCCGACACCCTCAGCGATCTTCGAGAGCAGCCGCAGCTGTATCGTGATGATACCGTCGCCTTTCTCGCAATGCGGCTCGCCGAAGAGCGCTTGCGCCTCAACGAAGACGCGAAATCGATCGCCGACGTCCAGCAGCTGCTGTGGGAAACCGCGCTGCGCATCGAGGACGGGAGCATGTCACTGGCGGAGCGCGAGATGCGCCGGTTGCAGCAACAGTTGCAGGACGCGCTCGCGAAAGACGCGCCCGACGCGGAGATCGAGCGGTTGATGAAGGAGTTGCAGCAAGCGCTCGACCGCTATTTGCAAGCCCTCGCCGAACAGATGGCTCGCAACCCGGAAAAATTTCAGCAGCCGATCGACCCGTCGAAGGTAATCAGCAGCCGCGATCTGCAACGCATGATCGACTTGGCACGGGATCTCGCACGGAATGGTGCACATGACCAGGCCCGCGAGCTCTTATCGCAACTGCAAAACATGCTCGAGAACCTGCGCTTGGCGAGGCCGGGGCAAATGCAGCAGCAGGGGTCGGGCGAAGCGCAGCAGATCATGCGCGACATGCGCGAGTTGATGCAGCGGCAGCAAAAGCTCCTCGATCGTAGCTTCCAGGCCCAGCAGCAGGGCCAACAAGGCCAACAAGGCCAACAAGGCCAACAAGGCCAACAAGGCCGCATGGGCCAGCGCGGCCAGCAACAAGGAGGCGATCAGCAGGAGTCCAACAGTCAAATGGGCGATGCCGCCGGGCAACAAGAGGGACTGCGGCACATGCTCGGTGACGTCATGCGGCGGCTCGGTGATCAATTCGGGGATATCCCCGAGCCGCTTGGCCGTGCCGAACGGGCGATGCGGGACGCCACCGAAGCGCTGCAGCGGCGACAGCCCAACCAGGCGATCGGGCCACAGACCGAGGCGCTCGACCAGTTACAGCAGGCGGCGCGCGATTTTGCGCAACAGGTGCAGCAGCGGATGCAGGGCCAATGGGGCATGCCGAATAACGACGAGATCGGGGCTACCGACCGAAATCCAGGTGACCGGGCGAAGCGCGATCCGCTCGGCCGGCCGGTGTCGAACAACGGCACCTATGACCAGGGCGACGTCAAGATCCCCGACCAGAATACGCTGCAAAAGGCGCGCGAAATTCTGGACGAATTGCGCCGGCGTGCCGGTGAGCGTTCCCGTCCGGCAATCGAACTCGACTATATTGATCGGCTGTTGAAAAGATTTTGAGCTTGACCGAGGGCAATTCTTTGCCTTCAATCGGCTGACCCTTTCCCTCGTCGTGCCCAGGCTCGGCTTGGGCAGCCCGTATAGTAGCGGATTAGCGATTTGCCGGAGCAATCCGGCAATGCCGTCTAAAGGTGATTGCACGAGATCTCTGAAAGGCAATGGATCGACGCCTGTTTCTATCTCTGGTCGCCGGGCTCGCCGCGTCGCCGGGCATAGCGCGAGCGGTTCCGCGTCCGCCCAATGCGCTCCGCCGGCTGCGCCTAGCCAATCCACACACCGGCGAAACCTTCGAGGGTGCTTATCGGGACGATAAAGGCCCGATCCAGCGGGTGATCGATGAGCTCTGCATTTTTTTGCGTGATCACCATTCGGGTGAAAAAACGCAGATGGATGTCGGGGTCATCGATTTTTTGGCCGATGTTCTCGATGCGGTCGGGGAGACTAGGGCGACGATCCTTTCGGCATATCGCACGGCCGAAACCAACGCGATGCTCGCCCGAACGATGTTCGGCGTTGCCGAGCACAGCCAGCACATCGTCGGCCGCGCCCTCGACATCCGTCTGGATTCGAGGCTTCCCGAAGCGATGACGACCGCGCGCGCGATGCAGCGCGGTGGAGTCGGCTGGTACCCGCATTCCGGGTTCATCCATATCGACACCGGCGCGGTCCGCAATTGGACTCTCGACGAGCGTGGGCTCGACGGCCTCCTGGTGTTCGACGGTAACCGCCTGAGGCTCGTTGGCAGAGGTCTCGACGGCAACAACCACCTGCTCCTCGGCGGTGCTTGGCAGCCACTGACCGTGGTGCAACGGCTTCAGCTGCAACACCAGCTGGCGCGGGCAGAATTTCTCGCCCGCACCGTCGGTCTGCGCCCTAACCCATAGCGGATAGCGCGCAGAGGTCCTCTTGGTGCCGCCGCTCCTTTCTTGATAGAAGAAGCGACCGACCGCGCCGGAAACAGTGAGTTGCGGTTGTCCGACTGCTCGCCGCCTCACCGCCCCATTAGTTAAGATTTAGAAGCGCCGGCGAGTCGTGGGAACCGGCAGATTTCGATTGCCATCCAGCCGGCTGGCGCGCAACTTCAGCCATATCTAGAGGCTAAAGCGCCGCCGGTCGCGACGTTTCGGCGTTCGGCGGTCGTGTGTCAGGATGATGGAGGCGCCCCTATGGCGAATACGTCCGCGAATACGACTGCAGCCGCCCGCTGTGCCGCGCTGATCGGCCCGTATCTTTCGGGCAAGACCACCTTGTTGGAGGCGTTGCTTTATGCGGCCGGCAACACCAGCCGGCGCGGCAGCGTGCGCGACGGCAATTCGGTCGGCGATCACTCCCAAGAGGCGCGTGCCCGACAGATGTCGACCGAGCTGAACGTCGCGAACGCCAGTTTTCTCGGCGATCGCTGGACGATCCTCGACTGCCCGGGCTCGGTCGAGCTGCTCTACGAAGCACAGGCGGCGACCCTGGTGAGCGATGTCGCTGTCGTGGTCGTCGAACCGGAGGTCGAGCGCGCCTTGACGATCAGCGCGCTATTACGGTTTCTCGACCGCCACAAGATCCCGCACATGATCTTCATCAACAAGATGGATACCGCGAGCGCGCGTGTGCGCGACCTGCTCGCGGCCCTGCAGTCGGTTTCGCAGCGTCCCCTTGTATTGCGCCAAGTGCCGCTCCGCGGCCCGGACTCGGAAATCACCGGCTATGTCGACCTCGTCAGCGAACGCGCCTATCGTTATCGACCGGGCCAAGCCTCTGACCTGATACCGCTGCCTGACAACTTCTGGGATCAGGAGGGCCCTACCCGCTCCGGTTTGATCGAAAAGCTGGCCGATTTCGATGATGCTTTGCTCGAGCAACTACTCGAAGAAGTCGAGCCACAGAAGGAGGAAATCTATCGTCACCTGACCCGCACTTTGAGGGGCGCGCAGGTCGTTCCGGTATTTCTCGGCTCGGGGCTTGCGGATTGGGGCATCCGGCGATTGTGGAAGGCGCTTCGTCACGAGGCGCCGCCCGCGCGGGAAACGGCGGAGCGGCTGGGCATCGCGGCGGAAGGCGAGCCCTTGGCGCAGGTGTTCAAGACCTATCACCTGCCGCATACCGGCAAGCTCTCGCTGACGCGAGTTTGGCGAGGCATGATCTCCGAGGGCATGGTTTTGAACGGCAGTCGCGTCGCCGGTCTCCTACGCTTGGTCGGCGCCTCGCAGGAGAAAGCGCCTTCGGCTCAGGCGGGCGAGGTCGCCGGACTGACGCGCATGGAAGAGATAGCGACCGGCGCCGTACTGACTCCGTCGGGCAAGGCCGAGCCGCTGCCACTCCCTGAACGGCCACAACCGGTCTTTGGACTCGCGATCACCTCGGAGCGGCGCCAGGACGATGTCAAGCTAACCGGCGCGATCGGGAAGTTGATCGAGGAGGATCCGACCCTCGAACTCGAGCAGAACGCCGACACGCAGGAGATGGTGCTTTGGGGCCAAGGCGACATCCATCTGCAGATCGCCATCGACCGCTTGCGCAATCGTCACAATCTGGCGGTCAATGGACGCCGCGCGGCGGTGCCTTATAAAGAGACGATCCGGCGCGGCGGGCAACAGCATTCCCGCTTCAAGCGCCAGAGCGGCGGGCATGGCCAGTTCGCTGACGTCACGCTCGAGATCAAGCCGTTGCCACGCGGCTCTGGCTTTGCCTATACCGACAGCGTCGTTGGTGGTGCGATCCCGCGCAACTATATCCCCGCGGTCGAGGAAGGGGTCATCGAGGCATTGCGGCGCGGCCCGATCGGGTTTCCTGTGATCGATACCGCGGTCAATCTGATCACCGGCCAGTTTCACACCGTCGACAGCTCCGACCAGGCATTCCATACCGCAGGACGACAGGCGATCCAGGAGGTCCTGCCCAAATGCGATCCGATCTTGCTCGAGCCGATCGATTCAGTCGAAATCTCGGTTCCCAACGCGTTCACCGCCCGGGTGCAGCGGCTGGTCTCCGGCCGCCGCGGCCAAATCCTCGGATACGACGCCAAGCCGGAGTGGCCCGGCTGGGACGTCGTCAACGCCCATCTGCCGCAGAGCGAGCTGCACGATCTGATCGTCGAGCTGCGGTCGCTGACAATGGGTGTCGGCAGTTTCGCGCATCGCTTCGACCACATGCAGGAGCTGCAGGGGAGGCCGGCGGAGAAGGTACTCGCCTCGCGCACGGCGGATGCCGCTCAATAGGCTGATCGCGAAAGCGTGAGTTGGCGTCGGCCGTGGCCGATCCAAATTCTCGGTCGCAAACGATCGCGAGGTGCGGTGATGCAGGTCCGACGGAAGAGGGGATGGGAGCTTCGCGAGAGCGAGGCGACACCCGAGGTGATCTTCGTTCGGCGCCGCGAGCTGATCAAGGCGATTACAGCCGGGCCAATACTGGCGCCGGCGTTCGCAGCGGCTGCGGCTGCGGGCGAAGGTCCGTCGGCCAGTCTTTATCCGATGAAGCGAAACGCGCGTTACACACTCGACCGCCCGCTGACTGATGAAAGGTTGGCGACGGCCTACAATAATTTTTATGAATTCGGCTCGCAGAAGTTGATCGCGGCCGAAGCGCAGGCGCTGAAGACCCGTCCGTGGACGATCAAGATCGATGGGCTCGTCGAGAAATCGATGACCGTCGACATTGACGACCTTTTGAAAAAGATGGCACTCGAGGAGCGCCTCTATCGGCATCGCTGCGTCGAGGCATGGTCGATGACGGTGCCGTGGAGCGGTTTCCC
>Ga0318530_10000196_pt1 | contig 11813 bp, 10 predicted proteins | sample GRESIP053b4f24_FD_203534 | JGI IMG/M metagenome (GOLD analysis project Ga0318530, IMG submission 203534) | Tropical soil microbial communities from Luquillo Experimental Forest, Puerto Rico - GRE.SIPMG.053b4f24 | ecosystem: Environmental > Terrestrial > Soil > Tropical forest > Bulk soil...
TCACTGCCAGGTCGACAACGTCACGATCGCCGTGCATTACATGTGGGACTGGATCGAAGACGTGCTCAAGCCCGGAGCCTGATCCGGCCCCTCCGTGACGGGCCGGGAATTTTGAAAAATGTCCACACCCCCGATCTACCTCACCGAAGCCGACGTCGGCCGGCTGGTCACCGTCAAGGACGCCATTGCCACGCTGGAAGCGTTGTTTGCCACCTGGGGACAGCCCTCCACTAGCAATCTGCCGCGGCAACGGGCGCGACTCGCGGGCGGCGCCTTCAACCTGATGGGCGCGGCCTATGGCGCGAAGGGTGTGCACGGCCTCAAGGCCTATGCCGGCGTGAAGGGCGCACAATTTCACACGCTGCTCTACTCCTCGCTCGACGGCAAGCTCAAGGCGATGATCGAGGCCGATCTGTTCGGGCAGATGCGCACGGGCGCAGCGAGCGGAGTTGCAACCAAGCTGCTGGCCAATGCGCATGCGCATACGCTTGCCGTCATCGGCACCGGCAAACAATCGCGCGCGCAAATAGCCGCGGTGTGTGCGGTCAGGCCGATCACGCGGGTCAAGGTCTTCTCCCGCACGGCGGAGCACCGCGAGGCCTACGCACGTTCGGTGGAAAAGGAACTCGGCGTGGAGGTGCTGCCCGCATCCTCGGCGCAGGCCTGCGTGGCCGAAGCCGACGTGGTGGTGACCATCACCAAGTCGGCCGCGCCGGTGTGCCGGGCGCAATGGCTCGCCGAAGGCGTGCACGTCAACGTGGCCGGCGCCAATTCCGACGATCGTCGCGAGGTCGATGGGGAGACGGTCTTGCGCGCCGCCGTCAAGGCCACCGATCACGTCGAGCAAGCCAAGGTGGAAGCAGGCGAGTTTCGCGAGCTGGTCGCAACCGGCAAGCTCGCTTGGTCGGCGATCCGCGAGCTCGGCGAGTTTATCACCGGCAAGGCCACCGGCCGAACATCGCCCTCCGACCTGACGCTGTTCAAGTCGCTTGGCATTGCGCTCGAAGATGTGGCCTTTGCCGAGCTCGTCTATCAGCGCGCGCTCGCCGCCGGGGTCGGGCGGCCGATCCCGATTTGATGTGCTGCCCTACCGCGCAATCGCCTGCCGCAAAATTTTCCGCGCAGGCTCCGAGCCGTCGAGTTGACGCAACGTGCGGCGTTTGATCTTCCAGCCCTGCGGCGTGCGCGCGAGTTCCCAGCGGTTCGCCGTCATGCGATGGACCCGGAAGCCCTTGGAGCTGCCGTGGTTGGGGACGTCGACGGGTTCGCCTTGCGTCTGCGGCACCAGGATCTGCAGATAGGACGTCACGATCGCGGTGTCGCCCTCGATCGCGACATGGGGAAGGGAGGTGAAATGCGCAAGCCCGCGCTCGATCGCCGCTTGGTGGTCGGCGCTGCGCACCTGATTGGCGATGCTATCGCGCCCACGCGGGCTGGAGAGATTCTCGCCGCGGTCGAACACGCCGTCTTCCACCCAACTCGCCGCGATATGGTCCTTGCCGGCGGTGTCGGCGCTGGGCGGGTGGCTGGCGATCAGGTTATAGATCTCGAGCCGGTCTTCGATGGCGCGAATTCGATCTTCGAGGCTCTTGTTGGTCGTCATGGTTTACTCCCATACAGTCGGGGCGAATGGCGAGTAGCAAATAGCGAATAAGACGAGCTGCTGCCCGCTCCCTATTCGCCCATTTCACCGCCGCGGGATGACTTCGCCGATCGCGCCGGCGTCGTGGGCGGAGAAGAACAGCCGGCCATCGGGAATCGCGACGATGGCGCGTGCCCCACAGCCGTCGACTGGAATCGCATATTCACCGATCACTTTGCCATCCGGCGCCATGCGACCGATCTTGTTGGAAAAATTCTCGGTGAACCAGAGATCGCCGTCCGGCGCCACCGTCACGCCGCGCAGCGAAGCGTCCGGCGTCTTCACCGGCCACTCGGTGACACGGCCTTGCGCGTCGATACGCCCGAGCGCATTGGCCCTGGTCTCGACGAACCAGATGTTGCCGTCGGGATGCACGGCCATGGCGCGCGGCTCGCTATTCGGCGTCGGGATTTTGTATTCGGTGACGTGACCGTCCATGCTGATCCGGCCGATTTGGCCGGCTTGATATTCGCTGAACCAGAGTTCGCCGTCGCGCACCACCAGCGAAAGCGGGCGGCAGTCCGGCGTGAGGCCCTGCGAAAATTCCGTCACCGTGCCGCTGGGCGTGATGCGGCCGAGGTGACTGACGTGGCTTTCGGAAAACCACACGTTTCCGTCTGGACCCGCGACGATGCCGTCCGGGCCGGCGCCGACCGTCGGAACGGGAAATTCGGTGACCGCGCCTGACGTGGTGATCCGCCCGATCCTGTTGCCGGCGTTCTCGCAGAACCAGAGCGTCCCATCGGCGGTCGGGGTGATCCCGATCGGCCGGCTATTCGGCGTCGGCGTATCGAATTCGATGAAGCGCCCATTGCCGGGATTGATCCTGCCGATCTTGGATGTTCCGCTTTCGCAGAACCAGAGGTGCCGGTCCGGACCGAATACGATGATGTACGGCTTGCTCTGCGGCGTCGGAATCCGATGCAGAACGATCTCAACGTCAGCCATCGCGCATTGTCCTTGTACTGCCGAAGAGGAGAGTGACGCGGTCATGCGCTCGCATGTCGGAGATTCGCCGAAGCTCGCGCCCTTCCGATAGCGAGATGTCCTTTACCCACGCATTGCAGGCAGCGCGATCAAATGGAAATGCCGAACAGCCGTGCGGCGTTGGCGCCGAGAATCGCATCCTGCTCCTTCTTCCCGATTTTCTTGGCGCGGCGGACATATTCCACCGGCCGCTTTTCCGCAAACGGATAGTCGGAGGCCAGCATGACGTGGCTCGAGGGAACCTTGGTCACCAGGAATTCCAGCATGTCCGGATTGAACAGCACGGTGTCGTAGAAGAAGCGCGGCAGGTAGCTGCTGAAGTCGCCCTTGAGATGCGGTGAGCGGCCGTAGCGATAATCGTTATCGTGCCGACCGGCGTAGAACGGCAGATATCCGCCGCCGTGGGCGACCATGATTTTCAGCTTGGGAAACTGATCCATGACGCCCTCGTAGATCAATGACGACAACGCGTACGCCTCCTCCAATGGTTGCCCGACCGTGATCATCAACCGATTGCGAAGCATGCGTTTGTCCGTATTGCCGGCGGGGTGGATGAAGATCACGGCGCCAAGCTCTTCCGCCTTGGCCCAGAACGGCCGCAGGCGCTCGTCTCCCAACTCGACCCCGTTGACGTGCGATGAAATGATGACGCCACGCAGATGGAGATCCCGCACGCAGCGCTCGAGCTCGGCGGCCGAGAGCGCGACATCGTGCAGCGGCAGCGAGCCGAGCCCCACCAGCCGGTCCGGGTGCCGTGCCACCGCCTCGGCGACGCGATCGTTGCCGAAACGGTCCATCTTGAGCGCTTCCTGCGGCTCCATCCCATAGGTGCATTGCTGCATGATGCTCGGGCTGATGACCTGGATGTCGACGCCGGTTGCATCCATCTCCCGCAGCCGCAGCGGCACATCGGTCATGCGCTGGAACAGCGGCTCGGGCACGCCGCCTGGCCCCGCCACGGCGCGCGCGTATTGCGAATGCTCATAGGTCCGTTTCATCACGTCCGGCACGAGGACGTGGGCGTGCACATCGATGACCGTCGGCTTGGGGGCGGGGCCCCGCGATCTCGCGGGCTTGGCTGCGGTCCGCGCCGGTTTGCCCGGCTTGGAACGGATGTGCCGCTTGGATGCGCGCGCAGGCTGCTTGCGCCGCTTGACTGATGTCACCATGAACGAAACGTCCTCCCGTTCGTGCCGCTGCCGGCGCTCCGGCGGCGATCCGTTATAGCAATCGCGTGCCCATCGGCCAGCTAGGCAAGCGCGAGGATTGCGACGATGATAACCGCGAATAGCACACGCCGGGAGGCCGTCCGTGATTGCTTGCCGCCTCGTTCTTTGCGCCCTAGCGGCGATCAGCGCGGTGTTGAGCGCGGCCGGTGGCGTCGAGGCGCAAGCCTATCCTGACCGGCTGATCAAGATGGTGGTGCCCTACCCGCCGGGAGGGCCGATCGACACCACGGCGCGGCTCGTGGTTCAGCGCCTCGGGCCGATCCTCGGGCAGACCGTGATCATCGAGAATCGCGCCGGCGCGGGCGGCGCGCTCGGCACCAGAGCGGTCGTGGGCGCCGAGCCCGACGGCTACACGCTGCTGTTCGGGAATGCCAGCGCCCTGGTGGTGGGCCCGGCGGTCTATCGCTTTCGCGACTACGACACCGTCAAGCACTTCACGCCGATCGCGAAGGTCACCGAGGGGTATGAAGTGCTCGTGGTCGCGCCCGACTTCCCGGCGAAGAACGTCCAGGAGCTCGTCGCCTACGCCAAGGCTCGTCCCGGCAAACTCAACTTCGGCTCCATGGGCTACGGCAACCTCACTCACCTCACCGCGGAACTATTCAAATTGCAGACCGGGACGGACTTCGTCCACGTCCCGTACAAGGGCTCCCCCGAAGCGGTCGCCGGCATCGTCGCCGGTGAGGTGCACATCCTGTTCGGGGAGGTGGCGGGCCTGCTGCCGCTCGTGCGCGCAGGGAAAATCCGCGCGCTCGGCGTCGCGAGTGCGACACGCAATGCGCTGGCGCCCGACTTGCCGACCATGATCGAGGGCGGCATACCCGATTTCGTCGCGCTCACATTCACGGGGGTGGTTGCGCCGGCGGGCACGCCCGCGACCATCGTCGCCAAACTCAATGCCGCCATCAACGAAAGCCTCAAGTCCGCGGATATCGTGGCGGCGCTGGGCAGGCTCGGCGCCGAGGTGCGAACCGGGTCGGCGCAGGAATTCGCCGCCTTCATCGCCAAGGAACGCGCCGTGTGGATCGACGTGGTGACGCGCGCCGGCATCAAGGCCGAGTGAGCGCTCTCGGCTGTAGCAGAAGATTACCAGCGAACAGAGCTACTTCGGCGGGATGATCGGCACCAGCAGGAACGAGTCCTTGTCGCCGCCGGAATAGATCGTGTTCTCCCCCACATTGTAGTCGGCGTGGTAATGCGTGTACGGCGCGCTGCCGATGCCGTCGCGCGGCTGGATGTCGAGGCGGATGCGGTGGCCTTTTTTGAACACCATCGAGGTCGGCCAAACCTCCACCTGCACCTCGACGATCTCATTGGGCTTGAGCCACTGCCGCCGCAGATGTTTGTGATAGGGCCGATAGGGCCGCGACAACTCCGGATCAAGCTCGCGATGCGAAACCCGCAGCCAGCCCTTTGCGACGGGCACCGGCTGACCTTGCTGCCCGATCTCCAGCACGTCGTTGCCGTCGGGGTCGATGTTGCGCAGCGTGAGGAACAAATCCATGTCCTCGGTCGTGCTCGACACCCAAAGCTGAGCGGCGAGCGGGCCGGTGATTTCGGTATCCCGCTCGAGCGGCGGCGTCACAAACGAAAGTCCGCCCCCGCCGCCGGCGGCAAGCGACGTCGAAGACGCCGAGGCGTGGCCGGCGTGTGACGCGCCGCTCGCAGAATAGCTCCGCCGGGTGAGCACGGAGGGCTTGACCTTCGCCAGCGTGCCCGCAACGCCGTCGCCCCCGGTGTCCGACTTGGACAGATCGAGGTAGAGCTTGGTCCACTGCGTGCGCGCGATCGGCCACTCGTTCTCGTAGCGAAAATGGTATGCGCCGTGACCGGTGCGGATCGCGAGCTTTACCGGCGGTTCCCGCATCACGCCGTTGTCGATGTCCTTGAGCCAGTGATCGAAGAAGCGAAGTTGGTCGCGCCGACCATCCTCGCTGTAAAACGGGTGATAGTGCGTGCCGCAATGGATGCGCAGCTTTTTGTGTTTCGAGGCCGCGCGCATGTAGCCCTCGGTGGCGCCGCGCAGGTGCAGCCCCATGCCGGACCAATTGCCAACCGCCCACATGGGGAGATCGATCTTGTCCCATTGCGCCTGCTGGCTCTTGAACACGCCGCTGTCGAGGCTGTTGCGCATGAAGCGCCACAGCACGTTGTCCTGAAACGTGTCCGGATTGTTCCGGTAGGCGCGACCGAGCAAGTGATGCGCCATGTGGGTGGTGAACCAGCCGACGATGAAGCCGGAGCCGAAAATGCCGCCGTGATAGAGGATGTCGCGGTACTGATCGGCTGCGCCTTCCCACGGCACGATGCACGTGAGCGATGGCGGCTTGAGGTTCGCCACCCACCACTGGGTGCGCGCGAAGAACGAGATGCCGATGGTGGCGACGCGGCCGTTGCTCCAGGGCTGATGGCCGGCCCACTCGATCGCGTCGTAGAAGTCGATTGCCTCCTGCGGTGAATAGAGCACGGATTGCCCAGGCGACTTGCCGGAGCCGCGCTCGTCGACGCGCACGCAACAATAGCCGCGCGGCACCCACCATTCCGGGTTCACGGTTTCCCAGTTCATGTGGGGATTGGGCTTCTCTTCCAGATCGGATGGCGGGATCCAGAGCTTGTCCTTCTGGTAGATGCCCATGTTGATCAGCACGGGAAAATGCCCGTCGCCATCGGGCCGGAACACGTCGGCCTTGAGCTTGGCGCCATCCCGCATCGGGATGTCGACGTCCTTCTCGATCGTCATCTTGTATCGCGGTTCGGACGCTTTGGTCTCTTCGCGGCTCGCGACTTGCTCTTGCACGGTACCTCCCAACGATCTTGCTTGCGCGCCCAACGGTATCAGAGAGCAAAGCTTGCGGCTACGCAGGCGCGGATAGGATGCATCACGCCGAGCCCCACACCTCGCGCGCGGTCTCGACCACGAGGCGGAGCTTGGCGATCTCGCCCTCCTCGTCCATGGTGTTGCCGCCAATGCCGCTGGAAAATCCGCATTGCGGGCTCAGTGCGAGCTGCTCTAGCGGGGCGTGCTTGCTCGCCGCATCGATGCGACGCTTGAGCTCGTCCTTCGATTCGAGCTTGCCGCGCTTGGTCGTGACCAGACCGAGGACGGCCACCTTGCCCTTGGGCAGAAAACGCAGCGGTTCGAAGCCGCCGGCGCGCGCGCTGTCATATTCGAGAAAATAGCCGTCCATGTTGATTTCGTTGAAGATGAGCTCGGCGATCGGCTCGTAGCCGCCGTCCGCCACCCACGCGCCGGCGAAATTGCCGCGGCAAAGATGCATGCACACCGTCATGTCCCGCGGCCGATCCTTGATCGTGGCATTGAGGAGCTTGGCGTAGGTCCGCGGCAAGGTGGTCGGGTCCTCGCCGATATTGGCGACTTGCTTGCGCAGTTCGGTATCGCACAGATAGGCGAGATTGACCTCGTCGATCTGCAAATAGCGGCAGCCGGCCGCGGCGAGGTCGCGGATTTCCTCGCGGTAGAGACGGGCGAGATCGTCGTAGAACGCGTTGATGTCGGGATAGGCCTCGGCATCGATCGCGCCGCGTCCGCCCCGGAAATGCATCACGGTTGGCGAAGGGAGCGTGATCTTCGGCGTCGCCCGCGCGACCGACGCGAGAAACTTGAAATCGTCGACGAAGATTCCCCCGCCGTTGGGCCGCGCGAGCTTGCCGGTCACCTGCATGGTCGGTGGGCTGTGCAGGCGATCGCCTTCGGCCGAATGAAAGCGCACGGTGAGCTTGGACGGGATCATCCGCACGTTCCGGAATTTCAGCATGAAATCCCGGTGCCAGGAGTGGCGGTTGTATTCGCCGTCGGTGACGAGCTTGAGCCCGAGCTCCTCCTGCAGCCGCACCACGTCGCGGATTGCGGCGTGCTGGATACGCTTGAGCTCGGCATCCGAAATCTCTTTTTTCTCCGCCTTTTCGCGCGCGTCGATGAGCGCGGCGGGTCGGATGAGGCTGCCGACGTGGTCGGCGCGGAAGGGAGGCTTGGTGCGTTCCATGGGCGTAGCCCTACCTGGCAGCGGCATACCGACCGCGTCTTGCCGGACGATAGCACACGCGGCGGCACTCTCATGTAGACTGCCGTGCTGACCTGCGCGTGAAGGACTTGAGGCAAAGCCGCCGATCCAACCGGCGGCGTCTTGTATGTCGGGAAAGGAGCATTGTGAGGGGTGACAGGGGCCGAGTCGTCATAGCTCAGCCCCCGTCGCGACCGGAAGCCCGCAGGCGCCTCGGATATCAGACCGCGAGTGAGCTTGGTGCTCCGGTCGCTTCTTCCATACCCGTACAGTTGCCAGGGCACGAGCCCGCATCAGCAAGGATGGGATACGAAGATGGCCATGCTCTCTTTTTGCGGTATCGACGTGTCGAAGGACCGCTTGGACGTGGTGGTGCTGCCTGAGGGGTGGTTCTTTTCGGTGAGTAACGACACAGCCGGCTGGGCCGAGCTGGTCGCAAGGTTGCGCCCGCTCACAGTCTCCGCGATTGGCCTTGAGCCGAGCGGTGGTTACGAGCGCGGGATCATCCGTGCCCTGCTCGCGGCGGGGCTGTCGGTGCGACGTATCAACCCGAACAAGCTTCGTCAGTTCGCCCGCGCCCGCGGCGTGCTGGCCAAGAACGACCGCCTCGATGCGCGGCTGATCGCAGAGTACGTCGCGATCATGCCGACACGAGTTGTGCAGCGGGACGCTGCGGTCGAAAAACTCGCCGAGATCGTGACCATGCGGCGACAGCTGTGTGACGAGCATGTTGCGGCCGAGAACCAGGCGGCTCATCTCGAAGATGCCATGCTCAGGCGGCTCAGCAAACGCCGCCAGACGCGACTGGAGGCTGATATCCGCCTCCTCGACAAGCGCCTGGCCGAGATGGTTGCCGCCAATGGTGCTCTCGCTCAGCGCTATGAGCTGCTGACCTCGATGCCAGGCGTCGGCCCGGTGCTGGCCTTCACGCTCATCGCCCTGTTGCCAGAACTCGGGAAGATGAGCCGCAAGCAGATCGCCGCCCTCGTCGGCCTCGCACCGTATGACTTCGACAGCGGCAAGCTCAAGGGACACCGCAGCATCTATGGTGGTCGGATGCCGGTCCGTAACGTCCTCTACATGGCCGCCCTCAGCGCAAGCCGTTACAGTCCCGCCCTCAAAACCTTCCACAAACGCCTCGCCGCCGCCGACAAAAAATCCAAGGTCATCATCGTCGCCGTCATGCGAAAAATGATCACAACCCTCAACGCTATGCTCCGCGATAATGCTGCATGGCAGCCGCGATCCGTCTGAGCCAACAACACAGTTGCTCACTCGACTAAGCCCGCGCCCTGAGCACAAGAGGGCCGCACTTGGGTCCGCCTCGGGGCTGGACGAAGCAACCGACGGAGAACGAGATGAAGGCTGCCGTTGCGACTGAGAAGGGACTGGCGCTGCGCGACATACCGCAACCGCGAGCGAAGCCCAACGAGGTGCTCGTGAAGGTGCGTGCCGCCGCACTTAATCGCGCCGATCTTGCCACCGCGCGCGGTATCCCCCACGGCAGCCACGGCGGGATCGGCGCGGCGGTCGGCCTCGAATGGGCGGGCGAGGTGGTCGAAACCGGCGCCGAGGTGAGCGGCTACAAGCCGGGCGACCGTGTCATGTGCTCGGGCACCGGCGGCTACGCCGAATACGCCGTCAGCGACTGGGGGCGCGTCAACCCGATGCCAAACGGCATGAGCTTCGAACAGGCGGCCACGCTTCCGGTCTCGCTCATGACGCTGCACAACGCGCTCGTCACCGCCGGCCGGCTGCGCCCGGGCGAGAGCGTGATGATCCAAGGCGCGAGTTCGGGCGTCGGCCTGATGGGGTTGCAGATCGCCAAGCTCATGGGAGCGAACGTGGTGATCGGCTCGTCGACCAACGACGCGCGCCGGGCGCGTCTGAAGGAATTCGGCGCCGACCTCGCCGTCGATACCCGCGATCCGGCGTGGCCCGATGCGGTGCTGACCGCGACCGACGGCAAGGGGGTCGATCTCGTCGTCGATATGCTGTCAGGGCCAGTGGTTGCGCAGACCATGAGAGCGACGGCGCTTCTCGGCCGCATCGTCAATGTGGGCCGCCTCGCCGGCATGAAGGCCGAATTCGACTTCGACCTCCATGCCTTGCGGCGGATCGACTATATCGGCGTGACCTTTCGAACCCGCACGCTCGAGGAAGTGCGAGAGATCAGCCGCCGCATGCGCGCCGATCTGTGGCAGGCGGTGACCGCGGGCAAGCTCAGACTGCCGATCGACCGCCGCTTCCCGCTCGATGAGGCCGCTGCGGCGCAGGCACATATGCGCGAGAACAAGCATTTCGGGAAGATCGTGCTGACGATGTGAGCCGGCACCAATCGCGCCCATGTCCCTTTGCCTACAACTGCTGCAATGTGGCGGTCAGAAAGCATGCAATCGATGCCGGCTTTGCATGACCTGGGTCGGAATCTGCAGATGAGGGCTGTGCGTCCACATTTGCTCGCGCTTTGCGCTCTCATCGGTACATGCGCGCCGCAGGCAAAGGCCGATCCCATCGCCGACTTCTACAAAGGCAGGACGGTGACGGTGGTGGTGAGCTCGAGCGCGGCCGGCGGCTACGACACGCTCGCGCGCGCGGTCGCGCGCCATATGGGCCGGCACATGCCGGGCAATCCTATCTTCATCGTCCGCAACATGCCTGGCGCCGGCGGAATGACCGCCACCAATTTTCTCTACAACAACGCCGACAAGGACGGCAGCGTGATCGGGCTCGTTCAGAACAACACGCCGTTCGAGCCGCTGTTCGGCACCAAGGAGGCGCGCTACGACCCCGTCAAGTTCAACTGGCTGGGCTCGCCGAGCTCGGAGACCGCGATGGTGCTCATCTGGCACGCGGTGCCGGTGAGTTCGGTCGCGGAACTCAAGGCACGCGAAGTCGCAGTCGGCGTTTCCGGCGCCAATTCGACGCCAGCGTTCTTCACCCGGCTGTTGAACGCGACGCTGGGAACGAAAATGAAGCCGGTCAACGGCTATCCCGGGCAGAATGACGTGCTGCTCGCCATGGAACGGGGCGAACTCGACGGCCATCCCAGCGCCTTTTTCAGCTCGGTGCGCTCAACTCGGCCCGCGTGGCTGCGCGACAGGACCGCGAAGGCCATCGTGCAATATGGGCCGGAAAAGCTCGCCGAGCTCCATGACGTGCCATTCGCCCCCGACCTTGTCGCAAGCGACGACGACAGGCTGGTGATGGAGGCGGCGTTTGCGCCGCTCGCGCTCGGCCGGCCGTTTCTCGTGCCGCCCGGCATTCCGGTCGAGCGCCTGGTCGCGTTACGCCAGGCGTTCGCCGCGACCATGGCGGACCCGGACTTTCTGGCGGAGGGCGAAAAGATGGGACTTGGGCTCAACGCGCCGCGCACCGGCGCGCAGATCCAGGCGGTGATGGAGCGCACCTACCGGAGCCCGCCGCGCGTCATCGATCGATTGCGACAACTGAACGTTCCGTGAATGCACCGGCAATGACGTTGATCTTTTGGCTGCCGCCGATCGGGATGGTTTCAACCTCAAATTGTCGATCCCGTCGGCAAATATCGCGCCGGTCGGTGTCCCGTGTTGATCGTGCGCGAAATTTTCTCCAAGCTGATGCACCGTCGCTGCGAAGGAGATTCATATGATCAAGACCAAGGGCATTTTGCACGTGACGATTCCGGTCAGCGACCCCGCCCGCAGCCGCGCCTTCTACACCGACGTTCTCGGGCTCGAATTCGTGGCCCAAGTGCCGAAGGAGAATCCTCATTTCGTGTTTCTCAAATCCGGCGCCGACTACGTGCTGCTCGGCCGCGACACCAGCCGCGAACGGTTTTCCGACATGATCCACCACGCCTTCATGGTCGACGGCGACGCCTACGATGCGACGGTGGCCGAGCTCAAAGCCAAGGGCGTGGACGTGTTCCGGGAGGATCAACGCGACGAAGGC